>Ga0183095_10598_pt1 | contig 89752 bp, 80 predicted proteins | sample BioMet4_FD_130346 | JGI IMG/M metagenome (GOLD analysis project Ga0183095, IMG submission 130346) | Microbial communities from bioreactor (seeded with sewage sludge) at LBNL, California, USA - Biofuel metagenome 4 (v2) (version 3) | ecosystem: Engineered > Bioreactor > Anaerobic > Unclassified ...
AGAAATGATGTCTGCTGGACATGAGCATGTCCTCCCTTCAATTCAAACCCGGCAGATATCTCCACGCAAAAAGTACCATTTCTCAGGTTAATCAAACAAGGTGTTGCATTAATCTTGAAAGATAAGTCGGCACCGGTTTCCTGTCTGCCGGGAGCCATCTTGTGCTAGAATAGAGGGACAAGCGAGGAATGAAAGATATGTTCCGTAAGACAATCCTGGCTGCCGCAGTAGCAGCCGCCGCCGGCATCGCCGCGGCATTGATCTACAGCCTCAGTGAGAAGAAGAGCTCCGGCAAGGAAGATGATGATGAAGTCAACTTCATCGATATTGCCGATGGCAGCGACAGCGAGGAAGACGTTGCCGATAAGCCGCAGAAGTTTGAGCAGCAGAAGCCGGAAGAGGATGACGGCGTGGAGTATGCGCCGGAAGTCAGCGAGATCGCCGGCATGTATCCTTATTTGAAGAAGGCCTTCATTGCTGAGCAGTACGGCCGCAATGATGCGTTCATGACGCAGTATCCGGAGGATACGCTGATCACGATCATCCACAAGGCGAAGTTCGAGGATGCGGATACGCTGAAGAGCTTCAATGCGATCGCTGAGGCGAATGGCTTTACCTCAGAGGCAATCAGCGATACCGAGGGCACTGTCTCCCGCAAGATGTTCACCGAGGACGGCGCGATCCTGAGCGATATCTACAATGTTGCCAATCAGGTTGCCTGCCTGCGCGGCACCTACGAAGGCTACAGCATTCTCTGATCTGTTCCGCCTGCCCGGCTCCTGAGAACCGGGCTTTTTTGCGCTCTGTCAGGGAAGGTTAAGCGAAGCGTTCAAATTTTGCGGGGTTTCGTAATATAATAAGTAGGCTTTACGGAGAGGGTGTGCAATGGGAATTGTCGAGGCAGAGAATCTGAGCTTCTCCTATGACGGCGAGAACCTGGCAGTTGAGCAGGTGTCTTTCTCTGTGCCGCAGGGATCATATACGACGATCGTGGGCCATAACGGCTCCGGCAAGTCAACCGTGGCCAAGCTGATCTCCGGGCTGCTTGAGAAGAAGTCCGGAACGATCAGGATCGACGGCCTGGAGCTGAACGAGGCGAATCTGCAGGAGATCCGCAGCCGCATCGGCATCGTGTTCCAGAATCCGGATAACCAGTTCATCGGCTCCACGGTCCGCGATGATATTGCCTTCGGGCTGGAGAACCATCAGGTCCCGCAGCCGGACATGGATCCGATCATCGAGGAGTATGCCGGCAAGGTCGGCATGACGGCGTTTCTGGCCAGCGAGCCGACGCATCTTTCCGGCGGCCAGAAGCAGCGGGTTGCCATTGCCGGGGTGCTGGCAATGAGGCCGAAGGTGCTCATCTTCGATGAGGCGACCTCGATGCTGGATCCGCAGGGCAAGGATGAGATCAAGAAGGTCATCATGGATCTGCACCGCGAGGAGGGACTGACGATTCTCTCGATCACTCATGATATTGATGAGGTGACAGCCAGCGACTATGTGCTGGTCATGGATGAGGGACATGTGGCAATGACCGGGACCCCGCAGGAGATCTTCAGGAATGAGAAGCAGCTTCAGCAGATGAAGCTGGATGTGCCGTTCAGCCTGAAGCTGGAAGAGGCCCTGCGCAGGCGGGGCGTCAGGCTCGGCCGGAATATCACGATGGAAGGGCTGGTAGACGAACTGTGCCGATTGCATTTGAACATGTAAGCCATATCTACAGCGAGGGAACTCCCTACCGCTATGTTGCCCTTTCCGATGTCAGCCTGGATATCCCGGAGGGGAAGATCACGGCGATCATCGGCCAGACGGGATCCGGCAAGAGCACGCTGGTGCAGCATCTCAATGCGCTGCTGATGCCGACTTCAGGCACGGTCCGCATTCTGGACCGCACGATCGAGGCCGGCACGCGGCCGAAGGGACTGAAGAGCCTCAGGGGCCAGGTGGGCCTCGTTTTCCAGTTCCCGGAATATCAGCTGTTCGAGGAGACCGTGCTCAAGGATGTTGCCTTCGGCCCGAAGAATTTCGGCGTCAGCGAGGAAGAGGCTGCGGTCAGGGCAAGAGCTGCCCTGAAGCTGGTCGGCATCGCGCCGGAATATGAGGAGCGCAGCCCGCTCGAGCTTTCCGGCGGGCAGAAGCGCCGGGTGGCAATCGCGGGCATTCTGGCCATGGATCCGAGCGTTCTCGTGCTGGATGAGCCGACGGCTGGGCTTGATCCCCAGGGAACCGTGGAGATGATGAAGCTGTTCCGCAGCCTGAACCGCGATCACGGCAAGACGGTGCTGATCGTCACGCATGACATGGAGCAGGTATTCCGCTGGTGCGATGAGGTTATCGTGATGGCCAACGGCAAGCCACGGCTGCAGACGGAAGTGAAGACATTCTTCGAGGACAGCAGGCTGTGCCGCGAGATGGATATCCTGCCGCCGGCGCTGATCCGCATGAAGGATGCGCTGCGCGAGCGCGGCTTTGATATTCCCGCCGGCATTCAGGATCTGGATGCCCTGGCGGCATGCATAGCGGGGCAGGTGAGCCATCATGGGTAACTTCACGCTGGGCCGCTATATCCCGCTGGATTCACCGGTCCACAGAATGGATCCGCGGGCCAAGATCATGGCCATGATCCTGATGCTGGTGGCAATCTTCTTCCCGGCCGGCTGGATCGGCTATGCCCTGATCTTTGCCGTGGCTGCAGGCATGATCCTGCTGGCCCGGCTGAGCTTCGGCTTTATCTGGAAATCCATGAAGCCGATGCTGTTCATGATGATCTTCCTGCTCGTGATCAACTGCCTGGTGCTGCATACCGGCACGCCGCTGTTTGCGATCGGGGCGTTCACGATCTACAGCGACGCCATCTTCCAGACGCTCTACATCATCGTGCGCCTGCTGCTCATGATCATGATCACCACCTGCCTCACTGCCACGACCAAGCCGCTGGACATGACGCTCGGCATCGAGGATCTCCTCAAGCCGTTCGAGCGCATACATGTGCCCGCGCATGAGATCGCAATGCTCATCAGCATAGCCCTGCGCTTTATCCCGGACCTGATCGAGGAGACGGAGCGCATCATGAAGGCACAGGAGAGCCGCGGCGTGGATCTGCGCGAGGGAAAGCTGACCGAGCGCATCATGGCGATTCTCTCGCTGATCGTGCCGCTGTTCGTGTCTGCCTTTCAGCGCGCGGAGGATCTTGCCAATGCCATGGAGGCAAGAGGCTATGCCCCGGGAGAGCCGCGGACCCGCTATAAAGTGCTGCGGATGGAGACAAGGGACTATGTACTGGTCACCGGCGCTGCCTGCGTGCTCGCCGCGATGATCTGGCTGGCATATTTCGCATGAAGCGCTACTGTGCAGTCGTCGCCTATGAGGGTGCCGGCTACTGCGGCTGGCAGTCGCAGACGAGAGGAGACTCCGTGCAGGAGCAGATCGAGTCTGCGCTGAAGCAGATCACGGGCGCCAAAATCAACATTGTCGCGGCCGGCCGCACAGATGCCGGCGTGAATGCAAGAGGCCAGATCTTTCACTTCGATACGGAGATGGAGATGCCGTGCCGAAAGTGGATGGGCGCTCTGAACGGCCATCTGCCGATGGATATCCGCATCCGCAGGATCGAGGATGCCGGCCCGCACTTTCATGCCCGCTACTGCGTCAGAGCCAAGCGGTATGACTACTGCATCCATCTCGGCGAGTATGACGTGTTCAGCCGCAATTATGCCTATCAGTGCCCGTATCCGATCGATGCGCAGAAGATGGAGGAAGCCTCCCGCTGCCTGATCGGCACGCATGACTTCTCCTCCTTCAGCGCGAATTCCTGGCAGGAGACGCCGAACCAGGTGCGCACGATCTACAGCATCACCTTCAGCCGCCGGGATGACTTCCTGACCATCTCCTACTACGGCCGCGGCTTTCTGCGCTATATGGTGCGGATGATGACGGCAGCGCTGCTCGAGGTAGGGCGCGGCCGCATGGAGCCGCAGGATGTCAGAATGATGCTGGAGGCAAGGTCCAAGACGATTGCCCGCCGCAATGCGCATCCGGAGGGACTGACTCTGGTGCAGGTGGATACCTTCGAGGTATGCGCCGCCACGGATCGGCTGATGGTGCGGGAATACCTGCCCGAGGATCCGCTGCCGTTTGACTGGCAGCTTGCGGATCTGGAGCGGCGGGCCAGAGATAAGACGCTGCCCAGGGCCTATGCCCTGTCCGACCGTCACAGCAGCACGCTGTTCGGCTGGCTGATCCTGCACGGGGAGCCCCTGCAGGGAGAGCTGGCAGTCCGGGAGGGAACGGATCCCGCCCAGGTGCAGGAGCTTCTGGGCCAGCTGCGGGAGACATTTCCGCAGCTGCAGGCTTCGGGGCTTTCTGCCATTCCGCTCAGTTCTGCCGGAAACAGGCTTGCAGAAGCAGATTTTTATTGACTTCACGGTCCTCAGTAATTAGAATGATAAACGGCAACTCATGCCAATGTAGCCCCGGAAACTACATATGGAGGTAGTAAAAACTTATGCGTCAGACAACGATGATCAAGCCAAGTGAGGTCGTCCGTCAATGGTACATTGTTGATGCGACAGACTGCACCCTGGGAAGACTTGCATCTCAGGTAGCAACAGTATTAAGAGGCAAGAACAAGCCGACATTCACGCCGAATGTTGACTGCGGTGACTATGTGATTGTCATCAATGCGGAGAAGGTTAAGATTACCGGCGATCAGGATGAAAAGAAGTTCTATTTCAGCCATTCCCAGTATCCGAACGGCCTGCGCGTCAGATCCACCCGCACCATGCGCGAGAATTACACGGTTGAGTGGGTTGAGAAGGCAATCAAGGGCATGCTGCCGCACACCAAGCTCGGTGATGTGATGCGCGGACATGTATTCGTCTATGAAGGACCGGATCATCCGCATGCAGCACAGAAGCCGATCGAACTCAAGGTTAAGGACTAACAGGAAGGGATAAAGACAATGCCAGCTAAGAAGAAAGCAACTGTAACCTATATTGGAACAGGACGTCGCAAGAAGTCCACAGCCCGTGTCTTTATGACTCCTGGAACAGGCGTCATCACGGTTAACGGCAAGACACTCGAGGAGTATCTGCCGCAGGCAACACTTCGCATGATCGTAAACAGCCCGCTGGTTCTCACAGAGACTGCCGGACAGTTTGACATCAAGATCAACGTTCTGGGCGGCGGCTATGCCGGCCAGGCCGGTGCAATGCGCCACGGCATCGCGCGCGCACTGCTCGAGGCAAGCGCTGATTATCGTGCAGCCCTCAAGAAGGCAGGCTTCCTCACTCGTGATTCCCGTGAGAAGGAACGCAAGAAGTATGGTCTCAAGGGCGCTCGCCGCGCTCCGCAGTACAGCAAGCGTTAATCGCTTCTGCATCATGCTGAAGAACATCCTGATGAGTCATGTCAGGATGTTTTTTTTGCGCGAAGAGGGGAAACCGCGCGTGCCGGCATATCAGTATGGTGAGAAGAGAGGGTGTCTATGCATATCTATCAGAGAATTTTGCTGGCAGCAGCTGCGGCTGCAGCTGCAGTCAGCCTGGCCACGCCGGTGCAGGGGGAGACAGGAGCGCAGAGCGGCACAGTGCTGATCAGCCATGGCTATGCGGCAATCCTGCCGCAGGCAGAGGGAACCGAGGCCCGGCATTATCTGAGCATGCTCACGATGAACGGCCGCCCTGCCTACTGCATCGAGCCTCAGGTTCCTGTCATCTTCAGCAGCGGGACAGGGCCGGAATATCATTCGGATCCATGGGCAGATGCCAGCGAGGAGCAGAAGATGGCGGTGAAGCGGGCTGCCTATTACGGATATGGAAATCCTGAAACAGGCAGCGATCCGGCAGACTACGTTGCCACGCAGCTGCTGGTCTGGGAGGCGCTGCAGGCAGAGGACTATGAAGCCAATCTTGCCGGCTTCAGCATGTGCAGCACGGTCTCCCTTGCGGCCTCTGCCTGCGCGGCTGGCCAGGAAGATGTCCCGGAGCGGATGGCAGAGATCCGCAGGCGGGCAGAAGAGAGCGCCCTTGTGCCATCCTTTGCGGCAGGCGGTACGCCGCTGGATCTCGCGGCGGGAGAGAAGCTTTCGCTTACGGATCAAAGCGGAGCTCTTGAGCATTTCAGCGTGGACAGCGCGGAGCTTCCGGATGGGCTGCATGCGGCTGCTGCCGGAAACACGCTGACGCTCCAGGCAGACAGCTCGCTGTACCTGCATGGGGCGCCTGCAGAGATGACGCTGGTCGTGCCGCGCCGCCAGGCCGAGTGGGGAGATATGCAGTCAGGCCTGGTCATCTATGTCAGCGGCGTCTCGCAGCGCATCTACAGCGACAGCGGCATTGAGCCGACACCGTCCTTTTCCCTGCGCCTGCGCTTTCCGGCCGCATCGATCCTGCTGCGCAAGCAGGACGAATACGGCCATGGCGTGGAGGGAGCCGGCTTCCAGGTCGGATTCGATCAGGAGATGAAGCAGCGCGTTCTTGCGGAGGATGGAAGCCCGAGGACATTCCTGAGCGATGATCAGGGCATGGTGAGAATCGATGGGCTTCCGCCGGCTGCAGACATCTATCTGCAGGAAGTTTCAGCTCCTGCCTCATGCCTGCGCGATGACAGCATTTTCTCTTTGAAGACCGGAGCGCCTGGCACTGCCGCGGAAGGAACATGGACCAATGCGCTGCGGCCGGTAGCGCTGCGGATCCGCAAGCAGGACAGCGATGGGAAGCTGCCGCTGAATGGGGCTGGATTCCGGATCCTGGAGCTTCCTGCATCGTCGGAGGAGCAGCGCTATCAGGCAGGTCTGGACAGCGCGGCGCAGAAGAAGGCGGAAGCTGAGGATATCTGGTTCTTTCCGGAGCAGAAGGAGATCCTGCTGGAACGGGAATTCACGGGATATGGCTCATTTGAGCTCGCAGAGCCCAATCCGCATATCTCCATCGCGCAGCGGGAGGAAGGCACGTTTCTTACAGGCAGCGGTCATGCCTTCGCGCTTCTTCGCGGCACGGATGCCGGGGGAAGCATCCGGACATTCTCCATCTGCATCAGCAGCGACCGTCCGGAGGGAAAGATCACGGGCGTGCCGGTGCTTGCCGCAGAGACCGGGGAGGCACTGCTCTTTCTTCCGGGCGGATCCGACGCAGCCGGAAAGACAGTGGAGCTGTTTCAGGATGAAGCTGGGCTCCAGCCGGCAGGTGCGCTCACCGCTGACAGCCAGGGCATTCTGCATCTGGGTGATTCCTGCATGGATGGATGCTGGATCAGGCAGCCTGGCGCAGCCGCGCTCATGCATGTTCAGGCCATGGCGCCAGAGGATCGGCAGGGCCTTCTGGAGGCGAAGAACCTGCGCTGGGGCAGAGAGTATCTCATCTGCGAGACGGGATTGCCGGAAGGCTACGACTACGGCAGCCATGAAGCGTGCGTGATCAGAAGGCTGCAGCCGGCAGAAGGGTCTGATGCGGTTGAGGAAACCTGGGATAATTCGATCCGCCGGCTGCGGATCAACGTGCACAAGGTGGATCAGGACGATGCGCATACGCCCCTGAATTCCGCCTGGTTTACCGTTGAGGATATTACCGGCATGCAGGAAGATGCGGCAGGGTCCTCATTCCGGCCTGGCCTTGCGGATATTCCGGCGGATGCGGCAGCCGGGCAGACGTTCTTCCTGCGCCGGGCGCTGGCCGGCGGCGCAAGGCATCGCTGGAAGATCGAGAGCATCGATGAAGCAGGCGTCCGCATCTGCGGACATGAAGACGGCATGACGGAAAGCTGCTATGCCATCCCGCCGGAAGGATATTCAGCGGAGGCGCCCATGCTGTATCAGGACGTGAAGAGAGCGGTGAATCCGCTGCGCGTCGGCGCCATTTTCGAGGCGGCAGAGAAAGAGAGCATAGACAGCATGCACGCATATCAGATCCTGGCTCTGCAGAGAAGCAGCGGGCTGGATGTGTTCGGCGGCCTTGCTGAAGAGCGTATGATCTGCGGCGCGGTTCTGCAGGAAGGGGACGGAAGTCCATTTTCCATCGGCCGCATCAGCAGCGTGCAGCAGCAGCGGATGATCGGGACCTATGTTACCGGCAGCCTGCTTTCTGAGCATATGGAGGAGGTCCCGTCTGTTCCCATCACATTTGAGGAGGCAGCTGCGGCCGCCGGAGGAGCGGATCGGCTGCAGGAGGGAATGCATATCGCGGCAACGCTGCGGCGCTCTGCCCGCATGCCCTCCGCAGATGAGCTCGGCAGGCTTGATCCGGCAGTCGGCAGCGATTTTCGCTACGATGGGCTGAGCTGGAGGGCGGAAGCGCATGAGCGGCAGTCATGGGTGATCTCAGCGGGAGAGCAGAGCTATGAGATCGGCCCCGGCATCGTCACGGGAGATGCCGGCTTCCAGGAGTCGGCAATGCTGAGGATAAGCGCCGTCAGGCGCAATGACCGGGGAGAGGCAGTCGCCTGCACGGTGATCAGCCCGGAGCAGGATTCATGGTATCTGGAAAAAGGCAGCGTGCCTTCGGCGGTAGCTGCCGGAAAGGCGGGCGTTCGCGTGGAAGTCTATCGCAATCCCTCGGATTCAGCGCCGGCTGCAGTCGGCTACACTGCCTCGGATGGCCGGGTTCTCTTCAGCGGTCTGGAGGAAGGCACATGGTATGTCAGGTCGGAAGGAGAGACTGCTGAGCAGCAGGTAGTCAGCGGCGGCATCGAGATTCATGACATTCCCTACGGGCATTCCATCCGGATCTGCGAGATCCGGTCGCCGCTTGGCTATGTTATCGGCAATGCCTGCGAGGTACTGACGCCAGAGACATCCTATACCGAGGATACGGTTGAGAATCACCGCACGAACGCAAAGGCATCAATCAAGGTGCGAAAGGTGCTGAAGCAGCGCCGGATGGGAGTGGAATGATGAATCGCAGAAGAATCGCGGCAGCGATTGCCGCAGCGCTCTGCGCCGGGCTGACGGGCCTTTCAGCGGTGCGGAAGCCCGAGCCGGAAGATCATCCTGACGCCGGCTTCCTGCCGGTGCACCGCATGGAATATGCGATGCCGAGCGCTGCTGCCGAGAAGGCAAAGACGCTGCAGGACTGGCAGTCGGTCAATCCGGAGATCCAGTATGTTCTGGAATTCTGCGATGAGCCTGCTCTGCGCAGAATCCCGGTGCTGGCGGCATCGGATCCGGACACCGCGATGCAGCATGATGTCTACGGCCGCTATGACACGATGGGCAGCGTCTTCTGCGACAATGCCGACGGCAGTGCCGTCTCGGCGCTGAATCTCATTATCTATGGGCATTCATCGAGGACCAGGGACTGGTGCTTTACATTCCTGAAGAAGTACGCGGATCCGGACTATTTCTGCAGCCATCCCGAGATCCGCATGGAAGAGGCGGATGGGACCACAGCTTTCCAGGTGGTCTCGCTGGCCCGCTATGATCTGACGGATCCGGGTTCCTATCTAGGCTGGGGCGATGCCGGGCTATCCGCCGAAGGAGCGATGGAGATGTTCGCGGCGACAAGGCCATACCTGCTTCAGCACGCAGATGGGATTGCCTGGCATGGGCAGCAGATCCTCACCCTGGTGACATGTGACATGCAGCAGGAAGATTCGCGCTATGTGCTGCAGGCGGTGAGGAGGATCTCATGAGCCAGTGGGAAATGACATTCCTGCAGCGGCAGGAGCTGGAATATGCCAGAAAGGCCGGGCTGAGCGCGGAGCAGATCAGCCTCCTCGGCAGCGGCTTCAACTTTCTGCAGATGCAGGAAATCCGGAAGGCGCTTCAGGCAGGCATGGCAGAGGCAGAGATCCGCAGATATGCGCATCCATGGATCAGCAATGCCGATATGGCGGAGATCTTCGGGTGCCTGCAGCGCCATGAGCCGGTGCCTGAGCCTGAGGAAAAGCCTCCTGCAGGCCGCAGGCATCGATCGAGGATCCTGCTGATTCCGCTGCTTGCTGTGCCTGCCTGCATGGCGGCTGCGATTCATCCCCGGGCAGACGCTGCGGAGCCGCTTGCCCTGAAGCTGCAGGAAGTGACGATCCCGTGCGGCACCGTCTTTGATCCATCTCTCTATGCAGAGATCTCCGATCCTTCCGGGGATCTGATCCTGCCGCCCTCCTTCCACGCGGAGCGGCCGGAGAATCGAATTGCGCTGTATCAGCTGAATCTGAATGGGCATCAGTATCGGAAGATGCTGACTGTTCATGTCAGGGATACAGAGCCGCCGGTGCTGCTCTTGACATCTGACAGCACGAAGCTGCTGCAGGGACTGCCGTTTGCCTGGCAGGATTTCATCAAGTCGGCAGAGGATGAAGTGGATGGCGATCTCCGCATGCAGGTCCGCTGCCTGGATGAGCTGCTTCCGCAGGCAGGCATTCAGGAAATCCGATATGCCGTGAAGGATGACGCCGGCAATGAGGTGCAGGCAGTGCTGCAGGTAGAAGTGATTGATGCGCTGAAGCCGGCGCCCTCAGCAGTTGCAGCGCAGCCAGTCCAGCCTGCAGCGGCGATTCCTGCAGCGCCTGTCCAGGCACCTGTGCTGCAGGAAGCGATGCAGCCGGCAGAGCAGGTAACATCAGAAACTGTGACCGAGATCAGCGAGGAGGTGCTGGCTGGAGAGACAGCAGTAGAGTATCAGGAGAATCCATGATGAAAAATAGTTGACAGAAGCAAATAAAAGGCTATCCTAATAGTTGACAAAAGCAACAAATGGAGAGCCTATGAAGAAGACAGAGCCGGTTCGAAGATTCAATCGTTGGTACGCAGAAGTGCTGGGCGTATTTGATAATCATGCATTCGGGACTGAATACAGCCTCACGCAGGGACGCATTCTGGAGGAGATCTCGCTGGCGCCGCGCTGCACCGCAAATGAGATATCGGCGCTGCTGCATATTGACCGCGGCTATCTGAGCCGGCTGCTGACTGATCTGGAGAAGCGCGGCCTTCTGCAGAGAATCGCATCTTCAGATGACCGCCGCCGCAAGGAACTGGTCCTGACAGAGCAGGGGAAAAGGGCATGGCAGATGCTGGACCGGAAATCAGATGCGTTTGTGAAGCAGACGACGGCAGGCCTTTCCGATGAGGATTTCCATCGGCTGACGGACGCCATGAAGGAGATCATGGATCTTCTCGGAAGAGATGCAGGATGACGGAACAGGCAGAGATTGAATATGGGTATGGCGCGCTTGACGATATCCGCGCCCTGTTTGAGGAATATACGGAATCGCTTCATGTAGATCTGCAGTTTCAGCATTATGATCAGGAGCTGAAGGATCTGCCCGGGCACTATGCGATGCCATACGGCCGGCTCTATCTTGCACGCGTAAACGGCAGAGCGGCGGGCTGCGCTGCGTTCAGGCAGCTGGATGCCGATTCCTGTGAATTCAAGCGTCTTTATGTGCGGCCGGAATTCCGGGGAATGGATCTCGGCCGCCGCCTCATGGAGACAGCGATTGCAGATGCCCGCAGCTGCGGATACTGTTATGGCTATCTCGATACGCTTGAGAGGCTGCACCCGGCAGTTGCGCTGTATGAAAAGCTCGGCTTCCGCAGGATTCCGGCATACTATGAAAATCCGCTGCCGGGGGTCTGCTATTTCCGCATTGACCTGAAAAAAGCCTGAGCTCAGCGCTCAGGCTCGCAGATAACCTGGCAGCACAGGCCCGCCCGCGTATTCTTGGCCTGATACATGGCCTGATCTGCAGAACGGTACATTTCCTCGTAGGTTCTCAGTCCCTTCGGGACAGCGATGCCGATGCTGGCAGTAATTGTCTGCTGATCCGGAAGGCAGTGGATCTCGGAGAAGCTCTTCCGGATCCGGTCGGCAATCTCCTTCAGATCGCCGGACTCCTTCAGGGAAGGGATCAGAACCATGAACTCATCACCGCCGATGCGCCCGACCAGATCCTGGCTGCGGAAGCATCCGTTCAGTGCCGCACCAACCCTTGACAGCACTTCATCCCCGACCTGGTGGCCGTATTCATCATTGATGGTCTTGAATCGATCGATATCCAGCATGAGCAGCGCACAGCTGCTCTCTTCATCTTTCCTGGCCGTGAAGAATGCCTTGGCCTGATTCTCGAATTCCCGCCGGCTCATGACCTGCGTCAGGCTGTCTACAGTTCCTACGCGGATGTAGAAGTACTTGGTCACGCCTTCTCTTGCCCGCAGGTTCGAGACGACTGTCATGACGATGACGGAGCAGAAGAAGCCGACCGAGGCGCTGTAGGCATCGACCTTTGCGTACCAGGGATCCTTGAAGGCAAACAGCAGCGGGATGTAGATCAGCTCCAGGCTGGCTGTCAGCGGGAACATCACCTTCAGCGGCAGGATAAACAGGGACGGCAGCACCACCATGATGATATGGAAATAGATGGAAGGCTGGCTCGGGTTCGGGACCACATCGATTGCAATGCAGCCGATCAGGGTCAGGACATAGAACAGAACGCACAGCTTCATGACGCCTTCGCCGGTTGCCGTCTTTCGACGGGAATAGACATAGACGACCACGGACAGCAGAAAGGAGCAGCCGAGGAATACCCAGTAGGAAATCGTCGGGCGCCAGGTCGGGAAGAGCAGAGGCGTCCACATGATATAGACAGTCAGAAACAGCATCTCAAGGATGCACAGGATCTTCAGGAGCTGCAGATTGGTATCGCGGATCTCATCATGCGCGATCGCAAAGTAGCTGTCCTGCCGCTCCAGCATTGCATGAAAATTCTGCATCAGCTTATGGATCATAGTCATTTCTCCTGCTGGCAAGTCAGTTCAGAAGCTGCTGTCCGGTCGGAAGCAGCGGTCGATATCATCAGTAATGGTATCATCAATCAGGTTCTGCCGGCCCATGTTATGCATGATCTCGATGGCCTCATCATGGGTAATCCCGTTCTTGTAGGGGCGTGTCTCAATCAGTGCCTGATAGATGTCCAGGTTGACCATGAGACGGTCATTGGCGCTCAGATCAGCTGCGCTGAGACCGAATGGGTATCCGGATCCGTCCAGCTTCTCGTGGTGAAGCGCTGCCCAGTCACGGATATCATCCATGCCGCGGGTCCGGCTGAGAATCTCCCAGGAGTACATCGCGTGTGTCTTCATGATATCGAATTCCTCTCTGGTCAGCGGTCCCGGCTTCTCCAGAATGGAGTTCGGAATGGAGCACTTGCCGATATCATGCAGGGCACCAGCCAGGTAGAGCCTGATCTGCATGTCCTCGTCATAGTGATAGAATTCTGCCATCCTGCCGGCTTTCTCGGCAATGCCGACTGAATGCGTGCATGTAAAGTGCGACTTGGCATCGATAATCCGCGCAAACAGGTGCGCGATTGCCTCGATCTCGCTGCGGCTGTAGCTGACCGGCACATCGGGCAGAAGCTCCTCGATCCTGTCCCTGGTTGCATAGTTCTTCAGATGATCCTCGGTCTTCTCCGGGAAGGCCTGCTCGAATGCATAGGATGTCTCAAAGGAGAACAGGCTGCCGGTATGGGCAGCGACGAAGGCATGGATCTCCTCGTGCTTCTGCTGCGTGACTTCAGAAAGATCGTAGCGCACATCGATCTGATCCGCCAGATGAATCAGCTGAGCAGGCAGGGGTGTCTCCGCCGCCTTCAGGCCGAAGGCGCCGCTGCCATCCGCATTCTCATGGTGATACAGAATTGCATCCTGAATCTCAGGATAGAATGGGAGGCTGCGGACATTCTCCTCTCCCTTTTCACAGTGATCCTTCAGGCTGATCTCAGCGCCGCTGAGATGCAGGCGCTTCTGGATCTCTGACAGATCCTGTCCGGGATAGCGCTGCTCCAGGTGAAAGCGGACGGTGCTGAGAGTTTCCGTCAGCGCATTGTCATGCAGCACGGCTGCCATGGCCACGCTGCTGCACTGATCAGGCGTCAGTCCCATCTTCTCGCCGATCCTGACGGCAATATAGGCGACACGCTCGCAATGATATGTCGTGGCGCCGAAGACTTCCCCCTCGACGCAGTCCAGCGCATAGGACAGAGCGTAGAGAAGGCGGTTGACATAGAATTCCATAATATGCCTCCAGAATGCAACAGCATAATTATAGGGGCAATCCCTTGAGGCAGCAGAACAGTTGACGAAGGATCCCGGCAGATCAGAGGGATTTCCTTCAGTCAAATCCCTCCCCGCTGAGGATCCTCTGCAATGCATGCTCCACCGTATCCGTATGATATCTCCCCAGCGGCCTTACAGAGGGAACAGCGGTATCCATGACGATCGGGCAGCCGACCATCTCCAGCATCTCGCGGTCATTGTCATTATCGCCGAAGGCAATGCAGTCTTCCGGCTCTACGCCAAGACGCTCCATGATCTTCCGCAGGGCAGTGGACTTATTGACGCCGGCCGGCATCATGTCAAGCCACTGGCTTCCGCCGGTGGCGACCGTGCAGAAGCTGCCGGCCTTTCTCTGCCAGTCCGGCAGAATCCGCTCGACCGAATCTGTGTAGATGGAGATCTTCATATAAGGCTCCTCGATCGCGCAGAGATCCGGCACGATCGTGACATCGTCTCTGACTACATCATGCAGGAGAGAATAATAGGAAGGGTTGCCGGAGCGGATATAGCTTGTCTTCGTGCCGGATACCAGCGGCTCGCAGGCGGGATCTTCCTCGATCATCCGGATGATCCTGCGGCCGAGCTCGCGGTCCATGACTTCCCGATTGAGAATCTCGTCATGATAATAGCTGAGGCAGCCATTCTCGCACAGATAGGCAATCTGATCCCGAACCGGCGAAAAGAGGTTCTGGAGATTGAAGTACTGACGGCCGCTTGCAGCAGCGAAGAAGATGCCCTGATCCAGCACCTGCTGAATCAGCCCGCAGGCTTCAGGATTCAGCTGCTGGGCACCGTGAAGAAGCAGAGTTCCATCAAGATCGCTTGCGATCAGTCTCGGTTTCTTCATGGCGCTTCTCCTCTCATTGATGTCTCTGGAATGAGAATAGCACATCATGGCAGGCACTGGCCAGCAGGGCCCGCAGCGGGAAAAGAGGCCGATGCCCGGGAAATCTGCCGCATTTATGAGCATTTTCATGATTTTTCATTGATTCCACTGCCCTGGTTGCGCGTACAATGGAGAAAAGAAAGCAGGTGTTTGTCAAATGTTGAGAATCGGAATGTTAACCAGCGGCGGTGACTGCCAGGCCCTGAATGCGACGATGCGCGGCGTATTCAAGTCGGTAGTGCTGAACAGCAAGGAACCAGTGGAATTCTATGGATTTGAGGATGGCTACAAGGGATTGATCTACGGGCATTTCAGGCTGCTGAATTACAATGACTTCGTCGGCATCCTGACGAGAGGCGGCACGATTCTCGGAACCAGCAGAGTCCCGTTCAAGACCGTGAAGGAGCCGGATGAGAACGGCCTCGACAAGGTCGCTGCCATGAAGCAGACCTACTACAAGCTGCAGCTGAACTGCCTGGTAGTGCTTGGCGGCAACGGCTCTACCAAGACTGCCAATCTGCTGAGCGAGGAAGGCCTGAATGTCGTCACGCTGCCGAAGACAATTGATAATGACCTCTGGGGAACGGATATGACATTCGGATTCCAGTCGGCAGTGGATATCGCGACGCGTGCAATCGATGAGATTCACACGACGGCGAACTCCCACGGCAGAGTGTTCATTGTTGAGATCATGGGTCACAAGACCGGCTGGCTGACGCTGAATGCAGGCATCGCCGGCGGCGCAGACATCATCCTGCTTCCGGAGATCCCGTATGACATGAAGAAGATCGTGCAGGTCATCGAGGATAAGGATACCAATGGCGGCCGCTTCATGATTCTTGCCGTGGCAGAGGGCGCCATCTCCAAGGATGATGCGAAGCTGTCCAAGAAGGAATATCAGAAGAAGCTTGCAAACTATATCTTCCCGTCAGTCTCCTATGAGCTGGCCGAGCAGATCCAGAAGAAGACCGGACGCGAGGTCCGCGTCACGGTGCCTGGACATACGCAGCGCGGCGGCACGCCGTGCGCCTATGACCGCGTCTTCTCGAGCCGTCTTGGCGCCGAGGCCGGCAGGCTGATTCTCAAGGGCGAGTACGGCTACATGGTCGGCTATCATAACCGCGAGATCGTCAAGGTTCCGCTGAAGGATGTAGCCGGCAAGCTGAAGACCGTATCCCCGGATGCAGAGATCATCAAGGAAGCCAAGATGCTCGGCATCAGCTTCGGCGAATAATTCACATTGACATGCAGCAGCGGGATTCTCGGATCCTGCTGCTTTTCCATGCCGCGCATGGACATCCCGGCAGCGGTGTTCTATACTCATGGCATGAAAACGGCGGGCATGGCCCGCAGGAAGAGGAAAGCGCATGGAAGCAGGAAAGCAGCCGGTGATATTCAGTGAGCAGCAGGAGCAGAGCAGGGAAGAGATGCTCTGCACGCAGTCGTTCCGCCTGCTGATTGCCTATGCAGCTCTGGCTGCAGTGGCGCTGATCCTGTTCCAGCTGCAGCGCGGGCAGGTCTTCTGGATCGATCTTCTGGCGGTCATTGCCTTCGTCCTGCTGCTGGCTGCCTTCGTCGTGGCAGTCCTGGCGCAGTGGCGCGCTCCGCAGCGGGATCTTTCCCGCGGGAAGGCGGGAAGCGCGGCAGACCCGGCCAGGCAGCACTGGCAGCGCAATAACCGCCGGGCGGGGCTGATCATGGCTTCCATGATCATTCTCTTCGCGGCAGCGGCGCTGATGGCAGTTGCGGCAGTCGCCAAGCTGTTCTGAGCAGGAAAAGGCAGGTCTCCCGGATGACTCCCATGATGGAGCCATGCAGGCAGGCCTGCCTTTAATCTTGTTCCAGCTTCTTCTTCAGATCCTTCAGCGGATAGCTGCCGCTGTGCAGAGAGGCAGCGCTCTCGCTGAGCGAGGCCCGCGTTGCAGCTATGATCCGCTGATACAGCTCCCGGGCAGGACAGCGCAGCGCGCCATGCTGGAGAACAGCCAGCTGCTCCAGCTGGTCTGAGGTTGCGACCGTCACCTGGTACTTCCTGGACAGCTGCTCAATGCGGCCCTCGATGTAGCTGTCTGCGGTCTCGCCGCAGCGGGTATAGATGATCTCGAGATGATCTGCATGCATGGATGAACCGATGGAGTCCTTCACGAGATAGGCGTCGAACACCAGCATGATCCTGCCATTGAAGTGAAAGGAATATTCCTCAAGCATCGCGATCAGCTTCTCGCGGGCCGCGGCAAGATCCTGCCTGGCCTCTTCCTTCAGCTCATCCCAGCTGAAGATCATGTTATAGCCGTCCACGATCAGGATCTGCGGCAGCACCGGCGCTGCCCTGACGGCAGGGGATGCCGGCGCGGACTGCCTCGGCGTCGGCTCTGATGGCCTTTCCTTCTTCGGGTATAGCCGGTTCATGATGGCCTCCAGCTCGGCATCGCTGACCTTCAGGCTGGCGGGCCTTGAGGGAGCCTCTGCTGCGGGCGCGCTGCTGCGCATCGGGACATGCATGTATTCCTCAGCCTGATCCCAGGGAACGTTGAAACCCGCGCCATGCTGGCAGAAGATGCTGAACGATGGATGAGCCGAGTCGCTGAGCGCATCATAGCCGGCTTCCCCGACCAGCTTTTCCTGATCCTCTGAAGGCTGATAGCCATTGAAGCTGAGACTGAAGCTGCCGGTTCCGCGGGTGTATGAGGCGGTCTCGGCGGCATAGTTCTGCAGCAGCCGGACCGGTCCCTCGCCGCTCAGGAGAGAAGAGCCATCCGGGCATACCGCTGTCTCATAGGAGGCATGCCGCTGCTCCAGATCGTAGCTGGCCCGGCTGAGCGTCTCTGACGGGATCCGCAGCTCAAAGCTGCCGTACGGCTCCAGCAGGACGCTGCGGCTCTTCATCAGGCCCTGGCGGAGCGCCCGCAGCGCTGCCTCGCGGAAATCCTGGCCCTCGGTATGCTTGATGCTGCCGCGGCCGCTGATCAGGGTGATCCGAAGATCCGTCAGCGGGCTGTCTGTCAGCACGCCGGTCAGGGCGGCGGAATCAAGCGCATTGAGGATCTGGCTCTGCCACTGCGGCTTGAGAACATCGATCGGGCAGGAGGTATCAATCTCCACGCCGCTGCCGGCAGGCAGGGGCTCGAGAAGCAGATGCACCTCTGCATAATGGCGGAGCGGCTCGAAATGGCCGACGCCCTCGCTGACATCCCGGATCGTCTCGCGGTATTCAACAGTGCTGTCACTGAAGCTGACCGGAACATGAAAGCGGTCCAGGATCAGCTGCTGCAGCACTTCTGTCTGCACTCTGCCCATCAGCCTCACGCTGATCCTGCTGTCTTCCTTATGGTAAGTGAACTGCAGGGAGGGATCTTCCTCCTGCAGCTGCACAAGCTCGCGGCTGAAGGCAAAGGCATCCGTCGAGTCCGGCAGGATCATCTGGCAGCTGAGGCAGCCGACAGGCAATGCAGCTTCCGTCTGCTCAAAGCCAAGGCCCTGGCCTGCCTGCAGGCGGATAGGTCCCTTGAGCGTGCAGAGATCCCCTGCCTCTGCTGAAAGCTGCGTCGTGAACGTGTTTCCATGATAGAAGCGGATCTGATCGATCTTCTCGCCGGCTATGACTTCCTTCGCCTTCAGGGAGCCGCCGGTAATGCGGATATGCGTCAGCTTATTGCCCTGCAGATCGCGGGAGATCTTGAAGACTCTCGCCCCGAACTCGGCCGGGTAAGCACGCTCTTCAGTGAATCTGTCCAGCATGGCAAGGAGATCGCTGATGCCATCCTGATGCAGGGCGCTGCCGAAGACAGCAGGGCTGAAGGAGCGGCGGGCGACTGCTCCCGCAATCTCCCCATCCGAAAGCGTTCCGCACTGCTCAAAGCACTCCAGCAGCTTTTCATCCAGCAGTGCCATCTCTTCCTGCGGCGCATTCCAGTTCGCGATCTGCGGGCTGAGCTCGCGCTGCAGATCTGCAAGCAGCTCAGGCCTGGAGCGGACAGAGAGATCCATCTTGTTGATGAACAGGAAGACCGGGATGTGCGCCTGCTCCAGCAGCTTCCAGATGGTGCGGGTATGCGCCTGCACCAGCTCGCGGCTGCTGAGGATCAGGAGAGCGTAATCCAGGACAGAGAGCGTCCGCTCCATCTCCGCGGAGAAGTCGACATGTCCTGGCGTATCCAGCAGCACGATCTCCGCATGGGCGGTATGCAGGCGTGCCTCCTTGGCATAGATGGTGATGCCGCGCCTGCGCTCCTGCGCATCATAGTCCAGAAAGGCATCCTGATGATCTACCCGGCCGGCATGGCGAAGCTGTCCGCTCGCTACCAGCAGGCTCTCGGAACAGGTTGTCTTGCCGGCATCCACATGGGCCAGCAGTCCAATGACAATTTTCTTCATGGGATCATTGTAGGTGCCGCGGTGCCGGGATTGCAACTCAGAAGCCGCAGATAGAAATGATGCTCAGTCCCGGTTCACGATGGAATAGGAGGCACCCTCATCCCGGATGACCAGCACTGATTCCTGGTTGAAGAATCGGCAGAGATCCATGGCGATGCGGTCAATCAGTTCCTCCGGCAGGCCTACCAGGGAGAGCAGGATGCTGTTCTCGTTCACGTAGGTGCCGTCCTCATGAATATAGCCGCCGAACGATCTTGTATAGGAATAGCCGACCCGATAGCCGGTGCATACTCTCGTGACGACAGCCAGGAACTTCTCCGTGTCGAATTCCTGAACCTTGCTGTTGCGGTCGGACAGGCCGATGCACAGGGTGTAGTGGCTGCAGTGCATCTTCTCGGTAATCTCCATGCTGTGATCCTCCATCAGTCACTGATATGATAGCGCAACTGATGAAGGGAGTGCATGCATGGCTGCCCGGAATGCCTGGGAAATGTGAGTTCATGTAAGCGCTTAGGCTGAAAATGAACTGTCAGGCAGGATGCGTTCCGGCTTGGATTTAATATGTATATTCAGATGTAAATATTCATATAAACTGTGATTATTCCCGGCATTAAGAATGCATTAATTCGGCTGAGATGATATTGTACGCGCGTTTTTCGAGTGCTAGTATCTATCCGTTTCGCAGAAATCAGAATCAGTCTTGAGGGAAAAGAAGCAGGAAAACTATGGTCAGAAAAACAGACGACATACAGAAGCTCGCCGCCGCCGAGGCGTGCAGAGCAATGGACTCCGATCTGCGCGGCCTGAGCGATGAGCAGGTCAGGCAGCACATGGCGGAGTTCGGAAAGAATATCATCATCAAGCCAAAGGGAAAGCCGATGTTTCTCGTGTTCATCGAGAACTTCACCAGCCTGATGGCAATTATGCTGTGGATCGGCGGTTTCATTGCGCTGTTTACAGGAACGCCGGAGCTTGCCTATGCAATCTGGATGGTCAACATCCTGAATGGCGTCTTCAGCTTCTGGCAGGAATTCCGTGCCGGCAAGGCAACCGAGGCGCTCAAGAACATGCTGCCGGCGAATGCGCGTGTCATCCGCGGCGGCAATGAGGTGCAGATTCCCGCGGAGGATCTTCTGCCAGGCGATGTCATGCTCATCGAGGAAGGCGATCGGATCTCCGCGGATGCGCGGCTGATCGCTGCCAGCGATCTGCAGGTCAACCAGTCAACGCTGACCGGCGAATCCAATCCGGTGCACAAGTCGCAGGATCCGGTTCTCGAGGATGGGCTGACCCGCTTTGAGATGCCCAATCTGATCTTTGAGGGAACCAGCGTATCCAGCGGCACCGGCAGAGCGGTCGTGACAGCGACTGGCATGCAGACGGAATTCGGGCAGATCGCGAATCTTGCCCAGACGGTCAAGGAAGAGCCGAGCCCGCTGGAGAAGGAGCTTGATATCCTGACCCGCCAGATCACGACGATCTCGGCAGTCATCGGCATTGCGTTCCTGGCTGCGGCGCTGCTGCTGGTTCATCAGCCGTTTGCGCAGGCCTTCATCTTCGCACTTGGCATGTTCGTTGCCTTCATTCCGGAAGGACTGCTCCCCACGGTGACGCTGTCCCTTGCCATGGCAGTTCAGCGCATGGCAAAGGAGCATGCGCTGGTCAAGCGCCTCTCCGCAGTCGAGACGCTCGGCTGCACGACCGTGATCTGCTCCGACAAGACCGGAACGCTGACGCAGAACGAGATGACGGTTACGCATCTCTGGATGCCGGGACGCGAGATGGAAGTCACCGGCCTTGGCTATGCGCCGGAAGGCAGTGTCCTGCTGAACGGCAGCGCTGTCGAGGCAGAGAATGACTATGATCTGAAGATGCTGCTGACGGCAGCGAGCTTCTGCAGCAATGCAAGAGTGCTGCTGCCGGATGAGAAGAGCGAGCGATACACGGTGCTCGGCGATCCGACCGAGGCGTGCCTCGGCGTCGCCGCGCAGAAGGCAGGACTTCATGTCCAGCAGGAGCTGGACCGCATGCCGCGCCTGCGCGAGCTGCCGTTTGATTCCAGGCGCAAGCGCATGAGCACGATTCACAGCCTGCCGAAGCCTCAGGGCGGCGCTACCCGGATTGCCTGCATCAAGGGCGCTCCGAAGGAGACCATGGAGCTCTGCACGGAAGTAATGATGGCAGACGGAAACAGGATCCCGATGACTGAAGAGCTTCGCAGGGAAGCCATGGCGGAGAATGACCGCTATGCGGCAATGGGACTCCGCGTTCTCGCGATTGCAGTCCGCTGGCTTGGGCCGGATGATCATTTGCCCAATGCAATGCGCGACTATACGCCGGAGATGATCGAGACCGGCATGACCTTCATCGGCCTGATTGCAATGATGGATCCGCCCCGTCCGGAGGTTGCCGATGCGGTCGCGCAGTGCCGCCGTGCAAGCATCCGCATCATCATGATTACCGGTGACTACGGACTGACGGCTGAGAGCATTGCCAAGAAGATCGGCATCGTCACCTCAGAGCATCCCAATATCATCAGCGGCCAGCAGCTGAAGGAAATGACAGACAGCGAGCTGGAGGATGCGCTCCGCGGGGAAGTCATCTTCGCGAGAATGGCGCCGGAGCAGAAATACCGCGTCGTCACTGCGCTGCAGAAGCTCGGCCATGTCGTGGCAGTGACCGGCGACGGCGTCAATGATGCGCCGGCCCTGAAGAAGGCTGACATCGGCGTCGCCATGGGCATCACCGGCACGGATGTCGCCAAGGAAGCAGCGGAGATGATCCTGACGGATGACAACTTCGCCTCCATCGTGAAGGCAATCCGCGAGGGCCGCGCTGTCTACCGCAACATCCGCAAGTTCCTTCTCTATATCTTCAACAGCAACATGCCGGAGGCAGTTCCCTCTGCCGCGTTCCTGCTGTCGAGCGGCCGCATCCCGCTGCCGCTGACAGTCATGCAGATCCTGTCGATTGATCTCGGCACGGATATGCTGCCGGCATTGGGGCTGGGCGCGGAGGAGCCTGAGGAAGGCATCATGGACTGTCCGCCCCGCTCCCGCGATGAGCGCCTGCTCAACCGCAGGCTGATCACGCTGGCATTCTTCTGGTACGGGCTCATGGAATCTGCCATCTCGCTGGCTGCCTACTTCTTTGCCAACAGCCTGCACGGCTGGCCGGTTCATGCGCTGGCCGCATCCGGACCGGTGTATCATGAAGCTACAACGATGGCACTGGCATCCATTGTATTCTGCCAGATCGGCGTCGTGCTCTGCGCCCGCACGGAATCGGTATCCATCTTCAGGGCTGGCATCTTCAGAAACAGGCATGTCATGTTCGGCATTCTGTTCGAGCTGCTGCTGATCGTCGCATTCATGTATGTGCCGGTTCTGCAGGAGTTCCTGCAGACAGGGCCGCTCAATGCACAGGAATGGATGTTCCTGGCCTGCTGCCCGCTGCCGATCATCGGGCTGGATGAGCTCAGAAAGTACATTGTCCGGAAAAGAATGGCCGGACAGGAAAGGATAGTTGCATGAAAGTCATTATCATCGGATGCGGGAAGTTCGGATCCGGACTTGCCCTTGCCCTTCAGAAGAAAAGCTATGATGTCACGGTCATCGACAGCGACCCGGAGGCGTTTGATTTCCTCGGGAAGGACTTCAGGGGAAAGAAGATCTGCGGCGTCGGCTTTGACCGGGATGTCCTGGAGAAGGCCGAGATCCAGAAGGCGGATGCAGTCATCGCCTGCTCCAAGAAGGACGAGACCAATGCCCTGATCGGCAAGCTTGCCCGCGATGCCTACTGCGTGCCGCGCGTCATTGCCCGCCTCTATGATCCAAGGCGCGCTGCCATCTATCGCAGCTTCGGCATCCAGACCATCTCCACCACGACCTGGGGCGTGCAGCGGGCAATGGATATGCTCAGCTACAATACCCTCGACAACATTCTCACGCTCGGCGACAGCCAGGTGGAGATCATCCGCGCGGAGCTGCCGGTGCTGCTGGAAGGCAGGACCGCAGCAGAGCTGACGGTGCACGGCGAGATGCAGGTCATTGCCATCAGCCGCGGCAACCGCATGTTCCTTCCGTCCAGCGGCACGCCGCTTGAGAAGGGCGATGTGCTCTACATCTCGGTTCTGTCATCTTCCTCCGGCCGTCTGAAGACGCTGCTGGGCATTGCGTGAAAGGAGCAATTCAGATGAACGTAATGATAGTAGGCGGCGGCAAGACAGGCGTCTATGTCGCGAAGCTTCTTCTTGCAAATCACTGCAGCGTCAAGGTCATGGAGAGCCGCAGCAGCGTTCTTTCGAAGCTGAGAGAGGAGCTCGCTCCGGAGTGCATCTGCGAAGGCAGCGGCACTGATCCCAATGTGCTGGAGAAGAACGGCATCAACGCAGTTGATGTCATGGTCTGCGCAACCGGCGAGGATGAGACCAATCTCGTGGCGGCGACCATCGGCAAGTTTGAGTTCAATGTGCCGCGCATCATCGCCCGCGTCAATAACCCGCGCAATGCGTGGATGTTCAATACCGGCATGGGCGTGGATGTCTCGGTCAACCAGGCTGATCTGATCGGCCACATGATCATGGAGGGCATCGACATGCAGGACATGGTCACGCTGCTCAAGCTGGAGCGGGGCAATGAGTCTATTGTCCAGATCCACGTGAGCGACCGCTCTACCGCAGCCGGAAAGAAGATCCGCGATCTTGCTATTCCGGAGCATTCCATTCTCATCTCTGTCATGCGCGGCAAGGAGAATTTCATTCCCCGCGGCGATACGGAGATCGAGGCCGGGGATGATGTGCTTGCGCTTGCAGATGAGCAGACGCAGGCATCCCTGAACCGCATCTTCCATTCCTGATTCTGGAATCAGACTTAAAAGGGCTGCCGCCCTGTAGATGATCATGCATGCACGCATGAATCCGCAGGCGGCAGTCCTTTTTGATGCATACTCGCTCAGCGCTTTCTGACCGGAATCCAGATCTCGCTGACATAGTCAGCGGCAGAGGGATCGCCCTCGAGGTAGTGCTCGATATTGAGATCGCCATCCATCTCATAGTCCGGATTGCCCGGCAGCCACTCGCGGAAGATCGCGGTGTTCACTGCCTGCAGCGCTCCCGGCAGCGGCCCGGTGCAGCGGAACTTTGCCCAGTCATGGGCGGGAACCTCCAGGGTTTCCATGCCCTCAGGCAATTCTCCAACCTGGTCAATCCCGGCAATCATGTAGCGGAACCGGGTGCTGTCGGCAGGATCCTGGATGCACAGGGCAAACTCGCCGATCCTGCAGTCCCTGACTGCAGCGAGCGGTGCTCCTGTGCAGTACTTTGCCTCGAACTCATCCCAGAAGGCGGGGCATTCCTGATAGCCATGATCCATGGCTATCAGGCGGCTGACGCCGATCATCTTCATGCATGCTTCATGCTCAATGCGTATATCCATCTCTTTTCCTCCTCTGATCTCGATCGAGATCTGCAGCGGCAGGAACGTGCGGATCAGGTGGGCATCCTGTCTGATCTCGGAAGGCGATGCCCCATGAAAGCGGCTGAAGGCACGGGTAAAGCTCTCCGGAGAGTCATATCCGTACTTCGCTGCGAGATCAATGATCCGGCAGCCTGACCTGGAAAGGTCAAGGGCAGCCAGATACAGTCTGCGGTTCCGCAGATACTCCTGGATGGAGAAGCCGGTCATGACGGCAAAGCCGCGCTGCAGGTAGAACGGGGAGATCGATACCTCCTCGGCGATATCCTGCGCGCTGATCTGATCCAGAAGATGCTGTTCCATGTATGCGACTGCCTTCCGCAGCCCGCTCAGCCAATCCATCGCTTCCTCCTCGCTGATAAGCAGATTGTCGCAGACTCCGGGGAATCTGTCCTGACATTCTGTGCCATGTGCGGTCAGTGCTCATTCTGCTGGACAGCCTCGCGGCTGCGGAGCCAGCAGATCATGTCTGCCAGCGTCTGCTGCAGCGGCCTGCTGGCATATCCCAGCTCACGCTCTGCCCTGGCGCTTGAAAACCTGGAATTAACGGCAAGCGTCTCCAGGGAATATTCCGTATAGAGCGGCCGGTGCCCGCTGAGGCGGGCTGCCTGCTCGATGGCCGGAACGGCCATTCTGGCAATTCCGGTCGGGATCACGGGAACCGGCCTGCGGCCGGCTATCTCTCCTGCCGACTGCAGAAGATCGCGGATGCATGCATAGTGACCGGTCAGCAGATAGGATCCGCTGACTCTTTCGGCATCCGCAGCTGCGAGGCAGCCGGCAGCGGCATCGCGGACATCCACGAAGTCATAGCCGCCGCTTACGCAGGCCGGCAGCCGGCCATGGAGATACGCAATGATCATCTGCGAAAGATGGTTATGGCCGCAGTCATAGGGGCCGAGAATGCCGGAGGGCAGAACAATCGCCGCATCGAGTCCCCGGCCTGCTGCCGCCAGCACCTTCTGCGCAGCCTCGGCTTTTGTCTTGGCGTAGCCGCCGCTTACGAGATCCGGATCATACGCTGCAATTTCCGTCATGACATTGCCGTTGGGCAATGGCGGAATAGCATGCACCGAGCTGACCTGGATATAGCGGCGGACATGATGCTGCCGGGCAGCCTCAAGCATGTTCTCCGTGCCGGTGACATTGACTTCTCTCAGCAGAGGCGGCATCTTCCGGGCAATGGAGATCAGCGCTGCGGTGTGGATGACGGCGGCAGTGCCGTCCGGAAAGAGCTCGAACAGCGGCTTCAGCGAGGCTGGATCGCGGACATCGCCGCGCACATAATGAATATTTTCTGCCTGCACTGCCGGATGCTCCTGCGGAAGGATCAGGGCGCTGATCTCAGCAGGCGTATCCGCAAGCAGGCGCAGAATGGTGCTGCCGAGATGTCCGGCTGCACCGGTGATGATATAGGAGCCAGAAGCAGGAAGATATTCCATGCCGGCACCTCCAGTCAGCTCCATCATAGCATGATCACTGCCGCTGGAAGGCATATTGCAGACCGCTTTCGCCCGTGCCAGAATGGAGCTGGAATAAGGTCTCTCTGCCGTCTGGGCATTCCCGGATGGATTTCAGAAGGGACATGCTATATTGAGTGCGAGGAAAAAACTAATGAGAGAATATACCGGCTACTGCGGCACCTACAGCGAAGGTGCGAGCGAAGGCATCTATGCCTTTGAGTTCCAGGATGGCATCCTGTCCAGTCCCAGGCTGTTCAGCAGGGTGAAGAATTCCAAGTATATTGCAATGAAGGATGGCATGCTCGCCTCCCTGGCGGATTTCGACCATGGCTCCGGCGCGGTGCTGATTGACGGCAGCGGCGAGATCGTATCGTCCTGCAGCTATGAGCGCAGCGGCTCCTGCTACATCGGCTGGCATGGAGATCATCTGTATACGGCAAACTATCATGCCGGCACGGTGAGCAGGCTCTCCGTCAGAGACGGAAAGCTGGTTCATGACCGGACGGTCCTGATCCGCGACAAGGCAGGCTGCCACATGGCAATGATCTGGCAGAATCTGGTTCTGGTTCCCTGCCTGTTCCTGGATGAGATCAGGCTCTTTGATCTTGATCTCAATCCGGCCGGCTCGATCTGCTTTGCAAGAGGCACCGGGCCGAGGCACGGCGTATTCAGCAGAGACGGAGAGATCCTGTATCTCGTGTCTGAGCTCTCCAATGAGATCTTCGCGATCCGCATGGCAGATCGGAAGATCCTGTCCTCCGTGTCCGTCCTGCCGGATGGAAAGAAATTTCTGAAGGATACGGCCGCAGTCCGGCTCAGCGAAGATGGCCGGAAGATCTATGTATCGACACGCACGCAGGACATCCTGTCTGTCATCGATGCAGATCCGTCGCATCTGAAGCTTCTGCAGACCGTTTCCTGCGGCGGCAGCCATCCGCGCGACTTCGTGCGCTGCGGATCGCATCTGATCGTGGCGAACCGCTACAGCGGCAGCATCGTTTCATTCCGCCTGCAGGATGACGGCACCATCGGCCTGCAGGAAAGCAGGATCAATGTACCGCAGGGAGTATCCCTGATAATGGAGGAGACCAAATGAGAGAGAATCAGATCGGCATCATCGGCCTCGGGGTCATGGGAAGATCCCTGGCAATCAACCTGATGAATCACGGATTCCATATTACCGGATACAACCGCAGCCGCGAGGCAGCAGATGCCCTGGCAGCGGCGTATCCGGAGAGCTGCACGGCAGCGGGCGATTATGCAGAGCTTGCACAGAGCCTGAAGAAGCCGCGGGTCATCCTGATGATGGTGCCGGCTGGAAAGCCGGTAGACGATGTCATCGCAGCTCTGACCCAGCATCTTGAGACTGGCGATGTGCTGATTGACGGCGGCAATTCCTTCTTTGAGGATACGATCCGCCGCCAGCAGGCACTGGAGAAGACCGGCATCAGCTTCTTCGGCACCGGCGTCTCCGGCGGCGAGGAGGGAGCGCTGAAGGGCCCGAGCATCATGCCGGGCGGACGGCGCGAGGACTATGCGAAGATCAGCCCGTTCCTGGAGGCAATAGCCGCCAGGAAGGATGGCGAGCCGTGCTGCACGTACATCGGGCCAAACGGCGCCGGGCACTATGTCAAGATGGTGCACAACGGCATTGAGTATGCAGACATGCAGCTGCTTGCCGAGACCTATCTGATCCTGCGGAATGCCGGCACCGGCAATGCCGCGATCGCGGATCTCATGGAGCAGTGGAACCGGACAGAAGTCGAGAGCTATCTCGTCCGCATTACCGCCGCGGTGCTGCGCGAGAAGGATGACCGCACAGACGGCGATTTGATTGACATGATCAGGGATCAGGCCGGCAACAAGGGCACCGGCAAGTGGACCTCGATCGAGGCGCTGCGCCAGGAGTACAATGCATCGCTGCTGGCGGCAGCCTATCAGGCCCGTGTCATGAGCAACCAGACTGCGCTGCGCAGGGACTACCATGCATTCATAGCCGGCAGCAGCGAGCAGATGGATCCGGAGGTGCTGCGCCGGGCATATTCCCTGGCCAAGGTCATCGCCTATGCGCAGGGCTTCGGACTCTATGCGGACGCCTCCGAGAAGTATCACTGGGATCTGGATCTGAAGGCGATCGCCTCCATCTTCCGGGCCGGGTGCATTATCCAGGCAAGGCTGCTGCAGGATATCATGGACGCATGCGGAAAGCAGCCGGATATGAAGAACCTGCTGGAGGCGCCGCAGTTCAGGGCGCTGGCTGAGGCAAACGCAAAGGACCTGCAGGAAGTCGTGCTCTACGGCATCCGCAATGGCGTGCCGATGCCGCTGTTCACCAATGCATGGCTTTATCTCAGCCAGCTGTCTGCTGATCGGCTGGGCGCCAGCCTGATCCAGGGCCAGCGCGACTTCTTCGGTGCGCATACCTTTGAGCGAACGGATGCGGAAGGCTTCGTGCACCATCAGTGGGGGAAGGCAGAATGAAAGTGCGGGCTACCATATTCGGCGGCACCGGCGATCTCTCGTACCGGAAGCTGATGCCGGCCTTCTATAACCTGTTCGTGCGGGGAGAGATCACTGCAGACAGCGATATCCTCGCGATCGGCCGGCGGGACTACACGGATGAGAGCTACCATGAGATCATAACGCCGTGGATTCATGAGTTTGCCCGTCTCGACCGGAAGGGAGAGCATCTGGAGGAATTCCTGAAGACCGTGCACTATCTGCGCATGGACTTCACGGATCCCGGCCAGTATCCGCTGCTCGAGGAATACAACGCGGGCAGGCAGGAGGAAGGCGTTCCGAACCTGATCTATCTGGCGGTGGCTCCGCAGTTCTTCACGGTCATTGCCGAGAGCGTCGGCGCCATGGCCTCCATGAAGGGCGCCCGCATCATTCTCGAGAAGCCGTTCGGGGACACGCTGGAGAATGCATGCAGGCTGAACAAGACCCTGGAAGCCTCCTTCGGCAGCGGAAACATCTATCGGATCGATCACTATCTCGGCAAGGAGATGGTGCGCAATATCCTGGCAATCCGCAGCACCAACCTGCTGTTTGCCAGGGCCTGGGACCGCTCCAGCATCGAGTCGGTGCAGATTTCCGCGCTGGAGGAAGTCGGTGTCGAGACCCGCGGCGGCTATTATGATCAGGCCGGCGCGCTGAAGGACATGGTGCAGAACCATCTGCTCCAGATCCTGACGATCATCGCCATGGAAAATCCCGCATCCGGAAACATGCATGCACAGCAGCTGGAGGTCCTGCATCACCTGCGCCCGGTCAACGATATTTCCGAGGAAATGGTGCTCGGGCAGTATGTGGGCTACCGCAGCGAGAATAAGGTAGCGCCGGACTCCTCCACGGAGACCTTCGCAGCCATGAAGCTCCATGTGGACACGGATCGCTGGCAGGGCGTGCCGTTCCTGGTCCGCACCGGCAAGAAGTGCGGCACCCGCAAGATCGAGGCAGTGCTCACCTTCCGCCGCACGGAGACAGAAGGCGATCCGGACATGCTGGTCATCGAGATTCAGCCGACGGATGGCATGTTCCTGGAATTCAACGTCAAGAAGCCGGGCGATGGCCCGGGCCTGGAGCGGGTAAAGCTCGAGTACTGCCAGAGCTGCAACCGCGTGTTCCATCTCAATACGCCGGAGGCCTATGAGCGCATGCTGTGGGCTGCCATCAACTCGGATCAGTCCTGGTTCAGCCAGTGGGACCAGATCGAGACCAGCTGGCGCTTCATTCAGTCTGTCAGGGATGCCTATCGGAATGCCGGCCTGCCGGTCTATCCGTATGTGCAGCAGAGCGAGGGACCGGCAGAGGCAGCGCAGCTGACGCAGGGCCTTGCCAGGGGCTGGCGCGTCATGAAGGATCCGCAGGACTAGAAGAGCATCGGGAGGCAGCTCAGAGCAGCTGTCTCCCTTTTGGATTCTCCGCAGGCCTTTGCGGCGCTATGATAAAGGAACAAGAGGTGCCGTGCATTGAGACGCGGCCCGGGGAGATACAGGATATGGAACATGAGCATTTTGAGGAAGGCATGCCCAGGCTTGGCTTCGGGCTGATGCGGCTGCCGAAGCGGAATCTGGTCATGGAGGATGTGGAGCAGATCTCCCAGATGGTGGATCTCTTCCTTTCCGCCGGCATGAAGTATTTTGACACGGCCTATCTCTACGATGTCGGCAACTCCGAGAAGGCGATCCGCAAGGCGCTTGTCGAGCGCTATCCGCGCGATCAGTACACGCTGGCGACCAAGCTCTGCGCGTTCATGATGTGCCATAACGAGGAGACTGCCAAGAAGCAGTTCTATACGAGCCTGGAGCGCACCGGCGCAGGCTATTTCGACTTCTATCTGCTGCATGCGCTGCAGAAGCGGAATCTCCGGAAATACGATGACTATCATATCTGGGACTTCGTGCAGGAGCAGCAGAAGAAGGGACTGATCCGCCACTGGGGATTCTCTTTTCATGATACGCCGGATGTCCTGGAGCAGATCCTGACCGATCATCCCGAGGCGGAGTTCGTGCAGCTGCAGATCAATTATGAGGACTGGGACAGCAAGTCTGTCTGCTCACGGCAGAATTATGAAGTTGCCCGCCGCCATGGCAAGCCGGTGGTCGTGATGGAGCCGGTCAAGGGCGGCAGGCTGGCCAGGCTGCCGGCAAAGGCAGAGCAGCTGCTGAAGCAGGCGGAGCCGGATGCCTCGGCGGCGAGCTGGGCAATCCGCTTTGCCGCATCGCTGGACGGCGTAATGACCGTGCTGAGCGGCATGTCCAATATCGCTCAGATGGAGGATAATCTTTCCTTCATGAAGAGCTTTCAGCCGCTGACGCCATCGGAGCGGGAGGTGCTGCAGCAGGTGCGTGCCATCATCGGCGCATCCGCGGCAATTCCCTGCACAGCCTGCCATTACTGCACTGCCGGCTGTCCGCAGCATATTGAGATCCCGGGCGTATTCGCCGCGATGAATCAGGTGCTTTCCGGCGGAGAGACCGCTGCTGCCCGCAGTGCCTATGAGAAAGTGCTGGCAGAGGGAAGCGGCAGGGCATCTGCCTGCATCCGCTGCGGCCAGTGCGAGCGGGCCTGCCCGCAGCATATCCGGATCATCGAGCGCCTGCAGGAATGTGCGTCTGCACTGGAGCAGCCAGAACACTGATAAAGATGAATGCATGTTCAGCAAATTGCATTGCAAAGCCATGAAATGGCATAGTATACTCATGGCAGGCGGGTGCAGGGTATATGCCTGCAGCAATGCAAGAGAGGAATATGCGGGATATGGCAATCGGGAAAGTTCAGCTTCGGCTGCTCAATGCGGGACTTGATCTTTTCTCGCTGCTTGTTCTGCTCATTGTCTATCAGTACGGAAGGCTCGGCGAGGCAAAGACGCAGTCCAACCGGCTCTTTCTCAGGATCCAGGAATACCTGATGATCGCGCTGGCCGGCGACATGCTCGGCTGGATCATGAATGGCAGGCCGGACCGCTTCAGCCGCATGGTCCTCTATCTCGGCAATGATCTGTACATGCTGTCGCAGCTGCTTGCGGCAATTACCGCTCTGCAGTACATGTACTTCATGTGCAGGGGACGGCAGATCAGCCGCCGGCAGGAGATGGCGTTCCTGTGGATTCCCTTTGCGGTCATCGCTGTCCTGACGCTGAGCACGCCGCTGACGCATCTGGTCTATACAGTGAATGCCGAGAACGCCTATCAGCGCGGCGTGCTGCTGCCGGTGTTCTCGATCCTGACGCTTGCCTATATCCTGGCCGGCTCGGCCCTGTGCTTTCTGCAGGCGCAGAGGGAGGTGCTGCGGATCGCAAGGCGCAAGTACATGATTCTTGCGGCCTTCAGCATACCGGTCATCTGCGGCAGCCTGTTCCAGACTGTCTTCTATGGCTTCAGCACGGTTCTTCCGTGCTCTGTGCTGTCTGTGCTGATCGTGTTCGCGAATGAGCAGAGCCTCAAGATCTCCGCTGATCCGCTGACCGGGCTGAATAACAGAGGCTGCCTTGACCGCTATCTGCAGCAGTGCCTTGACAGCGGCGGCTGCGGGGATCTCTGCGTCGTGATGATGGACATCAACGGCTTCAAGGGAATCAATGACCGCTTCGGGCATGTGGCCGGCGATCATATCCTGATAGATATGGCAGATCTCATGCGGCATGCCTTCGAGGATACCGGCTGCTTCCTGGCCCGCTATGGCGGGGATGAGTTCTCGATCGTCCTTCACACCGGCTCGATTTCGCCGCAGGAAGCGATCCGCCGGATGCAGGCACAGATCGATGCATTCCGGAAGACCTCGGATCCGTGCGCTTCCTCCTTTGGCGTATCAATGGGATATGCGGAATGCGAAAAAGATGCGGCGGGCACTGCTGAAATGCTGATCCGGAAGGCGGATGAGCGGATGTACGAGGCAAAGAGAGAGATGAAGGCTGCGGAGAGAATGAGCCTGCGGCCTGGCGACAGAAGGGATCGCTGATTCCAGTGCATGCATGAAAAGATGGCCGGAAGGCCATCTTTCAAATGCGCATTTCTATTATGCATGCATGGATGAGCCGGCGCTGCTTCCAGGCGCGCTGCCTGTCTGGCAGATTGCCTCCGTATGCCAGAGGCCATTCTGGATGGCAGATTCCATGGAGCCGTGGTAGTGCTGCAGGATTCCCTGCATGATCTTGATGCCCTCTCCCTGCACGCGCTTGCTGACTGCGGCATGGCGCTCCGGCAGGCTGTTGTCGATCTCTATGCTGAGGACGTTGGCTGCCCTGCGTACATTCAGGCGAATCTCCCGGTGGTCAGGAGGGTTTGCCTGAACTGCCTCCATCGCATTATCGAGAAGATTGGAGAAGATGCCGACCAGATCAAGAGGATCCATCGTATTCGCCATGGCACACTGGATCTGGAATGAAAAGCGGATGCTCATTTCCTGGAAGCGGGCGGCATAGCTCTTGAGCAGGGTGTCCAAAACCGGGCTGTCGGAATATACCTGGCTGCGGTAGGCATGATAATCCGCTGCCAGCTGCGCCATGGAGGCTTCATTTGCGTCAAGATCTGACATGGCAGCGGTAATCTCCTGCTGGAGCTCCATCGCCTTGACGTTTTCCTGCTGGAGGAATCGCATCTGCGAGTCCATGACGCTCTCGCGGATGCCAAGAACCATGGCATGCTCATGCAGGACACGGTTCCGGTGAATCATGTAGAGAAGATAGATTGTGCCGAGATTGGAAGCGGTGAACAGGATGATCAGCACCAGCTCCGGCAGCGTCCTGCTGACGCTGGAATAGAGATTGCAGTAGGAGACAGCGGTCAGCGCCATGATCTGGAACAGCATGGCAGCGAGCAGGGTGAACTGCAGCCGCGGCGCCAGCGGCGCCGTGCTGCTCGAGCCGTAGAATCTGGAGGCAAGGGCCAGCAGGCATGCCTCGATGGCATCAGACAGGATATAGATGACGGCAGTAGCTGCCGGCTCGACCTCAAGAGTTGCAGTTACGTCAATGCCAATCAGGTACTGGGCCGCGGCGACAGAGAACAGCTCCCCGAATGACACCAGCAGCAGGAACGGCAGAAAGACCTGGAAGATGATATGCCGCCAGGAGGCGCGGAAGATCAGCCGGAGGGCGATAATGATCAGGATCCCGTTGAAGACGGACTTGATCCAGACCGTATGCATGCTGAAGCTCAGCAGGCGGTCCGCTGCCATGATCAGATCAGAAAAGATAATGAAGCTGATCAGCCCGTGCGCATACGGCTGCTCAGATGCGAAGGCGTGATAGAAGAATCGGTAGTAGATTGCTGCCTGCGCGCTGTAGTTCAGCAGCATCAGCAAGATAATGGTCGGATTCATGGGATAGCTCTCTTTCACTGCCGGGCGGAACGGCTGCTGCGTTCATGAAGCTGCGGATGGAAAGCCCGCCGGGCTGAAGCTCTGCTGACTCGGCAGTCCTGCTTCCTCCATCTTAGCAGAAGAAAAGGTACGTTTGCGGCCTTTTTAGGCAGCGGTCAGGTCTGAAACGCCTGAAATGAATAAAATCCGCCATATATTCCCGTGGCAGAGAGAGCAGAATGCGCTAAAATGAGATCTGTCTATCAATGCCCGGCTGCTGATGCAGGAAGCTGAGGGAAGGAACAATCTTCATGATAAAGCTCGACGATCAGATGCTTATGCAATTCGGCAGCTGCCTTGCAGTGCCGGCTTTTCTTGCGGACAGCGGGCATATCCTGCCGCTGAACAGGGAGGCGGAGGCGCTGAGCCTGAATGAGCAGGCGGTGCTTGGAATCCTGCCGCAGGATCAGGATTCATTCTCCGGAGCGGAGATCTTTCTGGACGGCGAGGACGGCATGCACGGGTGCCTCATGAGCGGCAGGCAGGCGGAATACCGCGGCCGGATCTGCTGGCTGCTGCAGGCGGTGCCGGCAGCTACAGATACCATGAAGGACAATCTGAACCGGATCGCCACGGCGCGAGAGATCATGCTCCAGGTATTCTCCCAGATCGATCAGCTGGAGACAGATCGGGATATCTATGAATTCATCCTGGAGAACTGCGGAAAGGCAGTTGAGCATTCCAGCCTGTGCTCCCTGATGGTGGTGGAGAACGGCAGGGCAAGAATCGTGGCCAAGCGGGGCTTTCAGGATGATGTATACAATATCTCCTTCGATCTCAGGGATACCTTTCTTTCTCTCGAGACAGAGGGCAGGCTGGATCGGATCGTGATCATCAATGATCTGGAAAAGTACCGGAGCAGCTATCATACGGAGGCGAAGACGGAGCAGGAGGGCGAGTATCTTGAATCTACCCTGGCAACGCCCATCTATGTCAATCATCAGCTGTACGCCATCCTCAATTTCGATTCCACCAGCCGGAATACCTTTACGGTGCAGGATGAAGAGCTGCTGTATATCGTCAAGTCCAATATCGAGATCATCCTTGCGAACTACCGCATGCATAAGGAGATTCTCAGGCTGTCGCAGACCGATCTTCTGACCGGCCTCTATAACCGCACCTATCTTCAGGCCTATCTGAGGAAGAATATCAGGCGGGCATTCACGGTCGGCATCTTTGACATGAATGACCTGAAGGGAATCAATGATCATCATGGGCATCGCAGCGGCGATCTGGCTATCGTGCGGTTCACATCCGACCTGAGGGCTGCCTTTCCGCCGGAAGTCGTGTTCTTCCGCATGGGCGGCGATGAATTCATGTGCATCCTGTATGACATGAGCCGGGAGGCGATTTCCGCCTGCGTCGCAGATCTGCGGGCAGGGCTTGCGGCGAGCCCCCTGGTGACAGCGGATGGCGAAAGGGCTGTGCTGGAATTCAGCTGCGGCTTTGCCGAGCATGAGGCATGCGTCTCCTCAGATGCTGCGTTCCAGGAAGCGGATCACCTGATGTATGAGGAGAAGCGCCGGATGAAGCAGGGCAGCCGCTGAAAGAAGCGAAGAAATGTGGTCTCTGATCAGATCACTTTTATTTACGAAAAATAATCTTGCGATTCATGCAAGGATTTTCCTGCCGGCAGCGTCTCATAGGTAGAGCCAGTTGAGAGCTCAGGAGGAAATCAGAATGTTTACAAAGCTTGGAATTGCAGCAGTGCTGGCAGCCGCATTGGCTGCGGCAACCCCGGTAGCAGCGGAGTCCTTTGCGCCGACAGCAGCAGGATACTGCGGCGGCATGCGCAATGGAACTGCGGAGCGCTGCGGGAATTTTGTTGATGCCAATGGGGACGGCGTCTGCGATCTGCGAGGAACCGGACAGGGTACAGGCGCACAATGCGGCAATTTTGTCGATGCGAACGGCGACGGTGTCTGCGATCAGATGGGAACAGGGCAGGGAACCGGCAGCCAGTACCGCAGCGGCTGCTGCCGTCGGGCTGCAGCATAGGCCTGAAGGCATCTGCCGCATGAGCCGTCCCGGCCTGTGATATCATCATTCGGCCAGGGATGACAGGAGAGAGGAGATGAGCCGGTGAGGGACGAGGAAAGTGTGAATCGGGCAATTGATGCCTATGCGGACATGATCCGGCGCATCTGTTTCTATCATCTGAAGAATGCGGCAGATACAGAGGATGTCTTCCAGAATGTATTCCTGAAGTACATGCTGTCGGGGGAGCAGTTTGCCGATGAGCATGAGGAGCGGGCCTGGATTGCCCGGGTGGCGATCAATGCATGCATGGATCATCTCCGCTTCCTGAAGCGGCATCCGTCAGTGCCGATTGATCTGCTGCCGGATGAGGCGGCCAGCGTGACACCCCAGCAGAGAACGGTTCTGGAGGCTGTGCTGGCGCTGCCGGAGAAGTACAGGAATCCAATTTATCTGTTCTATTACGAAGGGTATACAGCAGCAGAGATCGCGAGGATCCTCCGCCGTACCGAAGGGACGATCTACTCTCTTCTCAACCGGGGGAGGAGCCTGCTGAGAAAGACGCTGGGAGGTGATGACGATGAAGAACCGGATCAGGGACGCATTTGACGGGATTCATGCAGATGCCATGCAGAAGCAGAAGGTCAGAGACTACCTTGAGATCCAGCGCCGGCAGCGGGCCGGGCGCAGCCGCCGCATGGCGCCGTATCTGGCAGCCGTGGCAGCAGCGGCGGTGCTGCTGGTGTTTGCCGGGCGGGCAATGCTGGTCGGCAGCGCCAGGGCAGTATCCTATATCAGCATTGACGTGAATCCATCCATCGAGCTTGCGCTTGACCGCAGCAGCCAGGTGATCAGCGCAAAGGCCTACAATGAGGATGGCGAGGCGGTGCTGCAGGGACTGTCCCTGAGTGGGAAGCAGTATACGGACGCCATTGACCTGATTGTCAGCACAGATGCGATGCAGTCCTATCTTTCGGATGCCTCAGACCTGACCTTCACGGTAGCCTCGGAGGATCCCGGAGAAGCCAGCCGGCTCATGGATGGCATCAGCCGGTGCGAGGGCTGCCGGAAGAACCAGGGCAGCAGCTATACCGCCGATGTAGCCCTGCTGAAGCAGGCGCATGAGAACGGCATGTCCTTCGGCAAGTACGCAGCCTATGAAGAGCTGCATGCGCTGGATCCTTCGATCACGCTGGCGCAGTGCCGCGGCATGACCATGGCGGAAATGCATGAAATGATGGGCAGGTACGGCGGCGGTCAGAACTGCGGCATGATGGGCGGTAAGAAGCAGTAGAGATAAGCGGGCAGGTTGGGGACAGTATCCGGCCTGCCCGTTTTTCGGAAAGGGTGTTGAAAAGAAAAAATACTATGGTAGAATAAAAACCGCAGCAGCTGAAGCGCCGATAGCTCAACTGGATAGAGCATTTGACTACGAATCAAAAGGTTGCGGGTTCGACTCCTGTTCGGCGCACCACAGATGAAAGGCATTTGATTCCGAATGCCTTTTTGTTTACCAGGGATGATTGCCTGCTGTCTCATCAGTAGAAGCAGAATCAGGCAGAAGCGCAGGGTCGCCGCGGCAGGTCTTTCCGGCAGGAAAGCGGTGCAAAACATCGGGAAAGTCACATTTTCGGCTTGACTGAACGCCAAAATCGTACAAAGATGTCTTTGCCAGGTCTGATAATACTGTAAGATAGAGGTTAGGATTCCTGCCGGCTTTTATTTTCTTCGTAAAATGAGGCGGCGGAGAGGATTCCCTGAAGACAGTTCAGAATAAAGCATGCGGAGGAAGAAAACATGAATGCTATCGAAGAAAAGATCAAACAGGAAGCACGGGAGGCAGTAAAGGCAGTCTACGGGATTGAGCCGGAAGACGGCCAGCTCATGGTTGAAATCCCCCGCGATCCCAAGATGGGCGAATATTCCACGAATATCGCAATGAGACTTACCAAGGTCCTGAAGAAGAACCCGTTCGAGATCGCCACGGCGCTTGCGGAGGAGATCGGCAAGAGACTGCAGGGCGTTGCCCAGGTAGAGGTCGCAAAGCCGGGATTCATCAATTTCCGCGTCAGCGGCGTTGCCCTGGCTGACAACCTCGGGACAATCCTGAAGATGAAGGATGATTACGGGCACAACAATGCCGGCAATGGAACCAGGATCCTGTATGAGTACGTATCGGCCAATCCGACCGGCGATCTGCACTGCGGCCATGCCCGCCATGCGGCCTGGGGCGACTCTGTCACCCGCCTGCTGAAGGCATCCGGCTATGACTGCCTGAGAGAGTTCTATGTCAATGATGCCGGCCACCAGATCGATCTTCTGGGTGAGTCGCTGATTGCGCGCTACTTTGAGCACTTCGGACGGAATGACTATCCGCTGCCGGAAGAGGGATACCATGCGGCTGATGTCAAGGGCATCGCTGACCAGCTGGCTGAGGAAGACGGAGACAAGTGGCTGACTGCCGACCCTGAGGAGCGCCTGACGTACTTCAAGGAGAAGGGCATTGAGCTGGAGCTTGCCAAGATCGTGCGCGACCTGAAGATGTACAATGTCGAGTTTGATTCCTGGTGCCATGAGCGCTTCTTCTATCAGGATAACTCCCGCCGCATTCATGAGGTCCTGGACCGCATGAAGGAGATGGGCCTGACCTATGAGGAAGACGGTGCGCTGTTCTTCCGCTCCACCAAGTACGGCGATGACAAGGACCGCGTGCTCGTCAAGAGCGACGGCAGCCTGACCTACCTGACACCGGATATCGCAAACCATGTCTACAAGCTGGAGCGCGGCTATACCAAGCTCGTCAATCTCTGGGGCGCAGATCATCACGGATACTTCGCCCGCATGAGGGCAGCCCTCGAAGCACTGGGCTATCCGAAGGGAACACTGGATATTGACTTCGTCCAGATGGTCCGCCTGGTCGAGGACGGCCAGGAAGTGAAGATGAGCAAGCGCACCGGCAACGCGATCTCCCTGAGAGAGCTCTGCGAGGATGTCGGCGTCGATGCGGCAAGATGGTTCTTTGAGTCCCGCGATGTCGAGTCTCACATGGACTTCGATCTGAAGCTCGCCCGCGAGAGAACGGAGAACAACCCGGTCTACTACGTCCAGTATGCCTATGCAAGAATGTGCTCCATCGTCCGCCAGTGCCCGGAGTTCAGGGAAGTGGATCGCTTCGATCTGCTGACAGAGCCGAAGGAAGTGGAGCTGATGAAGCATCTCAACCAGTTCCCGGATGTCGTCGCAGATGCGGCAGTCACCAGAATGCCGAACAAGATCTGCAATTACGCGCAGGCGCTTGCCCGCCTGTTCCACAGCTTCTACGGCAGCTGCAGAGTCAACAATCCGGAGCAGCCGGAGCTCTCCAATCAGCGTCTCGGCCTGGTGCTTGCAACGATGATCACCATGAAGAATGCGCTGACGCTGCTCGGCATCTCCGCACCGGAAAAGATGTAAAAAGCCGCATTATCAAGCCATATTTCAATCAAGCAGAGGTGCTTCGCCGCCTCTGCTTTTTTCTGTGCGATCTTGGGAAAAGAATGTGAATTATGTCAGAAAGTACAAAAAAAAGTGGCCGATCTTTCCATCTTTGCATGGTCTTGTTTTCTATACTTTAGCTGTAGGTTGGAAGCGGTTACACCTAATGCGCGCTGGATAATCGTATCAACTATATGGAGGAGAAAATGAAAGGTATTTGCGTCCGAAGTGAGATTAAACCGTTGAAGAAGGTCCTTCTTCACCGTCCGGGAAAAGAGCTTCTGAACTTGACACCGGATACTCTTCAGGAATTACTGTTTGACGATATCCCGTTCCTTGAAGTTGCTCAGGAAGAGCACGATGCATTCGCAAAGATTCTGAGAGACAACGGCGTTGAAGTAGTCTATCTGGAAGATCTGATGACCGAGGTTCTGGAGCTTCATCCGGAGCTGGTCAAGCCGTTCCTGCATGAATGGCTTGTTGAAGGCAATATCCACACCAAGAAGTGGCAGGATCTGGTTTCCCGCTACATGGTTGAGAACTTCAAGGGAAAGGACCTCGTCCTCAAGACGATGGAAGGCGTTTCCCTCAAGGAAGTCGGCGGCCCTCAGGGCAATTCCCTGGTTGATCTGGTCTCCGAGCCGTCCAAGATGATCATTGACCCGATGCCGAACCTGTACTTCACCCGCGATCCGTTCGGATCAATCGGAACCGGCGTCAGCCTGAACCGCATGACATTCCCGACCCGCAACCGCGAGACGATCTATGCGGATTACATCTTCCGCTATCATCCTGACTTCGCCGGACTGGTCAAGCGCTACAGCGATCGCACAAGCGCATTCCACATCGAGGGCGGCGATATCCTGAACCTCAGCGATACCGTGCTCGCAGTTGGAATCAGCCAGCGCACAGAGCCGGATGCCATTGAGCAGCTGGCCCGCAAGATCTTCGATGATCCGGATGCAACGATCCGCACTGTCCTGGCGTTCAAGATCCCTGTCTCGAGAGCATTCATGCATCTGGACACTGTCTTCACACAGGTTGACGTTGACAAGTTCACGGTTCATCCGGGCATCCTCGGACCTCTCGAGGTATTCGAGCTGACACCGGCACCGGATACCGAGGAGAAGCTGCATGTACGCCGCATCAACACAACGCTCGAGGAAGTGCTGGAGCACTACCTGGGCATTGAGAAGGTAACTCTGATCAAGTGCGGCGGCGATGATCACATCGCTTCCGAGCGCGAGCAGTGGAACGACGGCAGCAACACCCTCTGCATCGCACCGGGCAAGATCGTTGTCTACCAGCGCAACACCGTTACCAATGAGATCCTCAAGAAGTACGGCCTGACCATCTTCGCGATGCCGAGTGCCGAGCTCTCCAGAGGAAGAGGCGGACCTCGCTGCATGTCCATGCCGCTGATCCGCGCCGAGTAATCCAGAACAGGTTTCAATAGCAAGCCATACTCTTGCGAGAAAATAGAAAAGGAAAATTAAAAAACTATGGGAGTAAATTTAAGGGGAAGAAACTTTCTCACGCTGCTGGACTTCACTCCGGCAGAGATCAACTATCTGCTTGACCTTGCAGTAGAATTCAAGCACATGAAGAACAATGGCGTTCAGCACAAATACCTTGCCGGCAAGAACATTGTCCTTCTGTTCGAGAAGACATCCACCAGAACAAGATGCGCATTCGAGGTTGCCGGAAATGATCTGGGCATGGGCGTTACCTACCTGGATCCGAACTCTTCCCAGATGGGCAAGAAGGAATCGCTCGAGGATACTGCAAAGGTTCTCGGACGCATGTTTGACGGCATCGAGTACCGCGGCTATGCACAGTCCATCGTTGAGGATCTGGCAAAGTATTCCGGCGTTCCTGTCTGGAATGGACTGACCACGGAATTCCATCCGACGCAGATGCTGGCTGATATCATGACCATGCGCGAGAACTTCGGCGATCTTCGCGGCCGCAAGCTCGTATTCATGGGCGATGCCGGAAACAATGTCGGCGACTCCCTGATGGTTGTCAGCGCTAAGCTGGGCCTTCACTTCGTCGCCTGCGGACCGAAGGAGCAGATGCCGAAGCCTGAGCTGGTCGAGAAGTGCAAGGCAATCGCTGCCGAGAACGGCGCAGTCATTGAGCTGACCGAGGATGTAGAGTATGCATGCAAGGATGCTGATGCAATCTACACGGATATCTGGCTGTCCATGGGCGAGCCGGAAGAGCTCTGGGCTAAGCGCATCAAGCTGCTGCAGCCTTACCAGGTAAACAAGAAGGTCATGGCTATGGCTAAGCCAACCGCAATCTTCCTGCACTGCCTGCCGAGCTTCCATGATCGCAACACCACCACTGGCGAGCATATCTATGAGCAGTATGGCCTGCCTGAGATGGAAGTCGCTGATGACGTATTCACCTCCAGCCAGTCCAAGGTATTCGACGAGGCTGAGAACCGCATGCACACCATCAAGGCCGTGATGTATGCGACTCTGAAATAATCATGAAGAAGAGACTGGTCATTGCCCTGGGCGGAAACGCCCTGGGCAATACGCCGGAAGAGCAGCTGGAGCTTGTAAAGACCACTGCGAAGACCATCGTTGATCTCTCGGAAAGCGGCTATGACATCATCATCGGCCATGGCAACGGACCGCAGGTCGGCATGATCAATCTGGCAATGGATTTCTCCGCCAACAATGGCGGGAAGACCCCGTATATGCCGTTCCCGGAGTGCGGCGCGATGAGCCAGGGCTACATCGGCTATCATCTGCAGCAGTCCATCCAGGAAGAGCTTGCAAGGCGCGGAATCAAGAAGGAATGTGCAACGATCATCACGCAGGTGGTTGTCGACAGCGCAGATCCTGCCTTCCAGAAGCCGACCAAGCCGATCGGAAGCTTCTACTCCAAGGAAGAGGCTGACCGCATCGCAGCAGAGAAGGGCTTCACCTTCGTTGAGGATGCAGGACGCGGCTACCGCAGAGTAGTTCCTTCCCCGATTCCGCAGCGCATCGTAGAGCTGAACATCGTTGAGCAGCTGGTATCTGCCGGCAATATCGTCATTACGGTCGGCGGCGGCGGAATCCCTGTCGTTGAGACAGAGAATGGCCTGAAGGGCGTGGCAGCAGTCATTGATAAGGACCGCAGCAGCGCCAAGCTCGCTCTTGATATCCATGCAGACATGCTGGTGATCCTGACTGCAGTTGACCGTGTCGCGATCAACTTCAACAAGCCGGATCAGAAGGATCTCGCAGAGATGACCGTTGCAGAGGCGGAGAAGTACATCGGCGAGAAGCAGTTCGCACCTGGAAGCATGCTCCCGAAGGTGCAGTCCTGCATTGAGTTTGTTCAGAAGAATGCCAACGGCGGAGAGGCTCTGATCACCTCACTGCAGCGGGCTTCTGAAGCATTAAAGGGCACCACTGGAACCATCATTAAGAAGTAAGGGTTCAACAATTAGAAAAGGGGATAATTATGTCACAGAAGAAAGGTACTAAGAGAAAGCTTGGTACATACGGCATCCTGCTGATCGTACTCCTTCTCGTCGCGCTGGCTTCCTGGCTGCTTGCAGGCAGGCCTTACACGGACGCTGATGGAAACGCAGCAGCAGTCGTTCCGGCAACATTCGCTAATATCATCATGGCACCGATCCAGGGCTTCCATAATGCTGGTGACGTCATTGGATTCGTATTCGTGCTCGGCGCATTCCTGGGCCTGGTCAACAAGACCGGCGCTCTCGAGACGGGCATCCAGGTTCTGGTCAAGAAGAGCAAGGGTCATGAGCTTCGCCTGATCCCGATCCTGATGACTCTGTTCTCCATCGGCGGAACAACGTACGGCATGTGCGAAGAGACCGTCGGCTTCTACATCCTGCTCGCTGCGACAATGTATGCAGCAGGCATGGATCCGATCGTCGGCTGCGCAGTCGTACTGCTCGGCGCCGGCGTCGGCGTTCTTGGCTCCACGATCAACCCGTTCGCAACTGGCGCAGCAATCGCAGCTGCCGGCGTGGATGTCAACACAGGCATCATCTATGCACTTGGCGTTGTTCTCTGGCTCGTTTCCCTGATCATCTCGATCTGGTATGTCATGCGGTATGCGAAGAAGGTCATTGCTGATAAGGGCTCTACCTTCCTCTCCATGCAGGAAATGGATGCATGCAACAAGGCGTATGGAAATGCAGCAAAGATTCCTGATTCCGTGCAGCTGACCAGCAAGCAGAAGACTGTTCTCTGGATGTTTGCACTTACCTTCGTCGTCATGATCATCGGCTTCATCCCTTGGGTTGACCTCGGCGTGATCCCGGCTGATGTCGCTGATGCCGGCACACACTGGTCTGCATTCTTCTCCGGCAACTGCTTCGGCTACTGGTGGTTCGATGATGCAGCTACATGGTTCCTGTTCATGGGCGTCCTGATCGGCCTTGTCGGCATCGATGACAAGTCTCAGATGGGCCCGGCAATGATCAACGGCTTCGGTGACATGATCAGTGTCAACCTGGTTATCGCTCTTGCCCGCGCTACTTCCGTCCTGATGGGAATCACTGGACTTGGCACATGGCTGGTACAGGCTTCTGTTACTGCTCTGTCTGAGTCTGGCATGTCTTCCGGAATGTTCGCATTCCTCGATTACCTGCTCCATATCGGACTCTCCGTGCTCGTTCCGTCTTCTTCCGGACTTGCTGGAATCTCCAGCCCGATCGTATCTCCGATCGTCCGCGGTGTCGGATGGTCTGTCGAGACTTCCATCATGATCTTCGTTGCAGCAAACGGCTTGGTCAACCTGATCACTCCTACCTGCGGCGCAATCATGGGCGGCCTTGCACTTGCCCGTGTTGATTACAGCACCTGGGTCAAGTGGTCCTGGAAGCTGATTGTCTACATCGGCGTTGCCTGCGGCGTGATCCTGACCGTAGCAATGGTCATTCTCAGCTGAGTTACTGCTTCACCGGCCTTCGCTGAATTCAATGATCAGCAGCGAAACCGGACAGCCAGCCTCCCTGATAAGGAGGCTGGCTTTCTGCTTTCATTATTCCGAATTCGATAGTATGATAAGGGAACAGGCATGCATACCAGAGCTTGAACACCAGTCATGATATCGAACACCGCTGAATCCTACTGAAATAACAGTTCCAGGGCTTTCAAGCGGCACTCTTCCGGCATGCAGACGAAAAAAATATGAAAAAAATGGCAACATGGCAAAAGGGCATTGCTTCTGAAGCTGACCAGGGAAAGATCTGCTCCTTCGACTATGAGGTGATTGAGCAGCCGACAAGGGCATTGATGCACCAGGCAGCACGTTTCCTGTACTTCAAGAAGGGTCTTGGCATCATCCAGATCGATGGCGTGCAGTACAAGATCGTACCTAATACGATGATTGCAATTACCCCGTATGAGATCAGTGACATGATCCAGGTCACTGAGACCATGCAGTTCGTGAAGATCATCTATGACTATTCCTATATCAACCTGACGCTCCGCTCGAGCTTTGATTCCGGCTCCGATATTGCCGAGCTGCTGCGCCTGCTTTCCTCGCAGCCGGCAGTCTATCTCAGCCCGGAGCAGGCAAGGCAGATTGACAGCATCATGGATTGCATGAAGGATGAGCTCGGGATCGAGTCCACCATGCAGTTCCCGCCGCGTCGGGAGCTGACCACCATCTATACCGCTAACAAGCTGATTGAGCTGATGATTCTATATGGCCGCTTCTTCACTGCCAATAATGAGCATTACATGGATGTGGAGCAGGATGCCGATGCGGTTGACATGGCACAGGGACAGTCCATTCTCAGCTATATCTATGCACATTCCGAGGAGAACCTGACCCTTGAGAAGCTTGCCAAGGTATTCTTCATGTCAGAGTCCTCTGTTTCCAAGTTCATCACGGAGCAGACCGGATCTTCCTTTACCGGGGTCCTGGAGAGCATCCGCATCGAGAAGGCGACAGACTACCTGATTCATACCAGCCTGAACCTGAATGATATCGCGATGCTGACAGGATTCACGGATGCATCCTATCTTTCCAAGAAGTTCTCTGCGAAGGCAGGCATTACGCCGGCAGAATACCGCAAGATCTATAAGCGCACCAATACCGCTACCAGCGGCAAGACAGATAAGGATCTTTCCTATCGAATCACGGATTATCTGTACAAGAACTACCAGATCGAGAAGCTTGCCAAGGAGACGGTTGCCAAGCATTTCGGCATCTCTGCCAACGAGCTGAATCGTTCTCTGCTGTACTATACCGGCAAGAGCTATGATACGCTGCTGAACTTTATCCGCATCAACCGGGCGGCCGAGAAGCTCATTGCCTCAGACGACCGCATCATTGATATTGCAGTAGATGTCGGCTATAGCAGCATCAAGACGTTTAACCTGAATTTCTACAAGTACCGAGGAATGACTCCGACTGAATTCAGAGATCGTATCACGCTTCAGCATCCTGATGGAACTGAGCAGATCTCTGATCGCAGCAGCCTGAGCCAGGATTGATAGCAATCATGCATGTATGTGTCCCCGTAGCTCAGATGGAGAGAGCACGCGCCTTCGAAGCGCGGTGTCGAGCGTTCAAGCCGCTCCGGGGACGCCATTGTTTTTGCGTTATATAATTGGTGTCTAGAGACAATTCTATTTGTCCAACAACAGGTGTCAATTTACAATTCTATCTGTCCATTAACTATATAAAGGTAATCATGTGTACCCGTTTAAAAATACTGCTTAGAGACAATTCTATTTGTTCAACAAATGATTAAATGTACAAAATCCATACCCAATTCTATATGAACATTAACTATCTATATGTAAACTCTATTACTGAATGATCCTTCTTTGATGCGATAATGATAATATTCTTGTGGTGATGGTAGGCAATAATTTACTCTAGGATGCTTCTGAAATTATCGGTTATATAAAAAATAATGGCTTGTTTTGCCATTTTTTTATTGATGGCAGGTTTTTTGTAGGGGAGGCAGATATAAATAAAGAAGAATTGAGAGAATTGGCTTAATTCTATTATTAATTAGATGAGGATTGTGTACTATTCAGCAACTTAAAATGTGATGAAATTTGATTGTGATTTGATATTTATAGATAAATGATGGAGAGAACATGAAAAGGAATCAATTCATTTGTGGCGAATGTCTAGAAGAAATGAAAAAAATGCCTTCTGGAAGTATAGATTTCATTTTTACTTCTCCACCATATGCTGATCAGATAAAAGATTACGGTAATACAGACGAAAAGATAAAGCCAGATAATTGATGCTTTGCTAAGTGAAAGAAACTACTCACTAATATATAACACACATAAAGGTGACCAGCTACTTCTTCTTCATGATAACAAAGAGGACTATGATTTTATTACATCAGGAGATGCACTGCGTATGGGTTGGGAGTCTCCAATGCGGCAGAAAAACTTATCCGATAATGAAATACTTGCGCACGTGATAAGTACATTAACAGATGACGAATATCAAATGAGAGGCGAATACAGTAGCATTCATACGCCAATAACTGTATTTCATAGTGAATGCAAATGTGAATTTTTGGTTAAACCGTTTTTGTTCCTTGGCATGAATGTAAGATGCAAATGTATGTATAAGCATTTCAAACTAAATAAGAAATATTTGGAAAAAATCAAAAGAATCCCTACTGGGTTAGAAATTATTGAAATGCGGGGCTATTATGACCCTTGTACAATTCACTGCAAAAAATGTGGGGTCTTTTTTACTTTAAAACGATTTGGTCATTTTTTGGAGCGGCCAGTGTGCAGAAGATGTAATCAACTTAGAAATAATGTAAAAGATAAAGAATTCCCAAAAAAGATGAAGTGTTTGGTAGACGACGAGTATTCATTACTGGACGATTATGCTGGGGCAAATGTTCGAGTGACATTTATACATAACAAATGTGGAACAAAATATAAATGCACACCAAATGCATTTTTGTATGGAAGCAGATGTCCAAAATGTCATAAAAAATATAGTTATCAAGAATTCAAGAAAGAGATTATAAAAATTTCAAACTTAAACAAAAAGTTCTTATGACTTTTTGTTTTTGTATACCAATATTACAATGATTTCGAAAACTCTGTACCAAGAGAAGATATGGTATATGTGTGAGAATTCATTGTGATGGTTCCAAATGTAGATGGCCCTGATACATTGTCTATAAGTAAACCCAATGATAATAAACGTTGCATTTGATAATCTGGCCTAGCCGGATACTCAGATGAAACTGCTTTTTCTTCTTTGTAATCTCTTAAAATCGAATAATCTGCCACCAGCATTCTTTTATTAATTTCACTCAATTCTACAAATTTATCCCACGAGATCAATTCATTTATATATCTTCTGAACAATGATGCAAGCACAATAGTTTGCTTTTCGTCAATTGTTGAATTAAGAATAAGTATAACCCTTCCCAATTCTTCTTCAGCTTTTTTGCTATTTGTTGTAAGCATTTCACGATAAGCAGATAACTTTTGGGCATCTATTTTGCCTGAGTTCAATTCTTTGATAAAGATCAGAGTTTGTTTTCGAAAGTTCATTGCTTGGATGCTTTTGCTCACTTCATAAGCAGCGGCACACCATCCTACTATCGGAATTGCACTTAATGCGGGTGCCTGTTTAATTATCGCATCAAGACCAATTTCTGTAGTATCAATCAAAGGATCTTTAATATCAGTAAAAATTGATTCGGCGAATGATGGTATTAGTTCATTATTAAATGCTTGTTCCATATTCCTTATCTCCCGAGTAGTATAGTTTTAGGTCAAAGCTGGTGTGTGTTTCAAATTGCATCAATTAATAGAATAGAAAGCCTACTTGTAGGATAGAGATATAATTGTGAATTGGCAAGTAAATCCAATAGACATTATTATGATAAGAATGACAGCTCATGCCAATGAATCGGAACGAATTCCGTTCCAACTATGAGCACAGATTGTTGATCAGAGCCATGTTATCCACGCACTCCTTTGATTTGTGTTTGTAAAGTGTATTTCCGACTTGAGTTCTATCAGTTCGATCAGACCAGGGTGTGCATTGTCGCCGTCATGGACAACTTATAAAACGGAATCTTAATTGAATGTCAACCACACAATTGTAGAGTGTTAGATAAAATAATCATATAAAAAACCGAGAACATTTTTATTGATTGTTTTGCAAAATCGCATAAGAAACAGATTTAATCAGAAACAACAGGCAGTAGTCTTGTAATTGTACATAGAATTACTAGAACTATCGATCTCTAAAAATTTTGCAAAAATATGACACGTGTCCTATTTTATCGACAGCGTATTGAAGAAAATGTGGTTGTACAAACAAACTACCGTAAATGGTATCTGGATGACATAGCTTCGAGATACAAAAAATTTTATAGGTAGATGAAAGCGCTTACTCCCTGCTGCTGCAGCAACAGGGTAATGTCTCAAAGTCATGAGAAGATCAGGCATTTTAACAAGTTCGACTCAAAACAAAAAAACAGGAGGCAATTATGAGCCAGATGTTAAAGAAGTTATCAGTAGTTTCACTGAGCATATTATTGCTCACCGGATGTGGCAACAATTCAACTTCAGGTAGCAACGTTGCAACAGCTGATGCAACAGCAGCCGCGGCGGATTATTCCAATTACAAAATTGCCATGGTCACAGACACAATCGGGACAGATCAATTTATTCTTCAGGCATGGAATGAGCTTCAAAATCTTTCGAAACAGTACGGATTTCAAGTGACTTCGGTAGAATGCTCGGATGTGGCGGCATGGACGGAGAAATCCAGAACTGTTTGTGATTCTGGATACAACCTGCTAATCGGTGTGGGATGGGAGGCAGCAGCACCATTCAGCGAATTAGCGGATGAATATATGGATGTCCAGTTTGCTGTCATTGATACAGTTGCTGAAAACCAGCGGATTAAGAGTATCAATTTCAATACAGTTGAAGGCTCTTACGTTCTTGGCGTAATGGCAGCGACTGCATTCCCAAATGACAAGCTGTTCGGTTATATCGGCAATTATGAACAGCAGTCAAATTACGAATACCAGTATGGATACCGGAGCGGAGTGAATTCTGTCCTTCCTGATGCCGATCTGATGGTAAGTTATTCAAATACTTATTCTGATACTTCAGCGGTTTATGATCTTGCCGTTCAGCAGGCTGCAGCTGGATGTACCTTCATCATGGGCTCGGTTTCGAATTCTGCGAATGCCGGTATTTACCAGTATGCGCTGGAAAGAGCAAAGAATGGTGATACGCCGATTTACACATCCGGACTTTCCGTCGATCAGACGTCGTCAGACAATCCATATATCATCTTTGGCCTTACAAAGAACACTTCTATTCCAGTTGATGAAATCATCAAAGATTACATTGACGACGGAACCGTTACGGGTGGCAAGGAAACCTTAAGCGTCAAGGAAAATGCGTTCTGTGTAGTTGGTGTCAGCTTTGATTCAAATTACCGTAATACAGATGTTGTTACTGATGCCGTTATTGCTGCAGGAAAGCAGGCTGCCCAAGATATTGCTGATGGGAAAGTGGTTCTTGAAGTTCCTACAATGGGCGAAGCAAAAAAGTGATTTGTGAATCGTTTTGATGATGATCGGATGAATTGAAATGGAGATAAAGAATAGATTGAAATAATAATCCTTCCGATACCGCCTCGGTCCGGAAACATTCCGCTGCAGCTCGAATGTCAAATAGTGATTCGATTAGTGGATGCGTATGGATCGGGGCGGTTTTCCTCCCCCAATACAACCTTAATATCCGTTTCAAATCAGAAAGCGAGGTGAGTTCAGAATGCTGCTTGAAATGAAGCATATAGTGAAAACATATGGCAGAGTGGTTGCAAACAATGATGTCAGTCTTTCACTGAATGAAGGAGAAATACTGGCAATTGTTGGAGAAAACGGTGCTGGAAAAACCACAATCATGAAAATCCTCTATGGTCTGGAAATTGCCGACAGCGGCGAAATCCTGCTGAGAGGGAAACCAGTCACAATTGATAATCCGCGGACAGCAATGCGGCTTGGAATCGGGATGGTTCAACAGCATTTCATGCTGTTCAATTCGTTAAATGTCACAGAGAACATTGTCTATAATCATGAAATAGCAAAAAATGGATTTCTGGATCCGGTGAAAAACCGGGATGCAGTCAGCAAACTGTGCAAAGAGTATAGCTTACAAGTTGAACCGGATAAAAAAATCCAGGACTGCCCAGTGGGAATCCAGCAACGTGTGGAAATTCTGAAGACGCTGTACCAGAATGCAAACATCATTATTTTTGATGAACCTTCTGCTGTACTGACCCCGCCGGAAGTGGATGAACTGTTGGAAACAATGAAATACTTAGCAGCTGGCGGAAAGAGCATCATCCTTATTACGCATAAGCTGAATGAGGTTATGACTGCGGCAGACCGTGTGGTTGTCATGAGAAACGGTTCTATCGTCGGAGAGAAAAAGAAAGAAAACACCTCGATAGAAGAATTGTCATATATGATGATCGGCCGTCAGATTGCCAATAATGCATTTGTCATTCATCCGACAGGCAGAAGACTGCTGAATGTTGAACATCTTGTCATGGGGAGCATTTCCGGAAAGAAAATCCTGAATGATGTGAGTCTCCATGTGGACAGCGGTGAAATAGTAGGAATTGCCGGAGTGTCCGGCAATGGTCAGAGTGAACTGATCCGTTGCATTACCGGACTGCAGAAAGAATATGAAGGCAGAATAACAATTTGCGATAAAGACACGACGAACAAAAGTGTTATGGCAGTAAGAAAAGCCGGCATGTCTCATATCCCTGAAGATCGTTATTACTGGGGAAGCGCCAGAGAAGCGGATCTTGCGGATAATTACCTGATGGGTGATGAGAACAGTCCTGCTTGCTCAAAAAGAGGAGTTCTCAATCTGAAAAAAATCCGTCAGAAAACAGAAGATATCATTCAAGAATATGCAATAAAGGCAGATTCGTCCTATCAGAAGATCAAGGAATTATCAGGCGGAAATGCGCAGAAGCTGATAACTGCACGAGAAATTGAAAGGGACACACCGCTGACAATCGCATGTGAACCAACCCGCGGAGTAGATATTGGTGCGATGGAATTCATACACAACCGGTTGATTGAAAAACGCCAGGATAACGGCGGAATACTGCTTGTGTCATCGGAATTGAGCGAGATACTGAAACTTTCTGATCGCATCTATGTCATTTATGAAGGACAGTTGAGCTATGAGTTTAAACGCGGAAATGTTGATGAACATAAACTTGGCCTGCTGATGATGGGAGGAAAGGTGAATGAATAAAAAAAGTCTGCTGCAGTACCTAACAAAACTGTGGCTTTCAATCCGTATTCCTCTGATTGCAATTGCGGTGGGGTTTCTTGTTGGAGGTGTGATCATCACCATTACAGGGAAAAATCCACTGACAACAATCAGTGGGATGATACGCGGTGGTTTTTTGACGGATAAGGCGATTGCATCAACGCTGAATCGCTCCACGCCGATAATCTTTGCGGGATTGGCTGCAGCTCTTGCATGGGGTTCAGGATATCCCAGTTTAGGAGCACAAGGTCAAATGATTATCGGCGCTTTGACGGCAGCCATAATTGCAGCGACGTTTCCTGGTCCGGCGTGGCTGGGGGTTCTGCTGGCAATTCTCGGCGCTATGATAGTCGGCATGCTGTATTCGCTGCTGGGAGCGTTTATAACAGCAAACTTCCATGCGTACCTTTTGATCGTCACACTGATGATGAACTATATTGCCGATTATTCAGCAAAGTATCTGACAACGTATATCTTCCGTGATCCGAATGCTGCTGACAACTTGGCGGTACAGACCGCAAAAATTGAAAACGCCATACTGCCACGAATTCTCTCAAACTATGTTGTGCACTATGGATTTGTGATCGCAGTCATTGCTGTCATAGCCGTCAATTTCATGATGAAACATACAAGTTTTGGATACAAGGCGCGCATGAATGGATTGAATCCGTCATTTGCTGAATACGGCGGTGTCGAATCCAAAATGACGATGTATAAAATGCTGATGATCTCAGGTGCGCTGGCCGGCCTCGGTGGAGCTGTAGAGGTTCTTGGAAGCAAGTTCCGTTACATTGACGCCATGATCACTTCACCGGGTTTCTCCTGGAGCGGTGTGGTTGCTTCTATCATGAGCAATTATAGTGCGGTTGGGACATTTGTCAGCTCGATATTCCTTGCCGGGATTGCAATCGGTGGTTCGTCCATTGAGGTTTCCATGGGAGTGGCTTCGGAAATTACAACAATTATTGAAGGTGTGATCACAATGCTGATTACAGCGCAGTTTTTGATTCAACACAGCAAAAAGAAGCGGCTAAGAAAGGTTGTGGATCAGAAATGACTATCTCTTGGGAGTATTTCAGCGCACTGGTAAGTTCAACATTCCGGATGTGCACACCGATTCTTCTCTGCGGCCTAGCATCGGCAGTATGTGCTAAAGCGAAAATATTCAATATTGCAATGGAAGGCTGCATGCTGTTAAGTGCTTTCTTCGGTATCGTCGCAAACTACTATTCCGGCGGAAATGTATTTCTATCGGTTTGCGCCGGCGTCATTTCTTCCGTTTTGACATCTGCTCTGCTGGCAGTTTTCATCATCAAACTGAAAGCGTCACCTGTCATTGCTGGTATGGCTGTTAATACAACGGCTGGTGGAATTACCGTATTTCTAATGTACATTTTCTTTGGCACAAAAGGACTGTTTCAGGATCCAAGTCTAAAGGGACTGACAAAAATCACACCATTCTTTGCATCAACATTTCCAAAAATGGCGCAATTGTTCAGCGGCCTCACCTGGATTGACTACTTTTCTTGGATTGCGGCAGTCTGCATCTATATCTTCTTGTACAAAACAGTTGCAGGATTTCACCTTCGTGCAGTCGGAATCAATCTGGAAGCTGCCCGTAGTCTGGGCACAGATGTAGAAAAATATCAGTTTATCACGCTTACTCTTTCCGGTATCCTGTGCGGTCTGGCAGGAATCACATTGTCCATGGGATCTGTAACTCTGTTTATTCAGAACATCTCTTCCGGAAAGGGCTATATTGCTCTGACCGCAGCACAGTTAGGCGGTTATCATCCATTGGGTGTACTTGCTGCCAGCCTGTTCTTCGGCGTATGCCAGGCGATCGGCAATTTCTTGCAGAACACATCAATTAAAACACAGCTTAGTGCAATGATTCCTTATATTGCCACATTGATTGCAATGATACTTTCATACATTGTTGCAAAACGGCAAAGTGAAAAGAAAATCCAAAGATCATTGCAGAAAGAGAAGATTCAGTAATATGCAGACAACATTTCTTCATATTTCTGACCTCCATTATGCCCGGCAATATGAAGGAAAGGGAGGATGGCTGAACCCGATATTGCAGGAAATGGATGATCCGCTCCAGCAACTGCAGAACCTTGTGAATGAGAATCCCGTGAAACCTGATTTTCTTCTTCTCACCGGAGATATCTGTGAAGATGGCAGTGCAGAAGATTATTCTTATGTGGAAAAACGATTGACGATGATGTTTCATGTGCCCATGATTTCGACTCCGGGCAATCATGATAATAAAGAATACTATTACAAAGGATTTCTCAAGCAGAAACAAAGCGATTCCGGACTGAACGATACTCTCTGCCATGGAATACGGATTCTTTCGGTCGATTCGAGTGACATTGCGCATCAGGATGGGCTGATCACGGAAGAGACAGTTCATGAACTGCAGCTGGCTTTAAACAGTCATTGCGAGGTTCCGACCATATTGATTACACACCATCATCTGATCCCTGATCAGGTCAGTATTGCCGCATGTGCATATCCGGCCGCATTCATGGAAACACTGCAGAACAGCAATATCCTGGCAGTACTCAATGGACACACGCATCATCCAAATATTGGCAAATTTGCAGGAAAGAAGTGTTATACCACTGGCAGTTTGTCTTTCATTGGCTGGGATTGCGCTGATAAAGTGGTGAATTTCACGGAACAGCCGTCGATGATGCTGTTTCAGTATGACAATCAACTGTCTTGTACTCTGATTCAGTCAAAGAAACAAAAGCAACTGGGGTCGGTAAGACTCTGATTAAGAAAGGAAAATCAAGATGTCTATGAAAAGTGTATTCGATGTAATTCTTCTTGTTGCATTGCCAGCGAGCGGGAAATCTGAAATCCGCAATTTTATGGCAAATATAAAACCGGCAGATCTTCAAAAAGAATTTCATATCGGAAAAAGTCTTCAACTAGATGATTTCCCATATGTAAATTTCATGGGAAAAATTGATGTGGAACTGGCAAAAAGAGGCTTGAAAAGGTTTTATGGCAAACCCAACGGAGGAACCTTTGTTGATGGAAAGGTTTATGGAATCCTCACTGAACTGTTGAATGAAGATTATCACGATTTGATGAATCGAGTAACAGTAGATACTGATCGTCCTGCAGAATATCTATTCCAGCGAATTGATAATGCATCGATGATTGCAGGTATGGAACCTCAGCTCATACTGCTGCCCAAAGAGACGCGGTCAAGTCTTGTGGAAGCTCTGAATACAGAAGCGGTCAAGATAATTGCCGAAAAAGAAGGACAGTATCCAGAATCGTTTAAAAACAGAACAATAGTCATTGAATGCGCGCGGGGAGGAAAGTCTGGCAGCAAAATGCCATTAACAGGGACTAGCGGATATCAGTATTATCTGAAGAATTTGACACCGGATCTACTGGATCATGCTGCAATACTGTATATTTGGGTGACGCCGGAAGAAAGCAGGAGAAAGAATGCAGAACGGTTTGACCCAAATGCACCTGACAGCAGCCTTTTCCATTGCACGCCAGCGGAAGTGATGTTAAAAGACTATGGCTGTGATGATATGCAGTATCTGCTGGAACATTCCGAGCAGAAAGACACAGTGACTGTCTGCGCCCACGGAAAGACATGGCATATACCAGCCGGAGTAATTGACAATCGTGATGATATGACTTCATTCCTGCGTAAAAACAAGACTGAATGGAATAAGAACTGTGTTGAAAAAATATCCGGTGAATTGCGCAAAGCGGTGGCTGTCATGTGGCGCAATTATTCAAAAGACTGAGCTTCACCAGTTTCGATTAGCCAAATCAGCAAAGTACAAATTAAGAGGAGAATTATGGAAAAGAAAATCATTCTTGACAGTGATCTCGGCATTGATGATTCAATAGCCCTTGGGACACTTCTTGGAGGCGGCGCCGACCTGATCGGGATCACAACTACATTTGGCAATGTCACACCGGAACAGAGTGCGGAAAATATCGCCAGTCTTTTGTCGCTCAGTGGTCATGAGGATCTGCCAATACATGTAGGAAACAGCATCCGGTTCAATGGAACACCGTATCAGCGGCTGAAAGTGACAAATGATATTCATGGAATCAACGGTTTCGCAAATATCAAACTGCCTGTCTCTGGAAAGCAGTATCCGCATGACGCTGCTGATTGGCTGATAAGCATGATTCATCAATATCAAAAAGATCTTGATCTGATGTTCATCGGTTCTCTGAATAATCTTGCATGTGCGCTTGAGAAAGAACCAAACATTGCAGATGGCATGGGTACATTATATATCATGGGTGGATGCATAAATGTACCAGGGAACGTGACGCAGTATGGAGAAGCAAATATCATGGATGATGTGGAAGGCGCTGCACTGGTATTTCAAAAAGTACATGATATCAGAGTGCTGGGACTTGATGTTACCACCGCAACATTCCTGACCCGAGATGCAGTCAAGAAGTGGGGAAAGTACGAACTTGGCAGCTATTATGAAACTGCAGAAAATTTTTATATTGATGCAGAAGAAAAATTGGATCATCTTCGCAATTGTGCTTATGTACATGATCCTAGCACTGCCGTTGCATATTTTCATCCAGAATACTTTGAATGGAGAAAAGGAAAATACTCTGTGGATGTTGGGACTGATAGCAGAGGTAGAATTGTGCAGACAGCAGATTCCGGGAATCAGGCGTTTGCCGTTAATGTCAATTCCATGGATGTATTGCGTTTCATTGATCAGGCAATGATCCAATATTTTGAAGAAGCCGCGAGCGAGAAGGTTCTGAAGTGAGATGGGCACGAAATTTCTGGTATTCGGGTCGCTGAATTTTGATCATGTCTATACCATGGATCATTTCGTTCAGCCTGGTGAAACAGAGAGCGCAGTATCTTTTCAAGAAAACTGCGGCGGGAAAGGATTCAATCAGGCAATTGCACTTGCGCGTGCTGGCGCGGATGTTTATATGGCCGGCCGGATTGGAAATGATGGATGTGCCTTTCTTGATTTCCTGAGAAAAGAAAAGATCGATATTGATCATGTCTGTCAGGATTCGGATATGCCTACAGGAAAGGCCATTATTCAGGTGGCCAATGGACAGAACTGCATTTTGCTGTATGCTGGTGCAAATAAACACATTCAAGCAGAGCAGGCCGATCAAACGCTGAAACACTTTAAAAAGGGCGATTGGCTGATTCTGCAAAATGAGATTTCATCGGTTGCACTGATTATGAAAGCAGGCAAAGAGCGCGGAATGAAAATCATTTTGAATGCTTCACCGATGAATGAAGCACTTAAGAAAGCCTCGCTAGATATGGTTGATGTATTCATGGTGAATGAAACCGAAGGTGCGCAGCTGGCAGGAATAAGCGAAAATGATCATATGAAAATTTTGAAAAGCCTGCAGCAGAAGTATCCGAAAGCAGAAATTGTGATGACAGTCGGCAAGGATGGTTCGTATGATCTGTATGGCAATGAGATTGAATTTCAAAAAGCCTTCCACGTTACGGCTGTTGACACAACTGCAGCAGGAGATACATTCACAGGGTTCTATTTGAAAAAAATTGCGGATGGGGCAAGCAGACAGGACGCGCTGTTCACTGCAAGCACTGCAGCTGCTATAGCAGTGCAAAAACATGGCGCTGCAGTCAGCATTCCAGGTCAGAATGAAGTTGAAAAAGCGGAAAAGCAATTCCGGAATATACAGTCATTGTAATCAAACGCGGATTGCAATGAAAATTCCGTAACGCTAATGAATGAACTGCGATAAAATGAAATCAGGAAATGAAAAATATCGAAGATAAAGCATTACTGGCTAAAATTGTCGCCGGTAAACCATTCCATGATATTGCTGGATTTGATTTCAACGAAGTCAGCACACTGTTTTATTTTGATAAGGGAGAAAGCATACTGACTTATAATAAGCCGTCAGATTATCTCTATTTTCTTGTAAAGGGGAAAGTTGCAATTGTTTCTCAGACAAGCAGCTGTAACGACCAAAGTGTTGGAACATTCATGGATTTTGCTGTTCTTGGAGAGGCAGGAGCACTGTGGAACAGCATGCCAACTGCGACTGTCAAAGCCTGGTCTTCCTGCCTGACAGTGGCCGTAGATCTGCGATTATATAGAGACCGGTTATTAAACGATGTTAAATTCTTACGATATATTGCAAAAATACTGGCTGCTAAAATTATCGCGATTCCATATTCCAATGCATCAAACCCGGTGGAAATTCGTTTGGCTGCATATCTTGCATCCGTAAACGGAAATGAGCTAAATCAGTCTCTTGTTGAAATATCGCAGATCATCAATGCGAGTTATCGGCATTTGATGAGAATTATGAAGGAGTTTACGGACCAAGAATTACTTCGAAAAGACGGGAAGCACTATTATATTTTGAATCGTACAGCTCTTAATCGTATTGCACAGGGTGAAGCAGTTTATCGTTAATCAGGATCAATTTCAATCATATAAAACACATAATTCAGAATGGAATTGAAGAATGAAACAGTTCTGTTTCAAAATGTGACGTATGTCATTTTTTGTGAAATGGAATTGCTCTATTTTAAATATACACAGACATCTCTTTGTCATCAGAATCGCAATAAAACTGGGCAAATGAGAAAGGGGGAATATAAATGCTTCAATATATGCAGGATATTATCCATGGATGGAGTTTTATGTCCATGATACTTCGGCTATTAATTGCAATGCTGACAGGAATGCTGATTGGAATTGATAGAGAGAAGAAAAAACGTGGTGCTGGTGTTAAAACACATGCACTGGTATGTATTGGCGCTGCTCTCACTATGATGACAAGTGAGTATATTTTTTATATGTTTCCCGAGGCAAAATCAGATATGAGCCGTTTGGGAGCACAAGTAATCAGCGGTGTTGGGTTTCTTGGGGTTGGAACAATTATCGTTACAGGAAAAAATCAGATTAAAGGTCTGACTACTGCAGCCGGATTATGGGCTAGCGCCTGTATTGGCCTTGCGATTGGGATTGGATTTGTAGAAGGTGCAGTTCTGGCTCTTTGCTATATCATTTTTACTTTACAGATTCTAAACCGTCTGGATGAACATTTAAGGCAGGACGCAAAGCAAACAGATTACTATGCTGAATTTATCAGCGGGAACAGTCTTTCGGAATTCATCAGTTTTCTTCGCGTAAATGGCATGCAAATCAGTAATCTAAATATTGCAAATAGTACTATTAAAGGTGAAGGACCAACAGCAACATTTACTATAAATATAAAAGATCAAAACAATAGGAGTGGGTTTCTCGATCAGGCTCGCAACTGTGGGTCAGTAAAGTACATTGAGGAATTGTGGCAAGAATAATTAGTAATGCATGCGTGATTCTGTGCAGCGATGGTTTTCCATTTCCACAAACACAGCAGAATATGGTTACAGTGAACGTTCTTCTGCAATCTGGATTCTCACACTGATATCTCTGGATTCCATTTCTGGTTTTCCCAAATAGACGAAATTCAGAAGATGAGCAGTATGGACATCTCGAAGGCTGGTAAGAGTTAAGAAGTTTCGATTCATTGCTGTCCTGCAGATTGAGATGCCGACTGTTATAGTGCTCAATGTAGACAGTACGAATAAACTCCTGGCTGGGAGTTCGTTCTTTGAAGTCATCCCACGGCGTTCTAAGCCGCGAATGACTTCTATGATGATTATCCATTGGTGGTCTCCTGGCTCGGGCAGACAGTCATGCGAAGACCACCAAGTCAAATGCACAGCTGCCTGCCTGAACTAATTTGTCAGCCCCGTCGGGCCATCCAAATTATCCGTCTTTCATCAACACTGTGCAAATCACGATTTTTATTGAAATTTTGAAAAGAAGTAACAACTATGCGGCCAGATAGAATTAGGTCTGGACATTATTGTCAATTTACAATTCTATGGTATCAAGAATTTTATACAGAATTTTGTAAAGTGTTTTGCATTCTTCCTCAGTCAAACCAACACAGGAACGTATCTGCTTCGGGATAGAGGTTGCCTTTTCCTTCAGAGCATTTCCGGAAGAAGTAATTTTAACATTGAGAATCCGTTCATCGGTTTTACTTCGTGTGCGGGTTATCAGACCCATCCCCTGCATCCGCTTTAAGAGAGGGGTAAGGGTACCGGAATCCAGATGGAGTATTATCCCCAAATCCCGGGCACTAATTTCCTGCTTGTCCCACATCACCATCATCGTGATGTACTGCGTATAGGTCAGGCCGATCTTGTCAAGAAAAGGCTTATACTTTTTTATGATTTCATGTGAGCAGGCATAGATAGGGAAACAAAGCTGGTTCTCGAGTTTCAGTCCGTCTGTACTGCATTTCATTTATATACCTCCATGCATTTCACAGTTGCAGATGAAAAACAACAATTTTTATAAGTATAGTTAGTTTAGCAGGAAATTAAACATTGCACAATTAAATTTAGGGAAATCATTGACAGTAGACATGAAAAAGAGTACATTATTATTCATAAAGATTGTGCACAATTAAATTTATATAAATATAATAGGGGGGCTGAAAATGAAGATTATCGCACTGAAATATTATTAAAATGGAGAAATGCAAGAAGCTTTTGCCATGGGAGGCTCCATGAATCCGGGAAAATCGATATGAATAAAAGATATACGCCCGGTCTGCAGAATTATCTGATTGATACGGGGCTTCCGAAGGAAACGCCAGATTTCGAAAAAGCATCGGATACGCCGGAAGGAATCAAACATCTGGAAAAAGAAGAAATTATGCAGCTGTAAAATGAAGCTGTTGAGAGGAGAAAAAGGAATGTCCGTATTTGCACGAATCATTGTTATACTGGTAGGTCTGATTTGTTTCTTTATCATGTGGCTTGAGATGTTTTCATGGGAGAAGAGCGGCAAAAAGTTTTTTCCTGAACCGGAACCGGGATACTTCCATAAGACAGTATCCATGGCGGCAAATCAGGGGCTGTATAATGGCTTCTTGGGAGCCGGTATGATTTGGTCTGCTTTTATAGGAAATAAGGGATCGGCAGTTTCAACAGCTGTATTTTTCCTTACTTGTATGATTATTGCAGGTATATATGGCGCTATTACGGTAAAAAGGGGAATCCTGATTAAGCAGGCCGCCCCGGCAGCGGTTGCGCTGGCCATCGTGCTTTTAGCCGGATAGAGGATTGACCATCTGCCATTTGTCCGTCCTGTATCAAGCAAAGGAAATGGCCTAGTTTGCAACCCATCCGATTGGAACCGCATACCAGACAAAAGCTATCCCGAAGCGCGGAGCGAGAGACATTGCAATGCTTACCCGGATTATCAGGTTTACGATGGACATGCAATTCGTCTGAGATAACTGTGATATTCAGCATGGCGGTGTATCAACATAATATAATTTGAAGCAAGTTTGTTTGGCGTTTTTGGTCATGTGATTCAATCAAGTTATAGTCATTGCAGATCATTGCTTTTAGAGTATCAAAGTCATATTCAGTGATCATGATTTTCAAGATGTGATCTGAACATACGCTTTCATTACTGTTAAAAGATATGGGTGTCACCGCAGATACTGCCAGTAATGGAAAAGAAGGTGTCAGCTGCTTTGAAAAGTCCAGAGAAGGAACCTATGATGCTGTTCTGATGGATATTCAGATGCCGGTCATGAATGGCAATGAAGCAGCCCAGGCAATCCGGAATCTTGCCCGTTCTGACGCCAAGACAGTTCCAATCATTGCCATGTCTGCTGATGTCTTTGAAGAAAGCATGCGGGCAGCCAAGAAGGCAGGCATGAATGACTACATTACAAAACCAATCGAACCAGAGAAGTTCTATCAGGTATTAGCCAAAGCATGTCATTGTGCAAAATAATATAGAAGTATGAATGAACCATACAGCCATAAGATCAATTACATTTTTAGAAAATTATGTAGAACTAATTAGATAGCAGTGAGATGTGAAGATGAGCTTCAGATAGTAATTAATGGACATATAGAATTGTAAAATAGGAATAATCGATAAATGGGTAGTTGGACAAATAGAATTGTCACAAACTTGCGAAAATCAATCAAAACATAGGGGGTTAATGGACAGATAGAATTGTTCCTAGACATGGTTGTCTAGAGATAATTCTATTTGTCCATCTACAATTCTATTTGTCCAACGGGTTAATTATCGTGAAAACGCTAGAGACAATTCTATTTGTCCAACAACTGGGTTGTATGTGATTATACTATTATTGGTTTCTTGTTCCAGGCATGATCACCATTTCCAAATAATTTGGCGGAAAGTTTAGCAAAGCAATTGTTGAAGAACTTAGATTAAATTGGTGGAGTAAGCAAAGAACGGAAGGAACTGATGCCTGGCAATGGCATTCATGCCTTCCGTTTTTATCTGCTTGTGTCAAGGTGCGATAGCAGCAGCACCACAATTGCCAAAGAGAACGATTCTGCGAGAATTGAAAAGAATAACAGAATCAACAATATTACCTTTAAAATGACTTATATCAACAGTTGAACCCTATCAATTGAGATTTTACAGATGATCAGCAGCCAAACACAGGTAATCAGTAATTTACGAAATACTATTAGTATAAGAAAGTGATTGCATCTAATGGAGATATTGTAACAGAAACTGACTGGATATCATGCATGGTTCGATTGGAATGTCACATCAAGTGATATGACATTTTATTATTGCCATTATATATGCATGCTTCGTTTATCATAGATGATTGCTTGTATGATATGAATCTGCCTTTTGTAACAGATCCTTTAACATGCTGACCTGAGGGGTATCGTTCTTCCAGACCAGATGAACAGGAGTGGGATTCACTCCTTTCAGCTTCCATTGGCCGATTTTCGGCATGTCTCTCTTCATATAGGAGGGTAGAAATGATCCGGAGATTCCCTGCCTGGTGATTTCCTCAATTGTCTTCAATTGTGTCATCTCGCATAAAATATTCGGTTTCGTACCTGCATCATCGAAAAGCTGATAGATGAAGTTGTTCAATGTGGTGTTCCTTCCATACAGGGCAACAGGCACATTGGAAATGTCATTGGGTTCAATTTCCTTTCTGACAGATTTAAAGAGCTTTTTGCTTGCAAAGAAATCTATCTCAAGTGTCCCGATTTTCATGATTCTAAGATCGTCGTGCTTAGTCCCTTCAAAATCATATGCAATGCATGCGGCATCAATCAATCCGTTACCAAGCAGTGTGAAGATGTTTGAGACTCTGTCTTCTGTCGGCTGGATTCTGAGCGCAGGCATATATGTGGGGATATTTGTATAGATCCAGGGAAGCCAAAGCGGTGCAAGGTTTGTTGTGATTGCGAGGGAGCATGGTGGAATTTCCTTCTGCCTGTTCTTGATTGCCTGATTAAATCCCTGAAATTGATTCATCAACAGACGTACGTGCTGATAGAACAGCACGCCCTCCTCTGTCAGGACAAGCTGTCGCTTTTCATGCCGGAACAGTTTAAGGTCATATTCCTTTTCCAGATCTCTGATTGCTGCAGAGACAGCAGGCTGCGAGACGTAGCAAAGTTCAGCTGTCTTGGTGAGACTGTGGTTTTCTGCAGTCAGCAGAAAATAGTTCAGCTGTGTAATAGTCATGTCAGTGCCTCGCTATACTATAACAAAAAGATTATAGCATAAATAATTAAATATTTGATTCAAATGAAAACGCTTACTATGATTTGGCCATAAGCACTACCAGCTGGGCTTATAGAGAAAACATAGGAGGCTGCTGATAATGGCAGATGCAATTACCAAGAATGTCAAAAGTGTCTGGTATGACGCAGGAAATCGCCCCTGGCGTCTGACCCACAGACCATTCAGGGTTTCACCACATATTTACTATGTAGGGAATACCTGGGTTGGTGCATATCTGATTGCAACAGAGGAAGGTCTGGCTATCATTGATACCACTGTATTCGAGTCCGTCTATATGGTCATTGAGTCAATCTGGGAGCTGGGATTTGATCCCAGAGATCTGAAGCACATATTCCTTACCCACTGCCATTGCGATCATGTCGGCGGCGTTATGCCGCTAAAAGAAATCTCAGATGCTGATGTCTACATGTCAAAAGAGGATGACCAGTTCCAGTATGAGCCTGCAAATAAGGGCGCTGGGACAGAGTTCAAGCAGTTTGATACACCGGTGGATCACCATTACAACGATGATTCTCCCATCCAGTTCGGAGGCCTTGAGATATGCACGATCCTGACTCCTGGACATACTCCGGGGACTACCTCATTCTTCATCACAGACAGGGATGAGCAGGGAAGAAAACTGATTGTCGGTCTTCATGGTGGAGTTGGACCCAACACAATGTCAGACGAGTATCTGAAACAGTATGGACTCGATCCGACGCTTCGCCAACAGTTCATCGATGGCTGTGAATCGCTGAAATCACACCATGTCGATATCACGATTGCAAGTCATCCGGCCCACGGAGATCTGTTCAACCGGATCGGAGATGATCCCGCGGATTATACGTCGCTGATTGATCCTTCGGAATGGTCAAGATTTTTACAGGTACGAAAGGAATTTGCCGAACAATTGAATCCGTCGGCAGAAGGAAAATAATGCATATGACAACGATGACAATCTGCTTGATTATCAGTGCCCTCACCGCGATCAGCTTTATCTGGGGAAAACTTACGCTGGCAACAACTGCCATGATCTCCATGATGGCATTCTTGCTTACCGGATGTCTCAAGGCGGAGGAAGTGCTTGCATGCTTCAGCAATAATACCGGCATCCTGATTGTATCAATGTTCATTGTAGCTGCTGGCTTTAATAAGACCCAGTTCGTCAAGAATATTGCCGTATGGATCGGCAAAATTGCAAAAGGCAACATTACGAAGGTGCTTGCCGGCTATATCCTCATTGCTGTTCTTCTATGTCAGTTCATTCAATCCAATCTGATCCCATTCTGCATTCTCAGTCCATTGCTGATCGCAACGGTAAAGGAAATGGGAATCTCGCCGAGCAAGGTGATCTACAGCCTTGGCATAACAGTCATTATCACCTGCGGCACGCTGCCGCTTGGCGGCGGTGCTACCGCAGCGGCACAGATGAATGGATACCTCAGTGCAAATGGTTCCACGGCTCAGATGGCAATTACAGATCCGATGCTTTCAAGAATCCCGGTCCTGATTGCGACCGTGATCTATGCGATCTTTATCGCTCCAAGATTTGCACCGGATAAGCCGGTGATTGCAGTAAAGGATATGGGTGTAGATGATATTGCCGGAAAGACATTGAATCAAAAGCCGCTGTCTGCATTTCAGGAGAAGGCAGGCTACATCATTTTCTTCGGCGTCACGATTGCTCTCCTGTTCTCAGCACAGATTCACATGGCTGCGTGGGAGATATGTGTGCTTGGCGCAATTGCCATGGTGCTTACAGGCGTTCTCAGTCCCAAAGATGCGGTCAAGGCAATGCCCATCAGCATATATCTGCTCTTTGTTGGATCAATTGCAATGGCAACAGCTTTGAGCTCTACCGGTGCTGGCGCAGCACTTGGAACTGCACTTGCCGGCGTGGCCGGGAAGACCCAGAATCAGTTTCTGATATACTTCCTGTTCTTCATTATTCCTTATCTGACTACACAGGTAATGTTCAACATGACAACCATGATGATCTTTTATCCAATCGCAATCCAGACATGTCTTGCATTGGGTGCCAATCCAATCGGTCCTGTCATCGTGATCCAACAGGCTGCCTTCGCTGCCTTCCTGACTCCGATGGCAACTGGCACAGTTCCGTATTTCATGGGACTGGGTGGATATGATCTTAAAACGGTTCTGAAGATGGGGATTATCCCTTCAATCCTTATCTGCGTCATTACCGTAGTGTGGAATGCAATTGTGTTCCCGCTGTTCTGAGGAGGATTCCATGTACAGCGTATATCTGAATGAGTATATCGATCCAAAGGCAGTAGAACTATTGAAAGCACAGGCAAGAATTGTCAATAACTTTGATCATATCGAAGAATTGGATGCGATAGTGCTTCGCAATATTCCAGTGACTGCAGAGATGATGGAACGGGCAACAAGATTGAGAGTGATCGGAAAGCATGGCGTCGGCGTAAATACGATTGATCTCAAGGCCGCCGATCGCCACGGAATCACCGTGCTCAATACGCCGACCACAAATGCAGACAGCGTTGCAGAACTGGTTGTTGCCCTGATTCTGTCGCTGGAGCGTAAGCTTTACGAGGCCAACCAGGGATGCCGTCAGAATGCATATCAGAAGATTGCACCGGATGCACTGGTCGGAACTGAGATCTCAGGTAAGGTGCTTGGCCAGGTTGGCATGGGCAATATTGCCTGCCGTGCAGCGAGAATACTCCGAAATGGGTTTGGAGTGACTGCTCTAGGATATGACCCATTTGTGTCAGCGGAAGAAGCTGAGAAAAGGGGATTTAAGAAGGTTGAGACAGTGCAGGAGATTATAGAGCAGTCAGACATTATCAATATCAGCGTTCCTCTGACAGAAGGCACTCGCGACCTGATCAGCGGTGAGATGTTCCGTCATTTCAGGAAGGGGGCAATCCTGATCAATGCCTCAAGAGGAGGCATTGTCAATGAGGATGATCTGTATGAGGCGCTTGTCAGCGGAAAGCTGAAGGGGGCTGCCTGCGATGCTTTCTTAAATGAGCCGCCCACATCAGAAAACAAGTTGCTCAGTCTCAGCAACTTCAGTGCCACTCCGCATATTGGCGGCAGCACTGATGAGTCACTGGAAAGAACTGGTATTGAAGTAGTAGAGCAGGTACTGCGGGTTCTAAACGGGGAGTTGCCGGCACATCCGGTACACTCCAGATAGGAGAGAAAAGATGAATCTGTTTGATAATACGCTTCGTGACGGAGGAAATGTCGTCGGACATGGATTTCCATCGGCACTGACTGTGAGCATTGTAAGAGGGCTGCTCGACGCGGGCATCCAGGATATTGAGCTCGGCAACTGTAAAGGGTTAGGTGCCTATGCAAAGCTTGGTGCGACCAAGGCCTGCAGTGATCGGGAGTACTTTGAGATCCTGCAGCCGTATGTGGCTAAAGGAAGAATCGGCATGTTTCTGATGGCTTCCTGTGCAGATAAAGAGAATATCATGGAGGCAAAGAAAGCTGGACTAAACTTTTTGAGAGTTGGCAACAATGCGTCTGACGGAGCCAAGTCCATTGATGCAATTCGCATGGTAAAGGATGCAGGCATGATATGCAGGTATTCTCTGATGAAGGCATATGTATCTACACCGAAAGAGCTTGCTGCGGAAGCAAGGATGCTGCAGGATGCAGGTGTTGATAAGATCACTATCATGGACAGCGCAGGAACGATGTATCCTGAAGACGCCACTGCATATGTGGCGGCATTGAAGGAAGCATGCACTATCCCGGTTGGATTTCATGGTCATTCCAATCTTGGGCTTTCTCAGGCAAATGCGCTTGCTGCAGTAAAGGCAGGAGCTGATGAAATTGACTGCGGATTACTGGGTATGGCAAGGTCTGCCGGCAACTGCTCCACGGAACTGGCTGCGGCAACACTGAAGAAGGAAGGTTATCTGCCAGATGTCGATCTGTATAAGTTGCTTGATTATGAGGAGAATGAACTGATCCCAGCTATGGAACCGTATCATTATCATGTTGCTGTAGAGCCGACAGCATTGACACTTGGGCTAGCCGGCTGTCATTCGAATTTTCTTCCATTATTCAAGAAAGTTGCGGCAGAATATGGAGTAAATGTCAGAAGACTGATTGTTGAGGTGTCAAAGATTAATCGCAAAGATCCTGATGAAGCATTAATAAGAAAAGTGGCAACTGTTCTGAACTAAGATCTTCCTTTGCCAGCAAGAGAACACCTTCCCTTGCTGGTTTTCTTTTGCGTGTGCACGATAAGTTTTATTTCTCGCTTTTTTCATAGCCAACCTATTTTGCTGGGCTTGTTATCATTTTAAAGAAAATTATGTAGAACTAATTAGATGGCAGTGAGATGTGAAGATAAGTTCCAGATAGTAATTAATGGACATATAGAATTGTAAAATAGGAATAATCGATAAATGGGTAGTTGGACAGATAGAATTGTCACAAACTTGTGAAAAGCGATCAAAACACAGGGGGTTATTGGACAGATAGAATTGTTCCTGGACATTGGTTGGCTAGACCTGATTCTATCCGGCCGGAGCCAATTCTATGTGGCCGCTGACTACTTTTCACTGAAATTGGTTGGGAAAATTCTATCTGGCCGTAAAACATAGTCTACAAATGTTAGTATATATTGATAATTGAACCGGATGATTTCAGGTTATAAATACTATCACCCATATTAATATTGTCCTCTGAAAAGTGGTACATTTCAGAGGATTTTAACATTCTGGATTTAAGTGATTTGGTAAACAGGAATTATACAAATGCACCATACAGTTTAAAATTTGAAAATATAAAATTGAATGTGATGGAGGAATACTGATAATGGACTTTAAGAGGAAGCAATTATATGACATGCTCTGGATTGAACATAAGAGTCTTACAAAGATTGCAAAGGAGTATTCAGTGCCGTTTCAGCGTCTTAAAAAAGCACTGGCGGACCACAAATTGCCATATCCAGGAAATAGCTTCTGGGGGAAACTGCAAATGGGAATAGATATTTCAAAAGATGTTCCTCCTTTTTTGGGTGATCCGAATGAAATAATAAGTGTCTATCCTACTGAGAATCGGTTTACCTGGAATGAAAGGAAAAGCGGATTGATTGAAATCCCAGAGAGATTTAAGAATATTGATGATTGCCAAAAGGTAGAAATTCTTGCTGTTGCCAAGTGTTTATCTGTCTCTGAAGACTCTCAATTGCATGAGGCAATTGTAAACTACAAGAACTCTATCATTGCATGGGAACGATACAATCGTGAGCAAAGGTGGAATGACAAACATCCATTCAATAGAAGGGAAATCCATTATGCTGAGCGGCCTGCTGAATACTTCAAGGCAATGATTAGTGATGAAGGAATTGAGAGATCTTATCGGATTCTGAATGCCTTGTTCCATGCGGTAGAGCAGCTAGGTGGAACTATCAATGCGGATTTTTCAATGAAAATCATGGGATATACAGTAAAAGTAGAATTTTCTGAATACAGAGGGCAAACTCCGCATGAGATGACACCGGATGAGACAGAAGCTTATAACAAATACAAAGAAGATAAAAAGTACAATGTGTATGCGTATAAGCCATATATTCAAAAATATGATCATCCTTTTAATGGCAAGCTTAAACTAAATGTTTCTTATAGATGTTATTTCAGAGACCAAAAGGAACTTGAACTTGAAAATCAACTGGGTGCTGTTTTATTAGCCCTTTATGATGAGGCGGAGAAAAGCAAAGAGGAAGATGAAGCAAAGAAGCTTGCTGAATACCAGGAATATGTCAGAGAGAAAAATGAGGCTGATGCACAAGCAAGGATTGATAGTGAAGAATTATCTGTACGTATACTGATGCAACAGGCGCAAGATTTTGAAACTGCTACACAAATCAGAACAATGGTATCAGTGCTAAAAGATAAAGGGAAGGTTACAGCTAAATGGGTTGAGTGGGCTTTGAAAAAAGCTGATTGGATAGACCCGTCGATTGATGCGGAAGATCCAATTCTAGGAAATCGTAATCGGCTAAGTAAGGGTATATAAATATAGTCTTGCAAAGGTGGGTGTGCTATGGGAAACATGTCACTGAATGAATCGATCGATAAGCTTGGCGCTGACTTTCCGAACTTAAACTGGAATTTTCAGGAGCACAGGATCGGGAAGAGAAAGGAACTGGTTTCACAGTGGCTTGGCGAGCCTGATGAGGATATCATGGTCTGTGTTTTCAAGGGGCAGAAGATCCATGAGCGGTTCCACCGGCAGGATTTCTTCTTCATCAATTATGCGTATACAGGCGATTACGGTGCACAGAGCTATCGGTTTGACAATCATGTAACGATCCGCAAGGATGACTGCTACATCGGGCAGCCCTTTTCGGGCTATGCGATCTACGGTGCAGATGACAGGGATATCGTGATCATCGGAGTTCTGATCCGGAAGGAAGTCTTTTATCGGAAGTTCCTGCAGGTTATTTCCTCTGATCGCCGACTGCTTCATTTCTTTATTGATCCGGAGATCAACAGTTTCTCTGATGAGTTCATTCACCTGGAGAATCTGAAGGACAGTGCCATTCGAAAGCAGATAGAGCTGATGACAGTGGAGTATGCGAACAAGAAGCCGGATACGCAGGAGATCCTGAAGCCGATGACGCAGACACTGATCATGATGCTGGCAAGAAGATTCAGGGATACCAGTGGAAGCAGCGAGCCGACTGATATCACGGAGCAGATCATCCTGTTCATGGAGGAGCACCTGGATCATGTAACGCTTTCCATGATCTCTCAGGAATTCGGCTATCATCCCGCCTATGTATCTTCCCTGCTGTCTCAGAAGACAGGCAGGACCTTTTCTGAAATCCTGCTGTCACAGAGAATGGAACGTGCAGTATTCCTGATGCAGAATACGGATCTGTCCATCGAGGAGATCGCACCGATGACTGGATATAATGACAAAAGCAACTTCCACAAGGCGTTCCGTGAATACTACGGCGAGACGCCGCGGCATTTTGGGCATGTGGTCGGAAAGAACGGATAGCTTAAGATTTACCACTAATAATAAAAAGATATGCCACTGCAGTTCTTCCTCCTTTCCGCGAAAATCAGGGTATCAGGAAGGATATCCTGAAGGGAAGGAAGGCCGTGATGAGCTGCAGAATGAATCAAGCTGCTTCAGAAACTGATGGAACAGACAGACAGGCTGCATTCCTGCTGTTTGCACTTGAGCTTCTGTTTTACATGCCGGCTGCTTCCTTCTCGGCATATATTGCACTTTACTATCAGAATCAGGGAATGAGCATCGCTGAGATCGGAATTCTAACGGCGATCGGACCTGTCATCTCAATGATCCTGCAGCCGCTGTGGGGCTCTTTTGCGGATCACTCCGGGAAATATATTTCCAGCCTTCGCATCTCTTTGATCGGCTCTGTTCTCGGCATGTTGGTTTATCCATTTGCGCATGGCATGATCGGGCTTGTCCTCTGCTGTGCGTTTTACTTTATCTTCTACAGTGCATTCTCTCCGATTGCAGAGACGGTGATCCTGAATATTGCCACTGCCCGCAGGATTTCATTCTCGAGGATCCGGACCGGCGGTTCCATTGGATTCTGCCTGATGATCTGCTTTGCAGGGTGGTATTTCACGGATCATTCGCTGGCGAGCATCTTTCCGGTCACAGCAGCGATTCACCTGCTGACGCTGCTTCTGACTTTCCCGCTGAGCAGAATCATACCGGAAAAGTCAAAAAATGAAGAATCCCCAACGCACAATGCTCCATTCTTCCATGGCATTGGATCGGCACTGAAGGACAGAAGATTCCTTCTGATCCTCCTGTATATCCTCTGCTTCCAGTCGGTATTCTCTCTGTACTGGTCCTTCCTGTCTGTCAATGCGAAGGCAATCGGCATCAGTCTCACCGGCATTGGCATGCTCAATCTGATTGGGGCGGTATCGGAAATTCCGATCCTGCTCCTTGAGGAGAAGATATGCCGGAAGTTCTCTGCGGTACAGATTCTGATGTTCAGTGCAGCTGTGATGGCAGGGCGAATCTTTCTGACGCTGGCTGGAAATGCAGAAGGATTCATCGCTGCCCAGATATTGAATGGTGCGGCAACAATCCTGCCGTACTACTGTGCCATCATGTATATCAATGATCATCTGCCGCATGAAATTCACGCCACGGCACAGTCGCTGTTCTATATGGTACAGGGCGGCATCTCGTCGGCACTCGGCGATGGCCTCGGCGGCATCGCCATGCAGGCATTCGGAATGAGGCAGGTCTATATCGCCGAGGCAATCTTCCTGATTGCCGTTGCAATATGCACCGGAGCTGCAGGCGTACGAAAAGCCGAAAAGTCATGATGGCATGATTCAGAATCAATACCTTTAGATATACCACTGAAGAGAATGAGGATTGCCACTGAAAGAAAGCGCTCATTCCTGCAGAATGTGAATGGCATCAGGGACATAAAGAAATGAAGAAGGAGGATCGCATGATGAACAGCAGTTTCACATTTGATATGCCAACCAGAGTGCTCTTCGGGCCGGGACAGCTGAACCACTTGAGGAATGAAGCACTGCCGGGAAGAAAGGCACTGATTGTCACATCCGGCGGGCAGTCCACGAAGAAGTATGGATACCTTGCCCGCACGGAAAAGGAACTGGAACTGGGAGGCGCCGAGCATGAGCTGTTTGATGAGGTGCGGTCGAATCCAACCAGAGCCAATGTCATGGACGGCGCAGAAAAAGCTGAGATTACGGGCTGTGACTTTGTTGTCGCGCTGGGCGGCGGCTCTGTCATGGACTGTGCGAAATGCATCGCACTCATGATGACCAATGAGGGAGATATCTGGGACTATTCCTTCAGTGCAAAGGGCGGCAGGAAGACAGCGGGGAAGGCGGCTGCTCCGATTGTATGCATCACGACCTCTGCCGGAACCGGCAGTGAGGTGGATATGGCTTCTGTAATCTCCTGCGATGAACTTCACGAGAAGACAGGCATCTTCTTTCCCTCGATGTTTCCGACGCTTTCCATTGTGGATGCAGATCTGATGATGAGCGTGCCGCCGGAGTTCACCGCGTATCAGGGCATGGATGCCTTCTATCACGCGGCAGAGAGCGTAATCAATACGAAGGAGCATCCGATGGGAGAGATGTTTGCGCTGAAAGCAATCGAGCTGGTATCGCAGAATCTGCCAAGGGCATATCGCAATGGAAATGACAGGGATGCCCGGGCCGGCATGGCACTGGCAAATTCCCTGGCCGGATACTATATGCTGTGCACGTCCCAGCATACGATGGAGCATGTCATGGGCAGTTTCCATCCTGGTCTCGTGCATGGCGCGGGGCTGATCATGATCAGCCATGCATATTTCAGCTTCTTCGCAGAGCGGAAAGCGGCAGAAGAGCAGATGATCCGAATGGCAGGGGCCATGGGCGTGAAGAATCCATCTTCCGGGATGGACTTCGTCGATGCAATGGACAGGCTGATTGCAGCTGTCGGCTGCGCTGATCTCAGGATGAGCAGTGCTGGTATTGCAAAGGAAGAGCTGAAGCAGTATCCCGCCATGGTTCATCAGGTACTGGGCGGAGATATCACCGCGGATCCGCTGCCGCTCTCAGATGCGGATTATCTCGAAATCTATGAGAAAGCGTACAGGTAGAAATCATGGCAATGACAGAGCTTGAGAAGCTGGATGCAGGCCTTCCGTATCATTTCGAAGATCCGGAAGTTGTGGCCAGGAAGGAGCGGGCAGCAGTGCGCTGCGCTGCATTCAACCAGGCAGACCCGCTGGACTATGAAGCTCAGGAAAAGGCATTGAATGCACTCCTGGGATCCCATGGCAGGAACCTCTCCATTCAGCAGGGCTTTCAATGCGATAATGGCCAGAATATCCATGTAGGAAATCATTTTCTTGCCAATTACAACGTGATCATCCTGGATATCGCGCCGGTGCAGATCGGAGATAACTGCATGATCGGCCCGAATACGCTGATTACGACTGTAGGACATCCTCTGGACAGAATGGGCCGCAGGGAGCGGATCGGCATCAGCAGCCCGGTATCTGTCGGCAATGATGTATGGATCGGAGGCAATGTCACAATCCTGCCGGGTGTGCATATCGGGGATAATGTGGTGATTGCGGCCGGTGCAGTGGTCACAAAAGATATTCCGGATAACTGCGTGGTCGGTGGCATCCCGGCACGAAAGATCAGAGACCTTGAAGAATAATAAAATGAATACTCCTGACAGGAGAAAGGAAAAGAAATATATGAAAACAAGAAAAATGAATCTGAATGAAATCACGAAGGTGATCGATCCGATTATCGCCATGCGCAGGGACAGCTGGTTTCTGGTAAGCGCAGAGAAGGATGGCAAGGTCAATGCACTGACTGCCGCCTGGGGCGGCTTCGGCAATGTCTGCGAGAAGCCGGCCGCAACTGCTTATATCCGGCCGCAGCGATTCACCAGGAAGTTCATTGATGAGAGCGGCCGCTTCACGATGACATTTTTTGACTTTGCTCGATACCTGGATGCGCTCAGCTATATCGGAAGCCATTCCGGTGCAGAGGAACCGGATAAGATAGCCCATGCCGGCCTGACCGCAGCAGAAATTGATGGTCAGCCGACCTATGAGGAGGGAAGATACGTTCTGATCTGCCGGCCGTTCTTCCGCCAGCAGCTCGCAGAAGAGAATTTTCTGGATCCCGCGGTCGCGAAAGCATCATTTCCGGATAAGGACTTCTCCTATATGTACATTGCAGAAATCGAGTCCGCATACGAGATACTGAATCACTGAGTATCTGACAGAAGAAAAGAGGGAGAATATGCTTCAGAAAGAGGATCTCAGGAAGGCATTCACTTTCATTGAGCCGGGACCGGTTGTACTGCTGACGACCAGAATCCAGAATCGCAGCAATATCTGCACGATCAGCTGGACCATGGCGATGGACTATGCAGAGCACTGTCACATTGCCATTTCAACTGGTGCGTGGAATCATTCCTTCACGACTATGATGAAGACAAAGGAATGCTGCATCTGCATCCCGGCTGCGGATCTTGCTGAACAGGCAGTTGGGATCGGCACGGTCTCTGGAACTGAGGTGGATAAGTTCAGCAGATTCCATCTGACGCCTGTGAAGGCAGCAGCAGTAAAAGCGCCTCTGATTCAGGAGTGCATTGCCGGCCTGGAGTGCAGGGTGATTGACTATATTGATCAGTATGGATTGGTCATCCTTGAATGTGAGCAGCTGTGGGCGGACAGGGAGCGCGAGCAGGAGCCGCTGCTTCATGCGAATGGAGATGGCACGTTCCGCGTGGATAGCAGAAAGATCATCAATCTGCGGGAACAGATGAGCAAGTGGGTCCCTGAAGGATCTGAGCGATTCTGATGCTGGAGATTAGAACAGGTCTGGACAATTGCTGAAATAGTTATTTCAGATAAATGAAGATAGATTTGCAGAAAATAAATTGCATGCCCGGCAGATGATCCTGCTGAGTATGCTTTATTTTTCTGAATTGTCATGGATTCAAAATCGATCGCTGCGATAAATTGGATTGAGATTGCAATTAATGGATGGATAGAATCGGTCTATCCAATAACTATAGTGTTTTAGTATGATTTTCTCTGACCAAAGAAAATTCTATCTGATTGGCATAACTCTAAAGTGACAACTCAGATATACAGAGTGGATCAAGACACATCCAGTTCCGCTTAACTGCAAAAGCAATGATCTAACGAACTCCTGCGAAACTGCACATTTCTCTTGACTCGGAAGTTGCTTCCGACTTTACGATTTCTTTGTGAAATAATTTGCATTCACATTTGGGGAGGGAAAGGTCAATGAAGAAGTTTATTTCCATGATTCTGTGTGGATTTCTTATGGTTGGGGCTGCTGGCTGCTCATCCAAAGAATCTGCAGGGAAGTACAGCCCCGGAACATATTCCGGGTCAGCAAAGGGCTTTGGCGGTGATGTCACAGTCACAATCACTGTTGATTCCCAAAAGATCACAGATGTAAAGATTGTAGGGGATAAGGAGACAGAGGAAGTTGGCGGCGCGGCAATCAAAAAACTTCCGGATTTAATCTTGAGTGCACAATCGGCTGATATAGATGGCGTTTCAGGCGCGACATTTACATCCAGCGCTGTCAAGACTGCATTGAAGAGCGCATTGAATGAAGCGGAAGGAGTATCTTCAAGCCAGACAACATCAATAACGATGAAGGATGGGGTTTATACATCAAAGCAGACTTCTTATGCAGAGGTAAACGGATTGGCTACCTCTGGAAACATGACGCTGACTGCAACAGTGAAAGACAACAAATTCACTGATATCGCTGTTAAGGATTACACAGATACGGATATTATTGGCGGAATGGCATATCCAATCCTGGCAGATGAAGTAACAAAATATCAGTCGCTCAATGTCGACTCAGTTTCCGGAGCGACGGTATCTTCCAATGCGTTTTTCAGCGCAATGAGTGATGTTGCAAGTCAGGCAGGGGCTGATCCTGAGGCATTGAAGCAGGTGGATGTGCCCGTTGCTGATCCGGTCAGCACAGAGTATACCACGGATGTTCTTGTGATCGGCGCTGGAATGGCAGGCCTTACTGCTGCAACGGAAGCGGCAGAAAATGGTGCGGATGTGATACTGCTTGAAAAGAACCTTGTTTACAGTTCATCAACAACCAGGTCTCTAGGCTATGTGATTGGCGGCGGTACGGAGACTCAGAAGGAAATGGGAATTGAGGATTCCGCAGATGATTTCTATAACGATATCTCGGCACTGTATGAAGGCGAGCCTGAGCTTGATCTTGACATACTTCACACGGTTGCAGAGAACTCGCCTATGCTGAATACATGGCTCACTGACAGAGGAGTTGTATTCACAGATGTGATTCACAAGAGCGAAAAAGGTGCAAGAGCCACCAAGAGAATTCATGTAACAGCAGGCGGATCAAGCGTGACATCTGCACTGGTAGGGGCTGCAGAAAAGGCAGGAGTGAAGATCATGATGGGTACTCCGGCCGTCTCGCTGATTCAAAGTGATGATGGAAGCATTATTGGAGCCAAGGCAACAGACGGCAGCAAAGATGACATCACGATTCATGCGGCTTCCACGATTGTAACGGCCGGATCATATTCTAACAATACGGAGCTGCGGGCTGAACTGAATCCAAGAATTGACAATATCGCATACGAATGCGGCAGCGGTGAAGGTGATGCCTATAACTGGTTTACAGAAGTAGGTGCAGATATTGTCAGCATTCCTTACACGCAGTTCATGTATTACAGCTATGCAGCAGCATTCCCGAAGTTCCCGGAAGTGATTATCAATTCACCGGATAATCCAGTGTATGATGTGCTTCTGGTTGCAGGAAACGGCAAGCGAGTCACGGCAGAGGATAATTTCTGCTTCGAGTTCACAAAGGAAAACTGGAATCTTGGATACGACGAAGGATACGCAATCGTTGATCAGAATTGGATGGATCAATACCCGATTTACTGTGATGATGTCATGAACACGGTTGTGCCTTCCAGCAATAAGCCGTTTGCCTATAAGGCTGATTCAATCGCAGAGCTTGCAGAGGATGTAGGAATGGATTCAGCAGCGTTGCAGGCAACTGTTGATCGCTATAACGAACTTTGCGATAAGGGACAGGATGATGATTTTGGCAAGGATGCTAAATATATGAACAAGCTTGAGGGGCCGTATTATATTATCCGGCTTCCGCAGATTACCACTGATGGCTATACCGGAGCCAGAATCAACACAAATGCACAGGTTCTTGGAAAAGACGGACAATGGATTAAAGGTCTATATGCGGCAGGAAGCTGCGCAAATGGGCAGACAGTTTCAGTCAACTATTATGGCTGCGGAACATCTTTGCTGACATGCGGTGTTATGGGTATTCAGGCTGCCAAGGATGCAGTTGCACATCTTTCAAAGTAATTCTGAAAACATATTTAATAACGAATATGGGAAAGCCGAGACGCTCGGCTTTCCCTTTCGCTATAATTGATAGAGATTTACTACAGAGGCAAGAACATGAAGAATATACATTATACATATAGTACAGCTGAGCTGGCTTCCTATTATGGCCTGACGCCAAAGGGGCTTGCCTATTATGAGAAAAAGGACATCATTCATCCGGAGCGCTTGGATGACAGTCATTATCGCTCATTTTCCCTTGAAGACTGCTATGCTCTATATCAATCAAAGTTCTATTCCAATTGTGGGTATCCTCTGTCGGAAATGGCTGAAAGCATTCATCATGATGATGAAAGTGAATTCTGCGAACGGATTCATAGACATGTCGATGCAATGAAGGAGCAGGCATCCAGGCTGATCAGGATGAGTGAGTGCGCGGATTGGATAGCTGAAGTCATGAAGGGGGCAGAGAAATCCACATCTTATCAGATCGTTACAAGGCCTGAGACTGTCCGTCTCCATGTAAGAACCTATCGGAAAGAGCATGTCTTTGATAAGATCAAGTCAGACGAATTTGAGCAATGGAATTCTGCAATTCCAATCAATATTGCCTCTCTTCAATACTCATATGGAATGCTGATGGTAGGAGACCAGGCGGATGTTGATATTGGCAATATCATGCTGAAAAAGGATTTTGACCATTTTGGTTTTGCATGGAATCCTGATCTGAATCTGCTTGGGGAGAAACAGTGCATGTTTACGGTTCTGTCCGTTGACAGTGAAGCGATTAATCAGACAGAATGGCTGAATCCCGGATTGAAATGGATTAGTGATCATGGTTATTTTCTTGATGGAGATGTGATCACAGGATTGCTTGCTGTAATTAACTCAGGATCCAAAAAGATGAGATATGACGGTGTCTGGTTCCCTGTGAGAAAATAGTCGGCAGTCAGTAGCAATAATATATATGGAAAGCTGAAGAGTGCAGGATTCAACGCACATTTTTTCTCAGAAACGATGGTGGTCTGGAAGGTAAAAAAATATGATGGCAAGTGAACCCAGAATAGGAGTTGATGGATAAATAGAATTGTCACAAACTTGCGAAAATCAGTCAAAATATAGGAGGTTATTGGATAGATAGGATTATTCCTGGACATGATTGTCTAGAGACAATTCTAATTGTCCATTCCATTGTTGTATAGAGATGGTAATATTTGGTCAGCAACTATGTTGTTTATGAATTGAAATAATAGTGCTCAATGAAATTCCCGACATTGCATCTGGTGTTAGCATCGCGTCAGCAACCATGGATAACGATTTTTGGCTGCCATTGATTAGATCTGTACCGTGCATAAGAGAGGGCCCAATTTGCAAACCATCCGATCGGCACCGCGTACCACACAAATGCTATTCCAAAACGCGGAGCGAGAGTCATTGCGAGTGCGACACGTATGATCAGATTAACAAGGTTTGCTACAGTGAACATTTTCATATCACCTGCTCCACGAAGCAGACCATCGACTGCATTCTTGAAACCAATCAGGCAGAAAAACCATCCCATAAACATAAGATAGCTATTTCCGGTCTCCAGTGCAGCCGCCGTGCCGCTGCTGCCCAGAAACAATTCAATAATTGGTTTATGAAAAGACTCAAGTACAACACATATAATGATTGCACATCCGATTACCATTGCGTTTGCAGCATGGTAACCTCTGATAACACGCTCTTTTTTGCCGGCACCGATATTCTGCGCAGTATAAGAAGATAATGCATTGCCAATTCCGACCATCGGAACAACACACATGGATTCAATTCGCATGGCAGCAGAGAAGCCTGCCAGAGTTTCAGAACCAAATCCATTTATGACAGACTGCACAAGCATCATTCCAATAGAAACTACAGATTGCTGCAGAATCGAGGGGAGCGCAATCTTCGACATAGGCAGCAATTCTTCTCTTGCAAAGACAGCATTATTATGACCATCTATTTTTTTCAGCTGGACTGAAAGGACTATAAATGATAAAAGAGCCGAAATTCCCTGAGCAATCAATGTCGCCCATGCTACACCTGCAATCCCCATTTGAAATGTGGTGACGGAAATCCAGTCCAGAAGAATATTAAACAAAGATGAAAAGATTAAAAATGCCAGAGGAATTCTCGATTTCCCGAGTGCATTGAAAATGGATGAGAGGACATTGTACATAAAAAGGAAAGGCAGGCCGATGAAATAGATATTCAGATATACAACTGCCATATCTAACGTATCACTTGGTGTATTCAATTCAATCATAATGCTGCGGCTGAAGAGTAAACCGACACCGCCAAGCAGAATACTGATTATGAGAAAGGTGATCAGGGCAGTATTGATTGCCGCTTTCATCCTTATGTAGTTTTTTGCACCGAAATACTGACTGATCTTGACAGAAGCTCCGATTCCGCCTCCGATTGCGATGCAAATAAAAATATTGGTCAATGAATTTGACGCACCAATTGCAGCCAGTGCACGTTCCCCAACGAAGCGCCCTGCAATAGCTGAGTCTGCCATCGTATAAGTCTGCTGAAACAGGTTGCCAATAATGATTGGCAGCGAAAAAACCATAAGTGCATTAAAAGGTTTCTTCTGAATCAGATAATCATCAGTCATTCTTCTGCTTCTCCAGAAGCTTTGCATCCCGCTTAATACATTCTGCTTCAAATTCACAGGTGCAATCTGAGTCATTGACAAGATCAGGCAGGGTTGGGTACATCGTGATTTGATTTGAAATCCGTGCCATTGCAGATGAGATTAAATCTGAATTCACACGGTAATGCATCTGATAGCCTATCTTCACCCCAGTTATCAATTGATACTGTTTTAATATCCTAATCTGCTGTGAGATAGCTGGCTCACTGAGCCCCAGCTTTTTAGAAAGGGCTTTTACGCAATAATGGTGTTTCATCAACAGCTGAAGCAGATGAAACCTTGTTTCATCTGTCATAACATGAATCAGTTTTACATCATCCATAACTTCTCCCTTTTCATAATTAAGAATAATCTTAATTAAGATAATGCTTAAACAACATAGCGCACTCTTGCTTTGGAATCAAGAGTTATTTTGAAACCGTATGCATGGTCAAATCTCAATTGATATAAAACTATGCCGGGCAGCTTGCTCAGCATTTTCCTTTATGTGGATATTTCCTAAAAATTGGTAAAAGCAGTCATTATTAGTCAAACATGTTCACTGTATAGATAAATTGAACGGCGATAAATTGGTTATGCAAAAGAGCGCAAGAGAGGCGGATTGAATGAGCGAAAGATTGAAGGGGATGGCTGCTGTAGTCAGCGGAGGCTGCGGAGGTGCAGGATCAGAGATCTGCAAACTGTTCACAGCAGAAGGTGCTTCAGTAGTAATTGCAGACATGAATGAAGCAAGAGGCAGAGAACTTGAGCATGAATGCGGTACTCAATCAGTCTTCGTGAAGACTGATGTTACCAGCGAGGCATCTGTAAGCAGCTGCGTTGAGGAATGCTGCAGGAGATACGGCAAAGTTGATATCCTGGTGAACATTGCCTGCATCATGGGCGTGGATACAGGTTTCCTGGAAGATGTGACAGAAGAGATGTTCGACAGAGATATCAATATCAATCTGAAGGGAACCTTCTTCTTTGCCAAATACGCACTCAAGCAGATGCTGAAGCAGGGCAAAGGAACGATTGTCAGCTTCAGCTCCATTGGGGCATCCAGAGGAACGATTGGCCATGCGGTCTATGGCGCTGCCAAGGCAGGCGTTGAGTCATTGACCAGGTCTATCGTTGCACAGTATGGGAAGTCGGGAATACGCGCCAATTGCATTCGGCCGGGCATCATGATGAATCCGGTAACACTGCAGAATCAGGGCGCAAGAGAATATGCAGACTGGCTGCTGTCGCATACGCCCGAATCAGCAATTGGCATGGGATCAGATGCAGCACCGCTCGCATTATTCTTGGCTTCTGACGAATCGAGATACGTGAATGGACAGGTTATTACCATGGACGGCGGATTGACCTGTCATGAGCCTCAGTGGAAAGAGGATCTTGCGCTGGGCAAGGATACCGTCCGCTGATACATCACATTGGAAAATAAAAAGGAGGGAATACAAGCATGAAATCGCTGGAATCAAACAAGTTTCTTATGGCATTGCAGAATCTGGGTCAGAAGATCGCACAGAATAACTTCATGAGCGCGCTGCAGGGAGCCATGATGTCCATCATGGGCGTCATTATGATCGGTGCAATCTGCAGCATTGTATGCACGATTGGAACAATGTTCGGATGGCTGCAGTCAGGCAGTGCAGCCTATAATGCAATCTACATGCCATATCACTTTACCATGGACATGATCTCGGTTTGGCTGGTATTCCGCCTGTCTTATAATTATGCAAAAAATCTCGGCCTGAATGCCCCGATCATGAAGGCAATCGATGCTGTCATCGGCTTCGTGCTGATTGCAGCGCCGATCTCATTTGATCAGTATGGCAGCATGTCTACAAGCATTACCTATCTCGGTGCTCAGGGAATGTTTGTAGGCTTCCTGGTTACCTGGGCGGCAGTGGGAATTGAGAAGTGGTGCATTGACAAGAATATCTCAATCAAGCTCCCGGATACGGTCCCGTCCTTTCTTCAGGATGGCTTTAACTCCATCCTTCCGCTGCTGTTTATTGTCATTGTCCTGCAGAGCATCAGCGTGCTGGTTAACTCAGCAACCGGCGGCGCATATACGATCTGCTCTGGATTCATGACTCTCCTCGGCAAGCCGCTGAATGCATTGGTATCTGTACCGGGCATGTTCATTCTCAACTTTATCGCCACACTGTTCTGGTGCTTCGGAATTCACGGCTCCATGATCATGCTGTCGATTCTCTATCCAATGATGATCCAGGCTGCCTCCAATAATGCTGCGGCTTTCCAGGCGGGAGGCAAGGGCGCGCTGGTCTTCTATCCAGTTGCTCTGTTCACGGCATTGCAATGCTGCGGCGGCACCGGCAATACATTCGCGCTGGCGCTGATGGGAGCAAGGTCAAAGTCAAAGCAGATTTCCTCGGTATGCAAGCTGTCTATCGTACCGGGCTGGTTCATGGTCAATGAGCCGCTGGTATTCGGGCTGCCAATCATGTACAATCCGATTCTCTGCATCCCATATATCCTGAATGTGCAGGTTGTCACGCTGCTGTACTATCTTGGCTACAAGACCGGATTCCTCGGTATTGCCTATATTCCGCTGATGTCATCGCTGCCTCTGGGAATCAGTTCCTTCTTCACAACACTCAACTGGCACAATCTGCTCTGGGATTATCTGATGCTGATACCGACCGGCCTTATCTATTATCCATTCTTCAAAGTCTATGAAAAGCATTGTGTTGAGCAGGAGCGTGCAGAGCAGCTTGAACTTGAGAAGCAGAACAGCTGATTGCATGTGCGATTCCTGCAGAACAGTCATGATCTGCAAAAAGAAGTTCTCCTTTCTGGATTGACTGGATCCGGACAATAAAAAGAGCAGCGGGAGCGGCTGCTCCATGGCGTCAGTCTTTGCGGCTGGCGCTTTTCTGTGAATCACAGGAAAGTTGATTGTTGATTATCATGGATGCAGGCCACAGCAGAATGAAAGAATCAGGAAGCATGATTCTGGGACTTGATCCATGTCAGCAGTTCTGCTGCTTCCTCACGCTTCATTGCCATCGGACTGGCCAGGCTGCAGAGGTTTTGGAACAGCTGAAGGAATGAAGCAATCATGGAAGCCTCTCCGCAGTATTGCACAGAATTCATTCGACGCGTAAAGCAGATATTCTCCCTGCACAGCATAATCATTCCATTCATGGTATTGCTGCGCAGTATCGGATTGGCATCGTTCAGCAGGATTATCTCTGTATCAGAGGATTTTTCGGTCATATGTATCAGCTCAGCAATATAGTTCTGCCGCTCTGCCCGTGAGACGGTAAGTTCATTCCCGAATTCATCCAGCTTTCCGTTGATCATGAAATCGGTAACTGCGGATTCATAGATCATGATTTTCTTTTTCTGAGAGCTATCCATCAGAGTCCTGCGAATTTCGGAAGAGGTGGATTTTCTGCCGGAATTCTTTTTTGAAAGCTGGAGCAGCGAAGGCATTTTCCTGCATAGAAGGTAGAACTCATGATTTTGCAGAAACATATTGAAGTACTTGTGGATCAGCAGATAATCAAGCGTGTTCTGCTGAAACAGGGGGCTCTTCATGCGCTTTCTGGACTTCAGAATCTGATAAGTGCTTGAGATCATGTCTGGGTCCAGAGAAATGGCGGAATAGCGATCGGCCTGCTTTGAAAGATTGAATGCGATCTGTACCGCAATATCCCGGCAGACCCACAGGGTTGGGCTTTGATCGTCTGCTTCTTCATCCAGGTAAAGGTCAATGTGAATATCTTCCGGAAGGGCACAGCAGTATGCGATGATATCAGGACAGATCAATTCCGGCGAGGAAAAGATATCTTTCCTCAGCAGGATGGAGACATTGATAGAGCGGTTTCCGCTGCAGATCTCATGAAGCCCGCCGAAATAAGCCACGCAGTCATCCACCGTAAAGTCATTAACAGACAGAGAAGCGATAATCTCAAGCGGAAGTAAACTTGGTTTTCTGCAGGCCTGGCTGATTGCATTCTGAAGCAGTTCCAGGTGATGATCATAAGAAGTGCGCTCATCTGCAATATGCGCATTCATCCCGGCGATGGGGCTGCCGCGATGCTTCTTCTGCTCCAGCTGCGATTGATAGCCATCGGTGAGTGCAGAGGCGATCTCCTTTTCCAGAGATTCATCCGGAAGGTCTGTTTTTAAATCCAGATGTCGGCAGATTTCAGATTTCTGCTCAGGACTGCAGCCGGAGATCAGGTATTTCGAGATCTTGTCAAATAAGGGTGATCTTCCCTTGACAGAGGGAAGTTTCGTGCCATGCAGCCATCTGCTGATATATGAAATATCATAGCCAAGATCATCGGCAAGCTGCGAGACTTTCACATTGCTGATAGCGAGCAGCTCGCTGAGAGTTTCACCGAAAGTGATTTCCTTCATTGTGGTATCCTCTGCCTTTATTGTACTAGATTTCCTTAAATATGGTCAAAATAGTCCTATTAAGTCAATATGATTCGCTGGATGAGGCGTGAATTGAGAATTACTTTATGGCTGCAGCATAAAAAAGCAGATCATATCAGGAAATAAGTACAGAAAGACAGACATACAGTAATTACTTGGCAGATCAAATTGTTACAAACTTGCGAAAAGCAGTCATAACATAGGGGTTATTGGAGAGACAGAAATATTCATGGACATTATTGCCCAGACCTGATTTTCTCTGGCCGGAGGCAATTCTATTCGCGGAATTGATGAGTAGACAATTATGCTGTATAAGTGCCTGATTTCAGATGGATTGAATGGTATTAAACATCTGAATGTATATGCTGAATCGATTGAAGAAGGGATAACGTGCAACCAGAGGCTGCAGTAAACAGGAAGAGGCATAGTATTCAATAACTCACAGACCGAATGAAGCATGGTATTGACAGAGCTGTTTCATGCGGATGTATTGTATCTGAAACAAGTACAGATACAGAAAGGAAATGATACATGGATACGAAGTTTGCTGTCGCGGTACATGCTCTTGTTTTCATCAGCGAATCCACAGAGGCTAAGACCTCGGAGACAATCTCAAAGACTCTGAATACCAATGCAAGCTATGTGAGAATCATATTGTCGGGGCTGGTAAAAGCCGGAATGATTACCAGTGCATCCAAGTCGAGGGACTGCAGTCTGCTGAAGAAGCCAGAGGAAATCCTGCTTTCTGATATCTATGATGCGGTAGAGCCCGGAGTGAGTAAGCTGAACATGAGCCTTTCACAGAATCCGGACACGGATCTCTTCATATGCAGATGCGAAAAGCCTGTGATGGAGAAGCTCTATAAAGATATGGAAGATTCTGTGAATGAGGTGCTTCAGAGCAGAACGCTGCAGGATATCATTGATGCTATTCATGATGTAGAGTAATTGCCTTGCAATACGTAACGCAGTTTACTCAAATCCAAATCACAGCCATGTGATTCTCATGCGACACTCAGGAAGGACAACAGATGAAAGTAATATTACTGAATGGAAGTCCGAGAAAGAATTGGAATACCCATAAACTTTTGCTCGAGGCAGAGCGGGGTGCAAAAGAGATGGGAGCTGAGACAGAGATAATTCACCTCTATGATCTGAACTATACAGATTGCAGATCATGCTTTGCATGCAAGGTGAAGGGATCCACGACAAATGGTGTTTGCGCTGTTCGCGATGATCTTCGTCCGGTGCTGGAAAAGCTTCATGAGGCGAATGCCGTCATTATCGGAACGCCGATCTACTATGATGGTGTGACAGGCGAGACTGCCTCTCTTCTCCATAGAATGCTGTTTCCGACCGTCTATTATGATGTTGACCAGGCCAATGATAAGCTGAACCCGATCAGAAAGAAGTGCGGTCTGATCATAACAAGCCAGGTCCCGGAAGATGTTCTCCGTCAGGGGTATAATGATCCATTTGAAACTGCGGCAGAGGCAATCAGCAGGTACTTTGGTGACTGTGAGACGCTCTATGCGGCTGATACCTATCAGTTTGATGATTACAGTAAATACCATGCTAATGTATTTGATCTGGATCATAAGATTAAGCAGCGGGATGTACAGTTCCCGATCTACCTGCAGCAGGCTTATGAGCTCGGCAGGAGAGTATGCAGTCAGCCTGCACAATGCAGGAATATTGCAGAGACTGAATGATCTGTTGCCGCAGATGAAGAATAAGGAAGTTGGTCTAAAGCTGACGGCAGATTTGAAATGATAGCAGATATGAAAAATGAATACGATCATCCAGATGCCTGCGGCATTGCTGCAGAAAGGCTGAGGACGGTTTTTGATGGTCTTCTGTTGACACGTATCTGCTATAAATATGACAGCAATGCATATATGGTGTCTTGCTGTGCAGGGTGAGAATAGCAGATCTGCACATAGAACAGGAGAAATAGATGAGCTGGGAAAAGCTGGTTGAAAAGTACGGACTTAAGAACAGGACGCATGCCTTGCTTCTTCTGATTACCATGATTCTTGTTATAGCAGGCCTGGCGCTCACCTTGCGTGAGTTTGCTTCCGCCCGCGGGAACCTCTTTTGGTACAGCAGGCTTGCCATATCGATATTCTTTTTCTTCGCCGCTATTGTCTTTGCCATCATTGGCTACCGGTATTCCGGGCTGACCCACGTGCGAATCCTCATTGCTGTCCGTCTGATCGGTGTCGTCCTCAACATCATTGCCTGCATGTACGCCGCAACAGTTGAAATCCAGTGGTGGATCTATGGCTACCTGATTGCTATTCTGGTTGGACTGATATTCTTCTATGCGCTGCTGGATAAGCCAAAGGCAGCGAGCCTGATCATCATCAGCCTTATCATGATCGCAGCGATTTACAGTATTGCGAGGATCGCAATTCTTCAGCAGACTGCCGCCGAGGCATTCCGCCCTGTTCTGTTTGAATATACCCTGGCGATCATTTACTGGTCAAAGCAGACCCGCGAAGGAATCCTGAAAACCCAGGAAGACAAGTAAATCATTGCCGGCTGAAATCCGACAGGGGGCTTTCCGGATCTATGGCAATATCCGAATCGAGCAGCAGATGGTCTTGGTAATATGCAATCGCATATGAGAATTCATCTGATCTCTGTCCAATCGCTGTCAATACATACCTGGATGGAATGCCAGTTCACAAGCGGATCGGCAGGATGATGAAGCCGCATTTCATGGCCGGATAGAATTGCCACGCGGCGTTGCTCAATGATCCTCCAGTGATTGCGGAATAATGATGCCAGTAACAGGATAACAGCTGATTCCAGGAGGCTTCTGAAACTCCTGCTGATATATGCAAAAATTCACCTGCTCGTTGAAGCGACAGGTGAATTTCTTTATGGTACATTCTGCCTTTGAAATTTCTGAATGCTGCTGATGCAATGCTCCAGGCAGCAGCACATGCAGATCTCTCGGGCAATGCACCTGAAGCTGTCGTCACGGGATGAGCTTTTATCCTGATTGGCGGTGCCGCACAGGCACAGCGATTCTATTGCCAGCGAACTATGGTAAAGGCATCAGCGAGGCAATCGTCAGCGCAATCACCACAGCTGTTGCATGCTGTATTCACGGAAGCCTTTCTGGTCGCCCTGGAAACAGTGATTGCCTCATTCGGGCACGGATCAACGGAGACCCCGCATCTGTCCTCATCAATTACAGCTGGCATTTTGATTAAACCTCTGATCCTGTTATCAGTTTTATAGCATGCCAGTGTCAGCGAAAGTCCAATAGGAAGGATCAGAAGGCCTTTCCATCTGCTGCCGGACTTGTGAAGCTCACTTCAGAAGCCGGGAAACCCAGAATCGTGCTGACAGGCATAGATATAAAGATCATGAAAATCAATGTGTGATATAATGCCAAAATGAAAAAGTTCAGCCAGTCGATGGATATGATCCATGGACCATTGATCAGGAATATCTTCCTGTTTTCGATTCCACTGATGCTGTCGAACCTTCTGCAGATTGCATTCAATGCTGCAGATGCTGTTGTCGTCGGCAAGTTTTCAGGCCAGCAGGCATTAGCTGCTGTCGGCTCTACAGGAGTCATTGTCAACTTCATGGTTGCCTTGTTCAATGGCCTCGCAATTGGCTCCAACATTGTCATCGCCCGCCAGATTGGCTCAGGCCAGAAGGATCGAATCTCTGCTTCCGTGCATACCAGCTACTTCCTGGCAGTCTGCGGCGGAATGATCTTGACGGTTCTCGGCCTGGCTGGCTCATCTCTCTTTCTGGATTTCATGGGCACGCCTTCTGATATCATTGACCTGGCTGCGCTGTATCTGCGCATCTACTTTATGGGCAGCATTCCCTTGCTGGTATATAACTTCGGTGCTGCCGTGCTTCGCTCGAAAGGCGATACAGCGCGGCCTACCATGTATCTTGCAATCGGCGGCGTGCTGAACATTATTCTTAATCTGTACTTTGTGATTGTATTGAAGATGAGCGTTGCCGGTGTTGCTATCGCGACGGTCATTTCAGAAAGCGTCACGGCAGTGCTGGTAACAGCGCAGCTGATGCATGAAACAGACAGCACAAGACTGGAGCTGAAGAAGATCAGGCCGCATAGAGATCTGGTCATATCAATCATGAAGATCGGTATTCCTGCCGGCCTGCAGTCAATGATGTGGTCAATCTCGAACATCGCAGTGCAGAGCTCATTGAATACCTTCGGCTCGACTGCCGTTGCCGGCAACAGCGCTGCCGCAGATGTGGAAAGCTTCGTCTATATCGGCATGGGTGCCTTCTCGCAGGCATGCATTACGTTTACCGCACAATGTGCCGGCGCCGGCGAGAAAGAGCGCATCAAGAAAGTGCTGCTGATCATAAGCTTATTGACGATGCTCTCCAGCTGGAGCGTCGGTGCGCTTGCATGGCTGTTTGGACGCTTCTTCCTGTCGCTGTTCACCAATGACAGCGCAGTCATCGACATGGGCATGGTCAGGATGTGGTATGTCGTATTCTGGCTGTGGCTGAACGGCGTGCTGGATGTGCCTGCCTCTTCATTGAGAGGCATGGGATACAGCACAGCGCCGACGGTGGCAATGCTGCTGGGAATTGTCGGCATCCGTCTCGTATACATAATGACAGTCTGGAAGATGAATCCGACTCTGGAAGTGCTCTATACATGCTTTCCATTATCGTGGGTGATCACATGCGTGATCCTGTTTGCTCTCTGGCATTACTTCTATCGCCGCTTCTGTGAAAAATACTGACTGCATTGATTGTGGACAGTCTGCTGCATATACCTGGAGATCGAACTCTGTTGTTGCATGAGAACATCGGCACATCTTCTTTCGCTGGAATTTGATATGCGGCTTATAGTCTGTATGCTCTTTTGCAGTAAGAAAATCAGCATGGCAGCATGCATCTGAAACAGCAGTTCATTGATGGACATATAGAATGGTTTATGCACATAGCCGCGCATGAACTGATTCTATCTGCTTGAGATTATTCTATGCGGATGCGAACGGTTGAGATGCATATTTTGCCTGATTATCTGCAACTCAATCTATTTATAATCTGACAACTATGAGGCAGTTCGATAACATGCCTGGAAATAAAGATCTGCAAAAACGCTTAACTATCAACATAAATGCAACATCTCAGGTTAAAGCAACGAAAATGGACTGAAATAGCGAGAATCAGCACAAAAGTGATCTTGAAAGAGATCATTTTGATTGGAAATATGCTATGTTTGGAA
>Ga0183095_10172_pt1 | contig 89489 bp, 86 predicted proteins | sample BioMet4_FD_130346 | JGI IMG/M metagenome (GOLD analysis project Ga0183095, IMG submission 130346) | Microbial communities from bioreactor (seeded with sewage sludge) at LBNL, California, USA - Biofuel metagenome 4 (v2) (version 3) | ecosystem: Engineered > Bioreactor > Anaerobic > Unclassified ...
ATTGCGGTATTGACGGCACGGGCTGGCTGAATCAGGTGCAATGCCTGCTCCAAAACGGTATTCATCAGCAGACAGAGAATGTCGAAGTGCAATACTTCTCCCTCGGAGACGGCTGTCTGTGCGGCGTTGCCAACGAGGTGATGGTGGAATTTGCGCTGCGTGTCTCGGAATTGCTCCATGATGATTCTTTTTATTTCGGCGGCTATACTAACGGCTGTACCGGTTATTTTCCGACGGAAGAGGAATTCGACAAGGGCGGCTATGAGGTTTACTGGTCCATGCTGATTTATTATGTGTATCATGGCAGAGTGTTTCCCCTGCACCGTAATTCGGCATCTGAGCTGATCCGATTTGTTGCGGAGAACGCTCCGAATATTTAGCACTTCCTTTGTATGATAAGAGACGAGCAGCCTTCACGGGTTGCTCGTCTAATCGGAGCTTTGATCCTTTGGATTGCAAAAGGAATCTGGCAGCCTTTTGCAATCGGAATGCCGCTCGTTATTCTGTTGGGAATTTTTATGACATGGATGTACTGCAAAAACACAGATTATATCTGCGTGGAATGCAGTACACGGTTTAAGCCGACTCTGCGGGAGTTCCTGTTTTCCAAGCATACGCCAAAAACGCGGAGACTAAAGTGTCCAGAACATCAGCTTCTACCAAACAGTTTAACAGATTTATTGACCGCTCATAAAAATCATCTTTATAAAAGGGCAGCTTTCGGGCTGTTCTTTTTTTGTCCAAAAGACTGAAAGGAGGACTTTCAATATGCCAAACACGGTAAAGACTCTGGCGCGGATGGCCGACCACGCGGCGACGCAGATGTGTTGCATAGTGAAAGATAGACTTCAATGGCCTATCCCTAATAAAAATATCGGTGGGCTTGGTCATCAAGTCCTCCGATATAAATTGTTGACCTATCAAATTTTCATGCTGCTTTCCGTTTATCTTTTACTTTGTTTTATCCGTAACCTTTTTCATGGCCTTATTAACTTCTTGGTCAACAGATTCTTGATAGATGTCAGCGTAAGTTTTTGAATTTTTGATTAGATCGTCGCAGAAAGCCGCTACGTCACTGCCCGTCACTTCGAGTACGCCTTTCCCCAAGGCCGCATCCTCTTCAAAGAGATCGACAATCCCCGAGAGCAGACCCGTCCCTTCGGTTAACTCAACAGGGCCGACCTTAAAAAGATATTTTTGAATCTCTTTATAAACAATCTGATAATCCTGTGGGAGCGCTTTGACACGCGCCACATGTGCCATCCACTCTTTTTTACCTTCGATAATATCCTGTATGCTCATTTTATCCCCCTATTTACCTAATTTCTTAGCGATATTATTGTTGAGTTGTTTGCGCCACTTATCGCGAAAAGACTTTGCTCCATCTTCGCCGACCAGCGCTGAACAAAAGGCTTTCATATCGTCACCCAAAACTTCTTGGACGCTCTGGCCGTCCGCCGACGATTCTTCAAACAGACCAAGCACACCGTCAAGAATTGGCATGAGGTTGCGACCGGTGAAATCTGTGTGCGACCAAAGATTAGCCTTTATTTTTTCCCATGCCGCTTGATAATCAGCCGGCAGCTTCTTAGCTCGCACGTCAAAAGTTTTCATTTTTTTCGTCATGTCGCTGCCCGTGGCTTTTTCCAAAAGATTCATTCTGTTTTCTCCTTTAACTCGCTGATTTTTGACGATACAAACTCCCATTTATCCCAGAACTTCCGCAGTTCCTCTTGACCCGCGTCGTTGAGCACGAAAAATTTTCGCGGCGGCCCCATGTCGGAAGGTTTTTTTGTAACATCTACCAGCTTGCCTCTTTCAAGTCGAACCAGAATGGTATATACCGTTCCATCCACAACATCTGTAAAACCGAGGGCATTCAACCGCCGCGTGATTTCGTAGCCGTAGGTTTCACCGCGGCTTATAATTTCAAGTATGCAGCCCTCAAGCGCGCCTTTGAGCATTTCAGTTAGGTTTTCCAGTGCAATCCCCCCTTTACTATTCTGCATTACTTACTACTGCTATATAGTAATACATAATAGCTGATTTGTCAATAGAGGTTGTTCTGATAATTCATTGCATCTAAAACGCAAAGGAGGAACCTCAATATGCAAAGCACGGTAACGGATCTGGCGCAGATGGCCGACAACGGGCGACGCAGATGACTCCAATTTCCGAATTTTGATGATAGACTGTGGTGGGAGTGCTGAATTTCGTGTCAAAACACACAATTCTACTGCTGGTCGGTTGCCTTAATTTCCCGTAAGACTTACAATGGAAGTAGGAGGTTGCATAAAATGTATGAAATTGATAATGAAAAGTTTGGCGTGTTTTTAGCGCAGCTACGAAAACAAAAAGGTTTTACGCAAAAGGAACTTGCACAGAAATTATCTATTTCTGATAAGGCTGTCAGCAAATGGGAACGCGGATTAAGTATGCCGGATATTACTTTACTCTCCCCGCTGGCCAATCTGCTCGGCGTAACCGTAACTGAATTGTTGAGTGGTCAGTATATCAGTGAACCTGAACATATGAACGTGCAGGATGTTGAAAAATTGGTGAGCGGAACCATTAAGCTCTCCGCAAAGGAAGAGCAGCAACGCGGACAGCAGCGAAAACGGCGAGGTATTGTTTATCTTGCTTGTGTAATAGTCGTCTTTTTAGAATGTGGGTTACTTTATGCACTGGGCTATTCATTAGACCGGCTAACTGCCGATATTCTGACGGTCGAAGGTCTCAGTTTGCTATTTGGAGGATGGCTCTGCTTGTTCGCCAAGGAAATATTACCTGCCTATTATGATGAAAACAAAATCCATACTTACAGTGATGGGATATTCCGAATGAACATGGCAGGCATCAATTTTAACAACAGCAACTGGCCACATATTCTTCACGCTGGGCGTTTGTGGCTAATGGTCGTTTCTGTAGTGTTCCCGCTACTTTACTTCGCGGTAAGTTGGTTCTTTCCGGTGATATGGAGTTCAGGAAAGTTGTATTTTACGTTGTTCGCATGTCTTGGCTTTCTTATTCCGATAATTGTTGCCGGAAAACGCTATGAATAAGTTTGAAATCAATATACTATTTGCTTTTAGACTAACTGAATAAAACAGCATTGAGAGAGCAGCCTTCTGGCTGTCCTTTTTTTACCCAAAAGACCGAAGGGAGGATTTTCAATATGCCAAGTAATGTGCAGGCGGCGCATCGCCCAACTCATCCGGGAGAATCGGTTTTACACACAGGAAGAACAGCCCGCTCCGCCCTCGATCAGCTGATCACTCGTCCGTGCCCCGTTCAATATTCTTGAAATTACGGATGCATACAGCAATTCCATAAAAGAACGGGAATAATTTATTGAATAGAATATTGATAAATCAGAGGCCTCGAACAAAGCAGGTAAGTCAGGAAGCGTGCATTTTTAAATCTATGTTCATATCTACAATATGTGACAATAAAATCAAGAAAGCCAAAGCATTTGACACTGCCTCAAAAAGGAACTATAATACAAGAAAAATGACCAGGTGATTATTAATGCAATATCTCAAGGACGATGTTAAGGATAATATCATCAAAGCCGCGTTAGATGAGTTCAGCGAAAAGGGCTACCGCGATTCCTCCATGCGGGTCATTGCCCGTAACGCCGGTATTGTCATGGGCAACATTTACCGCTATTTTGAAAGCAAAGAAGCGCTTTTTAGCAGTACGGTCGGGCCGGTGCATGACCAGATTGCAAGGATGGTGGCAAAGGCACAGACAGAAATTGAGGCCGTTAAGGGGCCGTGGTCGGACGAACAGGCAATGGAGATGGTAAAATGTATTTATAACAGGATATTGGAGACCTTTTCCGGGCACGGAAAAGAGCTTTTGATTCTGCTGGATAAAAGCGCCGGATCGGCTTACGAAAATACGAAAAAGGAATTGATCGCACAGATACAGAGTATTCTGGTAACTCGCCTGATACAGGAAGTCAAACTTGATGATCCGTTCATTTTTTATGTAATCGCCGCGGCTTTCGTGGAAGGAATCTGTGTTGTCCTTCGGGATACCGAAAACCATGACAAGGAAGCCATCATCGGATCGCTTTCCAACATTATGCTTTGTCAGATATCCAAACGGATATAATTTTTTTACTGAAATAATGGTCATACTTTTGACTTTATATAATGAAGGAAAGGATTGTACATATGGCATACAATAAACTGAAAGCGCAGCCTTTTGACTGCATGCAGTATTTCTACGGTGCGGCACAGGAGCCGCTTATCCGCTGCCTTATCCGGTTTAGCGGGCATCTGAACGAAAATGCCTTAAAACACGCCGTCGACCTGTCGATTGGTGCGCTTCCACTGATCGCGTGCTGCTTTGACGAAAAAGTTCACTGCTGGCGGAAGCATGGCTTTACCGCGGACAACGTTGTACATCCTGTAGAAGTGCAAAATGAAGACGGTGCGGCGGTCAAAAAGTTTTTCCTTTCCTCCATCGACCGTACGTGTGAACCACAGCTGAAAATATTTCTTGCAAGGGAAGAAAAGCTCGACACGCTCTGTGTCATTATCAACCATATGGTAAGCGACGGGGGCGGATTGAAGGAATATCTGTATCTGCTGGCCGATTTGTATTCCAAGTGTGAAAAAGACGCGGGTTATCATGTAAAGCCGCAATCCTTCGGCAAGCGGAATCTGAACCAGCTTCTGCGAAATTTAAGTTTTAAGCAAAAGCTGGGCATCCTGTTTTCAAAAGCTCCATCTCACAAGCCCGATCCCGCTATGATCCTGCCAATCAAAGGCGACCAGTCAAGCCCGATTCTTGTTATTCGCCGCATTGAAAAAGAACGGTTTGCCCAAATCCGGAGCTTTGCCAAAAGCAGCCATGCAAGCGTAAACGATATGCTCCTTGCCGCGTATATCCGGACTCTGCACAGGGTTACCGGGTGCACCGACCTCACCGTTCCCTGCCCGGTCGATCTGCGTAGATACAAAAAAGTCGGCCAGATGTGCGGAATCTGCAATTTGACTGCGAATTACTCCTGCCATGTCGATATGACATGCGATGAGCCATTCGGAGAAACCCTCAAAAAGATATCTGCTCAGATGCAGGCTCAGAAGGAAAGCGACGCCTGCTTGAAGGGACCGATGCTGTACCATATGATGTTTCACATCCTGCCGTTCGGTACGGTGCGAAAGCTCTTTTATAAGATCTCCCCCGTTCCGGTCACTTCCTATACCAATCTTGGAATTATCGACGATGAAAAACTTCGCTTCAGCAGCCTAACCGTCGAGAATGCTTTTATCAGCACGGCGGTGAAACATGTTCCCTATTTTCAGCTTTCGGTCTCAACTTATGGAGGCTGCTGCACCCTGACAAGCAGTCTGTACGCAACAGAGGAGGACAGAAAAAATGTGGAAGATTTCTTGAGCCAAGTGGAAAATGAGTTGAACAGTCTGTTGAATTGACAGTGCCACAGCTATTCCGGTGCATTCTCATGGCCCTTCCTACGAAGCCTAGAATAATATTTTTATTTGCTGTTTCCCTCACAGACTGATTATTCAGAAAAGCAGATAAATTTTCTGCTTAACAAAGAACGCCCTTTTTGAATAGGATAATCGTGTTGGATTGCCCTAAATTTTTACCTAAATAATGATCATACGAATATTATTGATAAAGTACCGCATACAAAATGAGATTACCTGTTTAGGAGAAAACCATGCTTGATACAATTAATCAGAAATACAAAGCGGAAGTATGGGACATCATGCAGTTCCTTTTCTCGAAGTTCAACGACCATCAGATTCACTGTGTGATCCGTTTGGATGAAAAGCTCAATGAGAACCGGCTCAGATGCGCTGTCGACCTGCTTATCGACGCATTCCCGCTTATCCGGAGCCGGTTTGTTGAAGACGAAGGCACGCCTTGCTGGAAAGACGCCGGTTTTGCCGCTAAAGATATCGTCTTTTTGCGGGAAACCAATCACCCGGAAGAAGAACTTCAAAAGGTGATCGTTTCAAAAACCGATACCGTACGCGGCCCTCAGATGTTGCTCTATATCGTCCGCACTAAATCAGCCGATTCGCTGTGTGTGATTATCAACCATATGCTTTGCGATGGCGCGGGATTTAAGGAACTTTTGTATCTGCTGAGCCTTGCTTACTCTCAATTGAGAACAAACCCGGATTACAGGCTGCCGCGCCAAAACGGAAGCCGAAGCGAACGCCAGGTTCTGCATGTGTTAGGATGTGCGGACAAAGTGAAAATTATGGTTCAGCGATATGGGCTTTCCAGACATGATGACAGCGTTGTCCTTGGGTTGGAGGGTGACAAAACTACCCCATTTATTGTGACGCACACGATCATAAAACCGCACGTTTTGCAAGCGAATAGGGCAGAACATGAAATATTACCTCGAGCAGCATAATGAGATGAAGGCAGTTTACCTGCTTTTTCTCATTGTCCATCACCTGTTTCACCTTAACAAGCGTATCGCTGAATTTTCCCCCCACATCCGGACCGATGTCGCACACCAGATTCGATGTAAAGGAATACCGCAATCCTCCGCTGGCAATGAGCAATATCGGCGTTATCGATTCCAGGCGCCTTTCTTTTGATGACGTTCCGGTCGCAAGCGCCTATATTACCGGTTCCGTAAAATACAGTCCGCTTTTTCAGCTTGCTTTGTCGACCTTTCAGGATTTGTAACAGTAAACGAAGGCTATCTCGGGACGCTTAAAGTCATGCTCAAATCCCTTTTCGAGACCTGTGGTTTAAAGAGCTTATAATGGAATTTGGAAAGACGTGATAAATTCATCGCCGGAAAGCCTGTAGGATTTTAGGCATGTGGCTCTTTTGGTTAATATATGGCAAGGATTTATTTAAAAGAGACTTTAAAATTAAAAGGATTCAGTTTATCTGATTTTTCCAACTGCTATTGCGGAACCCATCAATGTACAGATGTTATGGAGATGAATTACTGTTGCGAAGGACGCAGCGAATGTGAGCTTCAAAACGGTTTTTACCGTTATCTCGGTCAGGGTGATCTTTCGGTGAACAGCCTTAATAACCATGCTGTGCGAATGGGATTTCCGCTAGGGCATTACAGGGGCGTCACCATTATGATACAAACAGAAAAGTTTGCCGATGTACGCTCCGAAATTTTTCCGGGTCTGCCAGTGAACATTGAAACTCTCCGTGACAGGCTGTGTCCAGACGACGAATGCTTTGTTATGAGGGCAAGAGATACGGTTGAGCATATGTTTTCGGATCTTTATAACATACCGTCTTCTATTCAGCCATCGTTTTTCAGGCTTAAAATTCTGGAATTGCTTTTATATTTAAACGCGATTGATGCTTCCGACTGCAATGAAAAGCGCGAATACTTTCCCAAACAGCTTGCGGAAACGGTCAAACAGATAAAAGCAAAAATCACGGGGAATCCCGGCAGTCGATACACAGTCGAAGCTCTTGCAGAAGAATATGGCATCAGCCGGACGGCGCTAAAGACCTGTTTTAAAGGTATTCACGGCGCTTCCATTGGTGAATTTATGAAAAATTACCGTATTCAGACGGCCGCCGCGCTGCTCACAGAAACGAACCGCAGCGTTCTGGACATTTCGGAGCATGTCGGCTATGAAAATCAAAGCCGTTTTGCCGCGGCGTTTAAAGTTACGATGGGAAAAAGCCCTCTGCAATATCGAAAAAGCGCATGGCGAGTCGAAAAATCGGCTGTCCGAACAGATCAAAAGCCGTCCGAAACGGTATAGAGTGGAACAAAAAGCTCTGCTAAAATAAGTCCCGGTAAGAAAACTTGCCGGGACTTATTTTTGTATGGAAAAGAGCTGGACTTTATGGAAAGAGAAAAAAAGCAGAGCACGTTTGCACGGCTTATGGAGTTTGCCGCGCCATGCAGAGGAAAAATGACAGCGTCCGTTCTTCTCGCCGTACTCGGCGTTGCATGCTCCATGGTTCCCTATTTCGCCGTGGCCAACATGGTGGTGAAACTGTTGAGCGGTGAAAAGAGAATTTTGTACTACCCCCTCAGGTGCGCCATCGCAGTGGGAGGTTTCCTTCTACAAGTCGTTTTTTCAAGCATCTCCACCACTGTATCGCATACGGCGACCTACTCGGTTCTGTTTCAAACTTTTCGTAAAATCTATGGGTTTGCGGGCAGTAAAAGAGGAACGCTCTCAAAATCCATTATTTTCAGTTTTATTAACTCCGTATTTGAAATGCTGCAGATTATCGCAATTGCCACGGTTTTAAATGCGATTATCAGCGGCATGAATGCAAAAGTCAAGTGGACGTCGTTCTTCATTATGCTTTTAAGCATCGCCGGGAAAATCGTCACCGGGTATATTCAGGATCTCTCCAAAACCGACGCCGGATATTTCATGTGCGCGGAAAAGCGCGTCCACATTGGCGACCGGCTCAAATATATGCCGATGGGTTATTTCAACAGCCACAGTCTCGGCGCGCTGACTGCCGCCGTGACGACCACGATGGCCGATATCGAATCCAACGCACCCGCCGTTTTCAATAAGGTCCTTCACGGTTACTTATTTACACTCGTTATGCTCCTTGGCATATCCGTTTTCGACTGGCGCATTGGGTTGATTCTTCTTGCCGGAATTCTGATTTTTACGGGCTATAATTCACTGTTTCAGAAGAAATCCCGTGTGGATTCCCCAAAGCGGCAGGCCGCTCAGGCAAAGCTGGTGGAGGAAACGCTCGAGTATATCCAGGGTATGAGCGTAGTTAAATCGTTCAATCTCGATAACACGGGCGATAAAAAGATTGACCGTGCAGTCGAAGACAGCAGCAACAGCAATCTTACACTTGAAAAGTCATTTGTAAAATACCTTGCACCGCAGCAGTTTGCCCTGCGCTTCGTAAGCGTCATCGTTATTTTCGTATCGATTCTGTTGTACTTGTCCGGCAGCATGCTGCTTTCAAACTGCCTGTTGATGATGATCTCCGCCTTCCTAATCTACAGCCAACTGGAATCGGCCGGCAGTACGGCGGCCCTCCAACGCCTGGTGGATTCGTCGATTGACAGCATCAACGAAATTGACAGTACACCGGTTATGGATTGGAACGGTGAGGACATCATGCCCACTCATTTTGATATTGAGATGAAAGACGTTGGTTTTTCCTACGACAAGCGAAAGATGCTGGAGCATGTCAATCTAAAAATTCCGGAGAAAACGACAACTGCCGTCGTCGGGCCTTCCGGCAGCGGTAAATCGACATTGTGCAGCCTGATTTCGCGGTTCTGGGATGTGGACGAAGGCTGCGTTACCATCGGCGGCAGAGACGTGCGGGAATATACGCTCGACAGCCTGCTTAAAAATATCAGCGTTGTTTTCCAGAAGGTTTATCTGTTTGACGATACCATCGCAAACAATATCAAGTTTGGAAAGCCCGACGCAACCATGGACGAGATTATCGCGGCTGCGAAGAAAGCGTGCTGCCACGACTTTATCATCGCTTTGCCTCAGGGTTACAACACCGTTGTCGGGGAAGGCGACGCGGCCTTGTCAGGAGGCGAGCGCCAGCGAATTTCTATTGCGAGGGCAATCCTGAAGGATGCTTCAATCATCATTCTGGATGAGGCAAGCTCGAACGTCGACCCTGAAAACGAAAGTCTGCTGCAATCCGCAATTGAGGCGCTTACGAGGAATAAAACCATCATCATGATTGCCCACAGGCTTAAAACGGTTCGAAACGCCGATCAGATTCTCGTTGTGGACGGCGGTGGGATCGTCCAACGCGGCACCCACGAAGAGTTGATGCAGCAACATGGCCTTTATGCCGATTTTATCGGAGTACGCAAAAAGGCTGTCGGCTGGAAACTTGCGTAGGATTTTATATAGCACACATTACATATTTGCACAATGCAGTTTGGAGGACTCTTTATGCTTCTTTGTAGAAGGCCGCTAAGTCACAGAGGAATTTCTCCCCGATCACGACATAAGGCTTGTCGCGGTTTCCGACAATGTGGACACCGCCGAGGGAGAAAATGAACTGACGCCGATCCGCAATTGATAAAAATCCTCAGAACCGAGCTCGATAAGGAAAGCCATCGGACAGCGGACACAGATATGTTCATTGCCACCGTGCGTAAATATACCAGAGCCAGAAAGCTCACGCCGCGTATGCTGAATGAGCTAATAGACCATATTGAGGTTCATCAGGCCGAAAAGGTGAATGGCGTATATGTTCAGAAGTTGACCGTTCATTATAATTGTATCGGCTCCATTGAAATACCGGATGTTTCATCTCTGCCGGAACCGGACGTTATGATACAGACAAGAAAAGGAGTAGCCGTAAGCTACTCCCCAGATTGTAGACTGTACTTTTATTTTTTTACAAGACTGTACTTTCGTACATTGTCATAAAATATTGCGGTGATATAATTATAATATGGCCAAAATATACTTATTTCCCTTATATAATACATATTTAAAGGATGAGATCTATGAAATACACAAAAAATCTGATTGCGCTATTTATGGCGCTGCTGGTTCCGCTGACCGGATTATTTTCGGACGCGCGGGCGGATGCGCAGACACGGAAGCTTTCCACTACGGGGCAATACCTTGATTCCGGCGTTCTGGCCGCCAGTTCAGTTGCAGACCCTCTTCAGGAGGGCTACGACTGGCTGACCTCTAATCGAATTAGAAATGGCAATTCCGATTTGTCCCATGTTACAAGGATGCTGTATTTGCCGGATACGTGCGGATACGGCAGCAGCATCAGTATCGTATGGTCTACCAGTGATTCGTCTGTGATTACAGAAAATGGAGGGGTAATCCGGCCTTCCCTTGCATCCAAGGAGAGCGTTGAAGTAATTCTGACCGCGACTCTTACAGATGGAACAAATAAGAAGCAAAAGACGTTTGTCGTTGATGTGCTGTGTGAGAACGACAGCCCGGATTTCGAAACGGTACTGTGGGATTGTAATATGCTGACAATCCCACATAACTCGGGCAACGATGACAACGGTTTTACCAACTTTGTAATCCTTTCACGGTCGGATAGCAGTTCGGATGATGATACTTACTTTAATACAAACAAGGGCTGCACCGTCACCTGGGAATCCTCCGATACGGACATTGTGGATCCTAGCGAAAGAGATGATTACTTTCAATATTTGCACCGGCCTTCTTATTTACAGGGCGACACAATCGTCACTCTGACGGCTACCATTTCAAAGGGGAGCGTATCCCTGCACAAAACCTTCCAGATTAAGGCTCTTGCGGTGGACGCGGGCGGCGATGATCTGATACAGGAAGACGCGAATTGGCTGGACGCTTCCAAAACGCTGGGGAGCGACAATCTTTCACAGTATGCCATAACGGACGACTTGACGCTGCCCGACACAGCGGGGCCGAACAAGACAAAAATCACATGGGAATCCGATACTCCGTCGAGCATTAAGGTTGTTACTGACGGCTCCGGTGGAATAACGGGTAAGGTAACCAGATCGGACGTATCAAAGACGGTGAAGCTGACGGCATCTCTTAAGTCTATTACCAAGGTATTGGAATACACCGTGCTTGCCTCACCGGATAAGGAGCCGCCCAAGATTACGGCCTGTTCGCCGGAAAACAACAGCACCGGTGTTTTATATGACGCCAAGCAGATCACCCTCACTTTCAGTGAAAAAATTCATCAGAAAGATGAAAGCAGCTCGACCTGCGGGATCACGTTTCAGAATTCGGATGTTTCCCACTATTCCACAGCTATTAAAGATAACCAGCTCACCGTTACGCTCGCGGACAATCTGACATTCGGTGAGGAGTATACAATGACGCTGCCCGCGGGCGCCGTAACCGATCTTTCCGGCAATTCCATGGCGGCGGATTTCAAGCTGACATTCCACGCGGAAGACCGGAAAACTCAAAACATAGCGGTGGCTTCCACCTCCCCGTCAGACGGGGAAAAGAACGTGTCCGCAGGTTCAAAGGCTGTCACCGTCCGGTTTAACCGCAGCGATATTTCGCAGGGGCGGGCATTCAACAGCATTTCCCTCAGTACGCGGGGCGGCGACGCGCTTGATGCGACAGTGGTCCTGAGTGGAGACACGGTGACGCTGAACCTCACGAATACGTCGCTGCAGTCCGGAACGGTCTATCAGCTTCAGGTGCCTGTGGGCGCCGTGCAGGATAAATATCAAAATGAGAATACGGCGGATACCGTTTTGTTTCTCTGCGGGGGCGAAGGTGCTCCTCAAATATTCAAAATCTATCCGACCAATGGTCAGACGTCCGTGGATATCAATCAGAAAATAGAAGTCGAATTTTCCAAAACAGTCAGTCTGGGTTCGGGAAAAGTCACACTGAAAGACGGTGGCGGTAATTCCGTCGATACCGAGGCCTATGTATCCGGTACCGATAAGAATCAGGTGCTGATTCAGCCCGTCTCCGCGCTGAAAAAGAATACGAAATACACGCTGAATATTCCTAATAATTTCATAAAGGACGGTTCCGAGCAAAGCATGGCGCAGAGTGCCGGAATAAGCTTTACAACCGGCAACAGCCTGCTCACGGTTGCAAAAGCCCTGCCCGCCGAAGGGGAAAACGGAGCGGCGGTCAGCGCCTGCCCGGAAATTGATTTTTCCGCGAATGTTGTGCGGGCCTCCGATTCGCTTTCTATGAAGATGGTGGATTCCGATGGCAATTCAGTCAAATTTTCCGAGACAATTTCCGGGAACAAAGTGATTCTGACGCCGGATTCCATTCTTAGCCCTTCCAAAACCTATACTGTATCCGTACCTGCGGGACTGTTTCAGCTGACCGTACCTTTCACGGGTTTTGGACTGACCTCGCTGCCCATTCCCCTGCCGTTCGCTGTGGAGCAGTATGCCCTGAACAGCGCGCTCCAGTTTCGGTTTACCACCGCGGACGCTGTTTCTTTTCAATCCGCCGACATCGCCGTAAGTCCCTCCACTACGCCTTTTACGGACAGTGAAATTCAGTTCGGTTTCAGCGAAATAAAAAACCGGATTGAGTCGGCAGGCTACAAGGTTTCCTGCCTCCAATGGTCTTTTGGGGACGGAACGGTTTCCAAGGAGGAAAACCCAATACATACCTACACAGCTGCGGGAGATTACGAGGTGACGCTTAACGTCACGGACAGTAAGGGCTTTGAATCCGAATTCAAAAAGACCATATCCGCTCAGAAGTTTACATACGCGAATGTGAAGATGTCGGTTTCACCCAATTATACCAAGCGTGTTGACGTGAAGGACGAAACCAGTGTGCAGCCATATTACGTAACACTTTACTATAATGACACCCCGCTGCCGAATGCATCAGTGTCCGTGCAGGTTTACCGGGACGGCGTTCTGGTGAAGGACTGCGGAACTGTTAAGACCACCTCCTGCCACAGCTATTATAAGAATGATTTGGGCAATTGGAATAGCTGGTACGGTACGGCGGCGTATTACCTGCGGCTGTCATCGGAGTTCAGTCTTGACGGAAATTATGAAATCCGTTTCACCTGCGGCAGCGGGGAGGATACAATGTCGGTCTCGGTTCCTGTGGAAATTACTGACGAACTGAATCGGCAGACACTCCGTCTCAAACTGTATGATATGGGTAATCATAAGTATATCGATTATCGAAAATCAGTCAAACTTTCCCTTGACGGCAGTACGGTTACGGCCCAGCCAAAATGGTACGACAGTAAGGACGGATATTGCCTTGAAATCCCCAATGTGACCCTGGGACATCATACGGTCGGTTCTTTTGACGATGATGACTACTTCTTTATTGTAGGTGATATTTACAACAACGGCTATAGCGGCTATGGCCAATTGTTTGTACAGCATAGGCAACCGGGCATTTCGCAAGTTGTCTCCGATGTGTCCAATTCCGGTTCGTTTTCCACGACCCACTTTTTGAAAGGTGTAGACCGGACTGCCGTCCAATTCACTATATCGGGCGACTGGAATCGTCAGAATCCAGGATACTACGAGGTGGGGGCCGGGGGCAGCACCGATAATATCCGGACGATATTGACCACACAGCAGAATCAGTTTTCCATAAAGCCGCAGGAGATTTTAATGCCGGGAGAACACATGTACTGCCGCATGGTAACCGCCGCCGGCATAAAAACCTCCTGGCTGGATGCTCATATCAGGACCATCCCGGTGCCGGATCTGGGTTCCGGCTGTAACATTTCTTATCGGAATGGACAATATCAGCTTTCCGTTCCGCTTGCTTTTGCTTTCATGACAGGGGGGCAGGGACTTCTGGATGATGTCCCGCTCCTGAAGAATTCCGCTTTCGGTCTGGGAAGCAGCAAATACAGGCTGAAAGGCACAATGGATGACAGAAGACAGAGTAGTGCCATTAGCCTGTCTTTTGAAGACGAGTCTTCATTTTCAACCGAAAAATCGAAAAAGATATCGAAGGCTAAAACGGTATCCACCGGTTTTGATTTCGATTCCGATATCGGAATTTGCTACACATTGATTTATTATGATAGTAACAATCAGTGGGTGGGTGGAGACGATGACGCCAACTATTACTGGTTCGATGGGAATGGCTCCGTCAGCAAATCGGTCGGCGCCTCGGTTCCAACGCTGAACTGGCCCGAAATCATAAAAGGCAAGCTCACAGTCGGAGCAAATGTAACCGGCTTGCTGCATTTTAACAAATCCCCCGGCAACATCCTTAGTATACCAAATTCTTACAACGGCACCCTCGGCTTCTCGCCCTATGTGAGGGGCAGCATTTCCTTCGATGCAAAGCTGGCGTCGATTACCGGAAGCGTGACGGGAACCCTCGCCGCCCAGGCGGCGCTTACCAACAGCAAGATCAAGTCGGTAACGATTGAGCCGAGCATCAAAGCGCGCATTGATGCGCAGTATTTTACCCATACAGATAATCTTTATAAAAAGACGCTTTATGACGATACTTTTGTATGGAATAACTCAAACAGTCTCTTAAAAAGCATGTCTTCGAAGGCTTCGGCTTCTTCCCTGCAGCTGAAAACGGAGGATTTTCAGCCCATGTCCCGGAGCTATCTGAACCGGAAATCCGTGTGGAACGGCTCCGGTGGGAAAAAGCTGCTCAAGGCGGCAGCGGCGGGCTCGGAAAATTCGCCGGAGACCGTAAAGACAAATATCAATCCCGCTTCCGACGTCTGTCTTCTGCGGAACGGTGATACTCCCTGGATGATTTGGACGGACGACAACGGAAGCGCGGTTACCAATAACTGTTCGCAGTTGATGTATTCTGTGAAAAACGGCAGCACCTGGTCGAAGCCCACCGAATTTGATAAGGATGGAACCAGCGATTTTGAGCCTGCGGCGGCGTCCACGGGGAACGGAGTCTTGTTGGCTTGGCAGAATATCAGCCAGTCGCTTACGGACAGCGCTTCGATTACAACTATGGGAAAAAATTCTGAAATCAGTGTTACCGCAATACCTTTAACCGGCAGCAACGACGGAGATCCCGTCACCCTGACGCATGACGGCCAGGCGGATTATAATCCCAGATTGGCGGCCGACGGAAACCGCGCCCTTTTGGTGTGGCAGAAAACCTCCAATCCGAACCCCCAACAGGAATCCAATGATGACGTGAGCCTGTATTATTCCTGTTGGAATGGTGATACGAATGGCTGGATCGACCCCGTAAAGCTTGAAACCCCCGGGCATCCGGTCGTGGATACGAGCCTTGCCATGCAAGGGAACAAGGGACTCCTGCTGTATACCCTCGATATGGATAACGACCTTGGCACCACGGATGACCAGGAAATTTTCGCCAGGGTGTACGATGGAGCGGCTTGGGACAGCGCAGTCCGCATAACCAAAAACGAAGTAGAAGATTCCGACCCCAAAGCCGTTTCCCTTAACGGAAAATGGTTCCTGCTGTGGAACGAAGACGGGTCGGTGGTTTATCAGTCCGGGCTGGATGGAAAGATCAAAAAGGACGACACTTTGTCTGGCATTGGCAGTAATTATAAAACAGCCGTGGCGGACGGGAAGAATGCGAAATTGGCGCTTGTTTATACAGATCCGGGTGAGAATGGGACCCAGTCGCTGTCCGCTTCCTTCTATGATGTGGGCAGCGGTGTGTGGAGCGGCGAAGTCCCGCTGACGGAGGGGGACGGCGGGTATGACAAATCTTTCAGCCCTGCGTTCACAGACGACGGGAAACTGATGATTGCTTTTACCCGGGCGGACATGGTCAAGGAAGTAGTCGGCACAGAAGAATACTCTAGCCCCAGCAACAAGGTCGACCTGAAATTGCTGACCTATTCGCAGGTGCATGATCTGGCGCTGGACGCGGACACCGGCCTGCAGTTTTCCTCAGAAATCCCGCTGCCCCACACAACGGATACCGTTACGGCGACTGTGAAAAATCAGGGGGATTATGCGGAAAATGCAACCGTTTCACTGTACCGCGGCAATCGGGAAAGCGGCGGCAAAAAAGTCGGTGAAGCTTCCACGAAGCAGCCCATACCAGCCCGGTCCTCCGCACAGGTAAAGATCGACTGGGTGGTTGGTTCCGATCTGGGCGACTGCTGCGACCTTTACGCGGTGGTAAAGCCCGACGCCGGCGTTACGGACAGCCGGCCGGGTAACAATACCATCCATTGCACGATTTCTTCCGCAGACCTTGCGCTTTCCGACGTCACATGCATAAATCCTTCCGAAAACAGCTATCTGCTGAGTGCAGCCGTCACCAATAAAGGGAGTAAAACGCTGAATCAGGCCGTTGTGCGGCTTACCGACGACAAGAGCGGAAGAGTGCTGGGCAGCGAAACCTTAACTGAAATGGTTCCGGGCCAAACGGGAGGAGTGAACATCATGTTTTCCGCCGACGGCTTGACGAAAAATGAAAACGGAGCCATCAACGTTACCTTAACAGCGGTGCTGCCTGACGGTTTGACGGATAATAATCCGGATGACAATAAAAGCCAGTTTGGCCTTGAAATTTCGCCCTTTGAAGTTGAAAGCGTGAATCCGGGATCGGGCGAAGCTCAGATCACTCCGCAGACACCCGTTACTCTTACCTATAACATGAATATCGATAAGAGCAGTGGTTTTGATAATATAAAACTGTTGGATGAAACTCTGAATACTGTTGCAATTACAAAAACAATCAGCGGTAAAACCCTGACAATTACTCCGACGGGCACTATGAGCAAAGGCACAAAATATACCCTGACCATTCCGCAGAATGCCCTTGGTGATTCCTGTGGGCATTCGATGGAAGCGCCATACACCCTAAGTTTTACTACAACTACCAGCAGCCCAGAGGTGACTTTTTCCAATCCGGGCACGAATATGGGGAAAGTAGCCACAGATTCGCAGATTAAGATGAAATATAATCAGAGCATTTTGAAGGGACCCGCGTTCGGTAATATTTCAATCACAGGGTCGGATTCAAAAGTAATTTCCGCTTCCGCGACCGTGAGCGGAGAATGGCTGCTTTTACAGCCCTCCAGGGGGTTACAGAAGAGTGTTCAGTATTCCGTTTCCGTACCGAGAGGCGCGGTGAAAAACGCAGACGGCGAGGTGCAGCAGGAAACCTATTCTCTGAATTTCCAGACGGAGAACAGTCTATCCAATCTGCAGTCCCTTTACGATTCCTGCATCAAAATCAAACAGGGCAATTACACAGATGCAAGCTGGGCAGCATTTATCATGGCGATTAACAACGCGAAATCCATTTTGGATAACAGCAGCGCAACACAGGATGAAATAAACGCATCCATCACAGCGCTGACAGCATCCAAAAATGGCTTAACGGAAAAATCCAGCGGCCATTCCCATCCTTCCGGCAGAACAGAATCTGCTAAACCTTCATCGGAAGCTACATTTATCAGCGATACAACAACAGATGTACGCGTTAAAAGATTGTATACCGTTAAATTAACCAGTAAAGACGGTAAGATTCCCATGGTTGTTATTGGTACGCCGGGAATCTTTGAAACTCAGCTTGTTTCAGTTAATGGGTCAGACTATTACGTGAAGCTAATCCCTGTCGGTAAGCCAGGAGAACAGGCTGGTGTTTATGTAAATGGTGTGAAAGTTTTCGTCGCAATCGTAGAAACTCAGGTGTCTTCGGTAAAAAGCGACACAACGAAACCATTTAGTCTAAAATTCCATTCATCGTATATTTTCAGATTGACTGCGGACACAAAACCGATATTCGTAGCTGGCTCCACATCTGTCTTCAAAGTTGAATTTGTGAAGACTGTCGGCAAAGATTATTTCTTCAAAGTGACGGCGGTCGGCAAAGCTGGAGCAGCTTCCGGGTTCTACATTAACTCCGAAAAAGCACCCATAACCTTTGCAACCGTTGCATAACCTTCTTATCAACACAGAAAACTGCTTTCAATGTCGGAACTCTTAGACATAGATCCATACAAGAGAATTTGACACTCAATCGGATAAATATTACGGTTATAAGCTATTGTTTGCCGCTTCCTGAATCTGCGCCCGCAAGTCCGGATTTTCTATTTTCCGAATCAATTCATGTAATTCTGCCACATCTGTTTCTCCTTTTCTATGCGTGTATTGCAAAAATAGTGGTAAGTGCACTACGTACTTTATCTTAATCCTGCGGATGATCTTATGAACTGCACCAATAAAAACGGACATTGCCAAAAAGCCTCTCATCGTAGGATAATGAAACTACGATGGGAGGCAATTTTTATGAAAAGAAGCTGGACAAATATAAAAGTGCTTGAACCAAAAATAATGGCAATGAGGGCAGCAGGAAAAACGCGACGTGAAATTGCGGATGAATTAGGAGTAAAGAAAATCAGATAAAAAGCTGGATTAACCGACACAACAAAGAAACAGCCCGCGAGGAAGCAGGACTTCTGCCAAAGGGACGAGGGCGTAAGCCTGCCATTATATTGCAAGAATACAAATATGAGAACAAGCGGTTAAAGATGGAAAATGAGTTGCTACGGGATTTTCTTCACGCCGCTGGAAGGAAGTGAAAGCTGTCACAAAATATGAAGTAATCTATTGCCGCAAAAAGAAATATCCGATTCAAATCATGTGCAAGTTTTTCGGAGTTTCGCGAAGTGGCTATTACGACTATGTAAAGCGCCGTGGATTGCTGCCGCGCAATACAGAATTGGCTGGATTCATAGCCGAGTGTCAGGAGAGCTGTGGTAAAACATATGGTTACCGACGAGTTCAAATTTGGCTGGAGCGTAAAAAGTCTTTGCACTTTAGCCCTAAAACGATACTCCGCATCATGAATAAATATAGCTTGCTTTCGGAAATACGTCGTCGTAAGAAGTACAAGCAAATGGGGCAGCAGTTTCCACATAACAAAAATATACGCCAACACTGACGGTTCTTTCACCGTGAATGTAGGCGTACATTTGACTGGTTGCGGAGGCAGGATTTGAACCTACGACCTTCGGGTTATGAGCCCGACGAGCTACCGGACTGCTCCACTCCGCGATATCTATTTGTTCATCTTCTCTAAACGCAACTGTAATGCCTTGTTTTAGAGAGCCTAATAATAATAACACAGGAGAACCGCCTTGTCAAGACTTTCTTTAGAATTGTTGCCGATCATGTTGATAAAAACTATTATCCGTATCAGAAACCGGTATTAGCCCTAAATACAGTGGTTGTGTTGTCTTCCCTATCCCAGAATAATCAAATTGCATTTTTATTCAATACATCCTCCATGTAATTATAGACGATTTTTATGAAAATATGGCCTCCATAAGAAATATGTTTCCAAATGTTCTCCTGATATATACACATTCACACTTACAAATTGTTTACCACTTAACATCTTGCTATTCCGTAAAATCACCAATATACTACAGAAATCACTCATTTAATCAAAATTTTTTAAATAAATACAGACATGTTGTCTATTTATTATTGATATATTGACATATAAGAAGTATAATTAGATACAGTCGGATGGTTTGGTCGCTCCCCACACAGGGAGCGTGGATTGAAACATTTTCAGCGCGGTTGATTTTCGCAGTTTTATGGTCTCTCCCCATATAGGGGAGCATAGGCAGAAAGAGATATTGCCGCATGAAAATGCAGAGAGCAAAAAGGCCGTTTTTAAAGAAACGGCCTTTTTGCTCTGTATTTTATTGTTTTATTTATTCTGAAACTGCCTCACCCTTATGCAGCTAGTTTTTTGGTTTGATTTTCAGATAAAAGCTGAGTGCGATTCCGATCATAATGCATAAAGCGGCTGTCAACATTCCCACAAGATAGACAGGCATCTGATTCCCGATAATATAAATATTTCTATCGGCATGGCTGGTATTGGCAGAAGGCTGCACCGCTGTTTGCACAGCCTGCTGCTGAGACTGCGTAAAATTGTCGGGGGCCTCAGGCAGCCCATCTGGCCCGTCCGCCGCGTCGGCCGCCGTTTCTTTTCCGGCAAACCCTGTCTGTTCGGAAACTGTTTTCGCCGGGCGCGAGGTTCTCTCCGTCACGGATGGCGAACCGGAGTTTACAGCCGTAGCTGCACCCGGTTTGTCAGCCCTGCTGACAAGAATTACATACTGAGCTTTGTTCTGCTTATCGGCCGAAGTAACAGTGGCAACGATAGGGGTCTCCGTTCCGGCTTTAAAAAGCGATTTGCGGTTGATTTTGACCGACCCGCCTTCTTCCGCACGAGCATAAAATTCCACCGACTCCACATTATCATTTACATACATGCGATATTGATAGACGTCGGGTGAAAATTCGGGCACCAGTTTGCCTTGATAGGGTTCCAGTCCGGCAAGCGCGGCCTCGTCGGAAGGTTCCGCTTTCGGCGGCTTAACGGAAACGGTTAAATTTTCCGCAATATCCACATCAAGCTGTTTCGCCGCATAATTGCAAACCTGATCGATATGCGCACCGATGGATGTGTCCCCCGCCGACGCGCTGTCCTTCACCTGAAACACAAAAGAGATGATATTCCCGGAAAGCTCCGGAGCAGCCCCCTGATCCACATTGCATACATAGACGCTGCAGATCGGATTTGAAGTGCTGTTCGTAACCATCGTGCCGCTTTTAATCTGAGAAGATGTTTCGGTACGGACAAAACTGAGCGCGGCGGCATTGTAAGCGATCTTAATCCTAAAACCTGCCGCCGTATCGGGAACCTGCTCCGCATTGATCTGAAGCTTGACCAGTTCTCCGCGCGCAGCGGAAGACTTGTCCAGACTGTATGTAAAATAGGGGATTGCAGCAGCTTGAGCCGAAACAAGAGAGATCACCAGTAATACCAAAGGCACAAGAAAAAACGCGCTGATATATTGTCTTTTCACAGAGAACCCTCCCGACGGCATATAGACAAAAACCAGCTGTGCCGAACCTTCGGCAAAGCTGATTTTTACTGCTGCAAAACTGTGGCTGCTAAGCGGTAACGGTTTGCCCCATTCCGTTCGCGCGCATGTCACGCAATAATTTTTTGCGCAGAACCAGCAGGCGGAAACGGTTATACCGCTGGATTGCGGCAAAGGGCAGATTTCCGAGCATAATTAAAAAAGAAAAGACGATTCCCACCAGAAGCGGGTTAATCAGCATCGTGACCACAATACAGATGCAGTTCTTCAGATGCATCCATTCGCCGCGGCAGGTCTCAAAAATGAACTCGTCAACATACTCAATCGAAACACCCGTAAGGTGCTCCTTTGAAAAGCCGTCCTTGCCGATGTGCTGCGGCACTTTATCTTTCCAAAGCTGAATCTTTAATTTATCCCTGTACCAGCGTCCGCCGTGTTCCCACGCTTTTGGCGCAAAGCGCTCCTTTTGGGGAATGGACTGAGGAAGCTTGACGCAAGCCAGAAAGACTGTCAAATGCCATACTCCTATAATAAAAAGATTCCAGATAAACATATTGAGAAATGAAAGATTTTTCAGCATTTGTAATCCCCTCCCTGCTAAAATGAAAATCCGTAAAAACAATATTACAGCATTTCCCAGTTTAATTTCAGAGCAATTTTGTCTTTCTCCCCCACCTAAAGCGAAGAGACACTTGCCCTATCAATTTGAAATGAAATCGCTGCAGGATGATCATCCTATGCATGTGATAATATTAACAAGCATATTATAATACTTTTGGCGGGTATGTGCAAGATGAAAGACTATAAACGGGCACTGTATTTTTTCACAATCATATTCGCACATTTATAAACATCGCCGCCGCCGAGGGTAAGAATCAAATCGCCCTCCTGCGCGTTGGCTGTTACATACTCCGTAATTTCCTCAAAGGTTTTAAACCATACGCTCCCCGGAATCTTATCGGCCAGGTCTTTCGCATAAATATGGTAGGTATTTTCCTCCCGCACCGCGAGGATCTCGGAAAGGACAACCTTGTCAGGGATGGAAAGGGCCTGTGCAAATTCGTCCAGTAGCATATACGTTCTGGAATATGTGTGGGGCTGGAATACCGCCCATACACGCTGAAAATTCATCTTCATGGCGGCGGTCAGCGTCGCTTTCAGCTCCGTGGGATGATGCGCGAAGTCGTCCGCAACCGTAATTCCGCCGAAGGTGCCGAGTATTTCAAAGCGCCTGTGAACGCCGGTAAACTGGTGCAGACTTTCCGCAATGCCCGCAGCTTCCACGCCCATCAGATCCGCCGCCGCAAACGCGGCCAATGCATTATATATGTTGTGTTTCCCCGGGATGCTCAGCGTAACATCCGCCAGCTTTTCCCCGTTTTTCATCACCGCGAAGCACTCCCGTGCTCCCTTTGTGTCCGCAATATGATCGGCATAATACACATTGGATGCGTTTAAGCCGAACGTAACAACGGACGCATTTTTTATGCCCTCCACCGCTTTCATAGTGTTGGCGTCGTCCCCGTTGACAATCAGGGTTTTTGTGGTCTGTGACGCGAACTGACGGAAGGATTTAATAATATTCTCCACCGTCCCGAAATAGTCCAGATGATCCCCGTCAATATTGAGGATAATGGCTGTTTCAGGGTTCAGCTGCAAAAAGGTATCCACATATTCGCAGGCCTCGCAGACAATGGTGCCGGATTTGCCCACGCGCCCGTTACCGCCGATAAACGGCAGCTTGCCGCCGATGACGGCGGAAGGGTCTTTGCCGGCGTTGATCAGAATCTGCGTAATCATAGCGGTTGTCGTCGTTTTTCCGTGCGTTCCGGAAACCGCCACCGGGTGCGGATAGCGGCGCGTTACCATGCCGAGCATGACGGAACGTTCCACAACGGGAATTCCCTTCTCACGGGCGGCGACAAGCTCGGGGTTATCGGCCTTGACAGCCGCCGTATACACAAGCATTTCGGCATCCCCTATGTTTTCGGCCCGGTGCCCCATGGAAACCGGTATTCCATAGGAGCGGATTCTCGCGAGCGTATCGGACTCGTTTGTGTCCGATCCGGTAAGCTGAAACCCGCGGTGATGCAGAATTTCGGCGAGCGGGCACATACCCGAGCCGCCAATTCCTACAAAATGTATCTTTTTAACCTTGGATAGAGTATCTTGATAATCCATGATTGTTGCGCTCCTTAAAATGAGATAATAGCGATTCCAAAATATATTGGATTCGTCGAAGGATATTTATCCTCTCTATTATATTGCCATACCCAATTATAATAAACAGTTTTTCAGATATTTGCAATAGAAAATAAAATCGGCCGCAGAACCCGAGGCGTCAATCACATCGAACCTTCTAATTCCATAATATAAGGAAAGAAGTTTATGGAGGTTTGTACCATGGTTGACATAAATAGTTTCGGCGTGCTGGGCGGTGACAAACGCCAGATTGCGCTGGCCGAATCCATTGCTTTGGACGGATATACCGTCTATGTGTACGGATTCGACAACATTGAATTTTCCAAAGACGTAAAAAAAGCGGAACTGGAAGAAATCGTTATTCGATGTGAAAATATCATTCTTCCGCTGCCGGTCACCGCGGACGGACAGCATTTAAATATGGTATACAGCGAAAACAGCATTGAGCTGAACGACAGCTTTGCCGAGCTGATGAGAAACAAACAGGTTTTCGGAGGAATGATGGGGAAACTTTACCAGACCAGCGACGTGTGGGATTCCGTTGATACCTATGATTATTATACCCGGGAGGAATTCGCCGTACACAACGCCGTTCCGGCGGCCGAGGGCGCGATTGAAATTGCCATGCGCGAATACCCCGGCACCATCAGCCAGAGCAGATGCCTTGTGGTCGGCTACGGAAGAATCGGAAAAATTCTGGCGATGATGCTGCGCGGAATCGGCGCCTCAGTCACCGTGAGCGCCCGCAGACATTCCGATATTGCCTGGATTGAATCCTTCGGTTATTCCTCCGCTCTCACGGAAAAAATCTGCGACAAGGACCAGTACGACGTTATTTTTAACACGGCGCCCGCCCTGATATTCAACCGGCGCATGCTTTCAAAAATGCGTTCCAAACCGCTGATCATCGACCTGTCTTCACCGCCAGGCGGCGTGGATTTTGAAGCCGCCCAGAAATTTGGAATCAAAGCGATTCACGCTCTGTCCCTGCCCGGAAAGGTCGCCCCGAAAACCGCCGGTGAAATCATTAAAAACACAATTTACAACATGATGGAGGAGTGACAACATGAAAAGCCTTACTTTCGGTTTTGCCCTTTGTGGTTCCTTCTGCACCTTTGACAAGGCAATCGAACAGATGCGCAGTCTTGCCGAAGCGGGGTACGACATCCTGCCGATCATGTCGCAGAACGCTTTGTCAACGGACACCCGCTTTGGAAAGGCGGACGATTTTATCTGGGAAGTCGAGGATATCTGCGGTAAAAAAATCATTAAGAGCATTGTGGAGGCGGAACCCATCGGACCCCAAAAAATGGTGGACCTCCTGATTGTCGCCCCCTGTACCGGCAACACGCTGGCCAAAATCGCAAACGGAATCACCGATACCACCGTGACCATGGCGGTAAAATCAAACCTTCGCATCGGCAGGCCGGTCCTGCTGGCGCCGGCCACCAACGACGCGCTCGCCGCGTCGGCGCAGAACATCGGGAAACTGCTGAACTGCAAAAATATTTATTTTGTCCCCATGAAACAGGATGACCCAACAAAAAAGCCTTCTTCCGTGGTGGCGGATTTCAGCCTGATTCTGCCCGCGGCGCTTGCCGCGCTGGAAGGAAAGCAGCTGCAGCCCATCCTGCTGTAAGAGTGAATATTCATAATTATTTTATGCTGATTTATTGTAAGTTAGTAAATAAATGTGATATGATAAAGCAATGAAATGGAAGTGAAAGGAATGCTGTATTGCCCTAAGTGCCAATTGCTCACCGACAGCGATGCCGGCAGCTGCCCCGCGTGCGGTTCAAAAAAGCTGCGGGCGCCGGAACCGGATGACCCGGTGCTTCTGCTGACGGCGGATGAGACAAAGGCCGTCATGATCCGATCTGTCTTTCAGGAAAACGGAATTGTATTTATTGAACAGGACAGCGGATTCGGCGCGCCGCCCTCCATGTTCCTGGGAAAATTACCGTATTCAAATAAAAATATATTCGTTGCCTGCCGCGACCTGCAAGCCGCCAAAGAGCTGGTAAACGGAATCGGGATTGCAGACGCGGACGACGCAAAACTACAGAAAAAGGAAAACGAAGCGGGCGGCTCTCAGCCGCAGGAATCCGCGCCGGAAGACGAACCGGCAGCAATGAGCCCGCGCAAACGCTTTTTTTGGCGGATTGTTTCGGCAATGCTGTTTATTTTGGCTGTGTGGGGTGTTGTGGCGGCGGCTGATTTTATAGCTAGCGCGCTGAAAGCGCTTTTCACATAACGGCTGAATTTTAAAGTTAAAGGAGAATTCATTTGAACCATTATCATATTGATACAAACTGCATCCACGCGGGATATGAACCGGGAAACGGCGAATCGCGCGTGCTTCCCATTGTGCAGAGCACAACCTTTAAATACGACAGCGCGGAAACGCTCGGCGAACTGTTCGACCTGAAAACCGACGGCTTCTTTTACACCCGCCTCGGCAACCCGACCATTGACGCGGTGGAAAAAAAGATTGCCGCTCTGGAAGGCGGCGTCGGCGCGCTGCTGACCTCCTCCGGTCAGGCGGCTTCCATGATATCGGTGCTTAACATCTGCCACGCGGGCGACCATGCCGTGTGCTCCAGCGCGATTTACGGCGGCACCTTCAACCTTTTTTACAAAACAATGCGCGAAATGGGTCTGGAATTTACATTTCTTTCTCCGGACTGTACGGAAGAGGAACTGAATGCCGCTTTTCAACCGAATACACGCTGTGTTTTTGCCGAGACGCTGTCCAATCCGTCCCTGATTGTGACCGATCTTGAGTTGTTCGCAAAGGCGGCGCACGCGCACGGCGTCCCGATTATTGTAGACAACACCTTCCCCACGCCGGTCAACTGCCGCCCGTTCGAATTCGGCGTTGACATTGTAACCCACTCCACCACCAAGTACATGGACGGCCACGCCGTTCAGCTCGGGGGCGTCGTTGTGGACAGCGGCAACTTCAACTGGGAAAACGGCAAATTTCCCGGCCTGACGGAGCCCGACGAATCCTACCACGGGATTGTCTACACAAAACAGTTCGGCAAAGCGGCCTACATTGCAAAAGCCCGTGCGCACCTGATGAGGGATCTGGGCGCGCAGGCCAGCCCGAGCAACGCATTTCTGCTCAATCTGGGGCTGGAAACGCTCGCGGTCAGGATGGACCGCCACTGCTCCAACGCACTCGCCGTGGCAATCCATCTGGAACAGAGCGACAAAATCTCATGGGTAAACTATCCCGGATTAAAAAGCAGTAAATATTACGCACTTGCCAAAAAATATATGCCCGGCGGCACCTGCGGCGTTATTTCCTTCGGCGTAAAGGGCGGGCGCGAAGCCGCCGCTAAATTTATGGAAGGCTTAAAACTCGCGTCCATTGTTATTCATGTCGCCGATCTGCGCACCTGTGTGCTGCATCCCGCCAGCACCACGCACCGCCAGCTGAGCGAGGAGCAGCTTGCGGAGGCGGGCATCGGCGCCGATATGATACGGATGTCGGTCGGCATTGAAAATATCTCGGATATTCTGGAAGATATTGACCAGTCGCTGGAAAAGCTGTAAAACAACATAAGGAAGGCTGTTTGCCTACACAAAAAGTTAGCCCGAAAGAACGTTTTACAACGCTTTTTTGGGCTTTCTTCTTGGTTGTTTAAAATTATCCGTGCAGGCTGCTACCGCACCATTGTGCAGCTGTCCATTCCACGATCGGCTGCCGCTTTGTTTTTAAAGGAGATCAGGCAAAGATGAGATTTTCATGTATCCTAATCGGTTATTTATGCGGTTGTTTTCTGACCGCCAATATTGTAGCACGCCACAAAGCAGGAAAAAGCGCCTTTGAAATTGGTTCTGGGAATCCGGGTATGGCAAACATCGGCGGACTGTTTGGAATAAAGTGCGCCGCTGCTACCCTGCTTGGGGACATTCTGAAAACGGCATTGCCCTGTATGCTTTGCAGGCACATTCTGTTTCCTTCACTGGGACGGATTGCCATTCTTTATGTCGGACTGGGAACGGCTTTGGGTCATGGATTTCCATTCTGGAACAAGTTTCGCGGCGGCCGGAGCGTCGCCGTTACCTGCACTTATCTTGTGCTCTTTTCACCGCTGTGGGGGATTGTCGTCGAGTTAGCCGGCCTTTGCGCCGAAATGGCTACGGGATATCCTGCGGTTGGCGCTTTGGCGATTCCCAGTCTTTATCTGATTCCGTTATTTTGGAAGTATGGTTCTGAGGCGGGCTTCGTCTCCTTGGCTGGAACGGTGCTGCTGTTTCTTCTGCATCGTGACTCTCTATGGAGAATTGCGCATAAAACGGAAAAAAAGGTTGATCTGCTTGAGAAATTGAAAAATCGATAATATCGCGCCGTCAATTAAAGGTATAGAGCGATTTGTACGGGTTCTTTGTATTGGGCGTTAAAACATAGAAGTTTTTAGAAAGCACTTCCTGCTTGTCGATGTTAAAAATACTGCAGAACTCATCAAGATAACCGTCTATTTCCGCCATATCTTCCGCAGAGGCGGGGGCCGCCTGCACCTGCTTTGGCAGATCCTCCGGAAGCGCCTCACAGCGCAGATAAATCTTGCCTCCGTGCATTCCTGTTCCGCAAAGGTTGCCCACGGGGATCTTTTTGGCGGAGCCCAGACCGAGCACCACAATCGTGCCGCCGGCCTGGTATTCACCCAGGAAGCTGCCGGTCTCCCCGCCGATCATGATCAGCGGATGATGCGTCTGATAGGCTTTCATATGGATGCCCGCGCGGTAACCCGCGTTGTCCCGCACAAAAATTTTTCCGCCGCGCATGGCGTAGCCCGTGGCGTCTCCGCTGGAGCCGTTGATAACAATGGTTCCCTCGTTCATCGTGTCGCCGGTGGCATCCTGCGCGTTGCCGTTCACGGTAACGGTTGCGCCGTTCAAATAGCAGCCCAGGTCATTGCCAGGCACGCCGTTGATGGTAATGTTTTTTCCGTTCATGCCGGAAGCAATGTAGCGCTGCCCAAGGCAGTTCTCAATGGTAATATCCGTATCCGCCGATACGCGCACCGCATCATTCAGGTCTTTAAAGTATTGATTGTCAGCATTGATTTTCATTCTTTGGCACCTCCGAGCTTAACAGCTCTTTCTGTTGCGGTAAACGCCATGAGCTGCGGTTTTTCTTTAATCAGCTCGTAATCGACGGTGTCAAGCGGCGTTTTTTCGCGAATCAGCGAAGTGTAAATCCCCGCTCTGGCAACATCGCCGATCAGGATAAATCCCTTCAGCAGATTGTCCTTGGAAACCATCTTTTTGTAGGTCCTGTCGGTTTTCACCACATAGGCCTCGCCGTCATAGCTGCCGGCGGTAATGATATGCAGACCAAAAAATCCGATTGCGTTCATCGGGATGGCCTTGTCGTAGCTTTTTTCACCGCCCGCCATATTGATGCCCGCGGTTTCGCCCTGCATATAGGCGTTGGGCAGCAGCGCGAGCACCCGGTACTGGTTTGCCGTGATATCGTAGCTTTCGCTGCAGTCGCCCGCAGCGTAAACATTCTCCAGATTGGTGGCGCAGTGCTCGTCGGAAAGAATCCCTTTATTTACCCTGCATCCGATGTCCGCGGCCAGCTTTGTTTCCGGCCGTACACCGACCGCGACAACCAAAACATCAAATTCCAGCTCCAAACCGCTTTTCAGCAGGGCGGAATTTTTATGGAACTGCGCGACACTGTCGCTCAGAATAAATTTTATTCCCTGCTCTTCAATATGTTTCTGCATGATTTCTGAGCCTGTTTCATCAAGAATACTGGGCAGGATGCGGGGCGCCAGATCAACCACGGTGATCTGCTTCACCTTGCTGCAGATGCCCTCCGCGCATTTCAGGCCGATCAGGCCAGCGCCAATGATCAGCACGCGGCTTTCCTCCGTAATGGCCTTCTGAAGGGCTTTGGCGTCGTCCAGCTTCATAAAGCTGAACTTATGCTCCACCTCGTCAAGTCCCGCCATGGGAGGAACAAAGGGCGAGGAGCCGGTCGCAAACAGCAGCCTGTCAAACGGGACTTCACCGCCGTTGTCAAGCAGAACCTTCTTTGCATGATCGTCCACCTTTGTCACCGCAACGCCAAGGAGGGGGGTGACGCCGTTGTCCTCATAAAAGCTGTCGGGGCGGTATTTCATATGCTGCTCCGTGGTTTTTCCGTAAAGGAGGTAGGAGATGAGCGGACGGGAATAAACATGGTGCGGTTCTTTGGAAATCACCGTAATGGCTCCGGTTTTATCCACAGAGCGGATTCCCTCAATGCAGCCAACCGCGGCGGCCGAATTTCCGATAATTACATAATTCATCCTGTTCACCTCTCCTCAAATACGATTGCCCTATTCGGGCAGCCCTGCACACACGCGGGTTCCCCGAAGCTGTTGTTGGTGCAGAGCTCGCATTTCTGTATGACGCTGCCGTCGCTGCCCGGCATGATCGCGCCATAGGGACATATCATAATGCAGGTGTAGCAGCCCACACATTTATCCTTATCGACCTCGATCACGCCGTTGTCCACGCTGAGCGCGCCGGTAATGCAGCTTTTCACACACAGTGGCTCCGTACAGTGGCGGCAGGAAACGGCAAAGCTGATGCCCTGTTTTTCCTCAATTTTGATCCTCGGATTTATATGAATATCCTTCAGCGCCCTGACCATGTCGTCGCAGCCGGAATTGGCAAAAGCGCAGTTGTATTCGCAAAGGTGGCATCCGAGACACCATTTCTCATTTACATATATCCTTTTCATCGCTTATTCCCCCGCATGCTTGATACCAAGAATTTCAAGCTCTTTCTCGTTTAATCCGATTCCGCGCAGCATCAGGCGGTTGCCTTTGAGCGCCTCAATGGAATTGATGCCCATGCCGCCCATCATTTCCTTGATTTCGTGCTGCCACGCGGAGACAAGGTTGACAAGACGCTTATAGCCGATATCGGGGTTCAGGCGTTTGACAAGGTCCGGCCTCTGGGTCGCGATGCCCCAGTTGCATTTGCCTGTCTGGCAGCTGCGGCACAGATGGCACCCCAGCGCCAGAAGCGCCGCCGTCGCAATATAAACCGCGTCCGCGCCCAGAGCGATCGCCTTAACGATATCCGCGGAGTTGCGGATGCTTCCGCCGACCACAATGGAAACGTTGTTCCGGATTTTTTCCTGGCGCAGCCGCTCATCCACGGCCGCGAGGGCAAGCTCGATCGGGATACCGACGTTGTCGCGGATACGGGTCGGCGCTGCGCCGGTGCCGCCGCGGTAGCCGTCGATGGCAATGATATCCGCGCCGCTGCGGGCAATGCCGCTGGCGATGGCGGCGACATTGTGAACCGCCGCAATTTTTACAATGATCGGTTTCTTGTAGTTGGTGGCTTCCTTCAGGGAATAAACCAACTGGCGAAGATCCTCAATGGAATAAATATCGTGGTGAGGCGCGGGCGAAATGGCGTCCGACCCTTCCGGAATCATTCTGGTGCGGGAAACGTCGCCGACAATTTTCGCCCCGGGCAGATGCCCGCCGATGCCCGGCTTTGCGCCCTGCCCGATTTTGATTTCAATTGCGGCGCCGGCTTCAAGGTAATCCTTATGTACCCCGAAGCGCCCGGACGCAACCTGAACGATGGTATTGGCGCCGTATTTGTAAAAGTCCTCGTGCAGGCCGCCTTCACCGGTATTGTAGTAAATGCCGAGCTCCTCGGCCGCCCTTGCAAGGCTCTCATGCGCGTTGTAGCTGATGGAGCCGTAGCTCATGGCCGAAAACATGATCGGCACGGAAAGCTCCAGATTCGGCGGCAGGTTTCCCGTGTCAAGGCTTCCGTCCGGCCTGCGTTCCAGCTTTTCCGGCCTTTTTCCCAAAAAGGTTTTGGTTTCCATCGGCTCGCGCAGCGGGTCGATGGACGGGTTTGTCACCTGCGACGCGTTGATCAGGATTTTATCCCAGTAGACCGGATACGGCTTCGGGTTTCCCATGGAAGACAGCAGCATGCCGCCCGTCCCCGCCTGACGGTACACTTCGCTGATTACCTCATTGGTCCAGTTGGCGTTCGTCTTAAAGGTATGGTCTGTTTTCACAATTTTTAAGGCCCTAGTCGGGCAGAGCGATACGCAGCGGTGACAGTTGACGCACTTGGATTCGTCGCTCTTCATCAGATTCAGCTCCGCATCGTAGGAATGCACCTCATTGGCGCACTGTCGTTCGCAAACGCGGCAGGCAATGCAGCGCTGCGGATTGCGGATTACTTCATATTCGGGATATAAAAAGTCGATGGGCATTATGCATCCACCCCCTTGTTCAGTGTTACAATGACCGGTTCCCCGCCCCTGGGCGCCCAGGTTCTGTCCGGGTTCGGCTCAATGGCCCGGATGGCACATTCCTCGCTTGCAACATAGGTCATGTCGCCCTTTTCGGCGACCACCATGGAACGCAGCTTCAGCCGGTCGTTCAGGGCCATCATCCCGCCGTTAAAGCCCAGCAGGATGGAGAACGGGCCGGTAATCAGCAGGCTGGAAAACACGTTTCTCAGGTAGGTGAACTTTTCGCGTTCCGCCTGCGGCATCCGGTCGATTTCGCTCCAGAACGGGGCGGCAATCACGTCCGCGACCTCTTTCAGGCTGAGCCCCTGTTTGCGGTTCAGATAGTCTATAATATAGGTAATGACCTCCGTGTCGGTCAGAAGCGTGCATTTGTAGCCGAACATTTCAATAAAACGGCGGTTCGCGTCATAGGAGGAAATTTCACCGTTATGTACGATGGAATAGTCCAGCATGGCAAACGGATGCGCGCCGCCCCACCAGCCCGGCGTGTTTGTCGGGTAGCGGCCGTGCGCCGTCCAGCAGTAGCCCTCGTACTTGTCAAGGCAGTAATATCTTCCCACGTCTTCGGGAAACCCGACGGCCTTGAACACGCCCATGTTTTTTCCGCTGGAAAACACATAAGCATCCTTGATCTGCGTGTTGATCTTTACGATGCAGCGCGCCACGAATTCCCTCTCATCCAGCTGCGCATCTTTGAGCAGTTTTTCAAAGGGAAGCCCGAAATAGCGCCAAATTGCAGGTTCATCCGTTATTTCCGGCATTTTGCGGGTCGGAATTCTTTCAGCGACCGTCACATCGAAGTTTGCCATGATCTCTTTTTCGCATTCCTCTTTGGCACGGGCGCTGCCGTAAAAAACATGAAGCGCGTACAGATCCTTGTTGCGCGGATAAATCCCGTATGCCGCGAATCCTCCGCCCAGCCCGTTGCTGCGGTCGTGCATGGTTGTAATAGACCGAATGATGGCCTCGCCATTCATTTTCTTACCGCTGCGCGAAAAAATTCCCGATATGGCGCAGCCCGAAGGTATCCTTACATCTCCCTCTATTTGCATAAAAAACTGACCTCCCTGCAATTTTATAATCCGGTGCATTCTCATGCTCCACGGCAAAAATTGCGATTATTGCAGCTTAGCGCTGCACAGTAGTGATTTTTGATTTTTATAATATAATGTTTACGCTGTAATGTCAATAGATTCTGCATAATTAAGCCGCTAAAATTGCACGGTAGTGTAATTTACCATAAAATTTCACTATATGAAGCCATTTTTGCATGAAATATTATCAAATCTTGCAAATTTTCATTTTTTTATTGACATTTGTAATTGACTGTCATATAATAAGCGCATAGCAGCAAAGGCGCTGTAGGGATTTGCCCTATAGGGCCTTATTTTTATATTCTTTTTCGTAATTTTATGTAGGGAGTGATTTTTAATGAGCAATATTCCTGAAATGTTCGGCAGCATGGTATTCAACGATACCGTGATGAAAGAAAGACTGCCAAAGGACACCTATAAGGCTCTGAAAAAGACCAGAGAACAGGGCAAGCCGCTGGATCCGCAGGTTGCGAACGTAGTCGCAAACACAATGAAGGACTGGGCGGTCGAAAAAGGGGCAACCCACTTTACCCACTGGTTCCAGCCGATGACCGGAATCACCGCGGAAAAGCACGACAGCTTTATTTATCCGGTGGAAAACGGCAAGGTCATTATGGAGTTTTCAGGTAAGGAACTGATTAAAGGCGAACCCGATGCTTCCAGCTTTCCGTCCGGCGGACTGAGAGCGACTTTTGAAGCGAGAGGCTACACCGCCTGGGACCCTACCAGCAACGCGTTCATTAAAGACGGCTCTCTCTGCATTCCCACCGCGTTTTGCTCCTACGGCGGCGAAGCGCTTGATAAAAAGACCCCCCTGCTGCGTTCCATGGAAGCCATTGACAAGCAGGCAATGAGAATATTAAAACTGTTCGGCAATACGGATGCCCACCGCGTTATTACAACCGTCGGGCCGGAACAGGAGTACTTTCTCATTGACAAGGCGATGTATGAAAAAAGAAAAGACCTGATCTTCACCGGCAGAACCCTGTTCGGCGCGAAGCCCCCGAAGGGTCAGGAGCTTGAGGATCACTATTTTGGCGTGATTAAGCCGAGAGTATCCGCCTACATGAAAGAACTGGACGAAGAACTATGGAAGCTTGGTATTTTTGCCAAGACAAAACATAATGAAGTCGCTCCTTCCCAGCATGAGCTTGCCCCTATCTTTACCACAAGCAACGTGGCGTCCGATCAGAACCAGCTCACCATGGAGATCATGAAGAAGGTTGCCACAAAGCACGGTCTCACCTGTCTTCTCCATGAGAAACCGTTTGCCGGCATCAACGGAAGCGGCAAGCACAACAACTGGAGCATCTCCACCGATACGGGCGTAAACCTTTTGGAGCCGGGTGATTCCCCGCGTGAAAACGCGCAGTTCCTCCTTTTCCTGGCCTCCATTATCAAGGCGGTTGACGAACACCAGGATCTGCTCCGCATCTCCGTCGCGAGCGCGGGCAACGACCACCGTCTGGGCGCCAATGAGGCTCCCCCTGCCATTGTTTCCATGTTTGTCGGCGACGAGCTGATGGGTATCCTGAAATCCATTGAAGACGGCACCGTATACAAGCAGAAGGATAAAGCCTTCATGAATATCGGCTCCGACATTCTTCCTTCCTTCCCGAAGGACTCCACCGACAGAAACCGTACTTCTCCGTTTGCTTTCACCGGCAACAAATTCGAGTTCCGCATGCTCGGCTCCACCGTTTCCATTGCGTGCCCGAACATCATGCTCAACACCATCATTGCCGATTCCCTGTGTACTTTTGCAGACGAGCTTGAAAAAGCCGGCGATTTCAATGCAAAGCTGACCGAACTGGTGAAAGACACCATTAAAAATCACAGCCGCATTATCTTTAACGGCAATAACTATTCCGATGAATGGCTGAAAGAAGCTGAAAAGCGCGGCCTTCTGAACCTCCGCTCCACCGCGGATGCACTGCCGTATTATATTAGCGACGCAAATGTTGCTTTATTTGAGAAGTACAATGTATTAACCAAAACGGAAGTTTATTCCCGTTATGAGATTCAGCTTGAAAATTACTGCAAGCAAATCCATATTGAGGCGCTGACCATGGTGGATATGATCAAAAAAGACATTCTGCCGGCCTCATGCTCCTATATGAAGGATATCAGCAAGGAAGCAATCAATAAAAAACAGCTTTGCTCGGACATCAACTGTGAGCTGGAGGAGGCCCTTCTGAAGAAGCTTTCCACCCTCAGTTCCGACCTGTACAAGAAAATGCTTGTTCTGGAAGAGACCGTCGTTCCGGAAAAGGAATTTAAGGATGTTCTTGAGCAGGCAAAATACTACCGCAACACGGTGTTTAAAGAGATGGAAGAAACCCGTGTCATCGCTGATGAGATCGAAAGCCTGGTCGGTGCAAAATACTGGCCGTACCCGACCTACGGCGACCTGCTTTTCAGCGTAGTTTAAGAGCAGGTACATTCTTTAGCTTGTAATGATATATTGAAAAAAGAATAGCAAATGCACAATGGCGTGTATTCTGTTTAACTTACAGGATACACGCTTAATTTTTTTTAGGAGGCAACACGCATGACGCAAGTATTCTCTTCTGTTGATACGATCTGGGTACTACTCGGCGCGGCCCTGGTGTTCTTTATGCAAGCGGGCTTCGCAATGGTTGAAACCGGTTTTACCAGAGCAAAAAATGCCGGAAACATTATCATGAAAAACCTGATGGACTTCTGCATCGGAACACCCATTTTCTGGATGTTTGGTTTCGGACTGATGTTCGCAGGAACAGCTCCGTTCATCGGCGGATTCGATTTTCTCACAAGAGGCGATTACGCCGCAAGCATGGGGCTGACTGTTCCTACAACGGCCTACATCATCTTCCAAACGGTTTTCTGCGCGACAGCCGCAACCATTGTTTCGGGTGCCATGGCGGAAAGGACAAAGTTTATCTCCTACTGCATTTACAGCGCATGTATCAGCGCATTTGTCTACCCGGTTTCCGGCCATTGGATCTGGGGCGGCGGCTGGCTTTCGCAGCTGGGATTTCACGACTTTGCGGGTTCCACCGCGGTACATATGGTGGGCGGCCTTGCGGCTCTGATCGGCGCAAAAATTCTCGGTCCCCGTATTGGGAAATATGACAAGGACGGTAACGCAAAAGCAATTCCCGGACACAGCCTGACCTTGGGTGCGCTCGGTGTATTCATTCTCTGGTTCTGCTGGTTCGGATTCAACGGATGCTCCACCATCTCCATGACAGGAGACGACATTCTTTCATCAGCGGGCAATATTTTTGTCAACACCAATCTTGCCGCAGCTGTGGCAACCGTAACGGTAATGCTTATTACCTGGATTCGTTACAAAAAGCCGGATGTTTCCATGACCCTGAACGGGTCCCTCGCAGGCCTCGTGGCAATTACCGCCGGCTGCGACGCGGTAACCCCGGTTGGCGCATTCTTTATCGGTCTTATTTCGGGATTTATTGTTGTATTTGGAATTGAATTTATTGATAAGAAGCTAAAAATAGACGACCCGGTCGGCGCGGTCGGCGTCCATTTCCTTAACGGTGCAGGCGGCACCATTCTGACCGGCTTTTTCGCGGTTGACGGCGGCCTGCTGTACGGCGGCGGCTTCAAATTCCTTGGCACACAGATTCTCGGCGTTCTCGCCGTGTGCGCATGGGTTACCGTCACAATGCTGATCATCTTTACGATAATCAGAAAAACTGTTGGCCTGCGTGTTGATCCGGAAGAAGAACTGATGGGTCTGGACATTAAAGAACACGGCATCGTAAGCGCATACGCGGACTTTCTGCCGATGGACGGCCACGCTTTATTCAGCGAAGCCGACTTTCTCCCTGTGGAAGAGAGTGTTCCTGTCGCCCATTATCCGGAGGCACCCACTGTTGCTTCCTCCGTTACCGGCAGGAAAATGACCAAAATCGTGATGATTTTCAACAAAGGCAGGTTTGATGAGCTCAAAACCGCACTGAATGAAATCGGCGTAACCGGCATGACCGTTACCAATGTTCTTGGCTGCGGCGCACAAAAAGGCCAGACCGAATATTACCGCGGCGTTAAGATCAAAGAGATCAATCTGCTTCCGAAAATCAAGCTGGAACTGGTTGTAAGCGCTATTCCGGTGGAAACAGTGGTCAATACGGCAAAGAAGGTTCTGTACACCGGAAAAATCGGCGACGGAAAAATCTTTGTCTACGACGTGGAAAACGTCATTAAAGTCCGCACCGGCGAAGAGGGATACGACGCTTTGCAGGGCGAATATTAAGCAGAGTACAAGATCTTTACATATCTTCCTATATAAAGTGGGCGGTCTGTCATCACTGGCAGGCCGCCTGCTTTATTTTAGCGACTTGCCCTCTGATTCCCACTTGACATCAGGGTCAATTCATATAATAATTAAAAGATAACCGAATTTACGGAAAAGGGAATGCGGTTCAATGCCGCAGCAGCCCCCGCTACTGTATGGATGACAAAGCGCGCTTACATTGGTCACTGGTTCGCCGGGAAGGCCGCGCGCCGAGGATGAGTTCAAGCCAGGAGACCTGCCGTAAACAGGGTTCATCAATTTAGTCGGAGGGATTAAACATGACTGTAAAAAAAATAGCGGCGGCGCTTTGCGCGCTTGCCATCGTACTTTCCGCCCCGGTCGGCGCATCCGCCGCCGAAACGGACTGGCCCCAATTTCTGGGTTCTCCGTCGGCATCCGGGCTGACCGGCGCTAAAACGCCGGTCAACGCGGCGTCGGCCGGACAGATCTGGACGGTAAAACACAATATTACCAGTGAATACAACGGAGCAAAATATGAAAATAACGCCTGCGGAACCCCAATTGCCGTGGGTGGCTGTGTGTATATAACTACGGCGGACGGAAAGCTCCTGAAGCTCGACGCGGCGACCGGAAAAACCGCCGCGTCCGCCGAATGCCCGAACGTTCCGCCTTATTTTTCCCAGATCGCCTTTGGCGACGGAAAAATTTATGTGCCGCAGCAGACTTCCGCCGGCGTGCAGATTTCCGCCTTTGACGCGGAAAGTCTGGCCCGCGTCTGGCAAAGCGAAGTCATTGCCTACGGAAAATCCGCACAGCAAATCGCATCCCCCGTTACCTACTATGATCACCGCATCTATTTCGGCACCTATACGCAGGACGCGGCGACTTATGCCTACACTTCCGGCGTGTTTGTCTGTATGGATACTGCATCAGGAAAAACCGCGTGGATGCATGAAAACACTTCCGCGGGCTATTACTGGAACGGCGGCGCCGTTACGGGCGCGGCCATCGCGGTTTCCGACACAGCCGGCAATATCACCGCCTATCGTCTGACGGACGGCGTCGCCGCCGGCGCTGCTTCTGCGGGAGGGCCGGTCAGCTCCACCCTTTGCTTTGCGCAGGGCAGACTGTACGCTTCCGTAAAATCCGGTTATATCTACTCGGTAAAAGCGGATGCAAACGGCATGATCTACGGCAGCACCGCCGTAAAATCCGCCGTGCTGGGAAACGACATCACCTCCAGCCCCGTTGTTTACAACAACCGGCTTTATGTCGCGGGCGGCGGCTACAACGCGGCAACGCCGTTCTCCGTTCTGGATGCCGGAAGCTTAAAAACCATCTATCAGATCAGCGGTATCCGTTCCCAGTCCTCCCCCCTCGTTTCCACCGCGTACGCGGCGGACGGCAACCATCGGCAGGTATATATTTATGTAGCGAAATACGGTTCGCTGGATGAGAATTATGCCTTTACAAAGGATTCCTCCTGCGTATATGTCATCAGCGACCGCGCGGGACAGACAAAACCTTCTTTTGAAACCCTGTTTACGCCCCCGGTTCCGCAGTCCTCCTCCCAAAGCCTTGTGCCCTCCGGCGACGGCTCGCTGTTCTATTTTAACGACAGCGGCAGTTTGTACGCCATCGGCAAAAAAGCGCCCCTGCCCTCCCCCAAGACCGGCGAAGAGCCCGCCGCCGTGGGCGCAGCTTTTGTCATGCTGAGCGCGGCGGCAGTGTTCGCTTTTTTAAAGCGGCATGATTTTAGGAACAGCCATGAAATATAAAATATTCATCATCCTGTGCGCGCTCTGCATTCTGTCCGGATGCAGAGTGGAGCTTCCGCCTCAAAACACGGCAACGCCGTCCTCCCTTTCTTCTCAGACGGTTTCCTCGCAGAGTGGCCCCGACAGCGCGGTTTCCGGTTCAGCCGTTTCCGCATTGGTGAGTACAGTTTCCTCGGCGGTGCCTCCGGCTTCTTCCGCGTCTCCGAAGGCAAACACTTCCGCTCCCGCCTCTTCCAGACCGGCGGCAAAGCCCTCCGTACCGGCTGCCGTGAAGGAACAGACCTGCACGCTGTTCATCTCCTGCGGTGAGATTCTGAAGAACCGAGACAAGTTCTCTGCGGATCAACTCTCCATTGTACCGCAGGACGGCGCGATTTATGGGGAAAAAGCGGTGGCCATTCAAAGCGGCGACACAGTTTTCAGCGTGCTTCTGCGCGAGACAAAAGCAAATAAAATACAGATGGAATCTGCAACTTCCCCGGTTTACCAGACAGAGTATGTCAAGGGGATCGCCAATATTTATGAAAAGGACTTCGGCAGCGCAAGCGGCTGGATGTATACGGTCAACGGCAAACAGCCGCCCGTCGCCGCAAGCGGCTTCAAGCTGAAAAGCGGCGATAAAATTCAATGGCTGTACGTATGCGGCCAATAAACGCATTGGAACGATCATATTGATAGAAAATTATTTCAGCAGGCTCCACCCTGCGATTCTTTTTATTTATTTTACGTCCGTCATCCTGTTCTCCATGTTCTTTATGCACCCGGTTTTTCTGGCGATTTCGCTTCTGGGCGGCTTCGCCTGTTCTTTTGCGTTCAATTTCAAAAAAGCGCTGCGCTTCAGCCTGAAATTTCTTCTGCCGCTCATCCTGACAATGTCCATTGTCAATCCCCTGCTCAACCACGCCGGAGCGACCATCCTCCTGTATGTAAACGACAACCCCATTACCAAGGAGGCCTGTGTTTACGGGATCGCGGCGGCGTGCATGTTCGCAAGCGTGCTTCTCTGGTTTTCGTGCAGCAACACCGTGATGACCTCCGATAAAATCACCTATCTGTTCGGGCGCGCGGCGCCCTCCCTGTCGCTGATGTTTTCCATGGTTCTGCGCTTCGTACCGCGTTTTAAAGCGCAGATCCGCGTGATCGGCAATGCGCAGAAAGGAATCGGCAGGGGCGCCGACACCGGCAATATCATCACACGCGCAAAAAACGGAATAAAAATCCTCTCCATGCTGACTACCTGGGCGCTGGAAAACGGAATTACCACCGCGGATTCCATGCGCGCGCGCGGCTACGGCCTTGCCGGCCGCACGAATTTCAGCCGGTATCGGTTTGACAAAAGGGATAAATCAGTATCAATACTACTTTTTGTATTATTAGCAGTCGTTATTTACGGCTTTATGTCGGGAGAAAACAATATCAGATACTTTCCGTTGCTTTCCGTCAGACCCGTAACACCGTTCAGTGCTTTGATTTACGCGGCATATTTTCTGCTCTGTGTGTTTCCCCTACTGATTTATGCAGGATTTGAGGTTAAATATCATGGCAATCATTGAAATGGAACAGTTCAGCTTCACCTACCCGGATGAACCGGAACCCGCGCTGAAAAATATCAGCGTTGAGGTCGGCGAGGGCGAATTCATTCTGCTCTGCGGGCTGTCCGGCTGCGGCAAAACAACGCTGCTGCGCCAGTTAAAACCCGCTTTAACCCCTCACGGCAAAAGCAGCGGCAGCATTTTTTTCTGCGGTAAACCGCTCGGGGAGCTTGATCTGCGCGCCCAGACGACCGGTATCGGTTTTGTGATGCAGTCCCCGGAGGCGCAGATTGTAACGGACAAGGTATGGCATGAACTGGCGTTTGGGCTGGAAAGCCTTGGCCTTGACAACTCGGTGATCCGACTGCGCACCGCGGAAATGGCCAGCTTCTTCGGAATTGAGGAGTGGTTTGAAAAAGATGTCTCCTCCCTGTCCGGCGGACAGAAGCAGCTGTTGAATCTGGCTTCCGTCATGGCGATGCAGCCGAAACTGCTGCTGCTGGACGAACCGACATCCCAGCTTGACCCGATCGCGGCAGCCGATTTTCTTGCCGCAGTACGCAAGATTAACGAGGAGCTGGGCGTCGCCGTCGTTCTGACCGAGCAGCGTTTGCAGGAGGTTTTCCCCATGGCGGACCGGGTGATCGTACTTGACAGCGGCCGGATTTTTGTGGACGCGCCCCCGCGTGAAGCGGGCGCCGCGCTGACGGAAAGCAGCCATCCCATGGCGGCTGCCCTGCCCGCGCCGATAAAAATTTACGGCGCGGTGAAAAACAGCCTTCCCTGCCCGATGACCGTGCGCGAAGGCAGACAATGGCTTGACGAATTGTTCCGGGAGCAGACCATTCGTTTTCCCTCTATGGAAGAGCCGCAGGCGAAAGCCGGAAAAAAAGACGCCGTCTGTTTGAAGGAATGCTGGTTTTCCTATGACAGGAACGAACCAGACGTCATGAAAGATCTTACGCTTCATATTCCGCAGGGAGAGCTGTCCTGCATTGTCGGCGGGAACGGCACCGGCAAAAGCACCGCGCTCAGCATCATGGCGGGAATCTTCAAGCCCTGCCGGGGCAGGGTAACGGTGAACGGGCGCACCGCCCTGCTTCCACAGAATCCACAGAGCCTATTTCTGAAAAACACGGTCGGCGATGACCTTGCCGAAGTGCTGGACAAACCTCTGTCCGCAGGTGAAAAGAAACAGAGAATAGGAGATATGTCCGTGCTTCTGGATATCGGCCATCTGCTCAGCCGCCATCCGTATGACCTGAGCGGCGGCGAACAGCAGCGGGCGGCTCTTGCAAAGGTGCTGCTGACGCAGCCGGACATTCTTCTACTGGACGAGCCGACCAAAGGGCTGGATTCCTTTTTTAAGCAAAAATTTGCCGATATTCTGAAAAAGCTGATAAAATCCGGTATTACCGTCGTGATGGTATCGCACGATATTGAATTTTGTGCGGAATTCGCAGACAACTGCACCCTGTTTTTTAACGGAACTGCAATTGCAAGCGGCGGCGCGCACGCCTTTTTCGCCGGAAACAGCTTTTATACCACCGCCGCCAGCCGAATGACGCGGGGCCTGTTTCAAAACGCTGTGAGAAACGGAGATGTGATTGCGCTGTGCAACAAAAACCGAAACGCGGACTGACGAAAACAGAATGGCTGACCGGCGTGTCCACGCTGATTCTGGCCCCGGCGGCCGTTCTTTGGGGCGTGTACGGAATGAGCGACAGAAAATACTATTTCATCAGCCTGATTATCATCCTGTGTGCCATGCTGCCGTTTTTTCTGCTGTTTGAACACCGCAGGCCGCAGGCGCGGGAGCTGGTTACGCTGTCCGTACTGTGCGCCGTTGCGGTGGCGGGCCGCGCGGCGTTCTATATGCTGCCGCAGTTTAAGCCCGTCGCGGCGATCGTCATCATTGCCGGGGTATCCCTGGGTGCGCAGTCCGGTTTCCTTGTGGGCGCGATCAGCGCCTTTGTCTCCAATTTCTTTTTCGGGCAGGGGCCAAATACACCGTGGCAGATGTTCGCGTTCGGCATAATCGGCTTTCTGGCCGGTATTCTGTATGAGCGCGGACCGCTGAAAACCAGCCGTCTTTCGCTGTGCATTTTCGGGGGCGCATCAACCCTCCTGCTGTACGGCGGAACTGTGAACGCGGGCACACTGCTTATCAGCGGCCTGCCCGTGACGCTGCCCGCATACCTTGCGGTCTGTCTGGGCTCGCTTCCTTTCGATCTGATTCACGCGGCGGCAAGCGTCGTCTTTTTATTCTTTATTTCGCAGCCAATGATCGAAAAAATAGAGCGGATAAAAAAGAAATACGGGTTAATGTAGGGTTTTATATCAAATAATATAATATTGATTCATTTATATACTATATGTATAATTTATTTTTATACAAAGGAATGAAAAAGACGAAACCCGCTGTTTCAGCGGGTTTCGTCTTTTTCAATGCGACCAGGCCTATAAGCCGAGTTCTGTCGTGAACAGCCATCTATCTTGGCCGGATGTTGCCATCGCGGCTCAGTGCCACCTTCTCGGGACGCGCCGGGCCGGCGCATAAGTCCCTCTGCGGTGTTGCTCCGAATAGGGTTTGCAGAGCCGCGCGGTCTCCCGCGCGCTGGTGAGCTCTTACCTCGCCTTTCCATCCTTACCGTTTCCGGCGGTATATTTCTGTTGCACTTTCCCTGGGGTCGCCCCCGGCGGCCGTTAGCCGTTATTCTGCCCTGTGGAGCTCGGACTTTCCTCGGGCACGTCCTTTCGGACTGTGTCCGCAGCTGCTCAGCCTGCTCGCTTCATTATTTTAATGGATCTGAATCCGTCTGTCAACTGCAGAATATGGAAACATCATGAACAGGAAACCGTATCCGTCCATTTGTTAATAGCTGTGTTCGGAAATCAGGCGGTTTTTCTCATTCCAGAGCCTTTGCGATAAATCCACATAATACTGGTGGGGATTTTCAAAACGCGTCACTTCGTCCCAAAGCGTGTCCACCTGCTGCAGGCAATATTCCTTGATCTCGTTCAGGTCGCGCGGTTTTGCCAGACTTTTTCCGTTTTCAAACAGTTTTTGCTGAAGTTCAACCGCACGGAAATTTTTAACCACTTTTCTTTTCCAGATATGGTCGGGGTCAAACAGCTCGTACGGCTTCGTGTCATCAATCACCTCGTCGTGCAGGGTAATCAAATCCGCAATCGCCTTGCCGCTTTCACGGTCAAACAGCCTCCAGAGTTTTTTAAAGCAGGGAGTGGTAATTTTCGCCACATTTTCACTGATTTTAATTTTAGGGATCACATTTCCCTGTGCATCTTCGACCCCGCTCAGCTTGTACACACCGCCGAAGACCGGCTCGCTGGCAGAGGTAATCAGCCGTTCGCCCACGCCGAAGCTGTCCACGCACGCACCTTGCATCAGCATATCGCGTATTATATACTCATCAAGTGAATTTGATGCGCAGATCTGGCAGTCTTCAAACCCGGCCACATCAAGCATTTTTCTTGCTTTTTGGGAAAGATAAGTAATGTCGCCGCTGTCAATCCGGATACCCGCCGGGCGGAATCCAAGCGGCAGAAGCTCTTCATTAAACACACGTATTGCGTTGGGAATACCCGACTTTAACACATTGTAAGTATCGACCAGCAGCGTGCACTGGCTTGGATATTCTCTGGCATATGCGCGGAATGCGTCCAGCTCGCTGTCAAAAAGCTGAACCCAGCTGTGCGCCATCGTGCCAAGCGCCTTAACGCCATAGTCACGGTCGCAAATTGTGCAGGCCGTACCGCAGCATCCGCCGATAAAGGCGGCTCTGGCCCCAAGGATGGCGCCGTCCGGTCCCTGTGCTCGGCGCGAGCCGAACTCCATCACCGCTCTGCCCTGCGCGGCACGGACAATCCTATTGGCTTTGGTCGCGATCAGACTCTGATGGTTGATGGTCAGCAAAATCATAGTCTCAATAAACTGTGCCTGAATCACCGGGCCGCGTACCGTAATAATCGGTTCGACCGGAAAAATGGGAGTGCCTTCCGGAACAGCCCAGACATCACACGTAAATTGGAAGCCTTCAAGATACCGGATGAAATCCTCATTGAAAATTTTACAGTCCCTCAGATACTGAATATCCTCTTCGGTAAAGCGCAGATTTTCAAGATATTCAACAACCTGCTGGACACCGGCCATGATTGCATAGCCGCCGTCATTGGGCACACGTCGGAAAAACATGTCAAAATAGACTATGGTATCCTGGTAACCATTGGTAAAATAGCCGTTGGCCATGGTGATTTCATAAAAATCAGTCAGCATCGTCAGATTGGTTTTTAATCCGTTCAGTTTGTTCATCCTGCTCAGCTCCAATAAATTATTAAATTTTGCTGTAACTTCAGCTCCGCTGGTTATCATATTATAGGACAGCAGCAAATCAGTTTATGGACACCACAGCGGCATCCCGGTTTTGGGAAGGATATATCATCAGAATATGTCAAATAAAATTATAAACCTTTATGAAGAATATTATATCAATGTTAAGGCAAAATAACAAATAAGAATTGCAATTATGCCAGAATTATTAATAATTTAAAAATTATTCGTTTAATATGTGAAATTTTTTTATATTTTATTGCATTTTAGACAATAAAATATTATACTATAAGACATTAACAGAATTTACACTGGTAAATTTCCAATGGTTTGTAAATTTTCGGGAAATTTTGTTACAGGCGCTGTGCAGATGGAATATGTATGTGCGTAAAAAATATTTCGTGGGGGAGATGAATTCAGTGAGATTACGCAAACAGGCACTTGGAACTCGTAATTTAGTCGGTGCGCGTGTGGAGATGGCACGCAAAAACCAGGGCATGAAGCAAAAAGAGCTGTTGGCTCAGCTTCAGGTAAACGGTGTTGATATGAACGCCTCCGGCTTGTCTAAATTGGAAGGCCAGATTCGCTATGTAACGGATTTTGAACTTTCCGCTTTAGCTAATATCTTGAATGTTTCCGTTGACTGGCTTTTAGGCAGAGAAAAATAATTGCAAATGAATAACTGGGCAGGTTGAGGCGCTTCGCGTTTTGCGGAGCGCTCTTTTTCTGCTTTCTTTTTTAGGAAAGTTAGAATATAATGATCTTATATTACTATTTTAGACAGGAAAAGGCAAGGAGGATATTATTTTGTTTGACAGGCGACAGCTCACCCGGCTAAAGCCGCTGTTGGTTTTTTTTGTGGGGTTTACCTTGATTTTTTATTTATTTGCACTTACTTTAAAATTTACGTTTCCCTTTCTGGCAGGTTTTCTGCTTGCCCTGATTGTCCAGCCGCTCATCCGCCAGCTGAAAAAGCGCATGCATTTTCACCCTTCTGCAGCCGCGGCGCTTTCAACCCTCATTGTTTTTATCGTGCTGTTCGGCCTCTTATTTCTTCTTGGCTACTGGCTGATCTATGAAATCAACAATCTGCTGAACAATATTACTACGGACGTCGGCACCCTGACCACACCGATCAACGGTTTAATCAGCATGGCAGGCGAATATATCAACAAAATCAATTCAAAATACATCCAGCAAAACCAGCAGCAAATTCTGAATATGGCTCAGTCCGGCGCGGGAATCGTAAAAACGGTACTCGGCAGCGTCCTTGCGTTTCTTACCTCGCTGCCGGCGATCTTTACCATGTTCATTGTCATGATTCTGTCAACCTACTTTTTTTCAAAGGACATGACCGCAATCAAAGCGCATATCATGTCGCTGTTTTCTCAGACTGCCGCGCTCAACATCCGCTCCGCGTCACGCCACGGCATGAATATGAGCGGAAGATACATCGGTTCTTATCTGCTGATTTATTTCATCACCTTTGTGGAAACGCTGATCGTCTTTTTCGCACTGGGCGTACCGTACCCGCTTGTTCTCAGCATTGTAACCGGAATCGCGGACATCCTGCCCGTACTCGGCCCCGGAACCATTTACATCCCGCTGGCGTTTCTTTACCTTTTGGGCGGCAACTTCTTTAAGGCGGGCGCGCTCCTGGTCTGCTGGCTGCTGATTACCTCCATCCGTCAGATCATTGAGCCGAAGCTGATTTCCTCGTCGATCAACATTCATCCGCTGACTATGCTTGCAGCGATTTATTTCGCGCTGATCGCAAACAATTTCCTGATCCTGATCTACTGCTCCGTGCTTTTGATCCTTTACAAAATACTGACACAGATCGGGGTACTTCCCACCGTGTTCGAGGAAAAGCCCGCCGCGGACGGAACCGCCCCCTCACCGGACAATACAGTCAAATCCGGGCCGCCAAAACAGATGTAACACATAACGATCCGCCCGAACCTTTTTGAGGTTCGGGTTTTATTTTGCTATAAACAATTAACACTTTCGTAACCTTTATTGACTTGCGGCAATAAGAGTGTTATAGTCTTACTGTACTAATCAAAATAATACAGAAGGAACAGGAAGAGGTGAGATTGGTGTTTACACTGGATTATAAGAGCCGGCTGCCGATTTACGAACAGCTTTACAAAAGCGTCCGGCGCATGGCTGCCATCGGCGCGATGGAACAAAAGGAACCGCTGCCGAGCGTTCGGTCATTGGCGCAGGAACTGGGCGTCAACCCAAACACAGTGCAAAAAGCCTATCAAATGCTGGAACACGACGGCATTATTTGTTCGGTTCCCGGGAAGGGTTCCTTTCTCTCCGGAGATCTTTCGGCAATCTCGCAGCAGCGCGAAATTGCATTGGAAAAGCTGGATGAAGCAATTTTGACAGCTGCGGATTTGGGAATTACGAAACAGCAGATCATCGTAAGGGTAGACAGCATTATAAGCGGGAGAGGTGAATAAACGATGATAGAAGCAAAAAAATTAACAAAGAGATTTGGCGCGACCACTGCACTGGACGAGATTTCCTTTTCTGTCGGATCCGGTTCGGTGTTCGGGCTGGTAGGTTCAAACGGCGCGGGAAAATCCACTTTTCTGCGCACGCTTGCGGGCGTTTATAAGCCGGACGGCGGCGAAGTGCTTTTAGACGGCGCCGCGCCGTTTGAAAACTCGGAAGTAAAATCAAGCCTGTTTTTTATATCGGACTTTCCGTACTTCCTGCCGCAGGCCAACCTGCGCGAGATGGCCGGATTTTTTGCACGCATTTATCCGAACTGGAGCCAAAAACGGTTTGATGAGCTTTGCACACTGTTCCCTATTGACAGCAAAAGTAAAATACTGAATATGTCAAAGGGGATGCAGCGCCAGGCCGCTATTATCTGCGCAATTGCCACCCAGCCCCGCTGTCTTCTGATGGACGAGGTTTTTGACGGGCTGGACCCGGTGATGCGCCAGCTTTTGAAGCGTATTGTTTCCGGTGAAGTCTCCCAGCGCAGCATGACGGTGATCATTGCCTCCCACAACCTGCGTGAGCTTGAGGATTTTTGCGATCATGTCGGGCTGTTCCACAAAGGCGGCGTCATCTTTGAACGCGACCTCGACGAGCTGAAACTCGGGATCAACAAGGTGCAGGCAGTGTTTAAGCCCATGCCGGAATTAAGTGCCTTTGCGCCTTTGGAGATTATTAAAACCGAGATGCACGGTTCCCTGATCAATCTAGTCGTGCGCGGCTCAAAGGATGAGATTCTTTCCAGAATAAACGAACTGAATCCGATCTTCACGGAGGTTCTGCCGCTGACGCTTGAGGAAGTATTTATCAGTGAAATGGAGGTGGCCGGTTATGACCTCGACAACATCCTCAATTAGACGCCGGAAGGAATTCCGGGAAACCTATCTGTGGTCGCTGAAAAAGAACCGTGGGATGATGGCGCTGATGGCGCTTCTCCTGTTCATGGCGCTGCCGATGATTCTTATGACCATCATGGCTAACGCGCGAAACAACACCAAGGAAGTCTATACCCCCGAAATGTGGACGCAAACCTATATGCAGAGTATCCGGTCATTAGTTCCCATACTGGCCATTCCGATTACTCTCATCTTTGTGGTGGTCCTGTCCGTTTCCCTGTTCAGCTATATGCACCAGAAACGCAGTGTGGATTTGTTCCACGCCCTGCCTGTCGGCCGCAGCCCGATGCTCTTGGGCCGCCTGTTTGCCGGTCTGACGGCACTTTTTGCGCCGATCCTGCTGAATTTCGCCATCGCACTCGCCGTGGGGATGTCATACCCTGTGGAAATGAATACTTGCTGGGCATCCATCATCGCCTATTTGCTGTGGCTGATGCTGATCAGCGCCGCCGCGCTGTTTTTCTGCGCATTCATGGCTGTCTGCACCGGCACGACTGTGGACATGATTCTCTCCATATTGGGGGTCAACGCAGCATATCCGCTCCTGATTTTGCTGAGCGATCAATTCGCGAAACTGCTTCTTCCCGGACTTGCCACCGATCTGAATCCCAGTTCTATCATTCTTACCGCAATCTCCCCATTCGCGGCCGCCTTTATGCCGTATTTCGGAGACGGAGGCCGTTTCTCCGGAGCCGCACAAACCGTAGGCGCCGCATTTTTCATCTGGTGGATTCTGTTTGCGCTCGTTCTTCTGGCGGTTACTGTTATCCTTTATAAAAGACGCTCAAGCGAATGCGCCGAAAGCAGCTTTGCCTTCCCCATCCCCAAAAATGTAATCTGCTTTATGATTACCGCGGTAACGGGCCTGGGCTTCGGTCTGATTCTCAGAAGCTCCAGCGAAAATTCCGCGAACTTCTTTATCGGACTGATTGCCGGCTCGCTCGCCGCACACATTGTGACGGAGGCCATTTATTCCCGCGGCTTTAAGCAGCTGAGAAAAAGCTTTGCCGGTTACGGTGTTTTTGCCGCGGTATTTTTGGTTGCCTACGCCATTCTGGCTACGGGCGCCTTCGGCTATGACACCCGTATTCCCAATGCCGCGGACGTAGCAAGCGTCAGCATTGACGGCGAATCCTATAGCGGCGACAACACCGTTTACCGCACGGACGGCAGCAGGCTTGCCCAGATTACGCCCACTCTGACCGAATCCCAAAATATCGAGCAGGCAGTCGACGTGCATAAAAAAGTGATTGAGGAAAACAAGAAGTCTTACCCATACAATATTCAAAACCAGGCCGGTATTACCTACAAACTTAACTATCATTTAAAAAACGGCAAGGTTCTGAAAAGGTTCTACAGCGTTCCGTATAAGGACACGAAAGACGGCGGTTACACCACGGTGTTCACCCCTCTTACCGAACTGAAGGAATACCGTGAAAGCGGAAATCTTCTGTTCTATGTGGAACCGGAATACATCAAGAGTGTTGACGTCAACACCAGAAACAACGGGGACGGCCTCACCGTTGCGCCGGATTTGAATACAAAGAAGAGGCTGCTGGAAGCGATGCGGCAGGATTCCCTGAACGGCACTATTGACAGCAATAAGGTTGACACGACCGTTTCCATCTCTATTGAGTACAAACATCCGACCGAACTGAAGGACGGGAAGCTAAAATCGTATCTCGGCAATTACAGCGGCAAAATTGATCTGGGCTCAAGAGGATACCAGTTGCCCGAAAAAGGCAGCGCGACCGTCGCCCTGATCAAAGAGCTTGGATGGGACAAATAAGCAAAACACGCAAATACAGCATAAAAATACGGGCGGCTGATGATAAATCAGCCGCCCGTTTGTATTCTGTTTACTGTTTTATATTGGATACAATTACCTTCGCGTACACCTTCATAGCCGCCAAGTCTTCATCCGAAGGCGTAAAAAGAACCCTGAAGCCGTCCCCTATAAACTTAAACTTCAGTTGTTCCATGCGGGACTTCATCATCGGCACGGCTTCGCCGCTCCAGCCATATGCGCCAAACGCTCCAACCGGTTTTTGTTTTGTGTTGATCGCGTCCACGCTCGCAAGGACGTCCCAGATAATTTTCGGCGCGTCGCGATTGATGGTACAGGAACCGATCAGCAGGGCGTCCGCCTCATTGACAAGCTTTACCAATTCGTTGAACGGCGTAAAAACGGCATTTACAAGCCGCACATCCAGCTTTTCGTCTTTTCTCAGTTCATCGAAAGCCGCTTCGGCAAGCTTTGCGGTGCAGCCGTATGCGGAAGCATACAGAATACCGACAATCTTCTTTTCATGAGCGACAGGGGCGCTCCACTCCCGGTAGAGATCCTTGCACTTCTGAATGCTTTCAGTCAGGCAAGGACCATGGCTCGGACAAATGATGTCGACCGGCAGATCCTTTATTTTGTCAAGTCCGGCCAGCACATATGGTTTGAACGGTCCGAAAATACACTTGTAATAATGTTCAAACTGCTCGCTGTACTTGTCCGGATAATGCACCGTCGTGTCAAGCATCGTAGGCTCGCAGTAATGCGTGCCCAGAAAGTCACAGGTAAACAGAGTCTTTTGCGATTCCATGTAAACAAACATGGAATCGGGCCAGTGAAGAAGCGGAGCTATAATAAATTCAAGTTCTTCTCCGCCAATGTCAAGCTTGTCCCCTTGCTTTACGGTAACACACTTGAAGTTTTGATTCGTAATGGCGGAAAGATACATCTTTGCCGCCACCGTGCAGTAAACTGAAATGTTTGGATTCATTTCCAGCAGCTTTCCAACGCTGCCGGAATGATCCGGCTCTGTGTGATCCATGATCAAGTAGTCAATTTTGGAAACATCAATGACGCTTTGGATGTTATTCAGGTACTCGTCGAAATACGGCGCATGCACCGTGTCGATCAAAACGTTCTTTTCACCCGTAATCAAATACGCGTTATAGCTGGTGCCATAACTGGATTCCATAATGATGTCAAAAACGCGAAGCGCCGGATTCAGCACACCGACTGAATAAACATTTTCTTTGAGTTTGATTGCGCTCATACTAATGATATTCTCCCTTTGTAAACGTTATTCCGCAGAAAACATATCCTTGCCAACGCCGCACATCGGGCAGGTCCAGCTGTCCGGAAGATCCTCAAATTTTGTTCCGGGCGCGATGCCGTTGTCCGGATCACCCACTGCCGGGTCATATACATAGCCGCATGCGTTACAAACATACTTCATAAGCTTCTCTACTCCTTTGGTTGAATATGTCATTAGTATAAAATAGTATAACCCATTTGTCAATCGGAATTGACGCCAAACTGAAGGTCTTCGATTATCTCGCTCAAATTTGTGGGAAAAACCAAGCCTTTCTGCAACTGCCGCGCCAAATTCATGGCCATTTCCAAATCAGGTGACACCACTTGGTCTGCTTTCTCTACACGGGTAACGACGATTTCCACTCCAAACCCCGTGCTTCGGCTGCCAAAGACATAGTATTTCAGCTTGCTGCCGCACAGTTCAATATTGCCTACGCATTTTCTCATCTTTCCCCTCCTTATTATGTGAAATACGACCACCAACTATTGCTATCATAATTCAATTTTAGCAGATTTTCAAGCTGGATAAGTCTAATTCTTAATAAAAATTATAATTGCGCAATATATCCGGTTTTTCAAATCTTTACGGTCATATCTTGTATGCTATATTTTAGAAATTTTTATGTCTTTTTTGAATAAAAAGCAAATAAAAGATGCACAAAATACGCCCAGTATTGCGCCTGCAAGAATATCCGAAGGGTAATGTACAAATAAAAAAACACGCGAAAATGCAATCAAGGCTGCCAAGAGCAGGGCGGGAACGCCAAATTTTTTATTTGCCCTTCGCAGAATAAACGCCGCCGTGAAGGAGGAACCGGCGTGACCGGACGGAAAGGAATACCCGACCGGCGCCGCGATAAGCAGCCGGTGTCCGGGAAAAGCAACAAACGGGCGTGGCCGCGCAACCAACTGCTTCAGGATCATTTCCCCCACCGTATGCGTCAGCATCAGCGCGGCCAGCAGCATCACCCCATACAGGCGGTATTTTTTCGAGCAGATCAGGCAGACCCCGGTCAGAACCCAGATAAATCCCGAATTGCCCAGCAGGGTAATAACCGGGAAAATAAAATCGGTGAAGCCGTTATGAAAATGGCTCTGAACATAATTCAAAATCAAAATATCCATGAGGCGTCCTCCTGCAAATAATCATTCTCTTCCTGTAAAATTTTATCTCATGACAATAATACCATATTTTAACGGTTTCCCGAATATACTTATAGCAATTCAATAAATACAGCGGATTTTCATTTGTTGTCTCCCTCCGCCTTCGGCGGGGGGAGACAACGTCCTGCTTTCCCGTTTTTATTTCAAATTGCTATCAACATGACAGGAGGTTGATGATATTGGATTGGCAAAGTCTTTCAAAAGAGGAATGCGCGAAAAAACTTGGCACAAATATAAAAACGGGCCTTTCACCGGGTCAGGTTGAAGAACGCCGGCACAAGTACGGCCTCAATGAACTGGAGCAGCCGAAAAAGAAAAGCCTGCTGCTTCGCTTTTTCGCGCAGTTTTCCGACTTCATGGTGATTGTTCTGCTGGTGGCGGCCGGAATTTCGTTTGTAACTTCCTTTTTGGAAAAGGATAACGATTACATTGATTCCATTATTATTCTTGCAATCGTAACCATTAACGCGATTATGGGCATGGTACAGGAAAGCAGAGCCGAAAAAGCGATTGAAGCGCTGAAAAAGCTCTCCAGTCCGCACGCCCGCGTGGTGCGCGCAGGGGTTGAGACGCTGATCGCGGCAAACGAACTGGTCCCCGGCGACCTTGTCCTGCTGAATGCGGGCGATCTGGTTCCGGCGGATCTGCGGCTTACGGAGGCCGTTAACCTGAAGGCGGAGGAAAGTGCGCTGACCGGGGAAAGCCTGCCGAGCGAAAAACGCGCGGATATGACCTGCGCGGATAACACACCGCTGGGTGACAGGCACAATCTGCTGTATTCCACAAGCTCCATCGCCGCGGGACACGGCGCGGGCGTTGTGACGGCAACCGGCATGGATACACAAGTGGGAAAAATCGCCCATATGATTACGAACCAGTCCGCCCCCCAGACCCCGCTGCAGCACAAACTGGCCCAGACGGGGCGCTGGCTTGGAATCGGCGCGCTGGTAATTTGCCTGGTCATCTTTATTATGGGCCTGTTTCAGCACGTTCAACCGCTGGAGATGTTTTTAATTGCAATCAGCCTTGCGGTTGCGGCTATTCCGGAAGGACTGCCGGCAGTCGTCACCATTGTGCTGGCCATCGGCGTCCGGCGCATGGCGGCAAAGCGGGGCATTGTGCGGCGCATGCCCGCCGTGGAAACGCTTGGAAGCGCCAGCGTGATCTGCTCGGATAAAACAGGCACTCTCACGCAGAACCGGATGACCGTTGTGGAGCTGCGGGGCTCCGGAGGAACCATACCGCTTCATTCACCACAGGGCGATTATCTTCTGAACCTTGCCTCGCTCTGCTGCAACTGCACCGTCAGCGGCGGTACGATTCACGGCGACCCGACCGAAACGGCGATTGTCGCCGCCGCCGCAACGGACAAAAAGAGGCTTGATGAGCAATATCCCCGCGTGCGGGAAATTCCGTTCAGCTCCGAGCGAAAAATGATGACTACGCTGCACCGTCTGGGCGGGGGCCGTTACCGGATTATCACCAAGGGTGCGCCCGATATCCTGTTTACGCACTGCACGGGCGGATCCCCCCGGCAGAATGAGGAGATGGCCTCGCGCGCACTGCGCGTGATCGGCGTGGCCTACCGGGATATTGACTTTCTTCCGGACGAAGAGGAGGATATTGAACGCGGACTGACCTTCTGCGGCTTGATCGGCATGATCGACCCGCCCCGTCCGCAGGTGAAATCCGCAGTGGATCTGTGCAGAAAGGCCGGCATCCGGCCCGTAATGATTACGGGGGACCACGCCGCCACCGCGGCGGCGATTGCGAAGCAGCTCGGCATTATGGACGGAAAAAGCCGCGTGATTACCGGCGCGGAGCTGAACAGAATCAGCCAGCAGGAGCTGGAAAAAAACATTTACAACTACGCGGTGTTCGCGCGCGTGTCCCCGGAACACAAAGTACGGATTGTGCAGGCGTTTCAATCCCATGGCGAAGTGGTCGCCATGACGGGAGACGGCGTGAACGACGCCCCGGCGCTCCGTGTGGCAGACATTGGCTGTGCAATGGGCATATCGGGCACTGACGTGGCCAAGGCGGCGTCGGATATGATCCTGACGGATGATAACTTCACGACCATTGTGGCCGCTGTGCGCGAAGGCAGGGGTATCTATGAGAACATTAAAAAAACCGTGCACTTTTTGCTGAGCTGCAACATCGGTGAAATTCTGACCGTATTCGTAAGCTTTCTGCTGCGTCTGCCCACCCCCCTGCTGGCAATTCAGCTTTTGTGGGTAAACCTTGTTACGGATTCGTTGCCCGCGCTCGCACTGGGCGTTGAACCGATTGACGAAAATATCATGGAACGAAAACCGGTCAAGCCGCATGAAAGCATTTTTTCCGGCGGCATGGGGTACAACATTCTTGTGGAGGGCTGCCTGATCGGCGCAATCTCGCTTCTGGCTTACAGCATCGGCCGAATCTATTTCGACGTTGACCCGTCGGCCCCATACATCGGCCGCACCATGGCGTTTGCGGTTCTCAGCCTTTCGCAGATTGTACATACATTCAACATGCGGTCATCGCGTTCCGTCTTTGAAGCCGGTATTTTTGCCAATCCCAAGCTTGTGCTTGCGGCAGTGGTCTGTGTTGCGCTACAGGCGATGGTTATCGTTATCAAACCGCTTTCCGTGATTTTTAAAACCGCGGTGTTGACCGGAAATCAGTGGCTGATTGTCACGCTTTTGTCGCTCATCCCCCTCGCTGTGGTGGAGCTTGAAAAAGCGGTTGCCGCACACAGGAGGGGACGGAAGCCCCCTCATAACAAATAATCTAAAAGGGCTTATTGAAAATTTCAATAAGCCCTTTTTACGGTTCATTTCCCTTATTCGTCTATGGACTGCTCATTATAGCGCTTGCCGCCGACATAGGCGAAGATTCCGCCGAACAGTATATTAAAGTAATAAGTAATGATTCTCCACAACAAAATGGCAGGGATAATCGCGGATTTAAAAAACATTCCGAAAAACAGGAAGAAGCTGCCTTCCGCGCCGCCGGAAGCGCCCGGCAGCGGCACAAAAGCACTCACCATGGCCACGAACACCTGCGCCGCAACCATGGTTGTGACAGGCGCCGCATCCATGTTGAAGCTCCGGTAAATAAAATAAGGAATCAGACTGTTCAAGGTGATCTGAACAATGGTAATTGCCATCACTACAACATACAGCCTTGTCGAATTCCCCATCAGCTTCGTGGCGTCGTGAAAAATTTCAAGCTGATTGTGGATTCTTTCGTAACGCTCTTTAGGGTGCCTGCACAGCTTAATTTTGTGAAGGAAAGAAATTACAGCCGTAACCATTTTATCCGTGGTCGTTTCACTGATCATAAACAGGACAACCAGTGTGATAAACGCGCTGTTTGTGATCAGCCCGATGATGGTGACAAAAGAGAAGTTGCTGACGCTCGTCTGGAAAAAATGAAGTTTCATGGACACCAGTACAAGGGAATACAGCACCATAACCACCTGATAAGTCAGGGTTTTGACAGCGACGATGGAACCGGCTTTTCCCGTGTCCATTCCCATCTTCCTCATGGAATAAATCTGCATCGGCTGGCCGCCTGTTGAAAACGGTGTGACCGCGCTGTACAAAAAGCCTATCATGCCCACGGAAAAGGAGCGCCCAAAGTTCCACTTCGGGTACAGGTGGAGGCAAAGTAAATTCAGAACAAATCCCTCTGAGATCCAGCAGAGCACCGCGCTTGCAAGCGACAGAAAAAGCCACTGCGGTTTAAGCTTCAGAACAATTTCGCCCAGCGCGACAATACCGTCCGTGGTAAACAGAAAATACAGCAGGATTCCGGCGGAAAGAACCAACGTAATAATTACAAAAAGATTTTTCCGGATCGCTTTTCTTAATTTATCTGCCATCTTTTTTCTCCATATATTGTAAATTGGCCCTTTGCCTCAGACATTAGTATATTTTATCTCAAACAACAAAATTATACAAGACCATTTACCAACTATCCGTCGCTCTTCCGGCGGAGTAGGAAACAATCCTGCATCTTTTGAAATCACCTGACCGCAGAATTCTGCATACTATATTATCGGATAAGCCCAATGTCCCAGAGAAGTATCAGAAAGGAGACAGACAATGAAAGACATGAATATTGTGGAAGGGGAAGCCTGTCTGCTGAATCCGCCTCCGCTGCCCACAGTCACCGTGGCGGCGATGGCCTATGTTCCTTTCCAGCAGTTCGGCACAGTATATGAGCCGGAAATGGGCCTGCGCAGCGGCACCATATTTCCCGAGCTTGACAAACCTTTTTTAGGTGAGAGAGGTGTTACAAAATGAATGAGCAGGAAGCGCTCATGGCAAAAATTCGCTCCTACCAATTTGCAATGTGGGAGCTTCATATTTTTTTAGATACCCATCCGGGGGACTGCAAGGCAGCGCAAAAACAGGAAGAGTACCGGAAAATCGCCGATGACCTCACGGCAAAGTACGAAGCCACTTATGGACCTGTAAACGTGAACTCAGGAAACACCAGCCGCTGGGCATGGATTTCCAATCCCTGGCCGTGGGACGGCGCGGCTCCTATGCAAAATGTAAATGTGCAGGGAACCACAAAAGCGATGGAAAACACCATGCCGTGGATGAACAGCCCCATGCCGGCGCAGACGATGCCCTCCTCCGGAAACACGGCCGTGCAGGGAGCAGCCAGACCGATGGAAAACACCATGCCGTGGATGAACAGCCCCATGCCGGCGCAGACGATGCCCTCCGCAGGAAACACAGCCGTGCAGGGAGCAGCCAGACCGATGGAAAACACCATGCCTTGGATGAACAGCCCCATGTCGGCGCAGACGATGCCCTCCGCAGGAAACACGGCCGTGCAGGGAGCAGCCAGACCGATGGAAAACACCATGCCGTGGATGAACGGCCCCATGCCGGCGCAGACGATGCCCTCCGCAGGAAACACGGCCGTGCAGGGAGCAGAGAAAGCACAGGGAACGGCAAAGCCGCAAACCAATGTGCTGTCTTGGGTGAATTCCATGCCATGGAGAAAGGATTCCGGCAAATAAGCATAGAACGTTAAAACGGAAACCTCTTCACACATCCTCAAATCAGTTTTGCTTTTATCGCGGCGTACGCCGCCTCGCATACTTATTTGAAGCCAGGATAAAACAGTCTGCCGTTTCACTGACCGGCGGACTGTTTTTGCATGGAACCAGAACATTGTCCGTATACCGGCTTTTAACATAAACTTCATTGGATTTTAAACATCTCTTCACACAATACACAGGATCTTCCTTTATACTGTAAGCAGAAACAGCAAAAGACTTTAAAGCAGCTGCTTATACGCCTCTTTATGAGGATTCATATAAAACTCTTTTTCATTTTTACCCTCGCTTGCCGCCCTTTCAAAAGGGCGGCTTTTGCTACACAAAAAACCGCCCGCTATATCAGAACAGCGGGCGGCCAAGGATGTGAAAAGTGTACACTTCGTAAATTATTATAACCCAACATCGAAATATGTCAATAGTTGTGATTAAGAATTATTTTTGCATTTATTTAGGTAAGTTGTTATTTTTACATAATTTTACTTTTATAATATGCCGCTTTTATCACAGACTATTTGCGAGGTGATTGAAATGGCAAATGGTTTAACTGACCTTTTAGCATCCAATGCAGAAGTAAATCAGTATTTTGCGTCACTGCCTGCGAATGTACAGAACGCCGTATCCGGCTGCGGAGAAGATATATGCACGCTGGAGGATCTGTTGCGATGCATCAAAGGAATCACAGGAAGCTGCTGAATGCTTTTAAAACAACGGAAGGAAAGTTTGTTCCTTCCGTTGTTTTTATGGAAAGGTACTTTCTAAGCACGCGGCATCTTCAGCGTCTTTGCCGGCCGCACAGCTGCCAAAAAGAAAAAAATCTTCGCATAAACAGTTCCGGCAGATGCACCAAAAGAAACTTAGCGGCATATTTTATATTGAAAGAAGGCGGTTACTCTTTTTGGCACGCGGCAGCCGCCATCATGTCCGAATGATGTAATTGCCCCATACTTGTATGCCGATTTCACGATATAAAACAAAAGCTCCGGCAAATCAAATTGCCGGAGCCTAAAATTTATTCAGTTAAAATTCGTTTATAAATTGTACATTGGAACCACCAATTTCTATTTTGATAGCGAAAGTTCAGAAACGCGCATCAAACTATATTTTGGACTCACCCCTTTTACCTGTTCAATCGAACTGCTTTTTATAAAAGCAAAAAACGGGTTTCAAAGTATATGAATCGTAATTTCGTTGGTTCGGACATCAAGGTCGATATTCCGAGTACAATCTTGCTGCATGAATTTTTCAGGATTTCCCAGAAACTATATTCTCACGCTGAACAAGGAATCCGGCAACTGCGCCCAACGAACTTGCAGCTGCGCGCTTCACAAAATGGTTCAATGCCCATTGGACTCACCTCTTTCTTCATCATTGATTTTCTCTCCGGTGTCACTTGCTGCTGTGCCTTTTCATGGCGTCATTTTTGTGGCGCCACCATATTCCGGCACCCGTCAAACACCGTTCTAAAAATCATCCCTGTCTCTGTTTCCGTCTATATTATAAGCAAATAATTGTAAAAAGTCAATACTTTTCTTTTATAATTCATGAAAATTTCATATATTATTGCGTAACTTTATTTTCCTGTTGACTTAATCAAACAGGAAAGGTAGAATAAACATAGAGAAATTAATCGTGAGGAGATGACCCCTGTGAACGACGAATACGGTGCGGATTTAATAACCCTGATTGATGACGACGGCGAAGAACATGAATTTGAAATTTTGGATGTAATAGACAACGACGACGGCTGCTTCTACGCGCTGTTGCCAACATTTGAGGATCCACAGGAAAAAGTTGACGCGGAGGGCACTTATTATATCTTCGAAGCCATTGAGGAAAACGGTGAACAGCAGCTCGCCGAAGTAGAAGACGAAGAACTGCTTGATAAGCTTGCCGAACTTTTTGAAAGCCGCTTTGAAGAATTGTATGACTCTGAAGAAGACAGCACTGAAGACGACGAATAAGTCTGACGGCTTCACCCTGCCTGGTACGCGGACCGTTGCAAAAATAACCCTACAATTTTAAATCGGGAGCATACGCTCCGGTGGCGGACTTCAGACCTCCCGGCATTTGCCGGACGAAGGGAGTATGAAACCATTGGGCTGGCACCCACCTGCTTTTCAGTAGCAGGTTATTTCAGCACATTACGGCCAGGCGGGATAGATAAACATGAATGGGCTTCTGATTGAATCAGAAGCCTTTTTTTGTATCCGCATGACAGTTTGTTCATTTTGTCTGTGTACAGTTTTTATGTAATATTATATAATTCATTTACAGTAAAAGAGAATTTTTACAATTTATGATTGCAGGATTAGATGTGTTTCTCCCCCGCCATTGGCGGGGGAGAACGAAAATATCGCTGCGATCAAATCGGAAATGCCGTAAGCTCTTTTATAAAAAATTCTTTAATGAATGGAGTAAGGGTTAAGATGTACGATTATAAAATAATAACGGATTCCACTTCGGATCTTCCGGTAAAGCTGATCAAAGCACTGGACATAGAAGTGATCCCGATGACTTTTACAATCGGTGAAAATTCGTATACTAATTATCCGGACGAGCGCGATATTTCGGCCCACGACTTTTACGACCGTCTGCGCGGCGGCGAAATGTCGGTCACCAACCAAATCAGTCCTGTCACTTTTACCGAAATTTTTGAACCGGTTTTAAAATCCGGTCAGGATGTCTTATATATTGCATTTTCCTCAGCCCTGAGCGGCACGTACAACAACGCGCGCCTGATTGCCGAGGAACTTTCGCTGAAATACCAAAGGCGCAAGATCTACGCCGTGGATTCGCTCGCCGCCTCCATGGGGGAGGGCCTGCTGGTCTATTACGCGGCACAGATGCGGCAGAAGGGCAACTCTATCGACGAGGTGCGCGACTGGCTGACCGCGAACCGCGGACGGCTTGCCCACTGGTTTACCGTAGACGACCTGAACCACCTGAAACGCGGCGGCCGCGTATCCGGCGCGGCGGCGCTGGTGGGGACGGTGCTGGGGATTAAGCCGGTTCTTCACGTTGACCGCGAAGGATGCCTGATTCCGGTTGAAAAGGTGCGCGGCCGGCGCCAGTCTTTGGACACCCTGATCCATCACATGAAAACGGCGGTGGAAAAACCGGAGGAACAGATGATTTTCATTAGCCACGGGGATTCCCCCGATGAAGCCAAATACATAGCCGAACAGGTCCGAAAGCAGTTCCATGTAAAGTCAATTGAGATCAACCCCATCGGTCCGGTGATCGGAACCCACTCCGGCCCGGGAACCATTGCCCTGTTCTATCTTGGCAGGGACAGGGATTGAACACAGTGATAAAGAAGGCAGGATGTATTCAAACATCCTGCCTTTCTGATTTGCTGCGCTGATTTCTTCGGTAATCCAGATAATCCTGCAAAATAATGGTGGCGGCAACCGCATCCACCACCGCCTTGCGCTTTTTCCCGCGTGTGTCGGTGGTGTTCAGGTATTCATGCGCGGTCAGTGTTGTGCCGCGCTCGTCGCGCAGTTCCACCGGAACGTTTACAAGCGCCCGCAGGATTTCGGCAAAGGCCCGCGCGTTCCGGGCGCTTTCCCCCTCGCTGCCGTCCATGTTGCGGGGCAGCCCGACCACAATGATGCCGACAGCCTTCTCTTTGGCCTGCAGGGCAATCTTTTGGGCCAGCCTTTCCATGTCGCGTTCGCTGATTACCCCCGCAGGAGAAGCCAGAAGCTCGTTCTCGTCGCACACGGCAAGCCCTGTGCGCGCCCTGCCAAGATCAACGGAAAGTATTTTCATCTGTCTTCCCCTGTGCACGGGCTAGGCAGGACATCCTGTTTCCACCAGGCAGATTTCCCCGATGCAGATGCCTCCGGTGTTAAATGAGAAGTATCATTCATAGAAACGACTGTACTATGCATATTCTCATCAAAGTCAATAACACTGACTGCCGTGTTATCGCTGCCTGCTACTTCATCTAATCTCTCAATCGGCTTATTCAGCGCGTGGCACAGAAAATTGCGGATTGCCCCGCCATGGGATACCACGCAGACGGTTTTTCCCTCATTCATTCTGACTATTTTTGTAACGGCATTCCAAATCCTTTCATACACCGCCCTCATGGGTTCACCATTCTCAGGAGCGAAGTCACAGGGACGGTGATACCAGAAATTCACTTGCTCTGGATAAAGAGCTGGTAAATCTTTCCAGGATTTTCCCTCAAAAACCCCGCCGTCAATCTCACGGAGATCCGGCTCAATCTGAACAGAAAGATTATGAAAACGGTTAATTGCTTCTGCAGTTTTGCGGGCACGCTTTAAAGGGCTGGAGTAGATTGCGTCAAGCGACATATTCCGGCAGCGCACGCTCAGAAGGTCAAGTTGCATCTCCCCTTTGCGGCTGATGTCACTGTCTATACTACCCTGAAAAAGTCCCATAACATTGCCCTGCGCCTCACAGTGGCGCACAAGTATAATGCGTGTCATAGTCAATCTCCCCTTTTTTATTATTCCCACGAAATCATTTTGCCAGTAAGCGCGGCCGCACCGGCAATATGATTTTCGTTTAAATATTCACTGAGCCCGTCCAGTATTTTCAGCGGCGCGTATGGGTCGGTAAAGAAGGCCGTGCCGATCTGCAGCGCACAAGCGCCCGCCAGCAGCATTTCAACCGCGTCCTGCCATTTGGAAATCCCGCCCATTCCGACAATGGGAATCTTCACCCTCTTATATGCTTGATTTACCATACGGATTGCAACCGGCAGCAGCGCGGGGCCGGAAAGGCCGCCCGTGTTGTTGCGGATAACCGGCCTGCGGGTATGGATGTCAATCCTCATACCGGTCAGGGTGTTGATCATAGAGATTGCGTCCGCGCCCGCGCTCTCGGCTGCCGCGGCAATTTCCGCAATGTCGCTGACATTCGGCGACAGCTTGACCATCAGCGGTTTCCTGCAGTGCTTTCGCACCGCCGCGGTAATGTCCTCCACACCGGAGCTGCTTGTTCCGAACTGTACGCCGCCCTGTTTGACGTTTGGGCAGGATATGTTCAGCTCGATCATATCAACATCGGTATCGGACAGCTTTTCCGCCATCCGGCAGTAGTCCTCCGGTGTATTTCCCGCAATATTCGCGATGATCACCGTTCCCTGCTGCCTGAGCCACGGCAGATCGTGTTCTATAAAATAATCCACCCCCGGATTTTGCAGTCCCACGGCATTCAGCATACCGCCGGGCGTTTCCGCGATGCGCGGCGGCGGATTGCCGGGACGCGGCGCCGGCGTGATGCCCTTGCAGGAAATGCCGCCCAGACGGCTGAGCGGGTAAAACTCCCCGTATTCATGGCCAAAGCCAAAGGTGCCGGAAGCGGCGATGACAGGATTTTGAAATTCCACACCGGCGATATTCACGTGTAAGTCCGCCATGCTTATCCCTCCCACACCACAGTTTCATAATCGAAGACCGGGCCGTCCTTGCAGACATGGCCGTAGAATTCCCGTCCGTCTTTCTTCAACCTGCACGCGCAGCCAAGGCATGCGCCGATTCCGCAGGCCATACGCTCTTCAAGGGAAATCTGGCACGGTACCCTGCGCGCGGCGGCAGCTTTGCATACCGCTTTCAGCATGGGGACGGGGCCGCAGGCAAAAATCACGTCAAAATCCAGATCATCCAGAAGATCCGTCACAAGGCCGTGATGCCCGTAAGAACCGTCGTCGGTAGCAATCAGCACCCGGCTGCCGTTCTTCTCAAAATCTTCTTTCAGGATGATGCTCTCCGAATTGCGGAATCCCGTGAGAACCGTCGCATTTTCACCGAAAGCTTTTGCCGCCTCCAGAAGAGGGGGTACGCCGATGCCTCCGCCGACAAATACTGCCTTTTGTCGGGTATTTCCGAGGGAATACCCGTTTCCCAGCGGCGCAAGGATGTCCAGCGTATCGCCGGGGCGCGTATCCGCAAGCCAAGCGGTACCCTCCCCCCGGATTTGAAAAACAAAGCGCAGGGTTTGTGCCGAGCGGTCGATTTCGCAGATGGAGATGGGCCTGCGCAGGGTTTTCCCCGGCACGTAAATATGGGCGAACTGTCCCGGATGCGCGGCTTTGGCCAACTCGCCCGCCTCGACGGTCAGGTCGAAAACATCGGCAGTCAGCTGCCGTTTAGAAATGATTTTGCAGAGCATCACGTCATATTTCATTTTTACATTGCTCCTGTTTTACGGCTTTAGGGAATCAGCCGTTTGTTTCATTGAGGGTAACGGCGCCGATTTCCCTGATGATTTCATCGCGCATCCGCTTTGCTTCCTCCGCGGCCGCTTTCGCATACTCCGTTTCCGGCACACCGCTCTTTTTCCACGCTGTCATAATCGAACGCGAAGCGTTGACGACCGCTCCAAGGCCGTTTTGGTCAAACGCCGCAGCGACGTCCTTAGCGCCTCCGCCCTGCGCGCCGTACCCCGGTACCAGAAAAAAGGTGCGGGTCAGGTCGCGGCGAAGCTCCGCCAACTGCGCGGGATAGGTCGCCCCCACCACCGCGCCGACACCGGAATATCCGTATCTGCCCGGCAGACTTTCTCCCCACTGCTCGCAGAGCTGGCCTACGGTGCCGTACAGTGTTTCCCCGCCTTCAAAAATTTGATTCTGCAGCTCGCCGGAGGACGGATTGGAGGTTTTCACCAGCACAAAAATCCCCTTGTCCTGCGCACGGCAGGTATCCAGCAGGGGATTAATTCCGTCGGAGCCGAGATAGGGGTTGACGGTCAGCGCGTCGCCGCCGAACGGCACAAAGGTCCTCTCCCCGACTGTTACCGTGCCGAGGTGCGCCGCGGCGTACGCCTGCATGGTGGAGCCAATGTCGTTCCGCTTGCCATCGGTGATCACGAACATGCCCTTTTCCTTCGCATAATTGATTGTATCGTGCAGGGCCTTTACACCGTGCCATCCGTACAGTTCATAATAGGCACACTGCGGTTTTACCGCCGGTACCACGCCGCAGAGCGCGTCAATCAGGCCTTTGTTGAACGCTAAAATCGCGGCAGCCGCGCCCTCCAGCGTTTCGCCGTACTGTGTAAAGGCTTTTTCCTTTATAAAGCCGGGAACATAGTCAAGTACAGGGTCCAGTCCCGCGACCGTGGGGTTTTGCAGCTTCGCAATGCTTTCTATCAATCTGTCCAGTGCCATCATGCTTCCTCCGTTTATTCTTTTATTGAATGGCGGTTTGCCCTCGGCCGGGCAGGCCCATAATAGCCTTTATCTCCGGTGTGTATCTTCAAAAACAATTTTGCCGCGGCAAATCGTTTTTTTTACTTTACCGGTCAGTTCTTTCCCTTTAAAAACGGCGTTCCTGCTTTTGCCGTGCAGCCGGGCAGCATCCACCGTCCAGCGCTCGGCGGGGTCAAACAGCACCAGATCGGCGGGCCCGCCCACGCGCAGCGATCCCGCCTGAATCCCCAGCAGGGCCGCAGGTGCGCTGCTCATGAGCCGCAGCAGGTCGTTCATAGCAATAAAATGCTCGTTTACAAGATACGTGATCCCCGCGGCAAGGCTCGTCTCCATCCCAACACTTCCGTTCGGTGCGGACAGAAAATCGGACTTCTCCGCCGAGGTATGCGGCGCGTGGTCGGTCGCAATCGCGTCGATGGTGCCGTCGCAAAGGCCCTCAATCACCGCCTGCCGGTCTTGCTCCGTGCGGAGCGGAGGACTCATGCGGTAATCGGCGTCGCGTGCAAGCAATTCATTTTCCGTCAGCGCAAAGTAATGCGGCGCGGTTTCCGCCGTAACCCTTATGCCGCGCCGTTTCGCGTCGCGAATCATCCCGACGGAGGTTTTTGTGCTGACGTGGCAGATATGCACCGGAACATCATAGTCCGCCGCAAGCGCGATTTCCCGAGCGGTGCCGCAGTCTTCCGCGGCGGCGGGAACACCCTTTATCCCAAGCTGCCCGGATATTTCCCCCTCATTCATCTTTCCGCCCTGTGAAAGGAACAAATCCTCGCAGTGGGACACCACTTTCAGGCGGAGCGCACAAGCCAGGCGCATGGCCTGCGCCATCAGCAGCGTGTTGACAACCGGCCGGCCGTCGTCGCTCAGCGCGATTGCGCCCGCGTCCCTGAGAGCCGCTAAATCATTCAGCTCTTCGCTTCTCAGCCCCTTTGTAATTGCCGCCGCGACATAGACGCGCGCGTCGGCCTTCGCCGCTTTTTCACGGATATACCGGACGGTTTCGGGGCTGTCCGCCGCCGGGTTTGTATTTGGCATGCACAAAAGGCTGGTAACGCCTCCCGCGGCGGCTGCGCGGCAGCCGGTGAAAACATCTTCCTTTTCCGTGAACCCGGGGTCGCGCAGATGGACGTGCATATCCACAAGGCCGGGCGCGGCAATCAACCCCCGGGCGTCGGTGACAGCGGCACCCTCACACCGTATTTTCCCGCCGACGGCGGAAATCATGCCGTCCGTTATCAGAATATCCCCTGTTTCGTCCCTTCCGTTTGACGGGTCAAGAATCCTTGCCCCGCAGATCAGCAGCCTGTCCATTCATTTCCTCCAACGCCTCCCCGACAAACCGGCAGTTCAGCATATAATAATTGCCTTTTGGCTATTATATTACATTTTATACGAATAGTAAATCTGTCATCCGTTTTTTCATTTCTCATTTGAAATTGCTAATTGCTGTAGGGAAATACAAAAAACTTTGTCAATGCAAGCAGCTCGCGCGCGTAACAGGATGAAAAAATATACCATGGCGTGGGCGCGCAGACCGGATAGGACGTAATTCTTAATCCGGCGGCGATTCTGCCGGCACGGTACTGATGGTAGTCGTCCGTGACAATTGCCATGACGGGATTCAGCCCGTTTTTCTCAATCAGAGCCTGCGAGTTACTCAGGTTTTCCTGAGTGGAAACGGACGTATCCTCCGCCAGAATCCGAGAAGAGTTGATCCCGTTTTTCACAAGCTGCTCCCGGATTACGGAAGCTTCCGCCACCAGTTCCCCTTTTCCCCGTCCTCCGCTGGCGATACATTTCGCATTGGGGCGCTCCTTCAGGTATGCGGCTGCCGTTTCAATTCTCACCCGCAAATCCGCACTCGGCACGGTTCCGCTCACCTTGCTGCCAAGCACGACCACCGTTGCGTCTTTCGGCGGCTGTGACCTTCCCACACCCATTCCGTAAATCATCAGACCGGTCAGCACCGCCGCCCAGACGACGCCGGTGCAGAACAAAATGAGTATGACACGGCAGAAGATGCGGAGCTTTTTGGAGCTTTTGCACCGCCGGGCGATCACGCGGGAAAAAAGGGCGGCCAGAAAAATGAGAACACATATGGCGATTCCAAATACATTACCTACATTCAGCACTCCCCAATGGATGGGGATGAGAAACCACACAAGCCCGCAAACCGCCAAAAATATCATTATCATTTTCAATACCCGCTTTTTCAGCTTTAACACCGCTTTCCAATCCGTAAACTTTTATCATTATACCATATTTTCCATAAAAATGCCCCCGAACTTTCCGTCCGGAGGCATTGACGATTTTAGTACTTTTTACGGGGCACGTAGCTTGTGTGCAGGATTTCATGGGCCTTGTGGCTGCCCGGCTTCTCAAGAAATTCTTCGTAAATCATCTTGATAAGCGGGCTTTCATGGCTCTTGCGGAGGGGCAGATTTTTATCCTCCTCGTACAGAGCTTTGGCCCTGTCGGCTTTCAGGTCGGTAAAGTTGCGAACCGCCGCGGGCTGAATCGGCTGACCGCCGCCGTTGACGCAGCCGCCCGGGCAGCACATAACTTCAATAAAGTGATAGCCGCCCTCGCCGTTTTTCACTTTGGACAGGATTTCGTTGGCATTGTTCAGGCCGCTGACCGCAGCAACCTTTACATCCATGCCGCCTACATGGTAGACAGCCTCTTTAATGCCTTCCGTCCCGCGGACTTCCGTGTACTCCACGGAATCAAGGCTTTTGCCCTCAAGGGCATCCGCCGCCGTTCTCAGCGCGGCCTCCATTACGCCGCCGGTCGCGCCGAAGATCGCCGCGGCGCCGGTGGAAACGCCCAGAGCCGGGTCAAAGTCCTCGTCCGGCAGGCGGTTAAAGTTGATATGAGCCATATTGATCAGACGCGCCAATTCGCGGGTCGTAATGGCGATGTCGGTGTCCGGAATCCCTTTTCCGGCAGCATCCTCGTCCTCACGGCGTACTTCAAATTTCTTGGCCACGCAGGGCATTACGCTGACGACCACGATGTTTTTCGGGTCGAGGTTGTTCTTCTGCGCGTAATATGTCTTAATGACCGCGCCGGTCATCTGCTGCGGCGATTTGCAGGAGGAAACGTTTGGCAGCAGTTCCGGATAATAATATTCGCAGAATTTGATCCAGCCCGGCGAGCAGGAGGTAATCAGCGGCAGCGGGCCGCCGTTTTGTACGCGCTCAAGCAGCTCGTTGGCCTCTTCCATAATGGTGAGGTCGGCGCCGAAGTCCGTGTCAAACACCTTGTCAAAGCCCAGGCGGCGCAGGGCCGCAACCATTTTGCCCTTGACGTTGGTACCGACCGGAAGTCCGAAGCATTCGCCCAGCGTTGCGCGGATTGCCGGCGCGGTCTGTACCACCACATATTTTTCCGGATCGTTGAGCGCGGCCATCACTTCTCCGCACTGGTCGCGTTCGGTCAGCGCGCCGGTCGGGCAGCTCACGATGCACTGGCCGCAGGAAACGCAGGGAACATCGTTCAGCGGTTTTTCAAACGAGCACGCGATGTGCGTGTCAAAGCCGCGGCAGTTCGGGCCGATGACTGCGACGTGCTGGTCTGCGCAGGCGGCCACGCAGCGGCGGCAGAGTATGCACTTTGAGTTGTCGCGAATCAGGTGCAGCGTCGACTCGTCCCTTGTGGCGTCGGGCTTTGCACCGTCAAAACGGTTTGACTGTTCCACGCCCATTTCGTTGCACAGGGTCTGAAATTCGCAGTTTCCGCTGCGTTTGCAGGCAAGACAGTCCCTGTTATGAACAGAAAGCAGCATTTCCAGCGTCATTTTTCTGGACTTCTGGATCTTGGGCGTATTGGTCTGAACCTCCATCCCCTCATTTACCGGATAAACGCAGGAGGCAACCAAAGAGCGCGCGCCCTTAACCTCTACCACGCACATACGGCAGGCGCCGATTTCATTAATTCCTTTCAGGTAGCATAAGGTCGGAATATCAATCCCGGCGAACCTTGCCGCCTCTAAAACAGTGGAATCAGCCGGCACTGAGAGGGGCATGCCGTTTATTTTTATATTCACCATGTTTTCCATTATGGCACACTCCTTATTTCTTAATGATGGCGCCGAACTTGCATTTTTCCATGCAGGCGCCGCACTTGATGCATTTTGCTGTATCAATCACATGGGGAACCTTTACGCTGCCGGTGATTGCGCCGACAGGGCAGTTGCGCGCGCAAAGCGTGCATCCGCGGCATTTGTCTTCCAGAATGACGTAATTCGTCAGCGCTTTGCAGACGCCGGCCGGGCAGCGGTGCTCGGTAACGTGGGCAATATATTCGTCGCGGAAATAGTGCAGGGTGGAAAGCACCGGGTTCGGTGCGGTCTGGCCTAGAGCGCAGAGAGCGTTATCCTTCAGATAATAGCAAAGTTCTTCCAGACGGTCAAGATCCTCCATGGTGCCGTTTCCGCTGGTGATCTTCTCCAGAACCTCAAGCAAACGCCTTGTGCCGATGCGGCACGGCGTGCATTTCCCGCAGGACTCATCCACGGTGAATTCGAGGAAAAATTTCGCGATGTCAACCATGCAGGTCGTATCGTCCATAACAATCAGTCCGCCGGAGCCCATCATTGCGCCGATGGAAATCAGATTGTCATAATCAATCGGGATATCAAGCTGGGAAGCCGGAATACATCCGCCGGAAGGTCCGCCGGTCTGCGCCGCCTTGAATTTGTGACCGTCCGGGACGCCGCCGCCGATTTCCTCTACAATTTCACGCAGCGTGGTGCCCATCGGCACTTCGACAAGGCCGGTGTGCTTGATTTTACCGCCCAGCGCGAACACCTTGGTGCCCTTGGACTTTTCGGTTCCCATAGAGGCGAACCAGTCCGCGCCCTTCAGGATAATCTGAGTAATATTGGCGTAGGTCTCCACATTGTTGAGAATGGTCGGCTTCTGGAACAGGCCCTTCAGCGCCGGGAACGGAGGACGCGGACGCGGCTCGCCGCGCTTGCCCTCGATGGAAGTCATCAGTGCGGTTTCCTCGCCGCACACAAATGCGCCGGCGCCAAGGCGCAGGCCGATGTCAAAATCAAATCCCGTATTAAAAATATTCTTGCCCAAAAGGCCGTATTCCCTCGCCTGATCAATGGCGATCTGCAAACGTTTTACCGCGATGGGGTACTCGGCTCGGACATAAATATAGCCCTGTGACGAGCCGATTGCGTAACCGGCAATCGCCATGGCTTCCAGTACGCTGTGCGGGTCGCCTTCCAGTACGGAGCGGTCCATAAACGCGCCCGGGTCGCCTTCGTCGGCGTTGCAGCACACATATTTCTGATCCGCCTGATTTTTGGCGGCGAAGCTCCATTTCAGCCCGGTCGGGAAGCCGGCGCCGCCTCTGCCGCGCAGCCCGGAGGCTTTCACCACGTCGATAACCTGCTCCGGAGTCATTTCGGTAAGCACCTTGCCAAGTGCGGTGTAACCGTCCACCGCTATGTATTCATCAATGCATTCCGGATTGATGACGCCGCAGTTTCTCAGCGCGACACGGTGCTGTTTTTCATAGAACGGCGTGTGGTTCAGCGATTTAATGGTATTGTCGTCTACGACGGTTTCCTGATAAAGCAGGCGTTTGACAATTCTCCCCTTTAAAAGATGCTCCTCCACGATTTCGGGGATATCCTCCGGGGTCACCCTGCTGTAAAAAGAACCTTCCGGGTATACAATCATGATCGGGCCGAGAGCGCAAAGGCCGAAACAGCCGGTGCGTACAACGTTGACCTCTTTGTCCAGACCCCGGATCGCAATTTCCTCTTTGAGCCTTGAAATAATCAGCTCGCTGTTTGAGGAGGTACAACCGGTACCGCCGCAAACCAGTACATTGGAACGATACATGAATTCTGCCTCCTTTTTATGAATTGGCTCCTATGGTATATTCCGTTACCACATTGCCGTTTACCAGGTGGTCGTTCACCACGCGTACCGCCTTTTCGGGCGTCATTTTAACATATGTCACTTTTTCCTGTCCGGGCGTCACAATTTCCACTACCGGCTCGAATTGGCAGATGCCGATGCAGCCCGTCTGGGTAACGGTGACGTTGGAAAGGCCGCGTTTAGCAACCTCTTCCACCATGGCGTTTAAAACCGGGCGCGCGCCGGCGGCAATTCCGCAGGTGGCCATACCCACCAGAACGCGGATTGCATTGTCGTTGTTTTCGCGAAGAATAACCTGACCGCGGGCTCTATCCCTGATCGCCTGAAGTTCCGCTAAAGACTTCATCTGTTGATTCCTCCTTAATAAATTGAGTCTGTTCGCTGAGGTAGCCTTTAATCCACTCCGTCACTTCGGAGGAATTCAGCCTGACCTCATTGCCTAATACCGCGCGCAGTTCGCGCGTATCAAGGGTAAATTCGCGTGAATGAATCCTGTGATGAAATACAAAATTCCTGTCTTCGTTGCAGGTAATTAACAGCAGTACCGTGGAATTAATATCCCCGAGCGGGATCATGTCCACATGGGAGGGTACAAAATTTGCGGTGATTGTGGTACCGACGCCCTTTGTAGAAACGACTTCAAAACTGCCGCCCGTCATTTCGGCTTCCATCTTGAAAAGCGGGACGCCCAGCCCGACTTTGCGCGTAGTGCGCGTGGTAAAAAACGGGTCCGTGACGCGGGCCGCCTGTTCGGCGGTCATGCCAACGCCGTCATCCGAAATCCGGATGGTCATACCGTCGGCTTCAGGTTCTTCACACACATCGATCACAATCAGCTCTGCGCCTGCAGAAATTGAATTCTGCGCAATATCCATCACATTTAAAGACAACTCGCGCATTATTCGTATTTAGCCAGTACCTGCTCGACTTCCTCAGGGGTCATGCGTCCGTAAACATCCCCGTTCACCGTCAGCACCGGAGCCAGTCCGCAGGCGCCCACGCAGCGGCATGCGGTCAGTGAATATTTTCCGTCCTTTGTACATTCCTCCGGCTGGATGCCTAAAATGGAAGTCAATTTGTCCAGCACTGCCGCCGCACCTTTTACATAGCAGGCTGTTCCGAGACAAATCGACACGTTGTATTTCCCTTTTGGTGTCAGTGAAAACTGGGAATAAAATGTGGAAACACCATACACTTCTTCCAGCGGCACGCCCAGTCCCTCGGCAATGATGCTCTGTACTTCAGCCGGAAGGTATCCGTAAACCTCCTGTGCTTCCTGCAAAACCGGCAATATTGCGCCCTTTTGCTGTTTGTGCCTTTCAATAATCTCATCGAGCTTTTCCCTTTGCTCGGCGGTTCCCTGAAAAGGCAGGTTGCTGATACGTTTTTGCATTCTTGTTCCTCCTTGCGGTTTATCAATGCAGAAAAAATGTCGCGGCGGCAACAAAAGTTTCCTGCAATCCATTATTTTTAGTATAACATAGAGGCACTTTAAAATCTATGTTTTCTGTTAAATAAGTCACAAAAAATTATTAACAATTGTCACCATTTTAAGCAATGATTCTCGTGTCTCAGAAAGCGGAAGAACGACCGAAATTCTTGAAGTTCTCAGATAACCTCCCGATAAAAAACAGCCGGACGCCTTCCGGCAGTCCCGACTGTCAACCTCTGTCCCATTCTGTTTTTATCTTCCCGTCCAGCGCCGCGATGAGACATTCCGGCGTATTTTCCGAAAGCAGCACCGACGCGGACGGTTCCGGCATGTCTTCCAGATAATGGGCATCCGAATTTCGCAATAAAATTTTTCCGAGAAGCTCGGGATTGCTCCGTAAAAGCGCCTTCACGTCGCCTTTCGCGCTGATTTCCGCCGCGGTAAACCCCGCTTCCTGCGGAACAGATCCCAGGCTTGCAATCACACTGTACGCATTTCTGTCAACATGAGCCGGAAAAGCAGTCCCGCCAAAGCCGCGCGCCGCTTCCCGCACATGGTTCACGCTGATATCGGCCGCATTCAGCAAAAGAGTTTCCTCTTCCGCTACCATGACGTCCTGTTCATCCATCACAATCTGTCGCCCGAAAATTTCCGGCCTGTTGCGGATTTTCGGTATGCGCTGCGCGACATACCGGTGAAATTCCATCGCGGCTGCCACGGTCGGAAACAGGCAGATAACATGCGCCTCCTCCTGCGTGCAAAGCTCCATGCCCGGCACCACGGCGAGTCCGTTCGCCGCTCCGGCCTTTGCCACGGCGGGCGCATTGCGGCAGGAATTGTGGTCCGTCACCGCAATCATGTTGTAACCAAGCAGCAGCGCCATGTTTACTATGTTGTTGGGGGTCATGTCGTCGCCGGCGCAGGGCGACAGGCAGGAGTGGAGATGCAGATCATAATAAACTCGCTTCATCCGAGAAGCTCCGCAATTTTTACGCCGAGGTCATAACTGTTCCTGTCGGATGTAAGAACCGCAAAATCCAGCTGCCGTGCTTTTTCAAGCGCCTCCGTGTCAAGCGGGGCCGAATCGGTCAGGATGATGCAAGCGGCGTCTTTCAGAGAAGCCACCGCGACCGCATTGATGTTGCCCATAACCGTAAGCCACACAGCGTTTTCCGGCAGCCGCGCCATAACCCAGCTGAGCAGATCCCCGGTATAGCCCCCCGCTACCTGCCGGTTCAGTCCGCCTTCTCCCGCCAAAACCCGCAGCCCCAGCTTTTCAGAAAGCTCTTTTACCGTCATTGTTTTTTATCCTCCTCTTCGTTCTGTGAAGGGAACGTACCCATGGAAGACAGAGCGTCCGCCACATTTTTGATTTCCTCGCGCATAATGAAGATGCACTGGTTTTTCTTTGCGAAGCCGCGGACAATGTCCTCGGCAAGCGCGCGGCAGGTGGGCGCGCCGCAGGAGCCGCAGTCCAGCCCCGGAAGCTCGCCGCAGATTTTATCAATGTCCGCCATCATTCTGAGGGCTTCGTTCATATCGTCGGAAAGCTTTAATACCGGCGCAAACAGCAGGTTTTTCTGCCATTCCATACCGCCGGGAATTTTCCCGTCGATATGGTTCTGGGAAACGGGCAGATACCGGCGCAGCCGCTGGAGCCTCGCCTTTGCGACATAAGCGTTTTCTACGCACAGCACGCCGCCGACGCAGCCGCCCGAGCAGGCGTTGAGCTCGATGAAGTCAAGCTCCCGGATTTTTTCATCCTCCAGTTCTTCCAGCACACGGATTACATTTTCGATTCCGTCCGCGGCCAGATATTTGTCGTTGAGCAGCGCGGAGGACTCCCCGCCGCTGGACGCCCAGCCGACTCCGATAATGCCGGAATGGGCAAGGGGCTCCACGGACTTTAGGCCCTCCATTTCGGCGGCGAGCTTTGCAAAGATCTCACTGATCGCAATCGCGCCGTCCACCTCGGATTTTTTACAGCTGATCGGCATTTTTATCGCCGTTACCTTGGCCGGGCAGGGCGTGATGAAAAAAGCGCCGATCTGGCTGCGCGGCAGCCCCGTTTTTTTCATCGCCTCGCGCTTTGCGAGCCGCGCCGCCGTTTCCATGGGGGAATTCAGCTGCAACACGTGGGAGCAAAGATCGGGAAAGCGGACGCGGATGAGCCTGACCACGGCGGGACAGGCCGAACTGATCACCGGTTTTTCCAGCTTGCCTGCCTGCATCAGTTTTCTTGTAACCTCCGAAACGAGCTCGGCGCTTCGTGCGACCTCAAACACCTCGTCAAAGCCCATCTTTTTCAGGCCGCTGAGCACGATGTCGATATCGTCCAGATGGTTGAACTGTCCGTACAGCGTGGGCGCGGGCAGGGCAATCTTATATTTGAAATTCTGAATCATGTCAAGACTGTCGGATTTTGCTTTTTTGGCGTGGTGCGGACAGACGCGGATGCATTCGCCGCAGTCGATGCAGCGCTCCGAAATGATTCTGGCCTTGCCCCCGCGCACGCGGATTGCTTCGGTCGGACAGCGTTTGATGCAGTTTGTACAGCCCATGCACTTATCTTTATCCAGCGTAACCGAATGGAAAAACTGGTTCATGATTGCCACCTCACTGTTTCTTTTTTGCAAGCACCGTCATGCGCAGTGTTGTTCCCTCGCCCACCTTTGTATCAATTTCCATGGTGTCGCTGCATTTTTTCATATTGCTCATTCCCATTCCGGCGCCGAACCCCAGCGCGCGGACATTGTCCGGCGCCGTGGAATAGCCTTCCCGCATGGCAAGGCAGACATCCCCGATTCCGGGCCCCCGGTCGGCAAGGATCATCTCTATTTTCTCCGGACTGATTTCCACATGCGCCTTTCCGCCCCCCGCGTGGATTACCATGTTGATTTCCCCCTCATACATGGCAATCGCAACGCGGCGGATTGCATCCGAATCGTATCCGATTTGTTTCAGCTTATGTTTCACGTCGCTTGACGCTTCTCCCGCGCGGGTAAAATCATCCCCCGGCACAATGTAGTCAAAAGAAAGGATGTTGTTCAACTTTTACAGCCCCCACTTAATCCGTTTGTATACAGCAGGCCGCAGGCGGTAAACATCCTGTGCTGTGTTTTGAGGATGGTAATATCCTTTTGTCTGGCGAGCGCAACAACGTCCGGCGCCGGCTGCTTTCCGCGGACAAAGACGACGCAGCGCATATCCATCATCTCAGCTGTGCGGACGGCCTGTGGGTTGTTCAGGCCCGTCAAAAGTACCGACTGATCCTTTACAAAAGCAAGCACATCGCTCATCATGTCGCTTCCGCAGGCTGTTTTCACTTCCGCGTTTAAATCTCCCGCCGTAATGATTTCCGCGTCCAGAATGGAAACCACATCGTTTACTGTCATTCAAATCACTCCTGAAATTTATATTGTGTACAATAATTTTCATTTCATCGCAGGATTTATAGATATATTATAGCATAAATTAACGGTTTGGCAACAAAAGAATCCATTGCCTGCAAACGCAGGCCCAGAGCCGCTTTATTTAATTTTACAGAGTCATTGACTTCATCTGACTAAAGCGATATAATTAATAATTATATCTTCAATATGGCGGGTGCCATAAAATTTGAAATGGAGGTTGCGCTTAGATGAAACGTGTATACAACTTTTCCGCAGGCCCCTCAATGATGCCTGAACCTGTGCTGCGCCGTGCGGCTGCAGAAATGCTGGATTATGAGGGCAGTGGCCAGTCCGTTATGGAAATGTCCCATCGATCTAAAGTTTACGAGGGAATCATCCATTCCGCGGAAAGTCTGCTTCGCGAAGTGATGGGTATTCCCGACAATTATAAAGTTCTTTTTTTACAGGGCGGTGCTTCCTCCCAATTTGCAATGGTGCCGATGAATCTGATGACAAAAAACAATAAAGCCGACTTTGTCCTGACCGGACAGTGGGCGACAAAAGCTTATAAGGAAGCGGCCCGCTACGGCACAGCCAACGTGGTTGCTTCTTCAAAGGATAAAACCTTCAGTTATATTCCCGAATTGAACCCGGAAGCCTTTACCAAGGACGCGGATTATTTCCATATCTGCATGAACAATACCATCTACGGAACCAAATTCCATCAGCTGCCAGAAACCGGAAACGTCCCCCTTGTGGCGGATATTTCCTCCTGTGTTCTGAGCGAGCCGATCGATGTGAGCAAATTCGCGCTGCTTTACGCCGGCGCGCAGAAAAACATGGCTCCGGCGGGCCTGACCGTGGTCATTATCCGTGAAGACATGATCGGCCACGCCATGGACATTACCCCGACCATGTTCAACTACCAGACCCACGCGGACAACGGCTCCATGTTCAACACCCCGCCGTGCTACGCCATTTACATGTGCATGTTGGTGCTGGACTGGATGAAAAACACGGTCGGCGGGCTGGAGGAAATGAAAAAGATCAACGAGAAAAAAGCGGGATTACTCTATGATTTCTTGGATAATTCAAAACTGTTTCATGGCACCGTTGTCGCAAAGGATCGCTCTCTGATGAACATCCCGTTTGTTACCGGAAACGACGAGCTGGACGCAAAGTTCGTCAAAAAAGCCGGCGAACACGATTTTGTCAACATTAAGGGCCACCGTTCCGTGGGCGGGATGCGCGCGTCCATTTACAACGCCATGCCTGTCGAGGGCGTGGAGAAGCTCGTTCAGTTTATGGCGGAGTTTGAAAAAAACAACCGGTAAACTCTTTTTCACAGGTTTACTGCCGTTGATATGAAAAACTGTTATCGCATCAAATTATGAAATGTAGGTGAATAGATATGTATCATATAAAATGTCTGAATAAGATTTCGGAAGTCGGTACCAGCCGCTTTGATGAAAATTACTGCTGCGGCGAAACCGTTGAGAATCCGGACGCGATTTTGGTGCGCTCCGCCTCCATGCACGATATGGAACTTCCGAAAAACCTGCTCGCCATTGCAAGGGCGGGCGCCGGCGTCAACAATATTCCGTTGGAAAAGTGCAGCGAACAGGGTATCGTCGTGTTCAACACCCCCGGCGCCAACGCAAACGCGGTCAAAGAACTCGTTCTGGCCGGGCTGCTCCTTTCTTCCCGCAAGGTTGTTCCCGCCATTGAATGGGCCAAAACCTTAAAAGGCAAGGGCGACGAGGTAGGAAAGCTGGTTGAAAAGGGAAAAGGCGCGTTTGCAGGCCCTGAAATCAGCGGCAAAACACTCGGCGTGGTCGGCCTCGGCGCAATCGGCATTCTGGTTGCCAACGCGGCCAGAAGCCTTGGCATGGACGTTTTCGGCTACGACCCCTATCTTTCCGTCGACGCGGCATGGGGCCTTTCCCGTTCCATCCGCCATGCGCGCACGCTTGATGAAATTTACGCATCCTGCGATTATATTACGGTTCATGTGCCGCTGACGCCCGATACCAAGGGGATGATCAACGCGGACTCCATTGCGAAGATGAAGGACGACGTCCGGATTCTGAACTTTGCGCGCGGTGATCTGGCGGTATCCGCGGATGTGATCTCCGCCTTGCAGTCCGGAAAAGCAGCCGCCTATGTGACCGACTTCCCCAGCGACGAGATGATCGGCACCGACGGTGTAATTGCCATTCCCCATCTGGGCGCATCCACGCCGGAGTCGGAGGATAACTGCGCCCGCATGGCCGCCGGGGAGCTGATGGAATATCTGCAGAACGGCAATATCAAGAATTCGGTGAACATGCCCGCGGTTTCCATGCCGCGCGACTGCTCCTCCTGTTCCATCCGCATCTGCATCCTGCACCGCAATATTCCGAACACCATCAGCCTGCTGTCCGGCGCGCTTGCGGAAAGCGGAATCAACATTGAGAACATGCAGAGCAAATCCAAAAAGGACTACGCTTACACCATCCTTGATGTAACCGGGGATGTAAAGGAAACCACAGCCGAACATATTGAAAATTTTCCCGAAATCATCCGGGTCAGGATTATCCGGTAACACTGAGGGAGTACAACAAAAGGCCGCTGAGAATTCTCAGCGGCCTTTTGTTGTACATAGTCTTATCGGTTATCCGCTGCGATCTTTCCGCGGGCGATAACCATCTTAATATTCAGTTCGGAATCCAGCACCACAAGGTCCGCGTACTTGCCTTCCTTAATGCTGCCGATCTGATGGTCTTCATGAATTTCCCGCGCGGGATTCAGCGTGGCTGCCTGAATGGCCTGCAGGAACGGCACGCCGTAGCCGACAAGGTTTTTCACTTCCTGGTGCAGGTTTGTGGTAGAGCCCGCCAGCGTACCGTCCTTCAGTCTGGCCGCGCCGTTTTGCACATAAACCGTCTGGCCGCCAAGGTCATATGCTCCGTTCGGCTGCCCCGCCGCACGCATGGAATCGCTGACAACAACCACCCGGTCTTTTCCGAGCATTTCAAATGTGATGCGCAGTACAGCCGGGTCAATATGTAAGCCGTCGCAGATCATTTCCCCGGTGACGCGGCTGTCGTCGAACACGGCGCCGACAACCCCCGGTTCCCGATGGGTCAGCCCCGGCATGGCATTGTAAAGATGGGTCGCATGCGAAATGCCAAGGTCAAACGCGTGTCTGGCAGAGGCATAGTCCGCTGCCGTATGGGCAATGGACACCGTGCAGAATTTGGAAGCCTGTCGGATAAAGTCCTCCGCACCGGGGCACTCCGGCGCAATATCCACCAGCTTGATGATTCCGCCGTACGTATCATAATAATCCTTAAATTCCGCAAAGTCCGGATTCTTCACATACTCGCCTGCCTGCGCACCTTTTTTATGCGGACTGATATACGGCCCCTCCATATTGACACCGGCAATCGCCGCGCCCTTCGGCGGATGAAGCATACACTCCCGCACAACGCCCAGCGCGCGGCCGATCTCCTCATGGGAAACGGTCATGGTGGTGGGGCAGAAGGAAGTGACGCCCTCCCGCACCAGATGCTCGCACATCTTCGCAAGACCTTCGGCATCCGCGTCGCAGGTATCCGCGCCCACGCAGCCGTGGATATGGATATCGATAAAGCCCGGCACAATCACACATCCGGTAAAATCATATTCCTTGCCGCCGGAAAGTGCCGGCCCAATTGCGGAAATTCTGTCTCCGTCAACCGCAATATCGGCATTGCGCAAGCGAAAACTATCATCGACTATTTTTGCATTTTTCAGAATCATTGTTTTACACCTCTACGATATTTACAGCAATTCCTGAATACACAGGGGCACTTGTCGCAAACCCTTTTTTTGCTGAAAATAAATATTTTATCTTTTATTTTTATTATAAACCGAAAAAATATTTTATTCAAGCTGTTTTTGGAACACAAAAGGACTGCCGATAAACGGCAGCCCTTTTTGGTGCGCACTATTCTTTATTCCATTCGGAGAAACACAAACCGCCTGCAAGAGTCCTTATTTTACAGAGACAACGCAGAGCTTTTGCCCCTGTCCCGAAACGGAAGCATAAATTCCTGTTTTCTGACCGGGTTGGCCAATGGCCGTAATTTTGAAGAAGAAATCATCGCCCGTATGGCGCAGGGGGGTAACCTGGAATACGCCGCCGGTACCTGTGGTAAAATTGACGGAAGCGGCGCCGGGGGCTGTAATTCTAAACTGATACGACATGTTCTTTGCTACGCTGAAGTCCATATTGGTATCCGATTTAATGGTAATCGGCGCCGCTTCGGCGATCGTGACAACACAGACCTTAACCGCCTCCTGACCATTGGCTTTCATATAGAAGCCCGCAGACTGGCCGGGCTGACCGATAGCTGTTATCTTATAATAGACGTCGCTTCCGTCGGTTTTTACCTTCTCGGTCTTGAACACATTGCTGGAGCCCGCATAGAAGCTGGCCGCATTGCTGATCTTGAACTGGTAGCTTGCTCCCTGCTTTACTGAGAAATTCTTATTGGTGTCGGATACCGGCGCCGGGGGCGCGCTTACGGTAACGACGCAGACCTTAACTGCATTCTGGCCGGCAGCCTTCATGTAGAAACCGGAGGACTGACCGGGCTGACCGATTGCGGTGATCTTATAGTCGGAGTAAATACCGGAGGTGCTTACCTTCTCAGTCTTGAACACGCCGGTAGAACCCGGGTAGAAGCTGGACGCGTTGCTGATTCTGAAGGTATAGCTTGCGCCCTGCTTTACTGAGAAATCCGTGTTGGTGTCGGATTTTGGCTCCGCTGCCGCCGCAACGGTGACAACGCAGACCTTGACTGCCTCCTGACCGGCAGCCTTCATGTAAAAACCGCTGGACCGACCGGGCTGACCGATCGCGGTTATTTTGTACAGGGTGTTATTGCCGGTTTTAGCGCCTTTTTCTACTTTAAACACACCGCTGGAACCCGCGTAGAAGCTGTCGGCATTGCTAATCTGAAAGGTGTAACTCGCGCCCTGCTTTACCGAGAAATCCTTGTTGGTGTCGGACGCCGGTGCATTGCTGCCCGCTTTGGCAGTAACACTGCCGAAACGGTATGCATAGTCGCTGCTGTACTCGCTGTCCGGGAAATTGACATACAAATCGGTCTTGCCGTCTGTCTGGCTGGTGGCAGTCACCTTGTAATAATAGTCGATCCCGTCTTTTTTCTCAAACTGTACGGAAACGACTCCGTCCGTTCCCGCCATGACCACCGGAACACCGCCGCCCATAATGGACAGCTTGTAGGTGTAGGACTTGCCCTGTTCCAGCGTAATGTTTTCTTCATCCGCGGTGGTAACAACCGGGAAGTCGTCTTCTTCGTTGGCGGTTACATAGAAAGAGGCCGTTTCTCCACTCACTTTCGCTGTGATCAGAGTTGTGCCGGACACTAATGCTTTTATTTTGTAGATGTACTGATTGCCGACTCTGGTCACAAGTGACAGCTGAAGAGTATCTTCTTTGTCTGTTGTAACTGTGGGTACATAACCGAATGGCTCGCTGGAAACTGCAAAGGTATACTCGTCGTTGACATTGCAGATATATTCACCCTGCGTGTCGATCTTGAGAACCTCATTTTCTATAACGCCTACCGTGCAGAGCTTTTTTGGAACATACCCAATGGCTCCTATGTACAGGTTGGCGGATTTCCCCACATCGCCCACGGCGTCCACACGAAAATAAAAATCACCGTTCTCTTCGTCATAATCCGTTAAAGTCGTTTTCACTGTGCTATCATCATCCGAAACGAGAAATGGGAAAGAATAAGTTCCGTTGTCTTCATAGTGTACTTTAACGATATTGCTGCTCCCTTTTGCAAGAGAATAGTCCGCGTTTACATCGGAAGTAATCGTATAGGGAACTTCCCCGGTACCCTCAACAGTCAATGTCCGGGTCACGGCTGTGCCGTCGGAGGCCTTGAAGGTCAGCGTCGCCTCGCCGTTGCCCATAGCGGCCAAATCAAAATAGTATGTGCCTTCTCCGTCATCTTCCATCTGGATATCGATAACGGCCGGATCGCTTGTCTCCGCCGTAAGTGTCACTGCCGGATTGCTGACATCCGCTTCCATGCCGTAGTACATGGAATTCAGATCCAGCGTCTGAAGTGCATTAAAGTCGTCCGAAAATGTAATCTGTGTTTCTTCTTCCGCCGCAAAAGCCACCGTATTTCCGAATACCGAAAATACAAGCGTAAGCGCCAGGATCATACTGAGTACCTGCAAGCTTTTTTTCATTGTTCTTTCCCTTTCATTCTGTTAAATCTTTTGCCCAATGTTGGAATTTTCTCTGACTTCCCTATTGTATAGGAGTTCAGAAACAGTATAAAACGGAAAGAAGAATAATTCTTTATTGTAAATATTGTCAACTTTTCTGCCGGTTTTATCCGTTAAATCAGCCATCGTTTTCCGGTAAAATTTCCTGATTTTTATCATATAAAACTACAAAAAACAGGAAGAGAAAAAACAAAAAAGGCCGCCGCAAAAAGCGGCAGCCCTGATATTGAGTCAGCTTTGTTAAATCAGCTCGATAATTCCCATCTCGGCGGCATCGCCGCGGCGAGGGCCAAGCTTACTGATGCGTGTATAACCGCCGTTACGGTCGGCATACTTCGGAGCAATCTCATTGAACAACTTGTTGGCAACGTCTTCCTTTGTAACAAAGGCCAGAACGAGACGCTTGTTGTGCAGATTGTTTTCCTTCGCAATCGTTATCATTTTCTCGGTCATGGAGCGGACCTCCTTGGCACGAGTCACTGTGGTTTCGATTTTACCGTTCTCTAAAAGAAAGGTTACCATCGCTCTCAGCATGGCTGTTCTGTGGTCAGTGTCTCTTCCGAGCTTTCTGGTTCCGGGCATCGAAATATCACTCCTTTACCTTAGGTTTGCGCAATTATTCGTCATCCTTGCGCAGATTAAAACCGAGAGAGGCCATCTTCCAGACAACCTCCTCAAGGGATTTGCGTCCAAGGTTGCGCACCTTCATCATATCCTCTTCGGACTTGTTGATAAGGTCTTCAACCGTATTAATGCCGGCACGCTTCAGGCAGTTGAAGGAGCGGACCGAAAGGTCAAGCTCTTCAATGGTCATTTCCAGCACTTTTTCCTTGCCCTTGTCATCCTTTTCGACCATAATCTCCGTGCTGCTGCCCTTGTCGGACAGGTCAACAAACAGGTTAAGATGCTCGGTAAGGACTTTGGCGGCTAAAGAAACCGCTTCCTGCGCGCCGATGGTTCCGTTGGTCCAAACTTCGAGTGTGAGCTTGTCAAAGTCGATGCTCTGGCCCACACGGGTTGGCTCCACATTATAATTCACCTTATAAACAGGAGTATAAATGGAATCAACCGGAAGCTCCCCGATTACGTTCGCGTTCATGTTTTGCTTGTTGCGTTCGGCAGATACATATCCGCGCCCCTTATCCAGGGTCAATTCCATATACAGCTTTGCTCCGTCCCCCAAAGTTGCAATATGCATCTCCGGGTTCAGAATTTCAACCTCGCTGTCGCACTTGATAGAGTCGGCCGTAACATCGCACGGACCCTCTGCACAGATTTCAACTGTCTTTGGTCCATCGCAATGGAGCTTGGCGGTCAATCCCTTGATGTTAAGCACGATCTCGGTGACGTCCTCTTTCACTCCGGGTATGGTTGAAAACTCATGAAGAACGCCGTCTATTTTGATAGACGTGACTGCAACGCCCGGCAGCGAAGATAAAAGAACACGCCTCAGACTGTTGCCCAAGGTTGTACCAAAGCCACGCTCAAGCGGTTCTACAACAAATTTGCCATAGGTCCCGTCATTACTTAAAACTTCTGTCTCTATTTTTGGCTTCTCAATCTCGATCATTAGCGACCCTCCTTGACATATAGCGGATTAATTTATCAGCCATGATGTTATCTATGCTGTCATAAAACGGCATTACTTGGAGTACAACTCAACGATGAGAGTCTCATCGACTGCAAGGTCAATATCCTCGCGGGTCGGCAATGCAATGATCTTGCCTTCCAGGGTCTCACGATTGATGTCAAGCCATTTGGGAACCGGATGCGCCGAGTTTGCTTCAATAACAGCCTTGATTTTATCACTCTGACGGCTCTTATCTTTAATAGAAATTACTTCTCCCGGCTTGGTAAGGTAGGAAGGAATATCCACTCTTTTGCCGTCCACGGTAAAGTGACCGTGAACAACCAGCTGACGGGCTTCCGCTCTTGAGCTGCCCCAGCCCAAACGGTAAACCACGTTGTCGAGACGGGATTCCAAAATTGTGAGCAGTTCGTCACCGGTCTTGCCCTCTTTGCGTGTTGCAAGGTCATAGTAGCCCCTGAACTGGGACTCCAGTACACCGTAAAAACGTTTCGTCATCTGCTTGGCACGCAGCTGAAGGCCGTACTCAGAGGTCTTTTTGCGACCCTGACCGTGCTGGCCCGGAGCGTATGCCCTGCGGGTAACCCCGCATTTGTCTGTGTAGCACCTTGCGCCCTTTAAGAAAAGCTTCTGGCCTTCACGGCGGCAAAGCTTGCACACAGCGTCTGTATATCTTGCCATATTATGGTTGCACCTCCTATAATCGGTTTTGTTACTATACGCGTCTTCTCTTCGGAGGACGGCATCCGTTGTGCGGAATCGGAGTAACATCTTTAATCATGCTGACTTCGAGGCCCGCGCCCTGAAGTGCGCGGATAGCCGCTTCACGGCCGGCTCCCGGTCCCTTTACAAAAACCTCAACCGTTTTCATACCGTGCTCCATCGCTGCCTTGGCGGCGGTTTCTGCTGCGGTCTGAGCGGCGAAAGGAGTGGACTTTCTGGAACCTCTGAATCCTAATTCACCGGAACTTGCCCACGAAATTGCATTGCCCTGTGTATCGGTAATGGTAACGATCGTGTTGTTAAAGGTGGACTGGATATGAGCGGCTCCGCGATCTATATTTTTACGCTCACGGCGTCTGCGAACTGCGGTGCCTTTTTTAGCTGCGCCCTTTTGTGCTGCCATCTTTTGAATCCCTCCCTGTTACTTCTTCTTGTTGGCCATTGTCTTTCTGGGGCCCTTGCGTGTACGCGCATTGGTCTTGGAACGCTGGCCTCTTACCGGCAGGCCCTTGCGGTGACGGACACCGCGGTAGCAGCCGATTTCAATCAATCTCTTAATGTCAAATGCTACGTCGCGGCGAAGATCGCCCTCAACGCGGCAGTTATGGTCGATATACTCTCTGAGTTTTGCCGCATCGTCTTCTGTTAAATCCCTTACACGGATGTCCGGGTCAACGCCTGTTGCCGCACAGATGTCTGTTGCAGTTTTGCGTCCGATACCGAAAATATAGGTAAGAGCAATTTCGATGCGCTTATCTCTTGGCAGATCAATACCTGCTATACGCGCCATACTGGTTGCACCTCCATTGTTAATAGGTTTGCGCCAAATTAGCCCTGGCGCTGCTTATGCTTCGGGTTTTCACAGATTACCATGACTTTACCCTTGCGCTTGATAATTTTGCATTTTTCACATATTTTCTTTACAGAAGGTCTTACTTTCATTTGTGCGCCCTCCCTTAGCGAGTGTTTGTTTTACTTTGAACGCCATGTAATACGTCCGCGTGTCAGATCATAAGGAGACAACTCAATCGTAACCTTATCGCCCGGCAGAATACGGATGAAATTCATCCTGAGCTTGCCGGAAATGTGCGCGAGTATTGTATGGTGGTTTGGAAGCTCTACCATAAACATTGCGTTAGGCAGCGCCTCGGTTACTACGCCTTCAGTTTCTATTACGTCCTGTTTCGACATATATTAGCCTCCTCTTGTGGAAAACGGCCCTCAGCCTGAAAGCTGGAAAGGGCACCTCGAATTTCACGGTTGGTCTGCATTGAACCCTCGGCCAATACGGTTTTGGTCGCAAAAAGATGCTTCAGCTTCTTCTTTTTCGGGTGGCTCAGGCTGCGGCGTCTGCCGTCGCAGATAAGTGCGTACAGGGTGTCTGCCTGAAGCACCGTAAAGAAGCCGTCTTTGTCGCGTCCCGCAGCCGACCGGACAACCAGTCCCCTGACAAAGTCCATCGTTTACCCCCTTAATCCGGCAAAGTTAAAATAACCGGGCCTTCCGGGGTAATGGCGACGGAGTGTTCAAAATGTGCGGAAAGCTTCCCGTCCGCGGTTACGGTCGTCCAACCGTCCGCAAGCGTTTTCACTTCCTTCACACCCTGGTTGATCATTGGTTCAATCGCGATAGTCATGCCTGGCAACAGGCGCACGCCCCTGCCGGGTGTGCCGTAATTAGGAACACTTGGGTCTTCATGCATCTTCGCACCTACTCCGTGGCCGACAAAATCCCGTACCACCGAGTAACCGCGAGCTTCAGCATACCTTTGGACCGCGCTGCCGACATCGCCGATACGGTTACCGGCTGTTGCGGCTTTAATGCCTTCAAACAGGCTTTCGCGTGTTGCATCCATAAGGGACTGTGCTTCATGGCTTACTTCGCCGCATGGAAAAGTCCACGCGTTGTCGCCGACAAAGCCTTCAAAGGTAGCTCCTATGTCAATACTGACAATGTCGCCCTGCTTAATAATCTTCCCCTTATGTGGTATGCCGTGGATAATCACGTCGTTTACGGAAATACATGCGCTTGCCGGAAAGCCGCCATACCCGAGGAACGTGGGCTTTGCGCCCTGTTCCTCAATGTATCGGCGGACGGCACGGTCGATTTCCCAAGTTGAAACGCCGGGTTCGACCATTTCACCGGCCAGCTTTAATGCTCTTGAAGATACCTTTCCCGCTTCCCTCATAAATTTGAGTTCGCGGCTGGTTTTTAGCACTATCATGATTACGCCTCTAATGCTGCAAGAATTAGTTTTGTAGTGTGTTCAACATCCTCTTGCCCTTCAACTGTGCAAAGCTTGCCCTGTTTCAGGTAGTAGCCTTTAAGGGGTTCGGTTTGCTCGTGATACACATTTAAGCGTTCTTTTACCGTATCCGGGTGATCGTCCTTGCGCTGAACAAGGGTGCCGCCGCATTTGCTGCAAACTCCCTCAACATCCGGCTTTTTATAAAGCAGATGGTAGCTGGCTCCGCAGCTTTCGCAGACACGGCGTCCGGACATACGCTGCACAATCGTTTCGTCGGGAACCTCAATATTGATGACCCTGTCGATCCGAATGGCCATTTTGTCCAGAGCCTCGGCCTGGGGAATCGTGCGGGGAAAGCCGTCCAGAACAAATCCGTTTTTGCAGTCGTCATTGGCCAGACGTTCTTTGATAATGCCGATGACGACTTCGTCCGGGACAAGTTTTCCAGCGTCCATAAAGGACTTTGCGCGAACTCCCATTTCAGTGCCGCTTTTCAGCGCTTCACGAATAATATTGCCCGTGGAAATTGCAGGAATGTTAAAACGTCCGCAGATCACTTCCGCCTGCGTGCCTTTTCCGGCGCCGGGCGCGCCGAGAAGAATCAGATTCATATTCTCTCACTCCTTATCAATCAAGGAAGCCTTTGTAGTGGCGCATCATCATCTGAGACTCCATCTGCTTTACGGTTTCCAGCGCGACACCAACCAAAATCAGGATGGATGTCCCGCCGATCGACATGTTGTGCATGCCGGTTGCGGCGCCGTAGCCGATGGGCAGCAGAGCGATAACCGCGAGGAACAATGCCCCAATTAAAGTGATCTTTGAAAGAATCTTCGCAATAAAGTCAGAGGTCGGCTTGCCGGGACGGATTCCCGGAATTGTGCCATTGTTCTGACGAAGATTATTGGCCATCTCTATCGGATTATACTGAATTGTCACGTAGAAATAGGCAAACATGATAATCAGAAGGAAATACAGCAGCGAATACAGCCATCCGTTTGATGAAAAAGCGTCAAAAAAGCCTTTCCAAAAGCCGGTCATTACCCTATTGCCAAGGAACAGCTGAATCGTACTGGGAATGGAGAGAATGGAACTTGCAAAAATAATCGGCATAACGCCGGACATTGCAACCTTGATCGGAATATGGCTGCTCTGGCCGCCGTACATCTTTCTGCCGACTACGCGCTTGGCGTACTGGACAGGGATGCGGCGCTCCGCGTCATTCATAAACACGATCACCCAGATTACCACCAGGAAAATCACCACAAACATCGGGACAAAGAAATAATACTTGCCGTATGTTGAAGCGTCCTGGTTGGCAGCCTGTAAATATTGGCCGAGCATGCTGATTGTATGCGGCATTCTTGCCACGATACCGGCAAACAGCAAAATGGAAATACCGTTTCCAATACCTTTTTGGTTGATCTGTTCGCCCAGCCACATCATCAGCGCGGTACCTGCGGTAAACGCCATGATGATGACAAAAGCAGCAAACACTTCCTGCCAGCCCTTGGTGTACTTTGTGATATGAACGCCCTGGTAGGAACTGTTGCGCAGATAGAAGAAGTACGCGGTGCCCTGAATCAAGCCAAGACCGACGGTGACGTAGCGGGTCATGGTGCCGATTCTCTTGCGGCCCTCTTCGCCCTCTTTTGCCAGTCTTTCCAGCGACGGAATCGCAACTGTCAAGAGCTGCATGATAATGGAGCTGTTGATGTAGGGCGTTACGCTCATTGCAAACAGAGTACCGTTTGCAAAGGCGCCGCCGGAGAGCATATCAAGGTAGCTCAGTGCCGAACCGGTCTTGTCGACCGTGGTCATCAGTCCCTTCAATGCGACAACATTGAGGAACGGAACCGGAATGACGGCGCCGAAGCGGAAAACCATAATGATAAACAGCGTAAACAAAATCTTCTTGCGAAGATCGGGGATGGCCCAGGCATTCTTAATTGTATTAAACAACTTAGATCACCTCTGCCTTCCCACCCGCGGTCTCTATCTTTTGCTTCGCAGCCTCGGAATAAGCAGTTACCTTTACCGTTAATTTTTTTGTCAGATTGCCGTTACCAAGAATCTTAATCCCGTCGCAGCAGGTTTTCACAATGCCTGAATCAATCAGCGCCTGTGTATCGACCACAGAGCCGTTTTCAAACTGATCCAGTGTGCCTACATTAACAGCGACAATGGTTTTGGCAAAAATATTATTGAATCCTCTTTTTGGGATACGTCTCTGCAAAGGCATTTGGCCGCCTTCGAATCCGGGACGCATGCCTCTGCCCGCTCTGGCCTTTTGACCTTTATGGCCCTTGCCGGCAGTTTTCCCCTGACCTGAACCGTGTCCTCTGCCGATACGCTTCGGCTCTTTTGTGGAACCGGGTACCGCAGCTAGTTCATGCAACTTCATTTACTCGCACCTCCTTGCTTACGCTTTGCTTACCTCGATGAGGTGGATTATCTTGGCCACCTTGCCTTTGGTCTGGTCATTTTCCGGCTGTACCGAAGTGTCGCCTATTTTGAAAAGACCAAGGGCCTGGGCGGTTGCAATCTGGTCCTTTTTGCTGCCGATAAGACTTTTTATCAGCTTTACTTTCAGCTGTGCCATATTGCTACCCCCTTTTAAAGAATATCTTTTACCGATTTGCCGCGTGTTGCAGCGACTTCACCGGCAGTACGCAGCTTGGACATGCCGTCCAAAGTTGCTCTGACCACATTACATGGGTTGTTGGAACGCAGGGCCTTTGTTCTGATATCCCTGATGCCGATTGCTTCTACAACAGCACGAACCGGGCCGCCGGCAATAACGCCGGTACCGGGGGCGGCGGGTTTCATCAAAACTCTGCCTGCGCCGTATGCGCCGATGATTTCGTGCGGGATGGTGGAGCCGCGCATGGCAACCTTGATCAGGTTCTTTTTCGCGTCTTCAATACCCTTGCGGATTGCGTCGGGGACTTCTCCCGATTTTCCGATGCCGAAACCGACCGTGCCGTTTCCGTCGCCCACTACCACAAGGGCAGCGAATTTGAAGATACGGCCGCCTTTTACGGTCTTGGATACACGATTAATAGCAACTACATGTTCTTTGAGTTCCATAGATGTTGCGTCAATTCTAGCCAAAAGTATTCCTCCTTCTTAGAACTTGAGGCCGCCCTCACGGGCGCCTTCGGCCAGCTCTTTGA
>Ga0183095_10599_pt1 | contig 89441 bp, 95 predicted proteins | sample BioMet4_FD_130346 | JGI IMG/M metagenome (GOLD analysis project Ga0183095, IMG submission 130346) | Microbial communities from bioreactor (seeded with sewage sludge) at LBNL, California, USA - Biofuel metagenome 4 (v2) (version 3) | ecosystem: Engineered > Bioreactor > Anaerobic > Unclassified ...
CCCTGGGTACTTGCCACCGGCGGCTCGCCGGGCCGGGTCCAGCGCGGAATCGCTGGTCGCCGTCAGGCGAAACTGGACTGGATATGGGGACGTTGCACTTCGCGCTATTTCCTTTTTTCTGTGGGATGGCGGTGATAATTTTTTGCGTTTACGCGTAACACTCAGTCCGGTCGAATCCGGCCATGACGGAAGGCCGCCGGTGTTTTGCCGTAGAAATGGTGGAAAACCTTGCAGAAGTAACTACAGTCGTCAAAGCCGCAGGCAAACGCGATTTCCTTGACCGCCATAAGTTCGTTCTGCAACATTGACAAGGCCTTGCGCATCCGCAATTCGTGCAGGTATTCCGCCGGCGGCATCCCCATGTAGCGACTGAATTCCCGGGAAAAATGAGCTCGGCTGAACCCGGCAATCGCCGCCAGTTCGTCGATACCGATCCGCCGCGACAGGTTTTTCAGACAGAAATCCGTGACCCGAACCATGAAATCCGGCGCGTCGCGCTTGCCCTGCAAGTCGAATTTCAGGTCCAGAAAAACATCCATCAGAAAGTCGTACGTATACCGGGAAACCTGATAGGGCGAAGCCAGCTTTTCCTGTCCGCGCAAATCCAGAATCTCCCAGGCCGTGTTGACGCAACGGGCATCGTCGCCGAAGGTGGCGACCGGTCCCACTTCCGTCAGCAATTCACCCCACAACCGGGCCGTTTCATCACCGGCAAGCGTAAGAAAAATAAACTCCCAGCGGGAGGATTCCGGCGGCAGAAAATAGAGATGTTCGTCGGGCACCGGCAGCAGAAACGCCTGCCCGGGGTCGACACGATATTCCTGCCCGGCCCGACGCACCATGCCCCAGCCGGACAGCGTATATTGCCAGATGGCGATTTTCTCACTGCCCCGCATCATTCCGTTCCAGGAATAGCCGTGCGACGTCACCGCCTCGTGACCGCAACCCAGCATCCAGATATGGTTGATGACCGGCGCTCCGGAAAAAAACACATCGAAATGGCGGGACGTGGCAGGACGTGATGATTTAATCATAAAATTACCATTCTTAGCATAAAAATCTTATTTACTTAGTTCGATATCCTGATTATATTCTAGCATATAATTACTATTTAAGTCAAGTTGACGATGCAAAAAAATGGGCCGATGCCCGCCAAAAAAGGAAAGTTGACGATATGTTGAAGATTACGTTCATGGGAGCCGGAAGTACCGTTTTCGCCAAGAACATTCTGGGTGACTGCATGTGCCGCGAAGCGCTGCGCGAAGTACATTTCGCCCTCTATGACATCGACGCCAAACGGCTGAAGGAATCGGTCAAAATGTTGACTACCCTGAACCAGAACATCAACGCCGGTCGGGCGAAAATTTCCGCTCACCTCGGCGTGGAAAAACGGCAGGAAGCATTGCGCGGCGCCAGCTTCGTCGTCAACGCCATTCAGGTCGGCGGGTATGAACCCTCCACCGTCATCGACTTTGAAATTCCGAAGAAATACGGTCTGCGGCAGACCATCGCCGACACCCTGGGCATCGGCGGAATTTTCCGGGCCCTGCGGACCATTCCGGTGATGCTGGATTTCGCCCGCGATATGGAAAAAGTCTGTCCGAACGCCTGGTTTCTCAACTATACCAATCCGATGGCGATGCTGACCGGCGCCATGTTGCGCGGCACCCCGATCAAAACCGTCGGCCTCTGCCACTCGGTGCAGGTCGGCGCGCAGAGCCTGCTGGAAACCGTCGGCATGTGGGATGAAAAACGCGCCGCCGCCATCCGGTCCAAGACCGCCGGCATCAACCACATGGCCTGGCTGCTGGAACTCACCGAAAACGGCAAGGACCTCTATCCCGAAATTAAAAAACGCGCCGACAAAAAACTCAAGGAATGGCGCCAAGCTCCCAAAGATAAGAAAAGCGGCAATATGATCCGGCTCGAAATCATGCGCCGGTTCGGCTACTACGTGACCGAATCCAGCGAACACAACGCCGAATACATGCCCTACTGGATCAAGGCACAATATCCCGAACTGGTGGACGAATACAACATTCCGCTCGACGAATATCCCCGCCGTTGCGTCAACCAGATCGCCAGTTGGGAAAAACAGTATAAGGATATCTGCGGCAATCCGAAACTCAACCATTCCCTCAGCCGGGAATATGGCTCCGGCATCATCAACGCCATCGCCACCAACACGCCGTACCAGATCGGCGGTAACGTGCTGAACAAGGGACTGATCCCCAATCTGCCGCACGACTGCTGCGTTGAAGTGCCGTGTCTGGTGGATACGAACGGCGTGCAGGGCACCTATGTCGGCGATCTGCCGGAACAGTGCGCCGCCCTCAACCGGACCAATATCAACGTTCAGATGCTGACCATCGAAGCGGCGCTGACCGGCAAGAAGGAACACATTTATCAGGCCGCGATGCTCGATCCGCATACCGGTTCCGAACTGAAGCTTGACGACATCGTCAGCCTCTGCGACGACCTGATCAAAGCCCACGGCAAGATGTTGCCGAAGTACAAATAAACCGGATAAACACCGCATTCACCTGGCGGAACGCGGAGAAAAGAACTTGAAAAATTTTCCGATTTTTCGGTGTTTTTCTCCGCAAATTAGTTTTACGCCTCTCAGACCAAAAGAGAATAAATAGGAAAAAGAAAAATGGGAAGAAAAATTGCTTTTATCGGGGCCGGCAGTCTGGGTTTCACCCGCGGACTGGTTCGCGATCTGCTTACGTTCGACGCCTTTCAGGATTTGACGATCGCATTGATGGATATCAACGAAGAACGGCTGGAATTCAGCAAGACGGCGGTGGAAAAAATTATTGCCGCCGGCAAATATAAAGCCAAGGTCACGGCCACCATGGACCGGGCGAAAGCGCTCAAAGATGCCGACGGGGTCGTCATCACGATCCTCCAGGGCGGACCGCAGGTATTCCGGACCGATATCGAAATTCCGATGCAGTATAAAGTCGATATCAATGTCGGCGACACCCGCGGCCCGTCCGGAATTTTCCGGGCTTTGCGGACCCTTCCGGTAATGCTGGACATTTGTAAGGACATTCGCCGCTATTGTCCGCGGGCCATCGTGCTGAATTATACCAATCCGATGGCGATGCTCTGCCGGGGCATGCAGAGCCAGTTCCCCGACCTGAACATCACCGGCCTCTGCCATTCGGTCCAGGGGACGGCGGAAATGTTGGCCACGTGGATCGGCGCGCCGATGAACGAGATCACGTATTTCTGCGCCGGCATCAATCATCAGGCCTTTTACCTGAAATACCAGTGGAACGGCGAGGATGCTTACCCGCTGATTCATCAGGCCATTGTCGAAAAGCCGGAAATCTATCGGGCCGAACTGGTCCGCAACGAAATGTATCTGGCGCTGAATTACTATGTGACCGAATCCAGCGGCCACAATTCCGAATACAACGCCTGGTTCCGCAAACGTCCGGCCCTGATTAAAAAGTACTGCACCGACAGCACCAACTGGAACCCCGGCCATCACGCCTACATTCTCAACGAATATCTCAACCGGGAAAAAACCTGGAAGAAAGAAACCAAAGCCGACCTGAAAAAGCCGGTTGACCTCAAACGCGGCCATGAATACGCGTCGTCCATTTTCAACGCGATTTTCGGCGACAACGCCATGTACGAATTCAACGGCAACGTCCGGAACAACGGGCTGATCGACAACCTGCCGACCGGCTGCTGTGTGGAAGTCCCGGTGCTGGCCTCGCACCGCGGCTTGGACGCCATGCACGTCGGCTCGCTTCCCGCCCAACTGGCAGTACTCAACAACACCAGCGCCCGTTGCGAAGAACTGGCGGTCGAAGGCGCACTGGCCGGCGATGCCCGGATGATTTACCATGCGGTGATCTTCGATCCGCTGACCTCGGCGGTTTTGAGTCTGGAAGAAATCCGGAATATGGTCAATGAAATGCTGCGGGCCAACAAAGATTACCTGCCGCACTTCAAAACGCTGGAAGTCAAACGCTAGCAGGACCCCGTTCGAAAATTGCCTAACCGAATCTCCGGGGAGAAACCCTGAAAAATTTGCAAATTTTTCCAGGTTTCTCTCCGGCCCACATTCCTGACTTTTAAACTTTTTAATTTATCTATCTATTTGCGCAGCAAATAGATAGATAAAATACAAAGTTTTGCGGGGTCAAAATTGGGGCGCGGGGAAGAAATGGGGTGCTGTTTCAAAAGCACCCCGTGTCTTCCCCGCTACCCAAGATTTGAGACTGCCGACTATTTCCGGGTCACCACGAACACGCAGAACGGCGCAAACAGATTGGGATGAAAACGCGCCCAGAAATCGCCGTGATGGCCGAGCGGAATTTCCTGGAGAATCCGCACGTTCAAATATTCGCAAAGTTCACGGAAATCGCGGATGGTGCCCAGATGGATGTTGCTGGTGTCGTACCACATGTCGGGCAGCGTCTTGGTCACCGGCATCCGCCCCTGAAACAGCAGTTGCAAGCGGGCGTGGAGATAGCCGAAATTGATAAAACTGATGACCACGTTGTGGCCGACCCGCAGCATTTCCTGCAACAGATGGTCCGGACGGCTGACCGCTTGGAGCGTCTGACTCAGGACCACATAGTCGAACGAATCGTCTTTGAACATCAGTTTCTGATTCAGATCGCCGTGGACCACGGGAACGCCGTTGGCCACGCAGCCGAGAATGTCATCCTGCGAAATTTCCACGCCGAGCCCGTGGACGTCCTTTTCGGCAGCCAGCAGTTTGAGCAACCCGCCGTCGCCGCAGCCGAGGTCGAGCAATTTGACGTGGGCCGGAATGAGGTTGGCAATCACGCTCAGGTCTTTACGACAGGAAAGCAACACGTCATAGAGTTCGTCAGTCATGCCTTGCCTCCGTGCCGGACGGCTTGAATCAGGTTGTCCAGATAGTCGCGGACCATCCGGCTGAGGGTATCGGTTTCGAGCAGGAACGCGTCGTGACCGTAGGCCGATTCGATCTTGCAGTACGTGGCGTCGATCCGGTTCTCCACCAGCGCCGACACCATATGTTCCGACTGATACGGCGGGAACAGCCAGTCGCTGGAAAACGACACCACCAGGAAACGGCTCTTGACGTGACGGAACGCGGCCGCCAGATCGCCGTCGGTTTGAGCCGCCAGGTCGAAATAGTCGATCGCCCGGGTGATATAGAGATAGGAATCGGCGTCGAACCGTTCGACGAACCGCTTGCCCTGGTATTGCAGATAGCTTTCCACGGCGAAATCGCGGGAAAACGCAAACGAATATTGATCGGAATCCTGCAGTTCGCGGCCGAACTTGCGGATCATCGATTCGTCGCTGAGATAAGTGATGTGAGCCAGCATCCGGGCGGTCGCCAGACCGTTTTCCGGAATTTTGTCTTCGTAATTGCCGTTGTCCCATTTGGGATCGTATTTGATGGCTTCGCGGCCGACCCAGTTGAACGCAATCCCCTGCGGCGACAGCCGCGCGGTGCAGGCAATCGCCAGCACGCCGTTCACCGCGTCGGGAAAATCCACCGCCCACTGCAATGCCTGCATTCCGCCCATCGACCCGCCCGCCACCGCCAGCCACCGGGCAATGCCGAGATGCTGCATCAACCGATGCTGCGCCCGGACCATGTCGCTGATGGTAATGACCGGAAAATCCATGTTGTAACGTTTGCCGGTGGCCGGATTGATCGACCGGGGGCCGGTGGAGCCGGAACAGCCGCCGATCACGTTGCTGCAAACAATGAAATACTTCCGGGTGTCGAACGCCTTGCCGGGACCGACCATCTCGTCCCACCAGCCCGGTTTGCGGTCGCTTTCGGAATAATAGCCGGCCACATGGGCATCGCCGGACAGCGCATGCAGAATCAGAATGGCATTGTCGCATTCCGCATTCAGTTCGCCATACGTCTCATAGTGAATGTTGACCTTGGCCAGTTTTTTGCCGCAATCCAGCGGCAAAAAATCTTCTTCGCGCTCGCCGAAGGTAAAATCATGAGGTACGACAATGCCTATGCTTTGAGTATCCATCTTATCGAAAATATCCGCTCCCGCGCCTTGGCGCTCAAACTTTGTTCAATATCTTAAACTTGATTCATTATATTGAATATCCAAATTATAAAGATACCGTCATTTAAATAATTGTCAATCACGGTTGCCGAGAGGCCGGGTTAAAATTATATTAAACCGTTCCGTTGCCCGATGGACAGCCGACGATTAAAAAAGGCGATAGCGATGATTCAGAGTAATGACGTTCATATCGAGAGTATTTCTCCGCTGAGTACGCCGGAGGAAATCAAAAACATGTTTCCGGCCAACGCCGTCATCATGAAAAAAGTGGTGAACAGCCGGAAACAGATTTGCGCCGTGCTGGACGGCACGACGCGGAAACATATCCTGATTACCGGTCCCTGCTCGATCCACAACGAAGACGCGGCGCTGGAATACGCGGAACGGCTGCTCCGGCTCCGGGAAAAAGTGAAAGACGTGATTTTTCCGGTGATGCGGGTCTACTTTGAAAAACCGCGGACCACGGTCGGCTGGAAAGGCCTGATCTACGATCCCGATCTGAACGATTCCAGCAACATCGAAAAAGGACTGCGGATGGCTCGGCGGCTGCTGCTCCGGATCGTCTCGCTCGGACTGCCGACGGCGACGGAAATTCTCGAACCGATCATTCCGCAGTACATTGCCGATCTGATCACCTGGGCGGCGATCGGCGCCCGGACGACCGAATCCCAGACGCATCGCCAGTTGACCAGCGGTCTGTCGATGCCGATCGGGTTCAAGAACGCCACCGACGGCGGCATTCAGGTGGCGTTGAACGCCATCCAGGCGGCAGCCTTTCACCATGCGTTCATCGGTATTACCGAACAGGGCAAGGTCGGAATTTTCCGGACCAAAGGCAATCCCTACGGCCATATCGTCCTGCGCGGCGGCGAAACGCAGACCAATTACAGTTCGGAGTACATCGCCTTCACCAAGGTCGTGATGCAGAAGGCCGGGCTGCGCCCGAACATCATCGTCGATTGCAGTCACGCCAATTCACGCAAACAGCCCCAGCGGCAGTTGGACGTGATGCGGGACGTGCTCGGTCAGATCGAACAGGGCGAAACGGCGGTCATCGGAACCATGCTCGAAAGTAATCTGTTGCCCGGCAGCCAGCCGCTCGACGCCAAGCCGGTACAGCCCGGCGTCTCGGTTACGGATGCCTGCATCGGCTGGGACGATACCGAAAAGATCATTCTGGAAGCCGCCGAACGGCTGCGGCGGATAAATTTTCAAACAGTCGAAACCCATAAATCATAGTGTCATTTTTTGTCCATTGACCAGGACATTTGTATTCAAACGTCCTTTTTCTCTCGCGGTTGTTTCTGATTCGGCGTTGCGGGAGAGCGTCAACCGTGCTAATGTTAGTACCTTGAATGGTATCCGATTGGGTGTGGCAGAAAATACTAGCGGCAGGAAGCGATTATGAGATTAAGGTTGAAACAGCGTTATCGGAAGACGATGCTGTTTTTTATCAAACTCTTTCGCCAGGAAGGTTCGCCGGAGTGCATCGCGCGAGGAGCGGCGCTCGGGTTGCTGGCGGCTTTTCTGATTCCGATCGGAACCCATACGGTAATGATTCTGGCGCTGGGGTTTCTGTTCCGCTGCAACAAGATCACCGCCATGGGGGTGACGTTTACCATTTCCAATGAAATCACCATTCCGGTGATCTATCCGCTGCAATGTCTGATGGGCAGCTATATTCTGCAAGATCCGCTGTCGCTGCTGGAAGTCCGGGAACTGCTCTCCGAACTCTATAACGACTTTACCTGGGGGACCTGCTGGATGGTGGCGAAAGAAATCGGGATTCCGTTTGTCATCGGCGGCGGCATCATGGCCGGCATCACCATGCCGATCGGCTACGTCATGGCGCTCTCGTTTGCCCGTAAGCTGAAAGCGCGGCATGAGGCCAAAATGCAGCGGCGCAAAGAATTGGCCGAAGCGGCAGCCGCGGCAGCCGCAGCCCGGAAATAATCGGCAGGTTGCCATTGTGTTCACTCCTCACCCCAACTTGACCCCACACATGATTTATTGATCTGTATTTTTGTGTAAACAGATAAATAGACTAAAAATGAAGAAACAGGGAACGTTTTTTTCCCCGAAGACGTGTCTGGAAAGCCCCTGGCTTACAGCGTAAACCTTTCCCCCGACATACTGCCGGGAAAAAATTTTCTTCCAACTATTGACAGCAACGCTTTGTTGTAATTTCGGCAAAGGCAGCCATCCGGTCAAACGGAAACCGAATATGCCGCGCTGCTCGATGGCCTGCTGCAACTCCGACCCCGGCGACAGCGACGGCGTCCGCTGGCACCCCAACGATCGGGGCATGGCCGGATATGCACAGGCCATTTTTGCGGTTTTCCCCGCCTGCTATCCGGCAACGGAAGTCAACTCCGGCGGCCGGAAGTAAAACACGCCGGCGCCAGGCCGAGATGCTGTTTGAACAGCCGGGAGAAATAGTACGGATCGTCGAAGCCGAATTCGCCCGCCGTCTGTTTGACGTTGTGTCCGGCCAGCAGATAGCGCTGCGCCGCCGCGAATTTCAGGTTCAGAAAATATTCGTACGGCGAAGTGCCGGTCTGAAGCCGGAATTTTTTGCGGAACGTCTCGAACTCGATGCCGTACTGCTGCGCGAGGCCGCGCAGATCGATGTCCCGATCCCGCAGATGATGTTGAATCAGCGTCACGGCGGCCTGAATCACCAGACTGAACGGTTCCTGTTTCCGTTCCTGTCCGTACCGGAAAATCAACCCCAGCACCCGATGCAATTCCATGGCGGCCAGCAGCGGCGACGCCGGACCGGTCTCCCGCTGATAACGATACAGCGACTCATAGGCCTGAATCAGCTCCGGCACCATGCCGGGATAGGTCAGCGCATGATCCGGCACCAGCGGTCCGAAGCATTGTTCCGCCGCGAACCCATCGAACAGCACCCAGTATTCGGTCCACTCGGTCCCGGGGTACGGGTCGTAGCAATGTTCCACGCCGGGAAATAAGTAAAACGCCGTGCCCGGCCCGATTTCCCGTTCCGGCGTGTTCCGGTCGCGAAACGTGCCGGAGCCCTCCAGCAAATACATCGCCGCGTGATACGGCAGCGTCCGCGCCCGGCCGTGCAGCATCGGCTTCTTCTTTTTCTGCAATCCGGAGTTTTTTACCATATCATCCATTATATTGCCCGTTTTCGGAATTGTGTCATGTTCATTTAACGGTATAATTAGGATAACATGATTTTACCATATTGTCTATTAATCATCACGGAAAACAACCATGCGTAAACTGAATTTTGCCGGAGAACATGACCTTTTTATCGCCCCCGACGGCGACGACACCCATTGCGGCGGCAGCAGCGCCCCGCTGTCAACCCTGTCCGGCGCGCTGAGCCGATTGCGCCAGTTGCGGCAACAGGGCAAGCTGGCCGTGCCGACCACCGTCTGGATGCGCGGCGGCACCTATCCGCTGACCCGCACCGTGGTGTTCACCCCGGACGACAGCGCCCCGGTCACGTTCCGCGCCTGTCCCGGCGAACAACCGGTATTCGACGGCGGCCGCCGCGTCACCGGTTGGACCGCCGTCCAACTCAACGGGCACACCGTCTGGCGGGCGCCGTTGCCGCCGGAAATCACTTGGACCGTCGATCAGCTGTTCGTCAACGGTCAGCGCAAGACCCGCGCCGCCTTCCCGAAAAAAACCTTTCTGCGCATCGCCGGCGACAACCTCGAACATCCCAGGTTGACCAACTGCGCCGATCATTTCGCCGTTCGGCCCGGCGACTTCAATCCGAACTGGTCCGCGCCGCAGGACATCGAAGCGTGCGTCATCCACAAATGGATCGAGGAACGGATGCCGTTCCGGTCGTTCGATGCCGATTCCCAGCTTTTTCATTCGACTCACACCTCGCGGTTCGAGCTCGACCCGGCCGACACCGAATACCGCTGGGAAAACGTCCGCGAAGCCCTGACCGAACCCGGAGAATACTATTGCGACCACCGCGAAAGAGTGCTCTACTACCGGCCGGAAAAACAGGAAAAAATCCATCAGTTCGACGCGGTCATCCCCGCCCTCGGTTGCTTTCTCCGGTTCGACGGCGATCCCGAAGCCAACCGCCGGGTGGAATGGCTGACGTTCGACGGCCTCACTTTCCGGCACGGCGGCGCAGTCCGTCCGGTGATCGAGGCAATTTTCGACTTTCACGATTCGATCGCCCCGGCATACCGCAACTACCCGCTTAAAACCGTCTGGTTCGACGAACTCAAGCAGCAGCACCGTCTTTCCGCCGGCGCGCCGCAGGGCGCCGCCCATCAGCCGGGCAGCATCTTCCTCTATGGCGCCGCCCACTGCACTATCGCCAACTGCACCGTTGAAAACGGCGGCTGGTACGGCATCGCCGTCGACGCCGGCTGTTCCGATATTCACCTGATTCGCAACGAATTCCGCCATCTTGGCGCGGGCGGCATCCGGGTCGGCGGGGCCGATCCCGAAACCGCCGCGCACCATCCCGCATTGCTCACCGAACGGCTGACGGCCACCGACAACCACATTCACCATGTCGGCGAGCTCCAGTTCAGCGCCTGCGGCATCATCCTGTTTCACGCCGCCGCCAACCGAATCGAGCACAACCACATCCACGACCTTTATTATACCGGCATCTCCTGCGGCTGGACCTGGGGCTACGGTCCCGCCGTGACCCGGGAAAACCGGATCGGCTGGAACCGCATCCACGACCTCGGCAAAAAATTGCTCAGCGACATGGGCGGCATCTATCTGCTCGGCATTCAGCCCGGCACCCGCGTTTACAACAATCACATCAGCAACATCGCCAGCCGCTATTACGGCGGCTGGGGCATCTACACCGACGAAGGTTCCAGCCACATCGTGATCGAGGAAAACATCTGCCACGACTGTTCCTGCGAAGGCTTTCACCAGCACTACGGACGCGAAAACATCGTTCGGTTCAATGTTTTCGCCCTGTGCGGCGACAACGGCATCGCCGTCAGCGCGGGCGCCGGACGCACCAACGGCTACGAATGCCCGGGCGACAACTACACCACCAACGTCTCGCTGATCGGCAATCTGGTCATCACCTCCGGCAAGCCGTTTTTCCGCAACGGGTATATGATTTCCGCCTTCGACACCCGCGAACTCTACAGCGACAACAACTGTTTCTTCGACCTGGCCGACAAGCCGTCGACCGTCTTTGCCCACGGCCCGGACAATTGGAAGGCCACGCTCAAGGGCTGGCGAAAAATGGGCCACGACCTGAATTCCTTCATTACCGATCCCGCCTGTTTCGACCTTGCCGGACGGGACTTTCGGCTGCGTCCGGAGTCGCCGCTGTTGCGCTGGGGATTCCGTAGCATCGACCTCTCCGCCGCCGGGGTCCGGGAACCGTAAATGATTACCGCCGCCGAACGGCGCCGCGGAATGGATTACTCCATCTACAGCGCCGTGCTTTCCAGTTTTTTTCTCGCCGCCGTGGGCGGCCCGGTGCTGACCGGATTGATGCTGTCGCTGCACTTCACCAAGTTCCAGATCGGGCTGGTGACGGCGGTCGGCCTGCTGTTTCCGCCGCTCCAGGTGGCCGGAGCGCTATGGCAATCGCACCGGTGCCGACGGAAAACCTTCTGGGGTTTCTGGAACGGCGTCTACTACGCCGCATATCTGCTGCTGGCCGGGCTGACGCTCGGCTGGACGACGCTCCCCGGCGGCACGGGCATCGGCTATTTTCTGCTGCTGTTCGGCCTGATTCAACTGGCGGCGCAGTTGCCGGCGGCGGTGTTTCTGGCCTGGCTGGGCGACCTGACGCCGGCAGCGGAAAGCAATGCGTTCTGGAACCGGCGGCAGGCTTGGATGCAGATTGCCGCCATTGTGGCGGCTATCGGCGTCGGGTTCACGGTCGACCTGCTGGGCCGCGACCGGACTTTGACGTATACCGTCATGCTGGTCGCGGGGACGCTGTTCGGGTGGTGGGCCTTCCGGGTTCAAGCCCGAGTTCCCGATCCGGAAACCGCCCGGCCGGCGGGCCATGCGCCGGGAATTCAGCTCCGGCACACCTGGCACAACCGCAATTTCCGGTTGCTGCTGGCGTTTTTTTCCGTTCAGTCGTTTGCCATCAGCATGGTGAGCGGCTTCTTTTTCGTCTACCTGCAACAAAACCTGAAGTTGTCGATGACCGCCATTCAGACGCTCACCGCGATCAGCGGGCTGGTCGGTTTTTTCAGCGCGATGTGGTTCAAAACCCTCGGCAATCGGATCGGACGGAAAAAACTGCTGTTGTGGTGCTCGGGGTTCAAGGTGGTCGAACTGCTCTGCTGGGGCACGCTGTCGGCGGGGGGGGGCTGGCTCCAGGCACTCCCGTGCTTCATCATCGGCGGCGCGGTCAACACCGGCATCGCCGCCATGCAGCTGTCGCTGCTGACCTCGCTCGACCGCAGCCGCAACAAGAGTTTCGCCATCGCGCTCTTTGCCGCGCTGGTGGGACTGTGCGGACTGGTCAGCGCCGGTTGCAGCGGCAGAATTTACGACCGGCTGGAAACCGTCTGGCACGTCTCCGCCACGCTGACGCCGTTCAACCTGCTCTGTCTGACCTCCGCCGCGCTCTATCTGGTCGGACTGTTCTGGCTGCGGTCATTCCGGGAACCGCAACTGCCGCCGCCGGAAGCCGTCCGGACTCAACCCACGAAATAGAGGTAGGCCCCCAGAATGCAGACCAGCACCAGACAGGACGCCGCCAGATCGTACCAGCTCCAGCTGTTCCGGGACGCCGCCCGGTTTTCCGCCGTCACCGTGCCGAAAGTCAGCCCCGTGATCCGGGCATAGTCCGGCGGTGCGGTCAGATAGCTGACCAGCACCATCGTTCCCACCGACACCAGCGTAATCAGAATGCTGAAGTATTGAAAGTTGATGTTGTTGACGATCCACAAGAATGATCCCTGCGCATAGCCGCCGGCAAACCCGGAGAGTTTCATCGTCACCGGCGTATCCACCGCCATCCGGAACAACCCGAGCGCGAAGCCCGCCAGCATGGCCGCCAGGCACCCCTGCGCGTTCAGCCGTTTCCAGAACACCCCGAAGAAAAACACCACGAAAATCGGCGGCGCCAGATACCCCTGCACCGACTGCAAATATTCGTACAGTCCGCTCGCCCCCTTGACCACCGGAATCCACAACAGCGCGATCACTACCATCACCGCCGTGGCCAGCCTTCCCATCCGCACCAGTTCGTGCTGCGACGCCTTCGGCCGGATTTTGCTGTAGAGGTCCACGGTAAACAATGTCGAACAGGCGTTGAATACCCCGGCCAGCGAACTCATCAGCGCCGAGAGCAGCCCCGCCACCACGATGCCGCGCAGTCCCGCCGGCAACAGATATTTGACCAACAGCGGAAACGCTCCCTGCGCCCCGTCCGGCGACCCGAACGCGCCCGTCAGTTCCGGAATCTTGCCGCTCTTGGCCAGCGCGAAACAGATCAGACCGGGAATGATGAACAGATAGACCGGGAACAGTTTCAGAAACGCCGCGAAAATACTCCCGCGCCGGGCGATGGTTTCATTCGGCGCCCCCAGCGCCCGCTGCACGATGTATTGGTCGGTACACCAGTACCAGAGCCCGATCACCGGTGCGCAGATCGCCATCCCCAGCCACGGAAAGTTGTTGTTGAAATACCAGGCGATCCGGCCCGGCTCCTTGACCGGGGCCCAGGTGCCCTCCATGCCGGCGGGAATCAACGGTTTCCAGAGGTTGAACATGTCGGACCCGCATATGCTGCGAAGTTCGTGCCAGCCGCCGAGCTGTACCAGCCCGTAAATGGTGAGCAACGCCGAGCCGCAGATCAGCACCACCACCTGAATCGTATCGTTATACGCCACCGCGCGCATTCCGCCGAGCATCGTGTAAAGACCGGTCAGCAGAATCACCGCCACCGACCCGATCCAGAAACTGTCGATCGTCACCCCGCCCAGGTTCACCTGAACTTCCGGCAACAGTGTGGCGAACACCACCCCGCCGGCAAAAATTCCTACCGCGATTTTCGACACGATAAACGTAATCAGCGACACGATCGACAGCACGTAGCGCGACCCGGCGGAAAACCGCCGCTCCAGAAATTCCGGCATGGTGAACACCAGCGACCGCGCATAAAACGGCACAAACACCCACGCCAATACCAGCAGGCACCACGCGTGCAACTCGTAGTGCGCCATGGCCACGCCGTCTTTCGCTCCCGACCCGGCCAGACCGACGATGTGTTCCGAGCCGATGTTCGAGGCAAAAATCGACGCCCCGATCACCCACCATCCCAGGTTGCGCCCGGCCAGAAAATAGTCTTCGGCATTGTCCTTGCCGCGATGAACCACCCACCAGACCACTCCCGCCAGCAACCCGAAATATGCCAGAATGGCAAACCAGTCCCAGCCGCCGAGCGTCGATGTCGCCAATACCATGATTTTTCCCCCCATTGATGGTTATTCTAAAATTATCGTGCCAATTCCGATTTTGTCAACCGCCGAGAGCATTAAAACGAGTTTCCGGGGAGAAACCCTGAAAAATTTGGAAATTTTTCCAGGTTTCTCCCCGGACCCCTTTTCCTGACTTTCAAACTTTTAAATTATTTATCTCTTTGCGAAGCAAAGAGATAAATAGAATAAATGTTTTGCGGGGGGAGCAAAGTTATAGCGCGAAGAAGAAATGGGTTGCTGTTTTCAAAAGTACCTCGTGTGTTTCCCGCTACCCATGATCGAATATTTCCGTCAACATATTTCCGTCCGCATTATTTCCCGACAATCTTTCAAACAACGCGTAACTCCGTATAAAATCGGGCCGACTATAAAAAAGAAGCCGTCGCCGCGACAACCGCTTGAGATGGAGTTGACAAAGCGTACTTGAAACATATATTTAAATTATTTACTTGAATTATGTGGCGGAGGAAGTTTGGTATGCCGGCAAGAAAAGATGGCAAAGAGACGCGGCGCCGGATCTTGGAAGTAGCCTGCGAAGTATTCAGCCAAAAGGGATTTCACGATGCTACCCATGCGGAAATCTGCCGATTGAGCAAAGTCAATCCGGCGGCAATCAATTATCATTTTCGCAACAAGGAAACGCTCTACGCGGAAGCTTGGAAAATGGCGTTTCAAAATTCGCTGAAACTGTATCCGCCGGGCAGCGGCGTGCCGGCGGACGCCCCGCCCGAAACGCGGCTGCGGGGCCGGATTCTGTCGCTGGTGCGACGGGCCTACGATCCCGCCTGCCGGGAATTCGACCTGCTCCACAAGGAAATGTCCAATCCGACCGGACTGCTGGACGAACCGATGCGGGAAGTATTGACCCCGTTGCAGCAGAATATGATGGCGGTGATCCGGGAACTGCTCGGCACCCAGGCGTCGGATACCGACGTGGCGCTGTGCGCCATGAGTATTCTGGCCCAATGTTTCCATCATCTGCGGCACCGGCGGCATCGGGTGATTACGCCGGTCGATCAGCATATCGTCGAAATCAAACCCGACGTGCTGGCCGACCATATCACGGCGTTCAGCCTGGCCGGTATTTACGAACTCCGCCGGCGCACGCTGGCATCGTCCCAACTATCCAATACTCACCAATCATGAGGTTTTAACGTATGAAGAAAGCAGTAATTGCAGTAGTAGTAATCGTCGTTCTCGCCGGCGCCTGGATGGGTTTCCGGGCGCTGAGCAGCCGCGATCAGACGCCGGCGTCCGAATATCGGACCACGCCGATTCAGCAGGGGGAAATCGTCCAATCGATCACCGCCAACGGTACGGTCGAACCGGAGGAACTGGTCAACGTCGGCGCCCAGGTCACCGGCCAGATTCTCAACTTCGGCAAGGACCGCAACGGCGCGCCGATCAACTACGGGTCCCAGGTGGAAGAAGGCATGATGCTGGCCCGGATCGACGATGCCACCTACAAGGCGGAACTGGAAATGGCCAAAGCCCAGGTGCTTCAGGCCCAGGCCACGCTGAAACACGACGACAACGATCTGACCGACCTGCGGGCCAAACTCAAATTGGCCACCAGCGATTGGGACCGCGCCAAACGGCTCCGGCCCACCGAAGCCATGACGCAGGCCTCCTACGATTCCTATCAGCAGGCCTACAACTCCGCCGTGGCCAATCTGGCCAAGGGCGAAGCCAGTCTGCTCCAGGCCAAAGGGTCGCTGGCCTACGCGCAGGCCTATCTGATGAAAGCCCAGCGCAACGCCGATTACTGCATTATCCGGTCGCCGGTCAAAGGCGTGGTGATCGACCGCCGCGTCAACATCGGCCAGACGGTGGTCTCCAGCATGAGCACCTCCAGTCTGTTCCTGATTGCCAAGGACCTCAAGCGGATGCAGGTGTGGGCCTCGGTCAACGAAGCCGACATCGACCGGATCAAAGTCGGCCAGCCGGTCACCTTTACCGTCGACGCTTTCCCCAACGAAACCTTTCACGGGGAAGTCGGCAAAGTCCGCCTCAACGCCTCTCAAACCAACAACGTCATCACCTATACCATTGAAGTCAATACCGACAACACCAGCGGCCGGCTGCTGCCCTATCTGACCGCCAACGTTTCCTTTATCGTGGCCAAACATGAAAACGTGCTGATGGTGCCCAACGCCGCGCTCCGCTGGTCGCCGCAGCCCGAACAGCTCAGCGAAGCCGATCAGAAGCTGCTCGACCGCACCGGCAAACCCAAAAACCGGAAACAGCTCTGGCTGCTGGTCAACAATCAGCTGAAACCGGCGGAAGCCACGGTCGGTATTACCAACGGTACCTTTACGGAAGTCGCCGGCGACGGCCTGAAAGAAGGCGAAGCCGTCATCTACGGCATCCAAACCGCCGATGCCGCTTCCAGTGATACGGTTAATCCTTTCGCTCCCAAAATGCCCAAACGCAAACGGTGATCATCATGGCTCTCATCAAACTCAATAATATTTTCAAAACGTATCATGTCGGTGAAATCGATGTTCCGGTCCTGAAAGGCGTTTCCCTGGAAGTGGAACGCGGCGAGTACGTGGCCCTGATGGGCGCGTCCGGCTCGGGCAAAAGTACGCTGATGAACATTCTCGGCTGTCTGGACCGGCCCTCCTCCGGCGAATACTGGATCGACGGCGAGGAAGTCTCGCAATATTCCAACGACCGCCGGGCGCTGATCCGCAACCGCAAAATCGGCTTCGTCTTCCAGAATTTCAACCTGCTCTCCCGGACCAGCGCGCTGGAAAACGTCATTATGCCGCTCACCTATACCGCCGATCATATGACCAACAAGGACAAACTCAACCGCGGCAGCGAAATGCTCGACCGGATGGGGCTGAAAGACCGTCAACACCATCATCCGTCGCAACTCTCCGGCGGCCAGCAGCAGCGCGTGGCCATCGCCCGCGCCCTGATCAACAATCCCCCGGTGTTGTTCGCCGACGAACCCACCGGCAACCTCGACTCCCAGACCAGCAAAGAAGTCATGGCCATGTTCGAAGAACTCAATACCCGGGACGGCATCACCATCATTCTGGTCACGCACGACGTCGATGTGGCCTGGCACGCCCGCCGGATCATCCACATCAGCGACGGTATGATCGTCGACGGCGCGTTCGCCGGCAAAGAGGCCGGGAAAGACGCTGCCGCACCCCAGGCGGCAGCTGAACCCGCGGGAGTCTCCGCATGAAACTCCGCGGTACGTTTCACACCGCCATCAAGGCGCTTTCCCGCAATCCGATGCGGGCGCTGCTGACCACGCTGGGGATTGTGATCGGGATCGCCGCCGTCATCGCCATGATGGAAATCGGGAAAGGCTCGTCGGCCGCCATTGAAAAGTCGCTGGCCAGCATGGGCGCGAACAGTTTCATGGTTGCGCCGGGCGCCGCCGCCAGCGGCGGCATCACCTTCGGGTTCGGCAGCGCCATGACTCTGACGCCGGGCGATTACCAGGCGATTGCCACCGAATGTCCCGCCGTCAAATACGTCGCCCCGATCGTCCGCGCCCGGGCACAGGCGGTCTACGGGCACCGCAACTGGGTGCCGAACCAGATTCAGGGTTCGACGCCGTCGTTTCTCAACCTGAAAAACTGGAACGAGATGGCGGACGGCGAATGTTTTACCGAACATGACGTCAAGATCGGCGCCAAAGTCTGCGTGATCGGCAAAACCATCGCCCGCGAATTGTTTCAGGGCGAATCGCCGGTCGGCAAAGATATCCGCGTCAAAAATATTTCTTTCCGCGTTGTCGGCGTGCTCCCCGCCAAGGGCGCCGACATGATGGGCACGGACCAGGACGACATTATCATCGCCCCCTGGACCACCATCAAATATCGGGTTTCCGGCTCGAAACTGGGCAATTCTTCCCAGAGCGACAGTTCTTCGACCTCCACGCTGCCCAGCGACATCTATCCGTCCGGCCAAGCCGATCTCTATCCGGAAGCGTCCAGCACCCAGACCGCCGACACGAAAATATCCGTCCGGTTCACCACGGTCGACGTCATTCTGGTGGAAGCGATTTCCACCGATGCGATTCCGCAAGCCATCAGCGAAGTCACGCAACTGCTGCGGGAACGGCACCGGCTCCGCGACGGCGTGCCCGACGACTTCAACATCCGCAATTTCGCGGAAATGAGCAAAGCCATGAAATCCACTACCGCCGTCATGACCAATCTGCTGCTCTGCGTGGCAATGATCTCACTGGTGGTCGGCGGGGTCGGGATTATGAACATCATGCTGGTTTCGGTCACGGAACGGACCCGGGAAATCGGTCTCCGCATGGCGGTCGGCGCCAAGTCCAACGATATTCTGCTGCAATTTCTGGTGGAATCGATCGTCCTGTGTCTGACCGGCGGGGCCATCGGCATCCTGCTGGGACACGGCGGGGCCATGCTGGTAAAATTCGTCATGCACTGGCCGGTCGCCACCTCCCCGGCCGCCATTACGGCCGCCGTACTGGTTTCCGCCGGCGTCGGCATCGTCTTCGGCTTTTATCCGGCCTGGAAAGCCTCCCGGCTCGACCCGATCGAAGCATTGCGGTACGAATAAAAAAAAACCGGCGGCCGGCAAAATCTTGCCAACCGCCGGGGCGAAGAGAGAGCACACTCAAACTAATCGCCTGGGAGAAACCCCTTTGCCGCGAACCGGTCAATCGCCGGTCGACCACCGGGGATTGAGTACCAACTTGTCCGCCAGCGCCCGGCCGAGCGGATCGGCGTCCGGCGCGCAGAAGCCCAGATGCCAGTGCCGGGTCCAGCCTTCCGCGTGGGCGAAACGGCCGGACATCTTGCCGCACTGGGCGGTTTCCTTTTCCATTTCCAGCAGATAGGAATCCATGCCCTGACTGGCGTCGAGCCATTCTTTCTGGCTGCGATGACAGGCCAGCATGTCCCGCTTGGTCTTCATCTCGGTGGTGACGTCGATGAAGAATTCCGGCTGGACCAGATGGCGCAGCGGATCGTGCAGACCGTGCGGCAGCGCGTGATAAACCGTGATGTCGCCGTTGACCGCCGGTCGCGGCGGATCGGAAATCAGGTTCATCATGCCGCGGCAGAAGGCCGCGCTCACGCCCAGCCGCACCGCGTTGGTATGATCTTCCATGTAGTCCACCGTCGACTGCACCAGCAGAATTTCCGGTTCGATTTCCCGGATGACCGCCGCGGCTTTCGCCAGCAGTTCCGGCGTATAGAGAATTTCCAGATCGCTGCACAGACTGTCGTGAAACACCGCGCCGATACTGGCGGCGGAAGTCATGGCTTCCTGCCGCCGGATCCGGGCGGTTTCGGCGCGGTCGTAAACCGCCGAACCCCGGTCGCCGTTGCCGATGTTCAGATAGTGAATCTCATAGCCGGCCTGACGGAGCAGCAGCAACGTCCCGCTCATCATGAATTCGATGTCGTCGGGATGCGCCGCCGCCGCTAATACACGTTTGCTCATGGACCGACTCCTCTAGTGCATTTCCACCGTGCATTCGCCGATGCCGCTGCGCAGGAAATTGAACTGCACATTGGGATGGAGCGCCAGCATCGACATCGGCACCGCGCTGTCGACGATCTTCTTGCTGATCATCAGGGTGCTGAGCCGCTGGCCGAACGGGTTGTCGTGATGTCCCGGATGCCAGATCGAAACTTTCTTGGCTTTCCAGGTTTCTTTCGGGCCCACCGAAACCGCCTGGGTCGGCACGTTCTGCACCACGCCGCCGCCGGACGTCCGGGCATTCTGAATCAGCGTCATCGGATGGAGGTTGACCACCCGGGTGCCGAGTTCCAGAAATTCCTTCGGCGACGGCGGATTATCCGCATATTTGCCTTCGCGTTTGAACGGGTCGTTGAACGCCCAGTGCTTGGTTTCGCCCTGTCCGCCCTGAACGATCAGACAGTCGGCCTGATCCCAGGATTTGATGTACTCGGCCGGGTGAACCGACGGGAAATGGAGGTTCTTTTTCGGCATCCGCAGTTCGGGCCGGATGCGGCCGAAGCAGAGATCCCAGTCGGCTTTGGCAAAACCGAGCGGAAACTTCATATCGGCTTCTTTGCCGTCGATAACCCATTCGTCCATGCCCCAGAAATGACAGTTTTTCAGGCTGATATTGAGTTCGTTGACCAGCCGGGCCACCAGCGGCAGCTGTTCGGTCGGGCCGATCGGGCCGCAGACGCCGCACGGATGTTCCGGCGTGGCCTGCATCCAGGCGGTCACGTATTCCAGCGCTTCCGCCAGATAGAAGTCTTCGACCGTATCGTAAAATTTCACCTGAAACCCGGGACGCGACAACTTCAGGAGGTCGTCCGGTTTCAGCCGGGCGGCGGCATCCAGAATTTCCCGATCCAGCGTCGTGTAATCCCACCACTGGGGAGCGACCGTGCTCAACGGCCGCACCGCATTCTTCTTCGCGCTTTTCATCATCACGTTACCTCGTTGTCAGTTAATGAACTTTTCCTGGAGAATTTAAAACGGTTTTCACCTTGTTTACCTGATCTGAAAAGAAGATACGTTTTTTCGGGAGTTTCATCTATTGAAGTCTTCACAATATATGATACTTTCTTGACAGGGAAAGCAAGGAACCCGATTCATGCGTTACAATTATGAAAAACTGCTGACGGAACCCGCCCGGACGTTCCGGACTCACGACGAGATCGGACCGGTCATCAAATGCAATTTTCACGTCCACCCGGAATATGAGTTGACCTACATTGTTTCCAGTTGCGGTACGCGATTCGTCGGCGACAACATCGCCATGTTCGACACCGGCGATCTGGCGCTGATCGGGCCGATGGTGCCGCATCACTATTACAACTCGCCGTCCGACAGCCGTTCCGCCGCCTGGGGCCACGCCCGGATCGTTCAGTTCAAGGACGATTTCGCCGGCATCCTGCTGTTTCAACTGCCGGAATTCAGTCCGATCCGGAAGATGCTGGACGCCGCCCGCTACGGTCTGAGTTTCGCGCCGGAAACCGCCCGCCGTGCCGCGCCGGTCCTGAACCGGCTGTTTCTCGCCGACGGCCCCGACCGGGTGATTCTGCTGCTGCGGCTGCTGGCGCTGCTGGCCGATGCCGATTACCGGCAGTTGTCGACCGTGGCCGGCGACGAACGTCTCGCCGTCCTTCCGGGCCGCATGGACGAAGTCATCCGCTACATCCATTCCTGTCTGGAAAACAACCGGCCGGTTTCGCTGGAGCAGACGGCCCGCAAAGCATCCATGAACCCCCAGGCGTTCAGCCGCTACTTCCGTAAAACCACCTTCAAGCGGTTTATCGATTACGTCAACGAGATCAAGATCGGCAAAGCCTGCCGCTTGCTGCTCAATACCGACCGCACGGTGGCGGAAATCTGTTTCGACGCCGGGTTCAACAACCTGTCCAATTTCAACCGCCACTTTCTCCGCGTCAAAAAAATATCACCGCGGGAATTCCGCGAGCAGTTCTACCGGCACCGGAATTCCGGCGCTCAATCTTAACCCCGGAACGTTATCATGTGGTGTCAATATCAGGTCAAAAACCGGGAGGGCCGCGAGGAGCTCGGCCTGGTCGCGCTCATTCTGCTGGCAGTCGTTGCCGTCTATTGGCCGTCGCTCCGTTACGGCCTGCTGGACAACTGGGACGACAACATGCTGGTCGAAAACCACGCCCATCTGAGTTTGACCTGGGCCAATTTCGGCTATTGGTGGCATACCTCGCACATCGACATCTATCATCCGCTGACCATGTTCAGTTATATGTTCGACTATCAGTGCTGGGGGCTTCATCCGGTCGGGTTCCGCCTCCAGTCGCTGTTCTGGCATCTGGCGGCGGTGGTACTGGCCTACCGCTGTTTCCGGCTGGCCGGACTGAACCTCTGGCTGGCCGGCCTGGGGACGGCCGTCTTTGCGCTCCACCCGCAGCGGGTGGAGTCGGTCGCATGGATTTCGGAACGCAAAGACGTACTCTGCACGGCCCTCTACCTCGGTGCGGTCTACTGCCATTTAAGCACCAGGACGCCGGAAAAGTTCAGCCTTCGGGAATTTCTGCTGCTGGCGCTGGCGCTGCTCAGTAAACCGATGGCCGTCACGCTGCCGGTCGTGCTGATGCTGATCGACTTCGCCCGCCGGCAACAATGGGAAGTCCGTTATTATCTCCGGCGCTACTGGAGTTTGTTGCTGCTGGTCGCGGGTTTTGTCATACTGGCTTCGTGTTTCCAACCCGGCCCGGCGGAAAAATTGCAGTCGTGGTCGAGAATGGCGGCGGTGGTGGGCCACAGCTATTACTGGATCACCCTCAACTCGCTGCTGCCGGTGATGCTGAATCCCTTTTATACGGTCATCACGGTCAGCGGCGAACTCGGACTCAAGTTGGCGGTTTTTTACGGCATCGCGCTGTTGCTGCTCGGCATCGTCTGGCAGCGCCGTCCGGACTGGCGGATGCCGTTGCTGGCCATGATCGCGGCGTACGGAGTCGTTCTGGCGCCGGTGGCCGGATTCTTTCATCCCGGCAATATCGATTACGCCGACCGTTACAGTTATCTGCCGTCGCTGTTCCTGCTGTTGCCGCTGCTGCTCGGGTTGCAGCGCCTCGTCGCCACGCCGTTCCGGCGCACCGTGCTGGCGTTTGTCGCCGGGCTTTATCTGTTGCTGCTGACCGGATTGACCTGCGGGTATCTGCCGGCCTGGAAAAGTTACTATGACATGCTGATCTGGTCTGTCCGCCACGATGGCACCCACCAGATGTCCATGGTGGAATTGGGACTGGCGGAATGCCGGATGCACCATTATCAACGGGTTGCCGAATTGGCCGTCGCGCTGGAAGCGGGGCGGACCGGCGAAGACCAGGTGTACCCGGAAAGCGGCCGCTTCTTCGGCGCTCTGCTGCGCGCCGATCTCGCCTACGACTGGCGGCGTTACGCCGAGACGGAGGAATTGCTGCTGGCCGTCTATCCCAAACTGAAGCCGTCGCATCTGTACTCCTCCGGCATTGAAGTTATCATCTACCAGCGGCTGATCGGCAGTTGCATGAATCGCGGCAAATTTGCGGAGGCAGCGGTTTATATCGACCGGCTGCTCCAGTGGTACGAAAACCAGGGCAAGGACTTTTTCTATTACTATTATCTGGGCGAAAAAGCCGCGCTTTATCACGATTGGCCCCGTGCCTGGCAATGCCTGTCGCAGGCGCAGCAGTTCAACTCCGGAAACCGGGAATATTTGAATAAAGAGTTCAAACACCTGCTGGAACAGTGCGAAAAAATTCACCTGTCGCCGCCCGCGCCCCCGACGAACCCCGCAAAGTAAGTCTCCGGGGAGAAACCCCAAAAAATTTGCAAATTTTTCAAGGTTTCTCCCCGGACCCCATTTCCTGCCTTTCAAACTTTTTAATATATTTATCTCTTTGCGAAGCAAAGAGATAAATAGAATAAAAGTTTTGCGGGGGTCAAAATTGGGGCGCGGGGAAGAAATGGGGTGCTGTTTCAAAAGCACCCCGTGTCTTCCCCGCTACCCGCGATTTGAGACTCCCGTCGACGGAATAAGCAGAAAGAAGTATTTTTTGTCATGAGGTAAGACCGATGAAAAATTCGAAGCGGCAACCAAAAGTTGTCCTGATTAATTTTACCATGATAGAGCTTCTGGTGGTAATTGCGATCATTGCGATTCTGGCGGCGATGTTGTTACCGGCGTTGAGCCGGGCGCGGGAACAGGCGAAGATTGCGTCCTGCTCGACCAATCTGAAACAGATGGCGACGGGGGTTTTTCTCTACGCCCATGATTTCGACGGCTATTGTCCTCCGGCAATTATCGATACGGAATCGGTGTGGTCGACGCTGTTGCTGGATTACGTGGGCAAGTCCTACCCGGTATTCGTCTGTCCGAAAGATCAATTTCCCCGGGCCGCGCAAGGACATCCCCGAACCTATGCCTGCAACGCGGGCGCCGTCAACGACAACATTTCCGACGCGTATCCGTTCGGTACCTATTACTATTCGACTTCTCCCTACCCGATCCACTGGGGCTGGCGGCTGGAAGCGATCGGACGGAATTCGAATCTCGGCAATCCGTCGCCCGGCGGAATCTGTTTCTTCGGCGAACGGCCGGGCAGTATGGCCAGTTACACCGGAGTATATACCAATACGCTGGGCTCGCTGGTGGAATACTGGGCTTATTCCACGTTGAACAGTACGAATTCCAGTCTGGCGATGCACAATTACCGGGCCAATTTCGTTTTTGCCGACGGGCATGGGGCCATGGTTCGGCTGGCGGAATACAGCAGTCCCAACGACTTTGGCAACATCTGGAGTTGGCGGAGCCGGTAGCGTCTGCGGCGCGGACGGCGATTGTTCGCGCCGTTTTGTCCCAGTACTTACGCCGCGGGACGCCTCCATCCTCGCCATCTAACCAAATTCTAACCCTCGCTTCATTTTCAATTAATATTTCCGCGGTAAATTATAAGGTATAAAGCAAGAGAAAACGAATCAGCAGAAAACAAGGCGCGAATCGCGCAGGATGCGGAAAGTTATGGCGAAAGAAAAAATTTTAATTGTCGAAGACGAAGAAGACATTCGTGAACTGGTCAAATACAATCTGGAACGGGAAGGTTTTACCGAATTGCGCGCAGTGGAAACCGGCGAAGAAGCCATGACCGCCATCAAAACGTTTATTCCCGATCTCATTCTGCTCGATCTGATGTTGCCGGGCATCGACGGGTTGACCGTCTGTCGCAAACTGAAGAATCAGGAAAAGACGGAAAATATTCCGATCATCATGCTCACCGCCAAAAGCGAAGAATCGGATATCGTGGTCGGCCTGGAAATGGGGGCCGACGACTACATCACCAAGCCGTTCAGTCACAAGGTGCTGCTGGCCCGGGTCCGTTCGGTGCTCCGGCGCGTTCAGACCAAGGAAAAACTTGAACCCGGCGATGTCGTCCGGCGCGGCAATCTGGTCATCACCCCCGGGAAGCGGGAAGCGCTGCTCGACAACCAACCGCTGGAACTGACGTTTTCCGAATTCGAAATTCTGTTGTTGCTGGCTCGCCGTCCCGGCTGGGTGTTTACCCGGAATCAGATCGTCAACGAAGTCAAGGGATCCGACTACCCGGTGACGGAACGAGCCATCGACGTTCAGATTGTCGGTTTGAGGAAGAAGCTGGGCGCCGACGGCAAGAAGATTGAAACGATCCGCGGCGTCGGGTACCGTTTCATCAACGATTTCAACGGCTGATCCCAGCCCCATCATTGCAAACACGTTTTGGAGAATCGCGCGTCATGTTGAAACCCCGGTACTATTTTCAAGGCATTCCGCTCCTCATCTTTTTACTGGCCTTAGTCCTGCTGGTCGTCATCTGGATTCGGTCGGACTCGCTCAGTAAAAATTATATGAACATGATCCGCCAGGATCTGACCGTGCGGGCAATGCTGGTCCGCACCCAGATCGAAGAGCATATGGCCGATGCCAACGACGAGCATATCAATCAGTACTGTCTCGCGCTCGGCAAGACCATCGGAACCCGCATCACCGTGATCGCCCGCGACGGCAAAGTGCTCGGCGACTCCGATCACAACATCCACGATATGGTCAAGCACGATACCCGGCCCGAAATCAAAATGGCCTTTGCCGGTCAGACCGGGACCGCCACCCGGTTCAGCGCCACCCTCGAAGAAACCATGATGTACGTTGCCGTGCCGGTTCGTGTCCGCAACAACGATGTCCAATACGTGGTCCGCGTGGCCGAATCGGTTTCCGCCGTCACCTCGACGTTGCAGTATGCCCGACGCGACATTGTACTCGGCGGCTGCATTGCCGCGCTGTTCACCGCCGTGCTCAGTCTGCTGATTATCTGGAAAGTCAGCATGCCGATCGAAGATATTCGCGAGAGCGCCGAAGTCATTGCCGCCGGTAACCTCGACGCCCGCATTCCGGTGCCGCAGCGCGGCGACATCAAAGGGCTTGCCGAGGCCATCAACGACATGGCCGAACAACTCAAAAGTCGGCTTCAGGACCTCGACCGCCAGAAAAACGAACGCGACGCCATTCTCTCCAGTCTGATCGAAGGCGTGATTGCGCTCGACAGCGAACTGGAGATCATCTGGCTCAATGAACCGGCCGTCCGACTGCTCAATATTACCGGTCCCGCCATCGGCCACCGGCTCTATGAAGTACAGCGGCACAGCAAAATTGCCGAATTCGCCGAACGCATCGTCAAGGAAAAGCAGATCATTCAGGAAGAACTTTCGGTCAACGACGTCGGCAAGGAACTCTTTTTCCGACTGAAAGGAAACCTGCTGCACGATGCCGACCATGAAACCATCGGCGTCTTGCTGGTGATTTCCGACATCACCGAGATCAAGAAACTGGAGAATTTCCGGAAGGACTTCATTGCCAATGTATCGCATGAAATCCGCACCCCGCTGACTGCCATTCGCGGCGCCGTCGAAACGCTTCAGGAAACCATCGGCACCGATCCGGCCATGGCGGCCAAATTGATGGATATGATTACCCGCCATACCGACCGCCTTAACGCCCTTGGCGAAGACATTCTCTGTCTCTCCTCGCTGGAACGCGAAGGTCTGCGCGAAGAATTTACTTTCGACCACACTACAGTTCCCGAACTGATTCAGGCCGCGGTCAGCCTGTGCCGTCATAAGGCCGACGAAAAGAATATTGCGCTGATCAGTGACAAGGTCTGCGATGCCGGTCTCGACTGCGACCGGCAGTTGATGGAACAGGCGGTCACCAATCTGATTGACAACGCAATCAAATACAGCGATCCGCAGAGTCCGGTGGAAATCACGGCCGAATGCGTCGGCGACACTCAGCTTAAGATCGGGGTTCGGGACCACGGTCCCGGCATTCCGGCCAAGCATCTCCCCCGATTGTTCGAGCGGTTTTACCGGGTCGACAAGGCACGTAGCCGCAAACTCGGCGGAACCGGCCTCGGCCTGGCCATCGTCAAACATATCATGTACCTGCATCGCGGCACCGCCGAAGTCGAAAGCGAAGTCGGCAAGGGTAGCCTTTTCACGTTGACGCTACCGTTGCGGCAGGCGCGGATTCGTCCTCCCGGTACGGCGACCGCCACGACCGTCAATATGTTGCCGCAAACGCCGACGGATGCCCCGTCCGCATAACGGCGGAATGGTTGGGACGGCGTCTCCTCCCTGGATTTTTTTTATTTATTTTCACGGTCCGGGCCAGAACGATATGCGGAAAAATTGAAAAGCCGGGAAGCAGAGTTCCCTTCCGGAGTCTGGTTTTGATTTGCTTGTCGCCAGGCGAAAAAAACGTGAGATTTGCGTAGTTTTAACGGGTTATCGATTTGCAATGTCATGCTATCATGGTATTTTACCCCTATCGTAAAGTAGATTGTTGTATAAATTAAATATAAAACTTGCGCTGCAAAAGGGAGATCGGTCGATGAAGTGGACGAATAGAATAGTATGCATCCTGGTTTTGATTCTGGCAGTTGCCACCCTGGTGATGACCATTCTGCTCTATCAGAAACGGGAACAGCTGGTTAAAGGCTGGTTCAAAATGGATACCGCCATCAGCACTGCGTCCGCCACGATGGATAAAGGCAGCGAAACCGATTACAACAAGAAATATCTCAATCCCAAGTTGCTCGACCACAAGCACTATTTCGATCTGGAAAAGCTGTTGCCGAAACTCCAGCAGCAGACCAAGGATATCATGGAACAACGCGGTACTTTGAGCGCCGCACTGGTGAAAGTCGGCAAAGCTTACGAACTGCCGAACATTCCCGAACCCAAAGTCATTGACAGCATCAAAGCCTATAAAGACAATGTCAGTACGCTGGTTGCCACGGCGGAAAATTATGCGCAGATCAACAATACCGTGTTGACTCGGATGGCTTCCATCGGCGAAAAGGTTGGCGTTTCGGTTCAGGTGGCGGAACTCCGCGGCAACGGCGCCATTGAAAATGCGGAAAAGATCACTTCCGGCGTCGGCGCCCTGCGCGTCAAGGCCGATACTTTTGCGGAAAACTTCGGTGCCATCGCCGGCGTTGTCGGTGCAGAAGGCGATTTCAACGGTGCGGCCTATCAGTCGGCGGTGATCGATACCGTGACGAAAGTCAAGGAAATGAAAGCCCGGCATGATGAATATCTGACCAACTGGAAGAATGCGCAGACCCAGGTTGCCGTGTTGAATGCGAAGGTCAGTCAGAAAGATACCGAAATCAAGGCGTTGAGCCGGAAAGTAACGGGGCTGGAACGTCAGCTGGCGAAGTTCACCCAGACTCCGGATGCCGATGAAGATAAAATCAATCCGAACGATCCGAAGCTGTTGAAGATTCTTAAAGGCCGCGTAATCGACATCAATACCAAATGGGATTTCGTGGTCATCAACCTCGGCAAAGAAAGCAAAGTGGAACAGAAATTCGGGGATAAACGTCGTCTCTATCCGGTCAATATTCCGAATGATGAAGAAATGGTGGTGGTCCGCGGGCTGGATAGCGATAAGCCGGAATTTGTCGGCAAAGTCAAACTGGTCCAGATCAACGATAACTGCGCCATTGCCAATATTGAAAAAGAATACAAAACATATGACGTCCGGATCGGGGATGCGGTGTTCTTTTCGCAGGATGCCATCAACGATATCATCAAGAAAAGAGCGGCCAAGTAATTATAACGGAGAACACGAAGATGTATTCTTCAAAAGCCTTTACGATAATTGCCGTGGTGGCCGCTGTGGCCTTGGCGGTGGTGGCCTTTTTTGAAGGCTGGGATATGAAATACTATGAACTCTTCAAAACGATGTTTTGAGGAATGATTGGTAACGGATTATGGGTCGGATAAGATTATTCATGCTGTTGATCGGATTGGTCGCAGTGATAAGTATTATGCTGCTGGTTGGGTGTGACAGTATTGACGAAAAGCGCGGCTACAGTGAAATCCCCCAGAATCGTCCATCGGATTGGGAGCTCAATCCGATGGCGAATGTCCCCAAATAATCGTCTTTCCTGCATTCTTAAATCATTTTTATTTTGGTCGGGGCATAGCGCAGTCTGGCTAGCGCATTTGGTTTGGGACCAAAGGGTCGGGGGTTCAAATCCCTCTGCCCCGACCATTTTTCTTTTTTCTCCCTTAAAGTCCAGTTCGGAGTCACCTTGCATATCCCCTTGTACCAAAGGGATATACGTGGACGGTATTTTGCCGAGAACTTCTGTCCGACATCATAATTCCGGCCTTTTATCTCTGTCCGGGGCCAAAGTCTCTAAACGAATAGGTCGCCGACCAGGAAATGGAGTTAACTCGCAAGCTATTAATCTCGTGATGCTTAACCCATAAAATCTCATCAAAAAATTTCCCGGCTTCGCGAAACCGGTCGCATGGACTGGGTCCAAAACGGCGTTTTGCAAACTTTGCCGGGAAACTCCTACAGGAGCCTATGTCCAAAAAGGAAGCATTTTTTATTTTATTCTTTTCCCGTACGGAAATTTCGGCTTTCCGTTGGCTGTTTGGGTGGCTTCGGATATGTCCCGTATTATCCATTTTGTCGGTTGACGCATGGACGCCACGTTCCGGTTTGCCTGTCGAAGTCCATCTCATTACGCCAACATCGTTACTTCCTGGCCTTCTGCCCCTACCAGTTTCGATGCTTATTTTCGGACACTTCATTTGCGCAAACACAATTTTCCCGCCGGGGTATCATTCTCTTCCAACCGTAAGACTTGTATTCCTACTGTAAAATATTAATTTAGATACGATACTGAATTAAGAGCCAACGCCGAGCCGGAGATAAGGGGGAACTCATGCACAAGTTAGGAATGACCATCCTTTCCTGTTTACTATTTTTTGCGATGCAACTGCAGGCTGAGGACGCGGACCATACGGTGTCGTTTCGCATCGCGCCCGACACTGACGGCGGAACATATAGTAAATTCTACTACCATTATCTGGGTTATGCCAAGCATGGCAAAGCGCGTATTCGATACTATCTGCACGGCAAATTGCCGCCGTCCGACAATATTTTCTTCGGTTTTTCGCTGCCCGCAGATCAGCAAAGTTACGTCATTCCGGCGCGGCTGGTCCATTATTGTCGAAACTTTTTGATCGACGATCGGAATATGTGCTGGTACGGTTTGCCGAAGCCAATTCCAGTCGCCCCGGCGGAAAAAATCAGTTTGCCGTCGGGCTCTTTTTATGCCGAGCCCGGAATCGCGGAGTGTCGTGCCCTTACGCTATTGAGAGCAAATTAAGTTGAAAAACAGGTTACACTTTTCACGATTAAATAACTTGATGGGGAAGATGATACGAAAGATCGTAACATCGCCCAAAACGATGATGATATCATAATGCAGGCAGTAATCTTTTCAAGAAAAGAACCTGCAACATAGCGGTAAAAGTTATAAAGGCCTTAAAAATAACCGACGCTGGAAGATGAACTTTTTTCAAAGTTCATCTGAAAGCGCCGGAACCGCCGTCAGGCGGAACTTCTATCCTGTTGAGATTATGCTTCCTGACGCAGGGGTTTGCCGTCACGATAGAGCTCGATAAAATGATGTTTCTCCAGCCATTTTCGGGCGGCTTTTCGCCATGAACTTTCCACAGTTTGAGGCTGTTTGGCGTGGGATGTCTCCATTCCATGGTAAATGTCTGCCGCCATACTTTTGATTTCATGATAGATGTTTTCTCGTTCGCGTTTGGTATAATGTTTGAACTCACCGGCAAAGACTTCCCAGGCGGTTTTACCATCAAGAACCGGCCGCGGGCGTTGGTTGGCCCGGTTGACGGAATAATAGACGTCAGCGGCAAAAACATCGCGCAGAGCGTGATCGGTCAAGGTCACGCGCAGATAGCGTTTGATTTCGCCCTGGGACCGTTCCATCACGCCGTTATATTGCGGGCATCCGGGCGGACTATTGAGGGGGATAATCGCAAACATCCGCATAATATTAAAGACCCCGACATCATTTAAATTATTGCCGTTATCGCGCTTCAGAAACAGCGGGGCATTATGCTGCCGGCACAACATGTTCAAATGATCGGCGACTTCCGGTCCGGAGAAGGCGCCGACCTTTATTGCCGGCTCGAATTTGAACCGACTGCCAAGGTCGATGACCTGCAGAACATGGAAATTTATGCCTTGATAGCAGTACTCAAAAATATCCATGCTCCAGATTAAATGCGGTTCGCAATAATGCACCGCCAAGGTGGCTTTCGCTTGATTGCGCAACATTTCCGTCTTGACCTCCGCGATCAACCGGGCCAGGACCGGCGGGGGGATTTCGGGATGTTGTTGACGCAGTCCGGCCACGCCCGACAGGCGATGTCGTTGACCATTCCATTGGCTTTCAACGATAGCCTTGAAGACATCCGTTTCCGGAATCGAAACCGGCGGCTTGCCGCGCGGCGACCACAAGGGTTCGCCTAAATCGCGGCGTTGCGAATAGCGGAAAAAGGTAGATGGATAGAGGTTGGCGGCGCGAATCAGACGGCACAGTTGCAGCGCGGGAACGTTCTTTTTTTCGGTGGCGACGGCATTGATGACGGGAAGGTCGTCACACTCTTTTTTTTTCGCGTTCGGCCAGCTGACGGTTGCGAATTTCGATCACTTCACTTTGCAGGTGGGAGATCGCGTGGAGCTGATGCAATTCCTCCTGGAGTCTCTTCGTTTCCTCTTCGAGTTGCCGGATCCGTTTGATTTCATCCGACAGCGGCGGGCGGCCCGGTTCGCCGGGCGTCAGCGCCCGGATAGCGGCATCGAGCAGCGTATTCTGGTATTCATAAAAAGTATTGCGGGAAACCTTGAGCTTTCTGGCCCCCTCGACGGCAGTCATTTCGCCAAAATAAACTTTGGCCACAACGGCCAGCTTATGCTTCATTTCTTCCCGTTGCGGATCCAGCGGTTTCGTTCCCATCGACGGCTCCCTTTTACCAGTTCCCCCGACAGCGTTTTCGCTGCCGGGGAGATGCAATTTTATGACTCGCTGCGACGATTACACGACCTAAATCGTGATGGAAAAATCGTCACAATCCTTATTCAATTTCCAGCGGCCTTTTTCGGCTTCGCCGTCAAGGTTTTGCGGTCGGCTTGGTCGGCTTTTTCTGCCATCGCCGCCAGCTTTTCCATCCGGTTCGGCAGGCGTTTCTCCAATAACTTCTCCAGGTGACTCGACAGCCCCGCCGAGGTCGGCGCAATCCGCCCCGGCGCCTGCTTGCTCAAGGCTTCGAGCATCCCCGCCAGCGCCAGTTCCTCCCAGCGTTCCACCTGCGGCCGCTGCACCGCCAACCGACGGCAAATCAAACTCACGGTTTCCTTCTCCGTCCACACCGCCAACACCGCCTGGCATTTCTCTTCCGAAGAGATCCGGCGCATCGGCGACCGGGTTTTCGTTGGTTCCAAGGTCAGTGGTATGGTCGGTTCCGGGATTATTTTTTCCATGATTAATTTCCTCTGAATGAAACGGTTTTTCAAGGTCGGATTGGGCCGATAAAGCAAATTGCACCGGATTGCCGGCGGGGCACGAAACGCCGTCGACCTGCATGCAAATCCGGCCTTTTTCTTCCCGAATCGCCACGTTTTGCGCTCCGATTCGCCCCACCATGTAGAACGGATTTTTCAGCTGACCCCGCAAGGCCAGCTCCAGCGCATTCTCTTTGATCTGCTCCGCCAACTGCTTTTTGACCGCGCTTTCCACCTCGAAAAAGCGGTCCGCCGGCGTCATCCCGCCGATCCCCTGATGCGGACGCTGAAAGTTGTAATATTTCACAAACTGCGCCAGTTGTTCGTTCAATTCTTCAAAGGTATTGAACCGGGCTTTGTCCAGAAATTCCTCTCGCAGCGTGTGCCAGAAGCGCTCCAGTTTCCCATTCGTCTGCGGATGGTGCGGACGGCAAACGGTATGCTTGATATCATGCTTGCGCAGGTACGTGCCGAACTGACTTTTGCCGGTCCAGCTGCAAAATTGCCGTCCGCCGTCGGTGACGATTTCCTGCGGGCACTTATAATCGCCGCAGCATTTCTTCAGCAGATCCAACGTGTGCCCCACCGTCTGACTGTGAAACGCTTCCAGCCCCGTCATATACCGCGAATAATCATCAAGGTAACCCATAATGAAGATTTTCGCCCCTTTAAACGAGTAATACATCACATCCGTATGCCACAATTCATTGGGACTTTTTCGCTCGAAAAAACAAATTGCCGGCTCCGCCTTGCCCTTCCGCGACGGCGGCGGCGGGTTCATCAAATCCTGCGCATTCAGCACCTCCCGTACCTGATGCGTGGAAACTTCCAGCCCCAGAAATCGACGGAAGATCTGCGTAATCCGCTTAATTCCGTGATCCGGATGTGCCTGTTTGTGAATCACGATTTGCGAGTTGACGAAGTCCGCCGCCGCATTCGGCGCTGCCGATGCCACGGCGGAACCAGAAGGTTTGGTGAACGTACCGCTGCCATGTGCGCGATAGAGCCGTACCCAGGTACCGATGGTGCTTTTCCCTACCTGAAATTGCGCCGCCAATTGCGGCAGGGTGTAGCCGTCTTCCAGGAACAACTTCACGATCTTGAGCTTTTCGACGGCCGACAACTTAAAGCAGCGGCGTCCCGATGGTGAACTTGGTGATTTTTTCATGTCACACCTTTCTGTTGGGAAAAGTGTAACCCTTTTTTACTTCAAACTACTCTCAGATTTTCAACGCTTAGCACAGTACCCGTTCCACACGTCGGTCGCGGTTTCGCCGATGTTGCTCTTGAGCGCGCCGTTGGACGTTTCAACATAGATGAAGGAGGAATCGCTATATCGCGAGCCGACTGCCGGATCATCCGCGCCGCCGGTCACCGCGGCATTGGCCTTGCCGAGGAAGAGCGTTCCGACCCGGAGGGTGGTGGCTTCCCCGGCGAAGATCGCATAGCCGGGATAGTAGGTTTCAACCGAACCGATGTCGGCGACGCACCGGCGCAACTTGACGGCTCCCTTGAGGCTGCAGTCGCGTATCTGGCAGCCGAAGGCGTACAGCGCCACTCCATGCGGATGGTTGACCGCGATGTTGCTTGCCGCCACCGGCTCCCACGCGCCCTCTGCATAGGTGCGCTCGGTGAAAGAGAGCTCCAGCGCTGCGCAATGCTGGTACTGCCCGAGGTCGCCCGTGCCGTATTTCACCCAGTCGTAATAATTGCCGTTCCCCTCGGAATCGACGCCGTCGGTTTCGGCCATGCCGATGGCGATGTTCTTGACGGACTTGCTGTGGCCGGGAATGGCGCTGTTGGCGAATCCGCTAATCGAGACGGCCCGTCCGCTTTCGGTCACGCGCCAGCATTTTGGAAGAGTGACGGTGATGTTTTCAATCAGAAACTCCCGGCTTCCATGGCTGCGGATCATGGCCTGCGCCAGGCAGTACATGGTCGGCGCCCCTGTGCCGAGCTGCCGCTCAATGCCGGCAGAGACGTTGCGCAGGACGCAGTAATCGTTGACGGCGGAATAGAACAGCGACGGGATATAGCCCCACGTGCCGGCGACAAGAATGTGAAACCGCAAATTCTGGTAATCGGAGAATGCGCCGCCCCAGCTGCCGTTGGAAAAATTCAGCGCCGTCCCGCCTCCCGGCCCGTAGTCACCGCCATACTGGCTGGTGGTCGTGTAGACGTCAATGCCTGAAACAGCAAAATAATTGGCATTGTTGACATTGATTGAATTGGCGGTGTCGCCGTAATAGCCATAGCCGTCATTGGAATTCACGATGTTGACGATGCAGCCGTGCATGGCGAACACGTGGGCCGTGTTGACGTGGAGATAGAGCTGGCAGCAGCCGTTGGCCGTCGCATCAGCAAATGCGGGGTTGTCCAGGTCGACGCCTTTGCAGCCGAATTTGCAGTTCTCAATGGAAATCTCCGCCGTGTAATCCGAAGCGGGGAATTTCAGGATCGGGGTGTAGGCCGGAGTGTTGTCGCGGAACAGATAGACGCGGTGGAGCATGAAAGTCTTTCCGGCGGAGAGGCAGAAGGAGAATTCCTCGCCCCACGGCTCGCTGCCGGTATCGGCTTTGATGTTGGCATATTCCGCCTCGTCCCCGCCCCAGGCGTCCCGGGCGGCCTGCGGAACCATCGTCCACGCCCTGTCGCCCGGTTTCGGCATTCCGATCAGCAGGATATTCCGGACGGTTTCGGTGGCTCCGCGCGGCAGAAGCGCCGAGGAAGCCTCGGCGGTCCGGCGGATGATCCAGGCGGTACTGTCGCCCAGATCATCCATGGTGGACGGGAATGCGTTCAGCGGGGTTGCGGGCGACGCGCCGTCGCCGTTGGCCGCAGCGGACGGATCAAGGTACTTCACTGAAAAATCGATATTGGAAAAAAACATAACACCTCCATGTCAAACAATGGGATAATCGGTGACCGAGTCCGTATTGGAATCGGGGATTGTCACTCCTGGCGCATTGATCAGTCCGTGTCCGACGCCTCCGCCGGAGAGAGACGGAGACCGCAGCAGGGCGGCATTGACGACGGCGTAGTCCGTCGCCTCCGGCCCTGTGGAAACCTGACCGCCGCCTTCGCCCTGGAGAAGAGCGATGCGGCGGTCATTGAAGTCAAAGAAGACCTCGCCGGTGTCGACGGCGATGATCAGCTGGCCGTTTCTGACTGGACTGGAATCAATTTGCGCCCGAAACGCCGTTTTCGGCATAAACACGGGCATGGGAGGGTCTCCTTACAGCGACTGCCATTCAAGCGAGGCGTAGACTCCGTCCTCTCTGGCCGAAAGGATATTGCCCTCCGTGGCGGATACCTTGACCGAGGCGGAGATCTTCCCGCCGGACACGGTGACGGCGGCGGTGTCGGAGGCCTCGCCCGAGTAGGCGTCGACCAGATCGGCGAGGTTGACGTCGAACTTGGTGTCGTTGTTCAGCGTGAGGGACAGGACATGGGTGTCATCGTCATAGGCGGCGGCGGAGAGGAACTGCTCGACCGGCAGATTCACCGAAACCGGAGCGCCGCCGTTGGCGGTGAAGCTCAGAACGCCGGTCGCGCCGTTGTAGGACACGCCGTCGAACAGGCCAGAGAGGGCGGTGACCACCGCTTCGCCCGCGCCCTTCTGGACCGAGAGCGACTTGGACGCAGCCTCGTATCCGACGTTGCTGACCGCGCCGGAGATGCCGGAATTGACGTTGACGATTTCGGCGTCTACATAGTTTTTGACGGCCTGCGCGGTGGGAAGCTGGGTATTGGTCGGGCTTGCACCGATGGCGGTGATTACCGGCAACGAAACGGTGCTCCATGCCGAACCGTCCCAGATTTTCGACTCATAGGTGGTTTTGTGGATGTAGAGCGTTCCGACCTCGCCGGCGGCGGGAAATTCCGTCACTCCCTCGACCGGGTGGGTGTAGGGAACTGCGCCCTTGTAGATCCGGTTGCCATCGGTGATGAAGTAGAGGGCGTTGGGATTCTTGGTCGAAATGGCGGCATACTGGGCGGCGGTGACGGCGTAAAACAAGACTTGGCTCATAAAAAATCCTTTTCAGTTGATGGTTTGCCACTGGACGCTTTCGGACGAAACATCGTCCGCGCCATCCGGGTGGCCAAAATTCAAAATGATTCTGACTTTGGCGGCACTCGATGACGAGTGCGCCGCGGCGACGCCGAGGAAAAAGTTGCCGGGACTGTCGGCGGTTGCCCGTTTTTCCGTCTCATTCCAGAAAACCCTGCTTCCGGCGGCGATCGCTCCGGCGGATTTCTCGACATCGTAGATCCCGCCGAGATGCAGCGCGCCAAGCTCCCCGGCTTTCACCGTGGTCTTGACGACGCCGAGCAGCGCCCCGAACCGGAGGATCTCCCCGGCCTCGAGATTGCGCGACGAAGTGAAATCCACCGCTTCGCCGCGCTGGACAAAGGTTGCGTTCATAATTCTCCCGCTTTTTGAGGTTGAAGTTTCTTGATCTGATCAATCACCATTTTGGGTGTGATCGCCTTGGTGCATTCGAACTTGTTGCTGGCCTCCTTTTTTCGCGGACACCACAGGAAGTCGAAGTGGTTGAACTCGCAGCGCGTGTCGTTCCAGCAGCCGTGGCAGACGGTCGCGTTCTGGACGCGGTGCGGCGTGTGAAATTCGTTCACCGGGTCGGTGAAGCCGGAAATCAGCACGACCGGAACCCGGCAGCACCACGCAAGCCAGGAGAGACCCGACGAAAGTCCGATGAACATGTCCGCGCTCTTGATGAGGTCGATCCGTTTTTGGAGAGGAAGATCGCCGGTGAAATCCTCCGTGCCGTATGGAATGTGATTCCACGTGTAGTCCGTGCCGTATTCGGTCATGCGGTCGACGCAGAGCACCCGGTATCCCTGCGATTTCAGATGAGCGACGACCTCGCGCCAGCCGCAGGGATGGTTCCAGTATTTGCACTGGGAACTTGCCTGCGCCGCGATCACGGCATATTTCTCCTTGATCCGCCGTTCCGCCGAAAGATCGACGCGGGGCGGCATGTCGGCGAGGTCGTCGACACCGAGGATATGCCCCGCCGTCCGATGCAAGCCGACCTGCCGGAAGTCGAACGGCTGGCAGTCCGTATTGCCGCCAAAGAACAGTCCGAGATTGTAGGTGGCATACGGCTTCAACGTTGTCGCCTCTTCCTTCGTGATGAAATGAATGTCGGGATACTGCGCCCGGAAAAGATCGGCGATCTCGGGCGCCATCGAACAGGACAGGTTGCAGTCGTGCTTCTTTTGAAACCGCTCGACGAAGCTGAACCAGGCGATGGTGTCGCCCAATGCCCCGACCGGAAGCTGGATCAGCACCTCTTTCCCGGCGAGGTCTAGATCATGCCGGAACAGCGGCTCCCTGAGATCGTCTTTCCGGTAGATTTCAAGGCCGAAGCGGATGAAAAACTTCTTGACGCTCTCGACCATGCATCCGGGCTTCACGTCCATGGAATACAGGAGACAGTCGGTGTCCAAATCCTTGAAAACACAGCGGTAGTTGCCCGTTTCCGGGAAGCGGACGCGAAGCCCGTGGTTGAAGTCAAAACGGACGCCTTCGACCGCCTCCATGACCGGAACTTCCGGCGGAAGCGCGAAAGTCGGCTCCTTCGGCGGTTTGGCTTGAGCCGTAAGCGGCGAGTCCGCCACCGGCTCGCATTTGATACTGAAATCAGACATATTCGATATATCCTCCTGTTTCAACGGTGATGTTCGCCCCGGCGGAGCTGGTTACGGCGAAGGCGCTGGCGGCGCTGGCCACATAGAAAAGTCCCCCGCTGCCGACGGTCACGCCGGAGGCGTTGTTGAAGCGCGAAAGATAGAAACTCCCGCCGCTTTCAATCGTCGTGGAGGTCGCGTTGCAGTTGCTGCTGTGCAGGTAGAACACGCCGCCAGAGGAGACGACCACGTTTTCGAGATTGCAGAAATACGAGGCGTAAAGCGTTCCGCCGCTGCCGATGGAGATGTTCGTGCCGCCGCAATAGTTGCAGAGATACATCATCCCTTGTCCGAACACGACTCCGCTCACGGCGCAGCCTTCGTAAACGCCGAGCCAGCCGCCGTTCGACACTTTGATGCCGCCATAGGAGCAGTTCTGCGAAATGTGGAGGCTGCCGCCGCTCATTACCGTCGCGTCCGAAGCGGAACAGGCGTAGCGGACGTACTGCCACGCTCCCGAGTTCACGGTGGTATTGAGAGCCGAACAACCGTTGGACAGCATCTGCCAGCCGGAGATGTTCGTCGAAGTCACCGCCGCGCCGTAGGAAACGAACTGCGAGCCGCCTCGCTGAATTTCAACAGCGGACGCGCGTCCGTAGTTCGAGACATACATGTATGCGCCGGAACCTATCGTAGTCCTGATCGCCGTGCCGAAATATTCCGCGAATTGCTGTCCTCCGCTCGAAATCACGGTGTCGAGCGAGAGTCCGCTGGAAAGGACGCGCTGGTAGCCGCCCTGAAAGACCGTGTTGAACCGGGCGACCGCGCCGAAGCTGACAAACTGCGAGCCGCCGCTCGACATGATCGTGCTGAGCGCGCTCGCATAGTAATAGAGCTGCTGGTCCTGCCCGCCCATCAGGACATAGTTGCAGGCGGTGCCGTTGACGGTGTAGAACGAGCCGAGGAAGTTCGTCCCGGTGACTTCGGTAAGCTCGTCATGCCCCCACACGCCGTGGCTCACCCGGCCGCCGGAGGAGACCGTGACATCGTAACATTTCGCCCCGGACGAGACATAGAGGATTCCAGCGCTCATCACGGTCGTATGGCTGACGGAGCAGGAGTTGTAACACCACATGCTCGCGTTTGAGCCAATCGTCATATGCCGAACTTGAACGCCGGAGCTGTTGCCCATGTCGAAACGGGCGTTGCTGGAAAGAACGCAGCTTTCGAAGACGACCGAAGTTCCCTGTCCGTAAAGTCCGCCGTAGTTGGAGACGTGGACGCCGGCGACGCTCGCGTTGGAATAGACATACATCTGCCCGTTGGAATAGAGTTGCGCTCCCTCGACCGACGCGCCGGGGCTGACGTAAACGTAGCCGTTGTTGTTGACTTCCACGGCTCTCGCGATGCCGCCGGAACTCACCTGAATGTTGCCGCCGCTGTTGACCACCGCGCCGGAAACCGCGCCGCCGTTTCGGACAAAAATACTGGCTCCGTAGTTGACGGTGGTGTTGAGCGCCAGCCCCGCGCTCGACACCTCCATCCGGCTTACCGCGCTGGAGACGAGGTAGCGGTTCGACATTGTCATCGCGCTCTGGTTGCAGCTTCCGTTCCGCAAAAAGGTGAACACGCCGCGGCTGCCGTATTTCGCCGCGTCCGGGGCGACGACCGTTCCTCCGGCCGCCAGCCGGTTGTATTGATAGGGTATGAGCATGGTTACGCCTCGTAGCTGTAGGCGTAGTTGGCCTGAAAACGGAGGTTGTTGACCGCGCCTGACTTGTAGACGCCGCGGATCGCGAACACGTGGACCGTCGCGGCGTTGTTGACGAGTTCGAGCGTCTCCGGAATGTTGATGCCAACCATTGAGCAGTTGACGCTGCCGACCGTCACCGCGGTCACGTTCGCGCCGCAGGTCGCATGGTATTCCCAGGTCAGCATCACGCCGTCGACGGCGCTGTAGGCGGAGCCTCCGGCCTTGTCCATGACCGCGGTGAAATCCAGCTCAAGCGTGCCGGACGAATTCGTGTTGGTGTTTTTGATGACCGGCGAATCAAGGAAGAGCGTCTTCGGATTGGAGGCCGAATAGACCTTCTGATAGACCGGATTTGAAATCTCGGACATGGCGTGGGCGTGAGCCGCCGGAGCGAAAGTCGACGGCTTGCCGGTCACGCCCGTCCACGGAACCGCGTTGGCGTTGGCGGCGTGGTCGGCTTCCTCCGCCGAATCGACTTTGCCGTCGGCGTCGCTGTCATAGACCGCCTTGGTCATGTCGCCCACGCCCTGTCCGTCGTCACCGAGATATTTCACCCAGACAACATCCGAGAAATCCTCGGCAGTTGGGTTTGTAATCTCCGTGGAGGAATGGATTTCAGCGCGGTATTTCAGAGAGTTCGCCGGAGTCGGCGAAAATCCGGTTCCGGTCGCGTCCGAGGCGTAGGCGACATAGCAGAACGAATCCCTGCCGGGATCGCCTTGGGGACCAACCACAAGAGCGATGGCGTCGCTCCAGACGCCGGAGGATTCGCCGCGCAGCCGGAAACGGACGAAGGCGTCCGAAACGGTCTGCGCCGAATGCCACTCCATTCCATCAAGGCTGAACTCGCATTCCATCCCGGCTGCGAGGAGCGCGCGCACCTGGGCGGCGGTCAGGTAGTCGGAATTGACCGGAGTCGGATTGCCGATGGAAGTGATCCTGTTACGCACGGTGAAGTTCTCGACCTGCAGGATGAAAATCTGACCGCCGTTGGCGTCGAATCCGACTAGTTCCCCGGCGAGGCCGGACTTGCTCTTCTCCGTGCCGAGCCACGCCGCCAGCTCCGCCGTGTTCATCCCGGAAACCGGAATGGAAATTTCGGTATAGCTTATTTCCTCGCCGTCGATGCTTTCGGTGACGGACGCAACCGCGATGTCGCCGTTGTCGCCGACAAGCTTGTAGGCGGTGGACTCGTTGAAATCGCTGTCCATCGCCCATTGCCAGGCGACGATATTTGCAAAAGCTGATATCGGATAAGCGTTCGTGCCGTCGTTCTTGGCGAAAAGCCGCATCCTGAGACAGGCCGCGACGCCGCGCACCAGCGTGGGCGGCGTGACTGTTTTCGCGTTGGCGTAGTCCTTGACCACGCCCAGCGTCTCGTTCGCCGCGACATAAAATGTGGTATTCTGCATGGCTTATTCCTGTTGATTTTGAAGTTGCGCGAGGCGTTCGACTGCGTCGGTATGATCGGCGTAGAACGCCTCGCGGACCGCCGCCAGCAAGTCAGTCCATTCGGTCGTGATCGCGGCGTCCCGGTTCTCCTCAATCATGATCGCGAGGTCGCGGGCCATGACGGCGGCGTCCCGGTGGTCGTACATCAGGTGATCGGCGGCGAGCCGGAGCTGGCCGGAGATCGCGTCGCGGTTGTCATCAGTATAGAGAAATTCATGGAAGAGGTTCCACGCCTTCACCACATGCTTTTTCGCGCAGGTCGAACACTGGTCGAAAGGAGAAGTCCGGGTGACCGCCGCTCCGCTTTTGCCGTGACAGTTGCAGCTCATTATTCGAACTCCGGGTTTTCCGGACGGGCATAGGTGAACTCTTCCGTCTCGATGATGTGTTCTTTCGCCCGAACCTCGTTCATCACGAGACTCCCGGCTTTGACGATATGCCGTTCCTCGAATCCGGCCTCGCGTTTCGCGTAGTAGCAGCCACCCTCGTAAAACGCGCATTTGTAGGCGGGAACGCCGTCTGCGACAACTTCATAAAGTTTTTTCATGCCGGGCTGATACGACCATGAGAAAATTTCTCCGCCGGGAAACTGCCCCGAAATCAAGAGGCGGTTCGGCTGGAACGGATCGTAGGAGACGCGGTAGAGGAATTCGACGCCGGGCAACGCCAGCGTGATCGTCCGCCCCGGCTCGATGATCGTGATCGGGCCGCGCCGCCCTGCATGAACCACCCGGTCTTTCCAGACGAAGCCGACATCGGCGGCAATTTGAACCATCGGTTCGGCGTCGAAACCGGGCATCCGGTAAAGCTTGAATTGCCGGGCGGACTTCGCGCCTCCGGCGATGAAGGAAACTTTCCACATGCCGTCCTCGAACTCGGCGCAGGGGCCGCATTCGAAGGCGTCGTTCGGAAGTCCGGTTTTGATCCGCTTCCAGCGTTTGCCGGTGAAATGATGAAGCTTCCACGCGCCGCCGGTCAGGATGCAGCAGAACTCCTTCGGATTGCCGTTTTCATCGGGACAGGTGAACGGCATATGGGTATATCGGTTGTCATTGAAGGTAAACATATTGGATTCCTTTCGCTTATCCGTTCGGACACGGCCATTTGACGCTGCCGTCCTCCTGGACGCAGCCCTGCTGAAGCTCCATGTAGCCATTGTAGGAATAGTTGGAGACGAACTTGTCGGGCAGACCGGTGAGCTTGCCGTTTTCGTCGATGGTTCCGGTGTAATACTGGCTGCCGCCGCATGAGGCCTCGGGATTGTTGTGATGGGCTTCTCCGACATCGCGGATGCGCCACTGACCGCCGGGCAGACCGATTTTGTCGCCCTGATACGCGGTCAAATTCCAGGTTTCGGTTCCGTTGCTGCGGTTGGTGATCTTCGACGCGATCACGCGCGGACGGCAGCAGGGGCAGACCCAGCAGGCGATCAGCCGTCCGTTCTTTTTCTTCCTGATAAGCGTCCGGTCGTCCTTGTTGAGCCACAGTTTGTTCGATTCCATTTCATCGCCTCAGTTCGTCGAGTTGCAGACATCGGCGATGACGAGGATCGCCACGGGAACGCGGAACGAGCAGACCGTCACGGATTCGCCCTTGACCTCGCAGCTTCCGACCGGAAAGCTGTTTTTGTCCGGCGTGGCGAATTTGATCTCCGGCGTCGACCAGTTGCCTTCGCTGTCGAGATCGCTATAGGCGCAGACCGTTCCGGTCTGGGGCGACAGTGATTTTTCCGCGACGCTGACGAAGTCGCCGTTTCGGGACATATATCCGGCCTTCACCTTGATTTGCTTCGTTTCGGTGTCGTGGCTCAGGGCGAAGGGGCCGTCATAAACGTCCTGCGAAATCGCGCCGAGAAGAATCACGCCTTTGCCGTTCGCGGCGAAGATCACCGGAGCTCCGGTGGAGCCCCGTGTGAAGGACGCAGGATTCGAGGCGCTCGGTTCGGCGTAATCGCCGGTTCCGGAAAGCGTCACGTTCGCTGGACCGCAGAGGATGCAGCTGCCCATGGCGTTCGCCTTGAGCGGATTGACCGTCACGCCCCACGGCTTCGCGGCGTCCTTCAGCGGTTCGGCGGGAACGGCGTCGTCACAGAGGTTGCCGTTTTCGGAAAAATTGACCGCCGTCCCCGCCGCGATGACGGTTGAAGTGTTGTTGTAGATCTGAATCCGGATCATGCCGCCGGTGGCGAAAAGCGGCTTCGCGGAGAAGCCGTTCATCGCGTTGACGATATGCCGGACATTGTTGCTCAGAAGCGCGTTAGGCTTGAATTTGTCGCCATGCGTCACGTCGGGAAAGAACGCCATGCTTCACCTCACAATCCCAGGGCGGAAAACGAGGCGTATTCGCAGACCTGATCGACGTAGATGCCTTCCACCTCGACCTTCGGCGAACCGTTCGCCGCGCTCGTCTTGCTGATCGCCCAGGCGTATTCGAAACCTTTTTTGCTGACGCTCTTGCCGCCGATCTTCGCGCCGGATTCGTTCGGCTGGATCGCAAAGTTGAAGGTCACTGTCACCATTTTCGACTTCTTCGCCGGGCTGCTGTAGCTCATGCCGAGGAACATCACTTCTCCGGCGCTCCAGCCCTTGAACGAGCCGGAGTTCACCTTGCCGACCAGCGCCGCCACGTTCCGTTTGTAGCCCGTGGAGAGGCGGCTGAGACGCATCGGCTTCGTGTAGGTCTCGCGGAGCTGGGCTGTCGGGATGTCCACTCCGGCGATTTCACTGTCGTCGCCGGACTTGCCGTTCCAGCCGATGGCTCCTCCGGCGTCCTTGTCGCCGAAAACCTTCCGCTGCGCGAGGCTGTAAAGCAGATGCTTCGTGCCTCCGCCGCAATCGAAACTCACGGTCGGCTCGTCCTCGTCGTCTTCATCGTCGGAGGACGTGTCGTCCTCGTTCCGGTAGACCGCGTTGACTTTGAAGGTCGTGTCGTTCTCGCGCTCGTCGATTTCGATGCTTTCGAGCGGCAGGTCTTTGCAGCTCTGCGGAGCTTCAGCCAGTACCGCCGCCAGCGCCGCGTCCTCGTCCTCCGCCTCGAACACCAGATACGGGATTTCGATGCCTGTGTATTTTCCACTCTTGTCGATGGACTTGGGATGTTCTCCGTAGCATTGTTCCACGCGTGTAGCCATATATGAAAATCTCCGTTATGAGTAGGTTAAAGCCGTGCCGCCGGAATCCATCTTCTTGAGCAGCTTGTTGGTTTCCTTGCCCTGTTTGGCCATCTGTTCGGTGGCGCTGGCCGTACGTTCGGCCTCGGTTCCGCCGCCGCCGAGCATCGCGTTCAGGGCTTCGGCGAAGAAACTGCCGGAAACCTTGGAGGTGTCGGCGGCCTTCCGCGTCCCGTCCTGGGCGTCGTTGAGCTTGCCGGAATACTTGTCGACCAGCGATTCGGCGCGGGAATAAGCTTCCTGCGCCTCGCCGATCTTCCGCCGTTCGTCATCGTCGATGGTTCCGTCCGCCTGCGCTGTTTGAAGCTCCTGCTGGAACTGCGCTTTCGCCGCTTCGGCGGCCTGCTGATACTGCGCGATCATGCCCTGCAGCATCTGGATTCCGGCGTCCTTGTCGGTCTTCAGCGTGTCGTCGATCTGACGATCCTGGGCTTCTTCGTCGCGCTTCGCCTGGACATCGCGTTCCGTTTCCTCGAAGCGGCGCTGGAAGTCTTCGACGTCCTTTCGCATCTTCCCGGCGGCTTTTTCCTGCGCGGCGGCGATGCGTTCCTCGGCGGTCCTGTCCGCATCGGCCATCTTCTTTTCGAGTTCGGCGATCTTGCCTTTGTCCTGCTTCTCTTCCGGCTTGGATTTTTCGTACTCCAGCATGGTCTGAATCAGGGCTTTGTATTCGTCGCGCAGAGTGACGATGTCGTCGATCTCGTTCTGCAATTCGGTCTGCCGTTCGCGGGCGAGCTTTTTGTCGATCTCGACGACCTTCTTCGCCGCCGAGTCGGCTTCCTCGCTCGAACGCAGTCGTCGCTGTTTTTCAGCTTCGGCGTTTTCCCCGGCGCTCGGAGCTTCCTTGCCGGTGACGGCGTCCTCGTCGCCCCCTCGGATGGCCTGCTGCCGCGTCCGGGCGGCGGCGATCTTCTGACGGTAGGCCACCGCGCGGTCGCCGTTGGCTTCCAGTTTCTTGACCGCTTCCTCCTGACGACCGGTGATCTGGCTCCACAAATTGTGATTCCAGTAGGAAAGCAGCGCGTCATCCTCGGCCCGGAGTTCCTTGAGATTGGCCTCCAGCTCGGCGATTTCGGCGTCGAGTTCCGCCATTGCCGCTTTCTTCATCCCCTCGTTGAGACGTTCCTGGGCATCGGCGGCGAGATTCAGTTTTCCGGCGACCTTGTCGAGTCCGGCTCCGAAATCGCCGTAGCGGCCGGAGAGCGCCTTGGCGAGACTCTCGGCTTCCGCCAGCTCGGCGTTGGTCAGCTTCTGTTTTTCGGCCAGCTGCTTCAGTCGTTCCATCCGCGTCTGATCGGTCTGTCGCTGTTCGTCGCCCTTCTGTCGGAGAGTCTCCATTTTGTCGGAAAGCTGCGCCGTGTATTTTCCGGCCTGTGACAGCCACAGAACCACACCGGCCAGAGCCGCGCCGACGCCGATCAGAACCCAGCTGATCGGAATCGCGCAGAACGCCGCGGCAGCCGCTCCGGCGGCCAGATAACCCGCCGCCACGGCTTTCGTCGTCAGGGCGAGGAAGAGATTTGCCGCGCCTCCGGCGGTCGCGCTTGCGGCCGCCTTCAAGTTGGCCGCCGAGAAGAAAGCGGTAACCGTGGCCGCCAATGTTCGCGCCCCGACAAGGACTTTCGTCCCCGCCGCGGAAGCGGCCTCGGCGATCATCTGGGCCTTGGTCGCCGCCGTCGCAGCAAGACTGGCCGCGCTGAACGATTGCATCGCCTTGACCGCCGCCTGCCACTTTGCCGCCAGCATCGATTTCCCCGCAGCCGCGGCTTCGGCGTTGCCCATCAGAACGAGACTTGCCGCCGTCCGGTTCGCGGCGGAACTCGCCACGCCGAACGCCGCGCACAGCTGTTCCGTGCCGACCAGCGCCGGAATCGCGAGATTGCGGTAGTTCGCGAAGGCCTGCCCGAGCAGCGACAGCGAAGTTCCAAGCGTCGTTCCCTGGGCGACGCACAGACCTTGCAGGAAGGTGAACGCCTTCAGCGTCGTCTGCGCCACGGCAAGACCTGCCGCCATGGCTTTCGCCGCCGTGCCGACAACGATCAGCGCCACGCCCAGCGCCGCCGTTCCCGCGACCGCCGCGGCCAGGGCGGTGACCGTCCCGGCGTTCGCCTCGATCCATTCGACCACGGCGAGCGTCGCGGCGGTCAGTTTGTCCACCAGCGGCTTGAGCGTCCCCTCCATGGCCTTGGCGATGGCGTTCATCGCGCCTTCGACCGCGCTCATCAGTTGACGGAACGAACCACCCAATCCATCGTCCATCTCTTTGGCGGTCGCCCGCGCCGTGCCGTCGATGTCCTGAAGCTTGGCGATGAAGGCTTCGAAATCCTTGACGTTGCCGCCAAGCGAGAGCCCGGCCAGCGAACCGCGAATGTCGAAAATCTCCTCGGCGAACGCGATCTTGTCCGCGCTCGGCATCGCCGCCATGACTTTGCCGATGTCGGCCATGATATCGGCCATTTTGCGGAGGTCGCCGTTGGCGTCGACGGTTTCCACGCCGACCGCCTTGAGCTGATCCTGAACCTTGACGCTCGCGAACTGCGAATAGCTCTTGCGGAGCGCCGTTCCGGCGAGCGAGCCTTTGATGCCCATGTTTGCGAGGATGCCGAGCGCGGCGCTGGTGTCCCGGATGTTCTCTCCGGCGGCTTTCGCCTGTGGCCCGGCCATCTTCAATGCTTCGAAGAGATCGGTCAGCGTCTGCGCCGAACCGTTCGCCGTGGTCGTCAGCACGTCGGCGACCTCGGACATTCTGCCCGCCTCAATACCGAATATCCGCATGGAGTTCGCCGCGATGTCGGCGGCCTCGCCAAGTTCCGTCCCGGTGGCGCGGGCCAGGTCGAGCGTCGGCTGGATGGCCTCCTCAATTTCCTTCGGGGAGAAGCCCATGCGGCCGAGCGAAACCATGCCGTCTGCCACTTCCTTCGCGGTGAACGAAGTTTCCCGTCCGAGCTTCTCGGCGACCTTCGTCATCGATTCGAACTCGGAGGCGGTAGCCTTGGTCACCGCTTTTGCCAGGCGCATCTGGTCGTCGAACCCGGCGAAGCCTTTCACCGCCAGGACGAACGGCAGCGCCATCGCTCCGGAGAGCATCAGCAGATCCTTGCCGATGGAGTCGCAGGAACGCCCGAAGTTCTTGAGCTGCTCCTGCGCGACGCTCAGGTTGCGCTGGAGCTTGCTCGTTTCGGCGGTAACCTCGACGTAGGCCGCTCCGGCGCGGATGTTCGATGACAATGACATATGCCCTCCGGAAGTTTTCTTGAATCTTTAGCGTTTTACGTCTTGCGTTTAACGCCAAATGGTGGTATATTGTTTTTACAGGAGAATGATGAACGGATGATCAAAAGCTATAAATGCCGAGAGACGCAGCATCTGAAAGAGACTGGCGAAAGCCGGAGGTTCAGGGCTTTTGAACGTATCGCCCTGCGAAAACTGGACATGCTCGAAGCGGCGGTCAATGTGGAATCGTTGCGGATTCCGCCAGGCAACCGCTTAGAGGCTTTGCACGGCAAGCGCGAAGGGCAGTACAGCATCCGCATCAACGATCAATGGCGCATCTGCTTCACATGGTATGAAGGCAACGCCTACAATGTTGAAATCGTCGATTACCATTAGGAGGCGAATCATGATTAGAACGAAAAACCTGATCCATCCGGGCGAGATTCTCTCCGAGGAATTCTTGAAGCCGATGGGCGTCAGCCAGAACAAGCTGGCGATGGACATCCATGTCCCGACTCCGCGCATCAACGCGATTGTCAAAGGGACGCGGGCGATTACCGCCGACACCGCGTTGCGCCTCGGCAAGTATTTCGGAACCGGACCCGAATTCTGGAGCAACCTCCAGTCGAACTACGAGCTCTGCGTCGCCGCCGCCAAGTCCGAAAAGGAAATCGAGGCGATTCCGAAACTGGCGTTCGCCTGACGGAACGCTTTTTATCTGCCCGTTCCCGGAGGCATCTGCCTATTCCGCCATGAAAAACAGGAGGATCAGCGGGTGAGATGCCTGACGTCGTCGCGCAGGTCGTAGTCGATGTCCTTCAGGATTTCCTTGCCGTGTTCGGCGTTGTTCACCGCTCGGATGACCGCGGCGCGTTTGCGCAGGACGCCAGCCTGCTGCACGCAGATCGCGGCGAGGATGAACAGCGCCAGCTGGGCCGCGGCGACGATGGCGACCTGTCCGTAGCGGTCGAGCAGGATGAAATGCTTCGCCACGAGATTGGCCATCAGGCCGTTGCAGAAAATGGCGCAGAACCCGATCCACACGCCGAGAAGAATGGAGCCGCATACTTCGATGAATTTCATGATGACTTTTCCTTTACGAATACGTCCCGCAGTATGGTGAGCGGAACTTTGGTTATGGGTTTCGGCGTATGCCGATAGGGATTGAAATCGGCGGATTTCGCCGGTTTCGATTTCTTGGGATTGCGCACGAGATTGACGATCAGCGCCATGAGGCTTGAGGTCTGCTCCCATTCGAAGCAGCCGCGCGCTTCCGCCATGGCGGCCAGTTCACGGAGCTTGTATGGATCGGGATTTACTCCGCAGATTCCGGCAAGTTCGAGGACGAGGTCGTCAACTTTTCGAGTGCGGCGTCGATTCGCGCGTCCAGCTTCGGATCGGCCAGCAGCGTCGACAGCGCCTCTTTCGTTTTCGTTTCGAAGCGGCGGGTCGCGTCGAGTATCCGGCGGAACACCTTCCGCTTCGCTTCGGGGAAAAAATCGATGATCTCGTCCAGAAGCGCGGCGGTCGCGAACTCAATGGCGTCGCCAGCCATGCTCCGTCCGAACTCCTCGTCGGAGACGCTTCTGGAGTCGGCCTCCTCCTTGCAGACGGCATACAGCACGTCCACCAGCAGCACGGGGTCGGAGGCCAGGCGCTCCAGCAGTTCGATCTTGGGCTTCCGCCCGGATTCGATGGAGATGATGTTGGCGAGATCGACGCCGCAAAGGGCGCGGACCCGCTTGATCGTCCCGACATTGACGTTGACGAGCCACGCCCTGCCGGTGTTGTCGGTAAAACTCTTCAAGGGAAGTTCCTCCAGTTAAGGCGGTTTTTGATTGTGTCCGGACGCTTACGAACCGCTGCCGGTCTTCCAGGCCGGGGCGCGGGTCGACGCGGTCGGCTTCGCGGTGACGGACACGCTCAAGGCTTCCTCAAGCGGCTGCTCGACCGAGAACCCGGTAATGGAGAAGTCGGCGTCCAGCCCGTTGCCCGCCCCGTCGGAGACGAAGAGCGCGAGCGGCGTGTTGTTGAAATAGGCGCTGGAGAACGCCTGAAAGTCGGCGTCCTCGGTGTCGTAGAGGATGCCGAACTCGAGCGACGCCTCCTTCAAGGTCGCCACGGAGGCCTTCCAGCCTTTGGTGGCGCGGGTGGTCACGTCCGCCTCGCCCGACTCAAGATTCAAGGTCAGGTCTTTGACGTTTTTGACCTCGGTCGCGCCGGTCGCCCCGGCGGTTCCGCGCAGCAGTTTGGCATCCAGGCCAAGTACGATTGCCATGGGAAATGCTCCTTATGGTTTGACAGATTTCTCCCAGAGATCCGGGAGTTTCGATGCCGTCTTCCGAAGCGTCGGCCCCATCAGCGGACGTTTCGGATAACGGCGTTTGCGGTAGCGGCCGCCGAACTCATGCGCGACCATCGCGGTGCCGATGAAGCTCTCCGCCGGGCCGATCACCACGGACTGCGTCCGCTTCTCGGCTCCGAAGAGGAGCGAGTTCTTCAGCAGGCCGCGACGAGTGTGCGGCGGCGTTCCGGGCATGGACGCCTTTTCGGAGGCCGAAACCTGGTTTCTGGCGGCCTTGCGGATGTAGGCTCCGGCCCGGCGGAGGGCGGTCAGATTGCCGTTCTGAACGGCGAGGATGATCCGGCGTTCGTCGAACTCGACGCGGCATTTCACGATCCGAACCGCTTGAACGTGAGTTCGATCACGCTGGTGAACTGGCCGCGCTCCCGGAGATGCTCCGGGGAATAGATGGGATTGTAGGCGACGCCTACGCAGGTCGCGCCAGCCAGTTTACGGTTCAGGAATCCAAGGCCGAGACCCTCGATCAGCTGAAGCAGTTCGGGGAGTTCGTCCTCGCAGCCGCGCTTCAGAAAGCCGATCTGGACTTTCAGAAGCTCTTCGCGCGAACTCCTGCTGACCGTCTTGTATTCCGTTCCGGTCGGGACGACCGCCACGCGCATCGCTTCAAGTTCGCGGAGTTCGAATTCCGGGAAGAACATTACTTCCGCGTGATACTCCGCGAGTTCGGCGGCGACGGCCTCCGCCATTTTCAACACTTCGCTCATCGTTCACCTCCGCACCAGTTCCATGACCAGCGCGCCCACGGCGGCCAGCAGGGCGAGGACGGCGGCTCCGACCGCCGAAAGCATGGTCTTCTGCATATTCGCCGCCGCCTTGCAGGGCGGATAATGGTGTTCGCCGTCGCGGAAATGCATGGAAACCATCCCCTTGAGTTCCGCGATGTCCATGCGGGACTGGTTGATCGCCTCCCACAGTTCGGCGTGGCTCGGTACGTCTCCGTTCATTCGATTTCTCCTGTTTCCTTGGTGTGAATACGCCGCGTCAGACGGCAGGAACCCGACCAGCGCCACACCGGTTCGCCGTTCGGGGCGAGAACCTCGTAGCGGAAGCCGTTGCAGAGGATGGCGTCCCCGCGTTCGGGATTGCCGGGCAGATCGGAGGCGGCGACAAGGAAGTCGCGAGTCTCCGTCCGGACCGTCACGCCGTATTCGTTTTCCGCCCGGAACAGAGTGCGTCCGCGCACGGCCTTCAGTTCAAGCTCCGCGCCGTTCTTCCGGACATAGCGTATCGGGACGGCGAGAGACTTCCGCTTTTCGGCTTCCAGCCATTCGGCGGCCTGTTCCAGCATGCCCATCGGATTACTCCGCCACTTACTCCGCCACGGTGGCGGTGTAAGGCGCGTTGAGGAGCACCCTGACGGTTTCGTCCGCGGCTCCGGCGGCTCGCGTCGCCTTGCCGAGATACGGATTACCGGCCGCGACGGCGGTCGCCTTTTTGTTGGCGGCGTCCCAGTAAAGCGGCATTCCGGCGGCAACGGCCCCGGCCGCTTTCGCCACATCGTAAACGCCGACCACGGCGAGCGCGCCGAGAACTCCGGCGGGAATGTCGAGACGGGCGATGCCGATCAGGTTGCCGACGACGACCACATCGCCAGCGGCGACGGCGGTATCGGGCATATGGTCGATGGCTTCGCCTTTTTGCACATATCGAGCGTACATGGATTGAAACTCCTTTGAATTTTGAATTGCGCCGGACGGCGGAACGCCGCCCGGCTTTTGGGACTAGGCCGCGCCGTTGGCTTTCACCATGCCGCGGAAATCCTGCTCGCGGACGCCGACGTCGAAGTAGACGCGGAACCACATGCCCAAGACGTTGAAATCAAGGTCGCCGCGTTCCACAGTCGGGGTGCGCTTGCCCTTGAGAAAGCCGATTTCAAACGTGTCCACCTGGCCTGGCGCGCCGAAGAGATACCAGCCGGTCTGGCTCGCCCCTTCATAGGCGGAGTTCGCCAGATACGGGGAGCTCACGATCTGCAGGTTCTCGTCGGCGAGGACGTTCAGCGCCGGACGCACCGTGTTCTCCGCGCCGCCGGCCATGATCAGCGTCGCGCCCTTCGTGAGTTCAATGGCGAGATGCTTCAGCGCTGTCGGCACGAGCAGATAGCGGGGCTCGACCGAAATCGGCTGGTTGTCGGCGTCCACCTGATCGAGATAGAGCTGAACGGCTTTCTTCAGCGAATCGGCGGACAGCGCCGAATTCGCTCCGGTCAGGATGTTTTTGTGCTTTGCGTGGAACAGCGCGTTCCCGTCCAACTGCGTCGGGTTCTTCAGCAGACGGCTGAAAAACAGCTGATCGATCAAACGGGCGGCGCGGTTGCCCATCGCCACCGGAACCTTGAGGAACGCCCCCAGGTCGTCGTTGATGATCATCTTGCGGGTCAGGCAGAACTTCTTGGCGAAGGTGTCGATCTGGTTCTTCGCCGCCTCTTCGACGATGGCGCCGTCCTTGATCTCGCCGTCAGGCGCGACCGGCTGGAGGTCGCCGACATCGGTCAGGCGGAAGCGGTCGGTCTCCTTGAAGTCGTTGAGATCGCCGGTGGCGCAGAGCTTCGTGGCGATGACCGGTTGGGCTTCGTAGGACTGAAGCAGCTTCTTGTTCGCCACGTTCGAGAGAATCCCCGGCAGGCTCACAGTGCTGAACGCCGCCTTGATGGTCTCGTTGTCGAAACGGCGCGGCACGTCCATTCCGTCGATTCGCATGCATTCGCGCATCATGCCGGAGATCGACATGTCGCGGTCGGGATACGCCGCCTCAAGCGTCTGCTCGCCGTAGGCTTTCAGCAGCGCGTCCTCGGGAATCCCGGCGCGGAGGCAAACCGCCGCTTCGATGCTGTTCCTGTCGGGATCAATGTTTTTCTTCACGATGACATTGACGGCGGTCACCGGCTGTTTGGCGCGGTAGGCGGTCAGAACCTTGGCGGTCGTGTCCTCCGGCGTCCAGCCTTCTTCGATGGCCTGCGCCTCGATCTTCGGGAATTCGCCGTTGCACGCGGCGCGAATCTTCATCACACGCTCGCGTTCGGTCTTGGCCGCCTGCAGCGCAAGATCGGCCTCGGCCTTGACGGCGGTCTCGCCCTTCTGGTCTTCTTCGTTCATGGGGATGAATTCTCCTTTGAGATTGAATGCCGCGGCGACTTTCAGACGGGTGGAGCGGTCCGCTCCGACCGCGACGACCGAAACTTCCCGCAGCGTGGATTTTTTGACATGGTAAAACGGCCCGGCCTGTTCCTGGCCGTTGACGACGCGGCTTCCCTTCACGAGTTCCGCCTCTTCGACGTCCGCGCCGATGGAGAGCTGCCAGTCGGCTCCGGCCTTCGCCTGATTGACGATGCCGTCGGCCTTTTCACCCTCCGCCACGATTTCGCCGGAGATCGCGAGCGTGTTGGCGTCGACCCGCGCCACGACCATGCCGACCCGGCTGGAAGTGTGGTTCTCGTGGTTGGCGAGCAAGGGGACGGATTCCGGAATGCTCATTCCGGCGAGATCGACCACCACCGGATATTTCCAGCCGGGCAGCTTCATCTTGCCGCCGGAGTAGGCCATGCCGTTCACCGAGGGGCGTTTGCCGTCGGCGGACGCGGTGATTTCAAGAAATTCATTCTGTTCGTTCATTTTCTTCCTCGTTGCGAGCCTTCGGTTTCTGGACGGCTTCCGCCGCCTCGACGCCCAGCTCCTTCATAAGTTTCTTTTCCTTGGCGATCTGCCGGATCTCGGTCTCCCAGTCCTTGCCCTGACGGGCGTATTCCGCCGCGAGGGAGGTCGTGCGGTTATTGAGTTTGGTCTCCTGCGCCGACGCCTCCTTGGCCGGATCGACATGCTCCATGCCGTCCCAGAACCATGTGTGCGGCTGTTCGACGGACTCGATTTCGAGACTCTTTGCAAGACTGTATTCCCGGAGCCATGCCGCGAGAATCCGGTCAAGCACCACGTTCTCGGTGAACGCCTGGTCGACACGCACCGCTTTGTAATAGGTCTGGTGGTCGAGCCGTCCGGAGGCGTAGTTGTAACCGCTCGAATTCCCAGCTGCGATGTTGTACGGCATGTTCAGGCAGCGGGCGATTTCGTTCAGAATCTCGTGCTTGAACTCCGCGTAGGTCGTGGCCGGTTGCTTCGGGTCGAGCTGGCTCATCTTCCAGCCGCCCGGCATGGTGAGCAGCATGTTCCGTTCGAGCTGGATGGTGTCCAGCGCGTCGACCGAATCCGCTTCGCCGTTCGCCGGAGCGTCAGTGTAGAGGATGCCCGCGAAATCGGCTGCCGCCTCGGCGGCGGACAGAACCGCGAGCGTGAAGCGGCGAAGCTGGGCGAAGAGCGGCAGCGCCGGAGTGATTTCCGGAACGCCCCGATGCTGTCCGGGACGGTCGGCGCGGAAGATATGGATCATATTCTCCGCCGGTACGTCCCGTCCCTCATCCTCGCAAGCCGCGTATTCTCCGCCGGGATGGTATTTGAGAACCCGGTAGGATTTGGGATTGCCGAACTCGTCGAACGCGACGCCGTCGACGCAGTTTGGATCGCTGTTGAACTTGTCCTCCGTAACCCGGTCGGCTTCGATCAACTGCAAGTCCAGCTTCACGTTCTCGTTCGGCAAATTGGGATTCTGCGCCAGCAGGATGAACGCCTCGCCGTCCTGGCATCTCGCCACGCGGACGGTGCGGAGCTTTTCGGCCAATCCGATCTGTTTGCTCCATCGCATAAAATCCTGTTCGATCTGACGGTTGACCTCTTCGTTTTCCGTAAGCATCTGCAGGCGCGGTCCGATGCCGACGGAGTCGTTCGCCAAAGTCAGCACGATGCCGCGGGCATAGGAATTGTTGCCGATTTCGTAGCGGGCGCGGGTTCGCAGTATTTTGCGGATTTCGCTCGAAGCTTCGGCGTCGGCGCTTAAAAATTCCGCGGCCTTCCAGTGCTTGGCGTTGTCGGCGTTGGTCTGCGCCGCATCATAGCGTCCGCGAACCACCTTGACCTGCGGTCGCTCCCGAAGCGTGAAAAGGTTTCGTATCGTTTTCAGCATCACGCGCCTCCGCTTCGCATTTTGGTTATTTTGAAGCCGCGCCCTTTTCTGGCGGCCTCTTTCGAGGCGAGATAGCGGTCGAGTTCGATCTGATCCGGCAAGGGATGCTGTTCGATCTTCTGCCCGTCGATTTCAGCCGACTTCGGCTGACCGGCTTTCTGCTTCAAATCAATTTCATTCTCTTCCATTGCCGGTCTCCTTTTCCACCTGCTGAATCCGCCGCCCGACCCAGGCCATCACATTGACGCACATGGAATTACCGCAGGCCTTGTATCGAGGGGCGTCGGGACAATCTTTCTCCGGCTGGCCCTTCCACGGGATTCTCGTGTAATTGTCGGGAAATCCCATGAGGCGTTCTGCTTCAATTGGCAAGAGTCGCCGGACGGCAGGATTCCCTGCCGATGGATTTTCAGATGACAGCTCCTGCATACGCACATCAAGTTCTGCAATGAATTGTTCCGCCAATTCCCATCCTTGTGATGGATGTCGAGATTGATATCCGTTCCACAGGTTTCGCAATGCGTCTTCGGCAGAAGCTTTCTCGCATGGTAATGCGCCGTCATCCATTGAGGATTCGCTTTTATTGGCCTCCGGTCGAAATCCATCGCCATGCACTTCCTGTCGCAAAATTTTCGACGGGAGAATGCGGTCAAGTCTTCCAAGCGACCATTCCCGAAACGCATCCGCTCCAATTTCTTGCCGCAGAATTCGCATAATTTCAATGGATCTGCTTTCCTCGGCATTGTCATGCGTTGTTCCAATCCTTTCCGTGTTCACCACCACCGTGTCGGCGTTCGTTCCGCCGGTCGTGATGGTTCTGCCGCTTTCGGCTTCGGTGACATAAAGGCCGCCGTCCCTGCGGTCTTTCCGGACGCCGTTGGCGTCGCAGAAGGTGACGTTGAAGCATTCCTGACGCGCCACGGCGGGGATGACCTGGCTCCGCAGAGTCGGGAACACTTCGTTCCCGTAGCCGTCCTTGGCTCCCCCTGCGTCGTTCTTGATGAAGCCGATGGTTTCCTGGACGAGCGGGAGATTGTTGCCGCCGGTTCCCATCCGGGCGCTGAGCGTCTGGGCGACGTCGACCGGCTTGAGCCGCGCGTCCTGGGCGTGATGCTCGAAGCAGACCGCTTTGCCGCCCTTGTAGTCGGTGGCGATCAGCGTTGGCGCGACGCTGTGTTCCACGATGTCCGTATGCCTGATGTCGATGCAGGCGTCGCCCGGAACGTTCATGCCGTCCGGCTCTGCCGCGTCAGCGCCGCCTTCAGCAGCGGAGGCAATTCCTTGCCCCTTTGCGCGGCGCGGCGGAGTATTCCCTCCGAGCATTTCGCCGTCAAATAATACTTTCGCGGGATAGTGCCAACTATCAAGATGTCCGACAAGGATGAGACGACGCCTTCGCTGCGGGACCGCCCCCGAAAATTCGGGAACTCGGGTATATTGAGCGTCAAGTATTCGCCACGCCACGCCGAAACATCCGGGCGCCGGGCTGACGATTCCGCATCTGCGCCAGCCGTCGGCGGGGGGCTTGACCTCCCATCCGCACAAGAGCGATAGGAATCCGGCAAAATCGCTTCCGCCGTCGCCCGAGCTGAGTATGCCCGGAACGTTTTCAAAAACGAGCAGCCTCGCGCCTGTCCGGTAAGCCAGTTTGACAAATTCGAGGGACAGGTTTCCTCTTGGGTCGGAGAGTCCCTTCCGTAGCCCCGCCAGGCTGTAGCTCTGGCAGGGGCAGCCTCCGACGAGGAGATCGATTTCTCCATCGTAGTCGCCTTTCTGTATTTTGGTGAAGTCGCCGAGATTGGGGACGAGACCGTCCGCCGGAAGCCGTTCGATTTGCTTCTTCCAGCTTTCGCGGAGCTTGCGGTCTTTTTCGTTGTGCGCCTCCGCCGGATCAAGCGGCCGTTTCGGACGGCTCGCGTTCCATCTGCGGCAAAGCACCGCGGAGGGAAACGGCTCGATTTCGGCGACGAACTTCGCCCGCCATCCGAGCGGGTTCCACGCGAGGCTCGCCGCCTCGATGCCGCTGCATACGCTGCCGTAGTTCATATTTCTGATTCCCGGTTGTGAGTTGATATTTCCCGCTTCTGCCAAGTTTCTTTCCCGGACATGCCGTTTTACTGCCGCGATTTTTAAAGATTTTCCGTCTTTTTTCGCTGTTTTTGCAGTTCGGAAAGTTTCATCCTCGTTTTCGCCTTCGACGGCTTCTGGGAATCCGTCCCCGGCAGCACCGCGCCGCACATCGAAGCGGCCACCGCGCAGCCGACCACGCCGTCGAGCCAGTGGTTGTCGTTGTTCTCCGGACGCATCTTCCATTCGTCGACCTTGCGTCCGCGCCCTTCGGTTTTCACCCGGTATTCGGCGGTCAGATGTTCGGCGAAAAGCAGATGCGCTTCCGGTTCGCGGCCCCAGAGGCTCAGGCATCCGCGGTCGCCCATCGACACGAGGAAGCGGGAATGGATGAAGGTCTTCCAGTAGTTCGTGTCGAAAAGCACATGCCTGATGGCGCGTTTTCCGGCGACGTTCGGCATTCGCCAGTTGTGGCCGATCCGGTCGCCCACCGCCTTTTTGTACTCGCTCATCGGCTTCGAACTCGCCCCGATGTAGCGGCCATGGCTCGGCAGGATGATGTTGGAATACTTGCTCTGGCGGCAGAACTGGTAGACGACGTCGGTGCTCGCGCCCCAGTTGGCGTCGATGAGGCAGCGTTCGATTTTCATCATCGCCCCGTCGTCGCGGACGAACTCCCGTCCGAGATAATCGCCGGTGAGCTTCTCCAGTCCCGTGTAGATCGATCCCTCAATGCCGTCACGCGGCGAAACGCTCTGCAAAGTCGGATTGGCGTCCGCCAAAGAGAAGTATCTCCGCCGCTGGTCGGGATACGCGCCGTAGTCGATCACATAGCCGGTGAAGTCGTCTTCCCAGGCGCAAACCACATAGAAAAGCAAGGTCTTCTGGATGTCGACGAACATCGTGATGCGGTTGCAGCCGACCGGAACGTCCAGATGTCCGCGCCCGTTGAGTTTGTGGATGACGCCGTCGATGGAGAGCTGCTCCTCGCTGCCCAAGTCTTCCGGCAGCGGCTCGTTCTGGTATTCCGCCCAGAACGCCACTTCGTCCTGCAACTTGAGGTTCATCGCATGCTGGATCGCCGAAATCTCGTCATGATTATAGCGGTCCGCCCACGCGACTTCCGCGCCTTCGTCCATCTCCGCCCGATGGGCCGCGTAGAATTCGGTGGCTTCATGGATGTCGCCGGAACAGCGCAGCCCCTCGGCCCGGAGGTCGGCATACTCGTCCCACAGCTTTGTGTTGCTCGGGAACCTGTAGAGCATCTTCGTCCGTTCGCCGTTCCACTCCGGGTGTTTTTCCTTGGAGAGAATCTGTTCGGCCATGTCGCCCGGACGGATGATGGTGCATGGCATGATGCCGGAGATCTTCTCGCCCGGTCCGGCGAGGCCGAGGATGTCCCCGGCCAGGACGCGGACGCGTTTCCGGGTCTGCTCCAGCGAGCCCGCTGATTCCGAGGTCTGCGGATCGTCGATGACGACCAGCCCCGGACGGATGGAGCGTCCGTTCGGCTTTTTGAACTTCATGCCGCGGATGCGTCCGGTGATCCCGGACACCCGGATGACCGCCCCCGACGCCTTGCTTCCGGCGATGGTCGGCAGCACGATCTCGTTGCTCGTCCAGACGATGCGGGTGCGTTCGCCCTTGTAGAGTTGACCGGCGCAGCGGTTCGCGATGCCGTCCAGAGATTGGATCGGGAACACAACCTCCGGGAAGTCCTCGCCGAGCAGTTCGTTGACGTCGAGTTCCGTTTTGATGCTTTCGAGCGTTTCCAGCGCCGCCGATTCGGTCGCGCCGATCAGCATGACGAACTCCCGGTGTCCGTACAGCATCGACCACAGGCATGCCGCCTCGGCCAGCGAACTTTTCCCGGAACCGCGCGGCATCGCCAGGGCGAAGAGTCCGCCACGCAAAACCGCCGTCTCGATTTTGTTGATCGCCTTCAGGTGATCCTTCGACCAACCAAGCCGGAAGGTCTCCGGAAAGTAGCTTTCGCAAAACAGCCGGAAGCTGCGCTCTGCCAGTTTTTTCCGTTCCGGATCGACCACCTCCGGCAACTCGCCGATGTCGCGTCCGGCGATGGCAAGCGCGATGTTGCGGTTGCGGACGGCGGCCTTTTTGCTTTCGTATGTCTGAACCGGCGCGGTTTCGCGGACAAGCAGCTGCTCCCGGAGCCACGCCGCGTATTTGAACAGATTGAGCGACTGGCCTCCGTCGTCCGTGATGCGGAATCCGGCCCGGTCCCGGTGTCGCCGGAGCTGGCGGTCGTTCAGCACCGCCTGCAACTGCGTCGAGTTGACCAGTCGGACGATGTCAATCGGTTTGAGCTTGCTCGGATTCATTGCCATCGCGGTTCACCTCCCTTATCATCCATGCCGTGTATTCGATGAGATTGATCGTGCCGTCCCCGTTCACCGGAAGTCCGGCGTCGATGTCCCTTTCGAGGATTTCCATCGTCATGCCGCGACATCCCGCCCGTTTCAGCAGTTGAACGATGTTCTCCGGCGAAAGCGCCGTCATTTTTAAAGAGTTTTCCATATAAGTCGCTTGTCTCCATGGTTTTGCCTTGCTATGTCCGCAGGTTCACGCTTGTATATGCGCAGTGCCGAAAACAACCGCAAGGAGGTCGAAATGGACACAGTGAACGGAATCGCGGCCGGAAGCGCCGCCATCGTCAAGGTCGGACGCAACGAGATCGAAGTAGATGTGATCGGAACCGAGAACGGCAGATGGCGTGTCAGAAGCCGCGCCAACGGCAGGGAGTTCACGACGATGAAGTTTGAACGCATCATCACCGTTCCGGCGGCGGAAGCGCCGTCCGAAATCACCACGCCGGAACCGGCCGCTCCGGCAGTCGAAGCTCCGAATGAACCTGCCATCCCGGAACCGACAGTCCCGGCTCCGGCGAAAAAGCTCTCGCTTCTCGACGCGGCGGCGAAAGTCCTTGAAACCGAAGCCCCGCTGAACGCGAAAGAGCTGGTCGCCAAGGCCGTCGCCGCCGGACTGTGGATTTCGACCGCCGCGAAAACTCCGGAGCAGAGCCTCTACTCCGCCATCTTCCGCGAAATCGCCAGCAAGGAGGTTCCGCGCATCGTCAAAGCCGAAGTACGCGGCAAATTCAAACTCAATCCCGCGGCATTTGCCGACGAGCCGGAGGCATAAGCATATTCACTTGCATTTTCAGGCAAAGCACACTATATTATATCACAACCCAATGGAGGACATACCAGTGCGCAACTAACAACACGACCATGGACAGGCGTTTTTCGTCTGTGTTTCTGATTTTAAGCGGAATTCATTTTATCCGCTGGCGGTGTTGTTTTTTGTCGCGGAGGCCGTATGTCTTTTCATCTTTTTATTTCCCGAATTTCCTTTGAATATGATGGTGCCGTCGAACCGTTGTTCGATGAACTCTCTTTGTCGTTTCCCGGCGGTTTTACCGGCGTGGTCGGCGCCAACGGGTGCGGCAAAAGCACCTTGTTGAAGCTCCTCTCTGGACTTCTAAAGCCGGATCGCGGTACGGTTTCAGCTTCGGGCCCCGTCGTATTCTGCATGCAGGAGGTGTTCGAGCCGCCCGACGTTGCGGCGAATTTGTTCACCGCCACCGACGGCTATGCGTTTCGTTTGTGCGAGAATCTCAAGCTCACACCGGAAATGCTCGCGCGTTGGCAGACGCTTTCACTCGGTGAGCGCAAAAAGCTCCAGATTGCCACGGCGCTGTTTCAACGGCCGGATATTTTGTGCATTGACGAACCGACCAACCATCTGGACGCTTCCGGCCGCGAACTATTGTTGCGTGAGCTTGCCGCGTTTCGCGGCATCGGCGTAATCGTCAGCCACGACCGCGAATTGCTGGATGCGCTTTGTTCGCAGTGTCTGTTTCTGGAGCACGGCAAGGCGACGTTGCGAGCGGGCGGAGTAACCGCCGGAATCGCCGCGCAGGAGTCCGAAATCGACCAACTTTTGACGCAACAACAAACCTTGAAGCGCGAACTCAAGCGCACCAAAACCGAACTCCAGCGCCGCCGCGAAAAGGAGCAGAAATCGCGCAATGCCGACTGCAAACGCAAGCTCGACCGTCACGATCACGACGGTAAAGGGCGGATTGACGCCGCCCGCATTACCGGCCGCGACCGCACCGCCGGCGATCTGGCCAAACTCCAGCACAAAGCCGCCGAACGCGCCGAAACGGAGCTTGCCGAACTTGGGCAAGTCAAAAAGGCGCAATATGGCTTGAAGATTCCCTACGGTGGTTATTCAAGTCGCAATACTCTTTTGGAACTTCCGGCGGGGGTGTTGCCGCTCGGGGAAAGCCGCACGTTGACGTTCCCCGAACTCGTCGTCGGCAACCGCGACCGGATTGCATTAACCGGCGACAACGGCGGCGGCAAAAGTACGCTGTTACGCCGACTGTTGCCGGAGTTGAAGCTCAATCCTACGGAATATTTGTATATGCCGCAGGAGCTCGATTCAAGTATGACCGCCGCGATTTACGCCACTTTGCGCGAACTTGGGCGCGATGATTTCAGCAAGGTGATGAATGTGGTGGCGTCGCTGGGTTCGCGCCCGGAGCGGGTGTTGGATTCGGCCAGTTGCAGTCCGGGTGAATGGCGCAAGCTCTTCTTCGGTTTGGGGGTGTTGCGTCAGGTAAAATTAATCGTCTTGGACGAACCGACCAACCACCTGGATTTGCCGTCGATCCGCTGTTTGGAGGTGGCACTGGCGGAGTGTGCGGGCGCACTGCTCTTAATCAGTCACGACCAAATGTTTCTCGAAAAAACCTGCTCCACCCATTGGCACATTGCCGATGGTGTCTTGAGAAAAGGATTTCTCGCCCAATGACGTGTCACGCCTCCGGTTTCGCCGGAGGCGTTTTTTCCACCCAGTTGCACCCCTCGCCGTGCTTGAACTCCGCCCAGCGTTTTCTGATGACGTCGCAATATTTTTCGTCCAATTCCATGATGCGGCATTGGCGTCCGGTCTGCTCGCAGGCGATTAAGGTGCTTCCAGAACCACCAAAAGTGTCGAACACGATGTCGCCGCGCTGACTTGAGTTTTTGAGCAAGTAAATCAGCATTTCCACCGGTTTCATGGTCGGGTGCACGTCGTTGCAGCGCGGCTTGGCGAACTCCATCACCGTCGTTTGCGAGAAATCGCTGAACCAGCGGTGTGCCGCTCCTTCTTTCCAGCCATAAAGCACCGGTTCGTGAATCCACTTGAAGTCCTGCCGTCCGAGCACCAGCGAGTTCTTTTTCCAGATCAGGCACTGGCGCACCTGAAGCGACACGTCATGGCAGGCTCCCCGGAAATTGTAGCCCTCGGAGTCGGCGTGGAAAATGTAGAAACTCGCGCCCGGCTTGAGCCGCGCCTTGACGTTGCCGAAGGCGGTTTTGAGAAACTCGCGGAATGCCGAATCGCTCATGTCGTCGTTTTCAATGGTGAGCCCGTTCGAACTTTCGTAGGCGACGTTGTAAGGCGGATCGGTGAGCCACAAATCGGCTTCGACATCGCCCGTTAGCTTGCCGACATCGGCGGCGTCCGTCGCGTCTCCGCACATCAGCAGATGGCCGCCGAGGCGGTAGATTTCGCCGCGTCTGCTGACGGGGTCGTCCGGCTTTTCGGGAACCGCGTCCGGATCTGTCTCGCCAGAGGCGACCGTGTCGTTCGCGCCGCCGTTCAGGAGGCGGTCGAGTTCCTCCGAATCGAAGCCAAGAAGCGAGAGGTCAAAATCCGCCTCCTGCAGTTCCCTGATCTCCAGGGGCAGAAGATCGAAATTCCATTCGGCGATCTCGCCGGTCTTGTTGTCCGCGATGCGGTAGGCCTGAATCTGCTCCGGCGTGAGATCGGCGGCGATATGAACCGGAACCTCCTCCAGCCCGAGCCGTTGCGCGGCCTTCAGGCGGGTATGGCCGCAGATGACGACGCGGTCTTTGTCCACGACAATCGGCGAGCGCCAGCCGAATTCCCTGATGCTGGCGGCCACCGCCTCCACGGCGTTGTCGTTGTTGCGGGGATTGCGCTCGTAGGGCGTGATCTCCGTGATCTTCATGTTGGTGATTTGCATAATGCTTCCTTTTGTTACTTTGAGAATTCGGTATTATCCAGCCTGGCGGATGATGGGAAATGATGTTTTTTTGATTTTTGGCATCAAGCAAAGTTCGCTGGCTATTGACAAAACGTCATCAATGCGCTATATTTGTTTACGGTTTATAACATGAGGTGTTGTGATGGCGGAGATTCGTATTCCAATTGACAAACTGCTGCGGCGCAAAAAAAGTTTCACCGCTCTTGAAGCGGAGAAGCTCGGAGTTTCGCGCCAGCAGCTTTCAATTTATTGCAAGCAGGGCAAGATCGAACGCCTCGGTCGCGGGCTGTATTCACCGCCGGGGCTGGAAGTCAATCCATACCTCGATATTGAGATGCTGGTTAAAAAGCAATCCGACTTTGTCGTTTGCCTGCTTTCTGCTTTGCGGATTCACAATTTCACCACCCAGCTTCCACATTCCCTCTGGATTGCCATTCCGCATGGCGCAAGATTGCCGAAACTGGAGTTCGGAACTATTTCCTGCATCCGGCTCACTCCAGCGCCATACGACTTCGGAGTCGAAATTCATGACTTGTATGGAGTAAAGGTCAAGGTGTATTCCGCGGCTAAGACGGTTGCAGACTGTTTCAAGTTTCGCAATAAAATCGGTCTGGATGTGGCGCTGGAAGCTCTCAAAGAGGGCCATCGGGGGAAACTTTTTACTGCCTCGGAACTGCATCAGGCCGCCAAAGCTTGCCGAGTCGCCAATATCATTCGTCCGTATGAGGAAATGATCCAAGCATAAATAAGCTTGCCGCTGTATTTTTCGGACTGCTGCGGAAACTCTGCTTAACTGCTCGACTCCTTCCGCCGCCCTCAGGAGGATGCCCTGGAGGGGGGAACCGCCCGATCCGCCGCCCTTGGCTCGCGCCTCTGCCGCCATGCCGCCCGGACGCCCGGGAAGGGCGTTTCTCCGCGCGCTGTCGCGTTCATTGCGCCAATACGGCTGACACTGCCGGTTCGCGACGAAACGCGGTGTCGCTGGCTTTCCGTGCGACTGTCTGCGTTTCGGTTCTGACGGCCTCGCGCCCGCCTCCGATGTCGTTCCTGAAGGTTCTCTTTCGGAGTTCGATCGCCTCGTTGTCCTCTGTCGCGTCGATGACGACAGGAATTCCTTCAAATTCATTTATCAGCTCCGCACGCTCCCAGAAACGCTTCTCTCCGTCAATGAACACATGCCAGCCAAGGGCTTCTGTTTTGAAATCGGAGACCAGCCTCTTGGGAATGCTGGTGAAAATAGTTAACATCTGCTGCCCGTGCCGTTCTTTTCTTGCGATCTGCCGCAGATGGCCTTTATTGCTTACCATATACCGCCCGTTGGTTTCAGGGACTTCAATCCAGACTTCAGTTAATTTTTCCATGGTTTAATCTCCAAGTTCCGTTGTTTTTGCTCTGCCTTTTTTTCTCCGTCGGCGTTCAGAAATCGCCCGGCGTCCCGGAAGCTCTGCCGCTTTCAAGAATACCCCTATGGGGGGGTATTCTTGGAAAGAACGGCAAAGCATCCTCCGAAGGACGCTTGCGGATTTTCTCTGCGTCGGAGAGAGTCATTTTCTGCACAGCATTTTCAGATTGCGTTTGCGGTTGTCCGGATCGTTCTCCATCCGTTCTTCGATAAGACCCACGGCCTTTGCGCATTCGACAATGTCGCGGGCATGGTTTCTCGTCGTCTTGAGCTTCACTTGCACGAGCGACACAAACTCGGTCTTCGGCATCGGATTGCCGAGCAAGCCTGCCGCTTCCTCGGCTTCCGCTTCGACATCGGGCTTATCCTGCTTTCTCGCCGGTTCGTCGAGTTTGCCGTCAAGGCTTTCCGGATCAAGGGAGGCGTCGTAGTTCCAGACGGGGAAGTTCCAGCGGAGGCAGACCGGATCGACCGGAGGGAAGCTGCGGACGACCGAGTCCATCACCACGACGCCCCGTTCCTCGTGAGGACGTAGCACCAGATGGGTGTCGGTGGCGCGGGATTGCGCCCCGGCTCCGGCTCCAACGTCGGTTACCGACTTCATTGCCTGGTTGCCCTTGCTGGTGTGGTGGATCAGCACGAAGGCGCAGTCCAGATGCGCGGCGTAGCTGTCGATGGTGTTGTAGACCGACGCCATTTTGGCGTTGTCGTTCTCGTCCATGCCGCCCGGCATCGCCCGGTAGAAGGCGTCGACGATCACCAGCTTGAATCCGAAGGTCTTGAGCTCCTCAAGGCGGGAGCGCAGGTCGAATATGCTGTTCAGCCGTCCGCGCTGATTTTCGACGAAGAGGTTGCGTTTGACGATGTTCATCGAGTAGCCGCGGGCGTCGATCACCTTGGGGATGCGCTGCGACGAGGTTTCCGGGTGCAGTTCGTTGTCAAGGATCAGCACTTTGCCCTGTTCACAGGGAAAGCCGAACCACGGAAGGCCGCAGGCCACGGAGGCGGCGAGGTCGGTCACCAGCCAGCTCTTGCCGGTCTTGGGCGGCGCGATGATGTTCATGGTCTCGCCGATGCGCAACAGTCCGTGGATGAGCACGGGGCGCATCTTCGGATACTTCGCCATCAGCTCTTCCAGCGAGAGAATGCTTTTTGCGTCGCCTTCGGGCTTCTTGAGAAAAGCGGAGAGGTTGACTCCCTCGTGCTTCCTGACCGCGCCGTAGCCGCATTCCAGCAGATGCTTCGCCGCTCCGGTGTAGTCGCCCTGATGCTCCAGCAGGGCGTAGACGTTGAAGGGCGAATATGCCTGGTTGGACTCGAACGGCGCGGCATTTGAGCTGAACACGTAGAACACGCGGTCTTTAAGGCTGGCCGACCAGCCGGAGCCGTTTTTGCCCGGACGGCGGAAGTATTCGTTGCCGTTGTCGACGCGAACCGGCGTCCAACCGTGATGCATCAGAAGCTCCCGGACATCGCCGCGAACGTTGAAATCGTCGCCGGGGCGTTCGCTAAACTGCAAATCGTCGGCTGGCGCAACGCCTGCGTTTTCATCCTTCTCCTCGACGGCCTTTTCGTTCAGCGCGTATGCGGCTTCAAGCAGACTCTTGCGCTCCTCGGTGCTCAAGACCGGCAGTTGAGTGAAATCACCGTGCTTGAGGACATAGCCCTCGGTCGGAGCGCAGAGGAAGAGTCCGCCGTTGCCGCGCGTTTCGATGAGCGTGACGAGCTTGTCCTCTTCGCGGATTCCCTGCGCCAGCTTCAGATTGCCGCAGACCTCGCCGGAGCAGCGATAGGCGACATGAAAGCCGCCGGAGGGAGTCTGTTCGATGACCAGCCGGTTGAACAGCTCCTGCGGAACGGCCTCCGCCCATTTGGGGAACAGTTCGCCTTTATGGTCGAAGTCGATGATCTCAAGGTTGCCGGAGACCTTGCCGCAGACCAGACAGACCGCGTCGTGCGGATTGGCGAACCACGCCGAGACTTCAACCGGAGTCGGCAGCCGTTCTTGCCAGGTCTTCCACTTGCCCACAAACGGGCACTTCCTGGCCTTGACGGCGGGAAGCACGGACAGTCCGGCGGCAAGGTAGCTTTTCGCGGTTTCGATGGTTATGCTCATACCTTGCCATGCCTCACCAGCAGTTTGTTTTTCCAGTCTGGAGCGTTGAGATCAAGCGGCGGACACGGCACGAACACGCAGCCGAGTGCCAGCAGCCCGTTGAAGTGATCGACCAGCGGTTTTAGTTCCCGCAGGTTCCACTGTTCGAAAAGGGCGGCCTCTTTATGGCGGCTTCCCCGGAGCAAGGCCGCAAGGTCGTCGGAGTTCACCAGCCGCACCACCTGGTTGCCGCCGCCGGTTTTGACGCGGGTGTATTGCGGCCTGTTGTTGCAGAACTGAGTCAGCGCCCGGTTCGGGTTGGAATAGCCGAGGATGTCGCAGACGTCGCGGATCACATAGCAGACCTCGCGTTCGGTTACGACCAGCCGCACAGGCATCCCGCGGTATGATGATTCAATAAGTATTTCAGCCATTGCCGCCTTCTCCTTCTGTTTCGACGTTTTTTAAGAACCGGATCGCCGTTGCGGCGGTATGGACGGCTTCCGTCACCATGTTTTTTTTCGAGCCCTTGCGCTCTTTGAAATTCAAAGCAGCCTGCAACGCCTCGCCGGACTCCTCGCAGAGGATCGCCATCTGATGCACCGGGTCTTTCGGCCAGACCGGGTAAAGAGCTTCGGCGCGGACGCATTCGGCCATCACCATCGCCAGCGCGGTTTCAAGCTTCATTTCCGGCCTCGCTTCCCGCCTTGAGCAGCGCATCAAGATGTTCCCTCGCTTCGGCCTTGATCCTGCCGATCAGATCGGCGAACTTGTCGCAGTCGGCGATAAACGAGTCGAAGCATTCCTTGTAGTCGCTTCCCGTTCCGTGCGGCGTCAGCAGCAGATCATAGTTCGAAAGGAAGAACTTCGGCTCTTCGTTGCCGTTCTGCGTTTTTGCGATGTGCCAGCGGCGGTCGGCGGAGACGAGTTCCTGCCGGAGATTCTGCGCGGAGATTGCCCAATGGATATTGTTGCTCATTTCTTTGTTCCTTTATCAATTAGAATGGAATTTCATCGGTCTCGGTTTCCGGATGCTGTGCTTCCGGCGCGTATCTGCGTCCGGATATCCTGGGGAACTTCTCTCCGGCGACGCTGCGGACGGTGATATGCGTCGGCAGCTTCACCGCGCCTTCGTTGGCCAGCCACACCGCTTCCGCCGCAGTGCCCGGCGGAACGCCGCCGGAGGCGTGTTCGCGCCACCATTCGACGAATTTCCGGCGGACGTAGCCGGAATGCTCCGGGCAGATCCATTCGGAAAAGCTTTGCACCATGTTGATCCGGTAGTCGATCCGCACCGTCTTCGGCGCGTTCGGCGGCGCGTCGCGTTTCTCATGAACCGAGAAACGCACGCTTTGCACTTCGTATTCCTCTTCGGTGACTTCGCCGGATATGACCGGCGCGTTCGACGGCTCCTGATCGTGCGCCGCCTTCTTTTTCGTCGGAGAGAACACATGGCCGCAACAGGGGCATATCCCGGCGTTTATGGCGATGGTCTCCTGACAGCGCGGACAGGTCTTGCCCAGCGCCTCGCCCTTCTTGCGGCTGTTGTCCCGGTTCTCCGCCCGGATGCAGTCCACCGGCCCGTGACGGACGATGTTGCCGCCGAAGTCGAGAACCAGGCAGTCCGGCTTGTCCGGATGGAGCCGGAAGCCGCGCCCGACCATCTGGTAATAGAGGCCGGGCGAAGCGGTCGGACGCAGAAGCACCACGCAGTCCACGTTCGGCGCGTCGAAGCCGGTTGTCAGCACGCCGACGTTGACGAGATACTTGATCCGTCCGGCTTTGAAGTTTTCCAGGCATTCCTCGCGGAAGCCGGGCAGCGTGTCGCCGAAGACCGCCTCGGCGGAATCGCTGAACTTCCGCAGTTCCGCCAGCACGTTTTTCGCGTGTCTGACGCCGCAGCAGAACACCAGAACCGATTTCCGGTCTCTCACATATCCGGCGATCTCGGCGCAGGCCGATTCCACCAGCTCTTTCCGGTCCATCAGCTCCTCGGCTTCGCTGTCCACGAACTCGCCGCCACGAATGTGAAGTCCATCGGTGTCGACGACATGCCGCGTCGATTTGCTGCGGAGCTTGCAGAGATATCCGTCCCGCATCAGTTCCTTGATGCCGACCTCGAAGCACACCTCGTTGAGGATGTTGTCCGGCGCGCAGATCGTCCCGGTGCTCATCCGGTAGGGCGTCGCAGTAAGGCCGATCACCCGGACGATAGGATTGATCTCCCTCATCTCCGCGAGGAACTTCCGGTACATCCCTTCGCCGTTGATCGGGATGAGATGCGCTTCGTCGACGATGACGAGGTCGAACTTTCCCAGTTCGCTTGCCCGGCGGTAGACCGACTGAATTCCGGCGACGATGCATTGTTTCTGCGTCTCCCGGCTGTTCAGCCCGGAAGAGTAGACGCCGATGTCGCAATCGGGAAAGATCGTCGTGATCTTGTCCACCGCCTGCTGGAGCAGTTCTCGGACGTGCGACAGAATCAGCACCCGGCCTTGCCAGCGGCACAGGGCGTCGCGGACGATGGTCGCCAGAATCGGCGTCTTGCCTCCGGCGGTCGGAACCACCACGCAGGGATTGTCGTCGCGGTCGCGGAGATGCCGGTAAACAGCGTCGACCGCGGCCTGCTGATACGGTCGAAGCTGCATGGTTCATTCTCCCCGGAGGATGATTCCGGCGTCGAGCAGCCCCTGCGCAATCTCGGCCCGGATTTCGCGGAAACGCGGACGGCTCAGGCGAAGGTCGCGGCGGATGATTCCGTCCGGGTAGCCTCGGGTGAACATGTAGCAGACGAGCCGGACGGTTTCGTTCTCAAGTCCGGCGAGGTAGTCCTGCACGATTTGACGGCGGGCGCAACTATTCTGAAACGGCATAATCTCTGATCCTTATGTAGGCCATCCCGTCGGGAGGCATGGGTTCGTGTCTGACCGCGTTGATCCGCGCGATCTGCGAATCGTCCTTGAACAGCCCCGCGTGCTGCAGCGTGTCCAAGGCGCATTTGAGGAGATTGTCGAGGTCGCGGCGGCGCTTGTCCGGCGGATAGAACTCCGCGTGGAGTTCCACCGCGCCCCCGAACGTTTTCAGCTTCATCGCCGTCAGCTTGGCGACCACCTTTTCCCGATAGTCGCGTCCGTCGCGACTGATCAGCACGCGCGGCCCGACATGGCGGTAGTAGTGATTCACGCTCGGCGGCCACGGAAGCTCGAACTCGCATTCCATCAGCGCGCCCAGGGCGGAGCGGCGTTCGTCGCCGGACTCTGCGCCTTCCGAACCGCGGTGGCTCCGGCGGGGGCGGCGTAGCCCTTGATCTCGTTGGTCGGCTCGCCGGTGTCGGGATTTTTGGAGCAGCGGACGCTGACGGTGAGCGGCAGGTTGTGAAGCTCGGTAGAGTCGCGCGGCTCCAGGACGCCCACTGCGTGGCAGATCGCCGACAGTTCGCGCATGGCGATTTCGACCGCCTTCGGATTCGGGTTTTCGAGATTCAGACGGCTCCACAGCTTGCGGTCCTTGAACTCCCCCTCGATGATGTCGAAGGCGAGTTCGAGATACTGCCCGGAGCCGGACTTGGTCGGCTTCATCGTCGAATCGCTGATGACGGCCTGATACTTGCCCGCCGGAATCGCTTCGAAGACGCTTGCGGGATCGACGGAGTTCGCGTTGAAATTCAAGATTGCCATGATGTGTTTCTCCTGTTGTGTTACGCGATTGCGAACGCGTGGTTGAAAACGGGTTTTACCGGATGCGGCGTGCGGTGCGCCGCGACCGCAGGCGCACTGGGACATTGGATGTGGACGAAGTAGGCTTTCCCGTGCTTCTCGTCCATTTTGACGAGGCATTTCGTTCCCGGCTTCATCGGGAATCCGCAACGGTCGCAGGGAATCTGATATTCGAGCGTGATGACTTTATCCGGCATTTTGCTTCACCTTGAAAACCTTTCTGTCCGCGAATTCCTGGCGCTTGCCGCGATTCCAGTTGGCGACCGGGCGGAAATATCCGCAGACCCGGCTGTACACTTCGGTTTTTTGTCCGCATTTACTCATTGGCCTGTCCTTTCTTCAGGGCTTCGACGAAGGCGTTCCACGAGAACGCGATTTCCGCCGGGAGCCGGTAGCGGTTCTTGGCGACGCAGGCCGGACTTCCGTTGGTGCGGAGGATGCGTTCGCCGCCGTCCGCGCCGATGGGGGAGGCGATGCCGCGTTCGCCGCTGAATCCGGCGCTTTCCTTCTGCACCCGGTAACGCCTGGTGGCGAAGAACACCGCGTCCACCCATTCCGAGACGAGGCTCGCGGCGTGTTTGTGCAGACGCGGCGTGTAGCGGTCGTAGGCGGAATTTTCCGGGTCCTCAAAACGCTCGACTTTCGCGTGGGCGATCAGGATCGCCAGCATGTTGCGGCGTTCGCGGAGTTCGTTCAGCAACGCGATGACCTTGCGCCATCTCGTCAGCGCGTGGACGTATCCCTTGCCGTATCCGCCGTCGGCCTTCTCGATGGAACGGACGCCGAACTCGCGGCACACGTCGTCGAAAATCAGACGCTCCAGCCAGTCGAGGCTGTCGATGACCGCCGTCTGGAATTCGTGCTTCTCGTCGCGGAGCGCGGTCAGTTCGGCTACGACCTCGTCGAAGGTTTTCGCCAGGGGAAACTTGCGGCAGTGGATTTCGCCCAGGCCGTCCTCGGTCTGGATGAAGATCGGATTCGGCGCGGAAGCTCCGAAGGTGCTTTTCCCGACGCCTTCGCTTCCGTAGACCATGAGGCGGGGCGGACGGCTCTCCCGTCCGGACTGAATGTTTTCGAGCAGTGACATTTTCTTTATCCTTTCTGTCAGATGTTGTCGATGATTCGGATTTCCTCGAAGCCGGTCGGCCAGACTGCCGTGCGGCGGCATTCGCGGAGGCGTTCGATGGCGGCGGCGTTTTCCATTTCGGCGAAGTTCAGAGCCTCGTCGGAGATCTTCCATACGCCGCAGCGGTAGGGTTCGCGTTTTTCGACCGCGATGACATAGCAGGGCATGTTTTGCCCGATGCGTTCGCGGAGCACGGCGCGGTAGAACGCCAGTTGGTAGCCGTAGCCGTAACGTTTGAAGTCGGACTCGAACCAGCGGAGGTCGTCGCAGGTTTTCAGATCGACGATGCCGTGCCGCTCGTTGAAGAAGTCCATACGGATCTGGCACGGCTCGCCGCAGTATCCGGCGCGGACCGTTCCCTCGGCGACTCCGTTGTTCAGCAGTTCCGAGGCCTCCGCGTGGAGCCACACCGAGGTCTGCAACTTGACCAGGAAGCCGAACTCCTCGCCGGAGACGACCTCTCTGGATTGCGAGTCCGCCCATTCGGCGAACGCCTTGGTATTGCGTCCGTAAGGACTGCCGGTTTTCGGATTGGTCGGTCCGTCCGACACGATGAATTCGGCGTCGAAGGCGGTGCGCCTCTGCAGAATGAGGGCGTGGGCGGCGCGTCCGAGCAGAAACGCCTGGGATTCCGGCTCCGCGATTTTGCCCTGCATCTTCTGATGGTAGAGTTGCGGACAAGCGCGGAAGTCTCCCAGCAGATGGCTGCCGAGGAACTCCCCGGCTCTCGACGCGGCGTGATATTCCTCCGCCGGAATGTCGAGAATAAAATCTCTGATGTTCATGATGTCATCCTTTTAAGGTTGATGTTCTTGCCTCTGCCAAGTTTCTTTCCCGGCGGAGGCGTTTTACTGCTGCGGGATTTCAAAAAAGTTCCGACTTTTTGAATTTCGCCCGGATGCCCTTGACTCGGCTGAAGTAGGTGCGTTCCGGGATTCCGAGCCGCCTCATGACTTCGACATGGCGGAGTCCGTCCATCAGGAGTTCGCATATGGCCCGTTCGGTTTCGGTCATTCCGTCCATGGCGGCCCGAACCAGCTCGGCAAGGTTCTCCCGCGCTTCCTTCGCCCGCGCCTCGGCGGCGTCATACTCGTCGATAGCGGAGAGGCGCGATTCGCCATCCGAAGACATCGTGATGTCGATGGACACGGTCGCGGTGTCGAGGCCGTGCCGGATGCGGCGGCGGAAGATTTTGTCGCGGTTGCGGCTGACGACCGCCTGGGCGAACGTGTAATAAGTTCCGCGTCGCGGATCGAACGACGGAAACGCGGCGACGATCTGCAAAGTCAAGTCCTGGCAGAGGTCGTCATAATCGCATTCGCGGAGGTTGGATTTCCCGATCATCGACGCGGCCACCGCTTCGATGTGCTTGCGTACTTCCTCGGTGATCGGCTCGGCCGGGACTCCGGAAAGTCCCCGTTCTTCGTTGGTGGTGTTCTGCATGGAAAAAGCTCCCGTTTCGGTTTTCGCGGGGCAGTGCCTTGTGCGCTGTCCTCGGAAACCGGCGGGTGTTTCGCTTTCCCATCGAAGAAACTGGAAACTTTGTCGCTATATCTTTGTTCTTAGGTGCTTGCGGATTGATATCCGGTCATGTTTCGTTTCGATATTTCGACGCAAACGAAACGCGAACAGGAAATCCGGGCAAAAAAAAGCCCCTGGATATCAGGGGCGGGCGGCTGTCGTTTTTATGGCGGGACGGCTGTCAGAATCCGAGCTTCTTCTCCTGCTCCTCCCATGAGACGGGAAGCGTTTTGATCAGCTGGGTCAGCGACAGTCCGGACGGCGCTTTGCCGCGGATGAAGCTGCTGACGATTTTGGGAGAGACGCTGTTCAGCCGGATAATGCGGGCGACGTAGGACTGGTCGAGTCCGAGTTTCGACGCCAATTCGGAGATGTTTCCGAAGCGTCCTCTGTCGATCATCTCCTGCCAGCGTCTGGCCCGCGCGAAAGCGGTCACCACCACAATGTCAATATTGGCTCCGGCGGCGTCCAGAACCATCTTCCGTCCGGACTGGCGGCAGAGGCTTATCTCGACCACCACCTTGATGTCACCGTTCTCCAGCAACTTGTATACGCTCATTTTCAAGCTCCTTGACCAGCAGTTTCATGCCGGAGGTTTTTATATCCAACTCGACATGTCCTTGAAACACCGACACCTTTTCCACCATCAGCTGCAGCAGACGTTTCCGTTCCAGGGGGAACAGGGTGTCCCACAGACCCGAGACGCCGGAGAAGCGTGCCGCGATCTCGTCGCGGTTCAAGCCGGACTCCTTGGCAAGCATCTCGATGAACTGTTCCGATTTGAAAATCGCGGCCACTTCGTCCATGACCAGCTTTTCAATGTCGCCTCCGGGTATCCGATGCACCGGACACTGGTGTTTCGCCCGCTTGAGATCCTGCGAGCACAGGTAGTAATAGTAATGTCGGCCATCGCGGAAGGTCGTATGGTTCGGCAGCATCGCGCCGCCGCAGTGTCCGCAGCGGATGATTCCCTTCAACAGCGAGAGCGTCCCGTTATGATCCCGGCGTTTGCCTTTCATCGGGTTGTTGTCCGCAAGCAGTTCCTGCGCCTCGTTCCACACCTCGCGGCTTATAATCGCTTCATGCTCGCCTTTGAACACCTCGCCCTTGTAGGCGATGTCGCCCGCATAAATACGGGCGTTCAGCATCCGGTAGATGTGGCTGATGCGCCATTCCTTCCCCTGCCGCGTCGTCAGCTTTTCGGCGTTGAGCTCTGCGGCGATCAATTTCGGCGACTGCGTTTCGAGATAGCGGCGGAAAACCTGTTTCACGGCCTTCGCCTCCTCCGGCTGGATTTGCAGGTGCTTGTTTTCCGCCTTGTAGCCGAACGGGCTTACTCCACCGATGTATTTCCCCTGCCGCCGGGTGGCGGACATCTTGTCGCGGATGCGTTCGGCGATAATCTCCCGTTCGTATTGCGCGAAGGTCATCAGGATGTTCAGCATCATTCTTCCGGTCGAACCGCTGGTGTCGATCTGCTGGGTCACGGAGACGAAGCTCGTATTGTACTTTTCGAATGTGGTCTGAAGTTCGGCGAAGTCGATCAGCGAACGCGACAGACGGTCGATTTTGTAAACGACCACTACGTCGATCTTGCCCGCCTTTATGTCGGCAAGCAACTCCTTGAGCGCGGGGCGTTCGGTGTTGCCGCCGGAGAAGCCGCCGTCGTCATAGCGCTTCTCGATCAGCCGCCAGCCGTTGAACTGCTGACTGCTTATATAGTTTTCCGCCGAAAGCCGCTGGGCGTCGAGCGAGTTGAATTCCTGCTCAAGGCCTTCCTCGTGGCTCTTCCGGGTGTAGATCGCGCATCTTTTTATCGCCTCGCCCATCATTTCACCCCGAAGAAGAGTTTGCCGTTCCAATGCGTTCCGGTGATTTCGGTGGCGATGGCCGACAAAGACCGGTACGGCCTTCCTTCGAACTCATAACCCGCCTTTGGCGCGACCGTTACCACATAGCGCTTTCCCCGGTACTCGCGGAAAAGCCGCGTTCCGGGAAGCAGTTTCTTGCTGCTCCGCGGCATTCCCTTGCCGTTCGCCGCCGGATCGTTGTCGGCGATCCGCTTCAACGCTTCCTCGTCCTGCTTGTCCAAGCCTCCGAATTCGATTTCCTGAATCCGGTAGGCGAGACGGCGGCGAATGGCATCCGCCCGGTCACATTTGGTTTCATACCCGAAGACATCTTGAAACGCCCTGCGGAGCTCGGGCATCTCCATCGTCTCCAGCTCCATAATTCTTGCGGTAACTGATTTTTTCGTCATATTTTTTGATTCCTTTCTGGTCGCGCTGTATATAAGCGTGCTTCATGCTTTATAGCCAGTTCTTTATGGCTGTTTCTGCGCAATGCGGCCGCTATAAGCCGCACCGCGAGCCGGATGTTGTCCGGCGGCTCCTGGTTTGTTTTCATTCTTGACGGACTCCTGTTGACGATTCTGTCAAGTTTCTTTCCCGGAGCCCCTGTTTTACTGCCACATATTTATTATTTTTTAGAAAAACAGCTTGTAAAAGCATAAAATGTAGAGTATAATATCAACATGACAAAAAAACATGAATTTCTATCCCGCATCGGAGGTATGTGATGGCTGGCGGCAGTAAAGAACTTGGCAACAGAATTCGCCAATTGAGAGAAGAGAAACGGAAGACCGACCCGAATTTCACGGGACGGCAGTTTTCCATTACCTTGGGCATCAGTCCGACCTATTTGAGCAAGATCGAAACCGGCGACATGCCTGCCGGCGCGGATCTTATCATGAAAATCGCCAATTTGCTGGATACAAATGAAGATGAACTTCTTGCCTTGGGGAAAAAGGTCAGTCCGGATCTGAACAAGATCATTGTGGATAAGCCGGTTGAGATGGCCTCGTTCCTGCGCACGGCAAGCGGCATGTCCAAAGAGAAGCTTGATAAACTGCGCGGGTATATGGATGCTCTTTCCGAGCAGGATAAGGATAAAGAGGGTAAATAATGGCGTTCATTCCGGCACAGCATATTGAAAATGAGGCAATCGCGGTATTGCAAGCGTTCGAACGAAAAAGCGAACGCGCGTTGAGCTGTCCGATTCAGATAGAAGACCTTCTTGAGATCGTTTATGAGATCATTCCGGAAGCCGGGGATCTGCGGGGAAAATTTCACAGTGACGACGTGCTTGCCGAATCCACCGTTTACCGGGATGGAACAATCAAGATCGGCGTCGACGAGAGCATCTATCCCTATTATCACCAGGAAAAAGAAAACCGCTACCGGTTTACGCTTGGACACGAGGTCGGACACATCTGTTTGCATCTTCCCGAGGTTTTGGCCCGTCTCAAAGCCGACGACCTCTGGGCGGACAACGAACCGAAGCAGTTCTCCGTCTACCGTTCAAGCTGCAAGGAACCGAAAGAGAAGCAGTCCGACATGTTTTCCGGCTTCCTTCTGATGCCGAAGCAGCTGATTCTCGCGGAATGGGAAAAGAAGTTCGGCCCCGATCACGGGCCGGAAAATGTTTTTGACGAGATGCGGGAGCTGACCAAGGACACGCTTTATCCGGATTCGGTCCGTCCCACCATTGTGAAGGAGTTCGCCGCGATATTCAACGTTTCGGCGGAAAGCATGCAGTATCGGCTCGAAGCGTTGAAGCTGGTCGAGTTCGGGGAGCCACAGCCCAGCTTGTTTTAACAAGGCCGGACGGCTTTTGCCGTTGCGGCGTTCTTTTGATTTGCGATATTGAGATTTAGCTAAACAACAATAACAAGCAATGGAAGGATGGTTTGCAATGGCTGAATACAACATTAAAAAGGTTTTCCGCTCTGTCGGGAAAGAGCTGCTCCGGGAGTATTTCAATCAGAAGGCCCCCGGAGCCGAAATTGATTGGGAGAGCGTCGGGACGAGAAACGTCGAGACGCTGTTCTGGGCATACAAGGCCTTGCCGGATGATATCCAGCAGACGATGCAAGGCGAACTGAACGAACTGTTCGACATCGCGTCCGACCGCAGCAACGGAACGACGCTCCACACTATCATCAAGCAGGCCGGATTGACTCCCCCGGATGATTTTTCCGAATGGACCTTGCCCGATCAGACGATGTGGCTCATGCTTCACGGCTCCGAGGAGGACAAGCGAAAGCTTTCCCGCTTCTCGGACATCGATCCGATTGCCGAACGATTCTGGTTTCCCTGCAAGCTGTATAACGGCGGAGCCGGGAAACTTGATTACGAGGACGGGCGCAAGCGCCGTCTCGAAACGTCCGTCAGCAAATTCATCTACGACCTCGAGGGGCGCGGCAAGTTGTGCATGCTTGAATACTTCGACCGCGAAGACAGAGGCGAGGAATGCTTCTTCCTCTATCTGAACAACCATCAGAAGATGACGCCGCAATGGCACGGGCAAGTATGCGAATGGCTGCGCGACCCCACCAGTTATGAAATCGTATTCGTTTACAATTACGCGAAAAACGAGCTGCGGATACGGGCGAAGGGATTGTTCAGGGAGCACCGCGTCACGCTCTGCCAAATCTGGGCCGATGTCATGCGGGACACCCGACTCGACGATGCCTGCTTTGAAAAGAGCGCCTATGACATTGATTCGTTCAAGTATCGGGAGACATCGGCGCTTCCCCCGGAACTCATGGAAGACGTGGCGTCGCTGGACGTTTCCTTCCTTGACGTCGATCTCGACGGAACCGGCAAGGAGCGGATGACGTTCAAGCTGGCCGAGGGCAATGTTTACGACAGCCTTGAAAAACGGGTTCCGGCGGAATCGTCGCCTCGCGCCATTATGGTCGTTCACAGAATCAAGTTCAAGCTCAAGTTGACGCCGAAGCACAAACACGCGAGGGATATTTCGGTGACGTTTTCCCGGTCGCAGACCGACTTGTTTTCCAAGAACGAGGCATACCGCGAACAGTTGCAAACAATATTCACGAAATGGGGAGTGATCGCCGAAGATGAAGTCGTCGAAGAGCGAATTGCAAAAGCTGTCTGAATGGCTCAACGCCGAACGCCCGGAGTTCCCGTGGAGCGCGGTTCAGGGATTTGCCTCATACTGGAGGGATAGGAAAATTCTCTATCCGGTCGCGGCGATCCGGACGAAAGCGCAATGCTCCTGCGATGGCGGCGACCTTGAAGAGATCGAATACGACAAGGCCGGGAAGCCATATATTATGTGCTCCCGCACCGGCCATATCCGTTTCCTTGAGAAAGAGGAGCTGCGCTATTGGAACTTCAGCGGAGAAGCCCTTGCCGCCGTTTTGTCTGGACTGCTGGAATGCAAGGGGCTTCCGCAGGAGCTGATTCCGGCGAAACTGTGGAAGCTCGGCCAGACGGCGCACCATCTCGGCGGTCAGCCGCGCGATGCCTATTTCGCGTTGCGCATGACTTCCGATGCGGATTCGATCTATGAAAAGTTACCCAGGGACAGCAGCAGGGCGGTGCTGATCGTCGGCTCATCGAATCATCGCGCCTCGGATCACTTCCCGGCGGACAAGATATTTTGCGTCGCCGACATCATGGCAATGGAATCGACCGGTCTCGTTGTCAACCGCGAAAGCATGGATCTGATGCTTGGCGGAATCCCGAAGCCGGAAAAGCGTAAAGCCAACGCGGGAGACCGGAGCAAGTATGTGGCGCAAGTTAAAAAGGCGGTTTACGAGTATTTGAAGAGCGCCTATTATTTTTACACGCAGGGGGCGGGAAAACGAGGGGAGGAATACAAGCGGCTGACCTTGCAGCTGATCGCGGACGAAGTCGGCTGTGCGAAAACAACCGTGCGGAGCATCCTCAAAGCAAAAGATGAAAACGGCAAGGCGGAGCATAAGGAACTTCAGATCATGTGGAAGGCCGGGCAGGACAACTCCGGAATCATCCGCTATGGAGACGCCAGCTTCCCCAGCGTCAAAGGATATGATGATTAAAGCGGCAGGATGGTCTTGCCGTAAGCAAAACATAGGAGAAAATCACTATGAACACCAAGAAGACATCGCAGGACATCGGAAGTTTGGCGGCGGGCATTTTACGGGACGAGAATGCTTCTCAAATTCAAAAGTCACTGGCAGGGTCGGCATTGGCCCAGCTCCAGGCATCCCATCAGACAGGCGCGGCAATGGAGGACAAGGCTTCGCAGGTGCTGGACAGTTCCAAATACAACGACACCACAAAATCGTTGGCGGGCTCCGTCCTTTCGCAGTCGAACAAGAAACGCTGATGTCCCGCAGACTGGACTTTGTTGTGAATATGGGCAGAATGAACCATGCGGCTCTTTTGCCCATTCTATTTTTCAAAAAAGTCCTGAGCCATGGCAAATTCTCGCAAGATATTGCTAATATTGTGTTTGTGACTTCTGGACTTAAGTCCTGATCTCCCGGAGAAAGAGAGCGGGAAAGGCCGCGAAAACGCCCTCCGGAACGGTAAAACGCCTTCGGTGCAGAGAATTCCCCGACAACGGAAATCTGTCGTAAGTCTTTGATTTTACTGGTACTATAAAACAAAAAAAGCCATGGCAAGTTTTGGGACTTGTCACGGCAATAATAGAAAAAGTGGTGGAGGTGGGGGGAGTTGAACCCCCGTCCTGGACAAGTTTAATGAAGACCTCTACATGCTTGTTCCATTATTATTGTTTATCGTCCTCCAGCCGGGCCAATGGACAGGCTTGCTCTCAGACTATTTTCTCTGTTTCTCATTCGCGGCCGAGAATCACAACCAACGAACCAGGACGCTACTTGCGTCTTTATCCCTTAGCGCCCGTCAGAGTAAAGACGTGACCGAACTAAGCGGCCAGTGCGTAATCTTCTGTGTTAGCAGATATTTTTTTGATCGGTATTTTACGAGGCCAACGATCATCCTCGGCATGCCATCAGCATTGTACCTGGGCAGTCGAAACCATGTCACCCCCAGCAGAAAGCTGTGCATTCAATATAAAGAACCACTGGACAGATTTCTGCCAGCACTATAAATATAAAGGCTTGAGGCGCCAAACGCAAGTAGGTGGAACTAAATTTTACGGCCGCTGTACGATACAAGATTGTCTTGATCCTCGCAAGAAAGCACGCAATCCGGTCCGATTCCGTTTGTATTTGTCTTTTTCTCCTTTTATTGTAGCCCTATAAAACTCTTGGGGAGACTACGAATGCGCGGGTTCAAGTTGCTGGTTCTGGTGATGGGCGTCGGTTTGCTGGTTGGTTGCAGTTCGACCGGTTCTTACGATTCTTCTTCGACTTACAATAAAAATCTATATGGAAAAATTGCCCGGCGCGCCTCCGAATATGAAGGGGTTGCCCGGAATCCGGTCATTGTGATTCACGGTTTTCTCGGCGCCCGGCTGCAAAATACCAAAACCGGTCAAAACGTCTGGGGTTCTTTCAGCGGCTGGGAAATTCTGGCCGGATTGAGCGATAGTCAACTGCGCGACTTCAGCCATCCGATGGGGATCGGCAAACCGTTGAAAGCGTTAACCAACGACGTGAAACCGGTCGGGCTGCTGGATCAGGTCAACGTCCGGCTGTTGGGATATTCTTTTGAACTCAACGAATACGGCGGACTGTTGGACTTGTTGCGCCGTGGCGGTTATTATGATGAAAAGTTGCCGTTGCCGTCCGACAAACATTTCGCCTCGCTCTTTGTCTTCTATTACGACTGGCGCCGCGATCTGCCGGAAAACGCTGCCCGGCTGCAACAGTTCATCACGCAAAAGCGCGCCTATATGCAGCAGCAGTATGAGAAGTATTATCATCTGAAAAACTATGATGTGCAGTTCGATCTGATTGCACACTCCATGGGCGGGTTGCTGGCCCGGTATTATTTGCGCTACGGCAATCAGGACTTGCCTGCCGACGGATCGCTGCCCAAGCTGGATTGGCGCGGGCACAACTACATTGACAAGCTGATGATTGTTGGCACTCCCAATCAGGGGTATCTCGACACCGTTATGGAGATGAATTCCGGGTTGCAGGTGGCGTTCGGCGCGCCGACCTATCCGCCGGCGGTGATCGGCACGTTTCCGACTTATTATCAGATGATGCCCGCGCCCGGAATTCGGGCCGTGCTCTATGCCGACACCCAGCAGGGCAGGGCGGTCGATCTGTTCGATCCGGCCGTCTGGATTGCGCTGAAATGGGGGATCGTCAATCCCGAACAGGACAAAGTTCTACAGGTATTACTGCCGCAGGTTTCCTCTGCCGCCGAACGGCGGAAGATTGCCATCGACCATTTGACCAAATGTTTGAAACGTGCTAAACAGTTCGCTGCCGCCATGAATGTCAAAGGCGTGCCGCCCGACGATGTGGCGTTGTTTTTATTTGCCGGCGACGCGGTGCAAACGCGCCGGACGGCCGTGGTCGACCGCCGGACGGGAAAGTTGAACGTTATTGAAACCGAACCCGGCGACGGCAAAGTGTTGGCGTCCAGCGCCCGGGCCGACTGGTGCAGTCACAACGAATGTCCGCTATTTCTGGATACGCCGATCAAGTGGACCGGCATCTATCATTTGAAAGCGGCGCACATGGGGTTGACCAACAGCGGCGATTTTGCCAACAACGCCTCGTTCCTGATGCTGCTCTTTCCGACCAGACGTCAGGACGAAAACCGGAATTATTATCACGAACTGGCCCAGCCGCTCAAGTTATAACTGCGATTATGCTTCCGGAAGAACCCGGGCGATATAATCACCGAAAGCGGTATATTTTTTTAGAATTTCGGGGTCGTGAAATGGCAGCACGATTGCATCCTGCGGCAGGGCTTCGATGTATTGCCGGTTCACTGCCGGATGGTCGGAAAAACCGATGGGAGTCCGCCGGGTGAAATTTGCCAGCAGATAACATTCGTCGCCGGGGAACAGGTAACGGCGGCCGCGGTACAGAAACGTCACTTCGGAACAGCCGGAAGTATGGCCGCCGATACAGCGGACGTGAAGCAAATCGTCGAGATCGCACTCCGTATCGAAACGCCGCAACTGGCTGGACGGCACTTCCGGATGTTCCGGCCATTCCTGGCGGTACAATTCATACGCTTCCCGCTGGATAATTACTCGGGCATGGGGAAAACGCGGAATATTGCCGGTATGGTCGAAGTGATGATGGGTTACCACGATATCCGTTACCAGGCGCGGTTCGATGGCCAGCGATGCCAGTTCCGGAAACGGATCGTGCAACGTCACTCCGAACTGTTGGGCTTTGACCGCATCCTGAAATCCGGTATCGATCAGAATGGTCCGGCCGTCCATCTGAAGCACATAAAAGCCCCAGACGATCGGCACGGACTGGCTCGCGGATCCGCTGGACAGAACGGAACTTTCCGGCAATTCGGATTTTCCATTGACGATGAAATAAAGCGAGGGGCGGCATACTGCGAGATCGCGCATGGTCATAGTAAGCTGAGCTCCTGATTAAAAGGGTATGAACATAATATGGCCGGAAACTTTTTCCGGCGTCACAGTACGGTCGTAGACGCGCCATAAAAATGAGAACGTATGGCGGTCCGGCGCCGATTGGGTCATAATAAACGGGAAAATAAACTGGCTGCGGGTTTGGCCTTCCCGTTCGTACCGGTAAAGATATTCCAGCAAATGGAACATGGACGCGTCTTTGCCGTTCCGTCCGCCCGCCAGAAAGAAGAACGTGTTCCATTTCGTTTCGCCGTTCAGTGCTTCATAGTCATAGAACAACGGCAGACAGAAAATATGCCGGTAAGGCAGCGTCTGCGTATATTTTTCCGCCAGTTGCCGACGAAAAGCCGTCCAGTCCGGCTTCCGCTCCTTGTTGAGTTCGATTTTAAGCTTCAGTTCCGTTGCCAACTGTCGTAGTTGTTCTTCCGCTGCCTTTTTTTCGGTTGCCGTCATCTCCGGACGGAAGCTCCAATGCCGGCGATGGCCGGACTTGCAATTTTCCAGCCTGGCCAGCGTTGCCGCCGCGTCGCTGAGCTTTTTGCCGTCCGTGCCCGGCTTCCAGACCGCCCATTCTTCCGCCGTTTGAAACCACAGCGGGAAGAACACGGCATTGCTGGATTTCCGGACGGTCCACCGCAGTTTACAGTCGTCTTTGACCGGATGGTACCGATTGAGCCGGGGCAGCCCGGCGGCATCGTGGGTTTCGCAATTCCAGTTGAACAGCAACAGCATACTGATATGATCGGGATCGAAATTGAAGACCGACGGCCACCCGTTGTTGACGGAAACCAACGGCCAGAAATGCCAGCTGTCCAGGTGCCCCGTCCGGTCGAATTCATACTCGGCCACCGGCCAGACGACCGCGTTGTAAACGCTGCCGTCGTTCCGGTCGTGGTAATAATGATAAAGCGGGCCGCAGAGGTTCAGATACCAGCTTTCCGGGGTGTTGCCGTGCCAGAACAGCGGAAAGCTGACGATATAGCGGTCTTCGCGGTTCCAGAACTGGGCATAGAGCGGAAAGAGGCCGAGGCAGTGCATGGGATCTTCTTCGGCTTCTTCGCCGTCCGCGGGGGCTTGTTTGCCGTTCGATTTGGCTTTCTTCTCGTCTTTCGCCGTCTTTTTTTGGGGGGGCGGCGGGACATCTTCATCGGTTTCGACGCGATGATTCAGGCCCAGAACGTTATAATGATTCTGGTCGACGGTGAAAAGCGGCCATAGATTAACCTTGGGCTGATCGGAATCCGCCTCGGAATCCGTCACCGCATTTTCCGCCTGCAACGCGGCGGCCAACAGAAACCCTCCGACGATCGAACCAATGCTTCGAATATTCATAGCGGTACTTGTTTCCTCCACATCGATAATAAAATACCGGCCATACCGGATAAATCAATCGGAAAGCGGGGTTTCAAACCTCGGAATAACGTTTAATGTCCTTTATAGTCCGCCGGTTTGGTCACTTCCCGGCGTCGCCACAGAAAATGGTCGACCGGTTTGCCCTGGGACAACCAGCGGGCTTCAAAGTCGGTTTTCAGGTCCTGAAAGTCTGCCATGCCCTCCGGGTACGGCTCGAAGAAACCGGATTCGGTCACCAGCTGCGTCACTGCTCTCAGATAAACCCGGTCGTCGGTCGAAAAGTGAAACATGCCCCCGGGCCGCAGAATCCGGTGCAGATGGGTCATGAAATCGGAACAGAGCAACCGGTTTTGCCGATGCCGTCCCTTGGGCCACGGATCGGGACACAGGATGTGGACCCGATGGAGCCAGCCGTCGGGAATCATCTGTCCGGCCAGCATTCGGGCTTCCACCCGCAATGGATAGAGATTGGTCACGTTCTGACGCTGAATTTTATGAACGAGGTGCCGCAACCGGCCGATCATCACGTCCGCCGCCAGCACCAGCCGTTCGGGGTGTCGTTGTGCCAGTTGGACGGTAAACGTTCCCTTGCCGCAACCGAGATCGAGTTCGATCGGGCGGTCGGGCGGAAACGGACAAAGTTCGTCGAGGCGGCAGTAGTCGCCGGTCAGAATCCGAATGAACTGGTCTTCGTATTTATTCCGCATTATCGCCAAAAGTCCGTGCAATTGTTAAGATTCGGGGCTATATTAAGGCTTTTACAATAGCTGACGGAACCGGTTTTTTCCAGATCGAGAGCAGGTTAAACGGGAAATATCCAGGGAGAACGATGCGAATCCTATTCGTCTGTACCGGCAATACATGTCGCAGCCCCATGTGCGAAGCCTACTTCAACCACCTCTGCCGTCAGGCCGGACAAACCGGGGCGGAAGCGGTTTCCGCCGGGGTCTGTGCCGACGGCAACGAAGCGATGTCGGCGTCCGCCGCTGCGATCATGGCCGAGTTCGGCATCGACTGCCGTTCCTTCCGGACCCGGCAATTGACCTCGGCAATATTGGACACTGCCGATCGGATCGTGGTCATGGGCGCCAGCCACGTCCGTCAGATCGGGCTGATGGCGCCGGACATGCTGGACAAGACCCGGCTGCTGCTGGAATACGCCGACTGCGGGCGACGCGATGTGGCCGATCCGTTCGGCGGCTCGGTGGAAGTTTACCGCCGCTGTTTTCAGGAAATGAAACCGGCGCTGGATAATCTGTTTCTAGAAATCAATCGGACAATGCACCAATAAATCAGGTCGAGATAAGGAGGATTGAAACATGAAGAAGATCACCGACTGGCAACCGTTGCCGAAAATTAAACTCGCCATCGCCACCGATCACGGCGGCTTTGAAATGAAAAAGGCCCTGATTAAATTTCTGGAAGGCAAAAAGAAGTTTGAAGTGACCGACTGCGGACCCTGCTGTCTCGACCCCGCCGACGACTATCCGGATTTTGCCGGCATCGCCGGCAATCTGCTGACCCGCGGCGAAGTCGACTGCGGCATTCTGATTTGCCGTTCCGGGGTGGGCATGGGCATCAACGCCAACCGTTTCCACAATGTTCGCGCCGCCGTGGTCTACGAACCCGTGGTTGCCAAACTCAGCCGCGAACACAACTGTTCCAACATGCTGGTGTTGCCCGGCGACTTTGCCGACCTCGCCAAGGCCGAACAGATTATCGACACCTGGATTTCTACGCCGTTCACCAACGACCCTCGGCATGTCCGCCGGCTCGAAAAGCTCGAACGCAACTCCTATGACGATATCGCCGCCGTCCGCAGCGTCGATCCCGAACTGGCCGCGATGATCGACCGCGAAGCCGACCGGCAGAAGTTCGGCATCGAACTGATCGCCTCCGAAAACTTCACCAGTACCGCCGTCCGCGCCGCGCAGGGCTCCGTGCTGACCAACAAATACGCCGAAGGCTATCCCGGCAAGCGCTATTACAACGGCTGCGAACACATCGACGAAGTCGAATCGCTGGCCATCGCCCGTGCCTGCAAACTGTTCGGCGCCGAAGCCGCCAACGTCCAGCCGCATTCCGGCAGCCAGGCCAATATGGCCGTCTATTTCGCCCTCATCAATCCCGGCGATACCATTATGGCGATGAGTCTCGATCATGGCGGCCACCTGACCCACGGCCATCCGATGAATTTCAGCGGCATGCTCTACAACGTGGTTCCCTACGGCGTCAATCGCGAAACCGAAATGCTCGATTACGACGAACTCGAAAAAATGGCCAAAGAACATCAGCCGAAACTGTTGGTCGTGGGCGCCAGCGCCTATCCGCGGGTCTTCGACTTTGCCCGGCTGCGGGCGATTGCCGACAGCGTCGGCGCCAAGATGTTCGTCGACATGGCGCATATCGCGGGTTTGGTCGCCGCCGGCGAACATCCCAGTCCGGTGCCCTATGCCGATGTTGTTTCCACCACTACTCACAAGACGCTCCGCGGTCCCCGCGGCGGTCTGATTCTCTGCAAGGAACAGTATCTCAAGGCGATCAATTCCAAGACGTTCCCGGGACTCCAGGGCGGACCGCTGGAACACGTCATCGCCGGGAAAGCCGTCTGTCTGAAAGAAGCCATGACGCCGGAATTCAAAGCCTATCAGCACCAGATCAAATTGAACGCCGCCAAACTGGCGTCCGAACTGGTCAAGTGCGGTTTCCGGATCGTCTCCGGCGGCACCGACAACCATCTGATGCTGGTCGACCTGCGGCCGAAAAACGCCAAAGGCCGGACGGTTGCCACTGCGCTCGATAAGGCGCGCATCACGGTCAATGCCAACACCATTCCGTTCGACCCCGAAAAACCGTACATCGCCAGCGGCGTTCGCATCGGGACTCCGGCGGTAACGACGCGCGGCATGAAGGAAGCGGAAATGGTTCGGATCGCCGACTTCATCAACCGCGCGGTCGCGGTGATGGACGACGAAGCGGCGTTGCGGAAGATCGGCGAAGAAGTCAAAGCCTTTACCGCCGCTTTCCCGCTGCCCCAGTTTTAATCATTGTTTGAACTAATGAGGAGAGTACTCCCATGATCGATTTGAAACTCATCCGGGAAAATCCGGAACTGGCCAAGGCCACCTGTAAAAAACGCGGTTGCGACGTCGATATCGACGCCATTGCTGTTGCCGACCGCGAACACCGCGAAGCGGTTCAGAAAGCCGAAGCTCTCCGCGCCGAACGCAACCGACTCAGCAAGGAATGCCAGTCCAACCCCGACGCCCGCGCCAAAGTCAAGGCGATGAAAGACGAAATGGCCGCGCTCGAAGAACGCAGCGCCGTTCTCGCCAAAGAAATCGAAGAAAAACTCAGCTGGCTGCCCAACCTGATCGACGATGCCGTTCCTCAGGGCGCGACCGATGCCGACAATCAGGAAATCAAGAGAGTCGGCGCCATTCCGCAGTTTGACTTCAAGCCCCGCGATCACCAGGAACTTGGCGAGATGCTCGGCATTATCGACGCCGCCCGCGGCGCCAAAGTTGCCCAGGCCGGTTTCTATTACTGGAAAGGCAAGGGCGCTCAGCTCTGCCAGGCGATGTTCTTCTGGGCACAGCAGGAATTGATCAAACGCGGCTTCACGCTGTTCATGACTCCGTGCGCCGCCAAAGAACACACCTTGTACGGTACCGGCTATCTGCCGTTCTTCGCCGATCAGACTTACGCGCTGAAAAACGAAGACCTGTCGCTGATCGGGACTTCGGAACAGACGCTGGTCGGCTATCATACCGACGAAATTCTTGACGCCGACAAACTGCCGTTGATGTACACCGCCTACACTCCTTGTTTCCGGACGGAAAAAGGCAGTTACGGCAAGGCGTCGCGCGGCATTTTCCGCGTCCACCAGTTCCACAAAGTCGAACAGATCATCTTCTGTCTGCCGCAGGATTCGGTGAAATACCATCAGTTCTGCCTCGACAACGAAGAATATCTGTTGCAGAAACTCGGCATCCCTTATCACGTGGTCAACGTCTGCCTCGGCGACATGGGCGCCCCCGGCTATCGCAAGTTCGACGTGGAAGCCTGGTTCCCGGGTTTCAGCGCCTACCGCGAAGTCACGTCCAACACCAATTTGACCGACTTCCAGTCCAACCGGCTGAAGATCCGGTTCAAGGACAAGGACGGCAACAAAGGTCTGGTCCACACCATCAGCGCCACCGCGCTGACCGACCGCGTGGCGATTGCCATGTTGGAAAACTTCCAGCAGGCCGACGGCTCCGTGATCGTACCGGAAGTGTTGCGTCCGCTGACTGGGTTCGACAAGATCGAACCGGCCCAGTAGAAACACGCCGGCCGACGTCCGATGGAAGACAACGACCAGGCCATGCAGCGGGCGGTCAAATTTCTGGCCGTCCGCGCGCACAGCGCCGCCGAACTGAAAGAAAAGTTGCTGCGGCGTGATTTACCGTCCGCCGCCGTCCATTTTGCGTTGGCGGAATGCAAACGTTTGGGGTATCTGGACGACCGGCAGTTTGCCAAAGAATATCTTGAAGAAATGCGCGGCCGCGGCTGGGGCGACCGCAAATGCCGGATGGGCCTCCAGAAGAAAGGTGTTGACCGGGCCGTTATCGACGAGATTTTTGCCGATGGCGACGATCCGGAAGCGGCATTGCAGCGGGCCGCCGCGGTCTTCGAGCGGAAATGGCAGACGTTGCAGCGCGAACCCGATCCGCGCAAGCGTCAGGAAAAAGTCTTTCGGTTTATGGTTTCGCGCGGTTTTCCCGCTGAAACGGTCATGACGTTGATCCGCCGGGCTTCCCGTCCCGAATAGCCCGGTTTCATGCTTGGCGACGAAAGTCGGAAAAACGATCTTGAGAAGCCTCGGCATTTCCCGATTTTAAACCTCATTTTCAGCCTATTGTCGTGCGATAATAGATCAATAAAAGCAACTTGCGAGGACGTGCAAATCGAGCGGCAAAGGTCACTGCGTGAATTGCATAACGGCGCAGAACGGGATATGTTATAGCTTTTTTAATAATTCAGGAAAAATCATGGTAATGACTTCGGCCATACAGCCGCTGATTCTTTGTCCCGGAGCCCGCCGGTTGCGGGCCGCGCTTTTCCTCAGCGGCGAGGGCAGCAATGCCGCCCGACTGCTGGAACAGTGGTCGCCGGATCTTGCGTGGGAAGCCGTAGTGGTAGTGACGGACCGTCCGGAGACCAGCCGGGCCGCCGAAT
>Ga0183095_10601_pt1 | contig 89321 bp, 108 predicted proteins | sample BioMet4_FD_130346 | JGI IMG/M metagenome (GOLD analysis project Ga0183095, IMG submission 130346) | Microbial communities from bioreactor (seeded with sewage sludge) at LBNL, California, USA - Biofuel metagenome 4 (v2) (version 3) | ecosystem: Engineered > Bioreactor > Anaerobic > Unclassified ...
AAAGTACCCTGGATTTCTGGCCATGCATGCGACCAACTTTATCGATGAGGAGAAGAGCAAAGGCCGGGCACGCATGGAACAGTCGTGGCAGAATATCCAGAGACAGATGCTGTCTGTTTTGAAAAAAGATGCAAAGGTACGTAGCGATGCCTTTGACAGGAATTTCAGCGAGGAGAACTTTATAAAGCTGGTATTCTCTATAATTATCGCGGCCCTTCTGCAAAAGGATTACGACTGCGCTCCCCTGCAGGAAATGGTAAAGAGAACTATATATTAAAATGATGATTCCCACGCTTAAGTGGGAATTTCTCAGGCTTCAAAATGAACGTTGTTCACAGGAAAGGAATCGATATGTTAACACTATTAATTATTGCAATCGTATGCATGAATCTTGCACTTGCATTTTATACCACAGGAGTTTTTGCAGAGAAGAAGACGGGTACTTTGAAAAAATGGCATGCCCTGGTGTTCTGGTTGGGATTTACCTTTGATACCACGGGGACAAGTGTCATGAGCAGGATAGCCGGGGAAACCTTTGACTTCAATCTCCATGGTGTTACAGGGGTCATAGCTTTATCGCTGATGGCATTTCACGCCATATGGGCGACAGTGATCCTTGCACGTGGTCATGAACATGCCAAGAAGGTATTTCATAAATTCAGCATCGTGGTCTGGTCCATCTGGCTCATACCATACGTCCTTGGCGTTTTGATTGGCATGGGGGTCATATAGGTCCGCGTTCTGTGACAATGTCACAAAGATGATTCTAAACAGGTTCGCGAACCTGAAACAACTCAAAAAGTGCAGAATCGATATGCGGGCTCTTGCTTTGTGCAATTAAAAATGGTATTGTCAAAACAGGAAAAGTAGGAATGTATTAACAGGGAGGGCTCATTATGTTTCTGACGTTGCTGCCTTTTGTAAGCATGGGAGTAGGACTTATAATAGGCTTTCAGAAGCTGTCCGACAAGGTATATAAAGCTTTTGATATCGCATCTACAATAGCTCTTATTCTGCTGATGTTCGTCATCGGCGGGAATGTGGGCACGAGCAAAGAAGTCATTGCCGAGATAGGGGTAGTCGGTATCAACTGTATCGTTACATGTCTTTGCGCAGTTTTTGGAAGCGTTTTTCTGTGCCTTTTGATAGAAAAGACAATTGTACCGCTGGGTAAATATCAAGCGATGCTTCATGAGGAATCTGAGGAAAATGCGGCACTTGCTGATGCTGAAAATTCAAGTAAGAAAAGGAAAATTGATCCCATTTTGGTAATAATAATCGTCAGCGTTTTTATGGGGATATTCGTATGCTACGAATGGATGCCGCAAAGCATGACCTGGACGCTTACGTACGCACTCTGGATATCGCTGATAGTGCTTTACACCAGTGTAGGAGTTGGCATGGGCCAGCAGAAGAGCGTGTTCCTGTACATGAAAAAGGTCGGATTCAAGATATTGTTCTTTGCCCTGGGTGTCCTTATAGGGAGTATGGCAGGTGGAGCTTTGTCGACCGTTATAACAGGCATGCCGCTTAAGTACGCAGTCATTTCCACCAGCGGAGTCGGCTACTACAGCCTGACCGGAGCCACGATGCTTTCCAACTTTGATGCCGAGGGTGGAGTTTACGGATTTATGGTCAATGTTTTCCGTGATATAACTACAGTATCTTTGCTGCCTTTGTTTGCAAAGATGTCAAAGAGTGCGCCTATGGCGTCAGGAGGTGCCGGCTGTATGGATACCATGCTGGTTCCGATAACCAGAGCAATGGGAAGAGAGCTGGGTCTTATAGCGCTGATCGTAGGAGTAATTCTTACCTTTGCTGTACCGGTTATCCTGCCGATCTTGTGTGGAATAATGGCATAAATATCTGCCCGGAATATCAGTAAAACAAGTTGTCGGACTATTCAAAAAGTCGTTGTATACCAGCGGCTTTTTTGTTATACTAATTGTAACGGCGCGGTAGCGCTAAAACGGAATAATTTAGTAGGAGGTCTCATATATGAAAGGCTATACAAGTGAAACTATTAGAAATGTTGCTTTGCTGGGACACGGCGGATGCGGAAAAACTACTTTCCTGGAAGCTGCACTATTGACTACAGGTGTAATCAAGAAGTTAGGCAAGGTCGAGGATGGAAATACCGTTTCCGACTATGACAAGATGGAAATCGAAAAGGGATATTCAATAAATACTTCTATCGTTCCAATCGAATGGAAAGATAGCAAGATCAATTTTATAGATACACCGGGATATTTTGATTTTGTCGGTGAGGTAAATGCCGCACTGAGAGCTGCAGAGGCTGCAGTAATCCTGGTTGACGCAGGTTCAGGTATTCAGGTAGGTACTGAGGCTGCTTGGAAGGCTTGCGAGAGATACAAGACTCCTCGTTTCATAGTAATCAACAAAAGAGACAAGGATGAATTCGACTTTTACAAGACGTTTGAAGAGTTGAAGGCTAAATTTGGAAGCACGCTGGTTCCATTGAGCTGGCCTTTGTCCGCAGAAATAGACGAAGACTTGAAGGAAGCTATCGCATCAGCAGATGACGAGCTTATGGAAAAGTACTTCAATGGTGACGAGTTCACAGACGAAGAAGTTAAGAAAGGAATGGTCAAGGGGATTGAAGAGGGCGTTATCGTTCCTGTATGCTCATCAGCATTCCAGATTGGCGAAGGAGTTGAAGGTCTTCTGGACCTGCTGCTGACATATGTTCCTACACCGCTTCAGCATGGACCATATCAGGGATTCAATGACAGCAATGAGCCAGTTGAGAGACTTTGCGTTACGGATGCTCCTATGTCGGCCTTCGTATTCAAGACGATCGTCGACCCATTCGTTGGTAAGATTTCACTGATGAAGGTCGTAACTGGCAAGATGAACTCTGGAACAGAAGTATATAACGAAAGAGCAGGAAAATCCGAGAAGCTTGGAAAACTGTTCTTCATGAGAGGCAAAGAACAGACTGAACTTAACTACGCAGAGGCTGGCGACATAGTTGCCGTTGCTAAACTGCAGTACACAGTATCAGGAGATACCCTTTGTGATAAGAGTGATATCATCAGATATCTTCCACTGGACTTCCCATCACCTAACTACTACATAGCTATAGAAGCTAAAGACAAGAACGATGAGGAGAAGATCGGCACAGGTCTCAACAGACTGAGAGAAGAAGATCCTTCCTTCGTAGTTGAGAGAAATTCCGAAACGCATCAGACATTGCTGGGCGGCCAGGGAGACATTCAGCTGAACGTTATTCTGGCTAAACTGAAAGACAGATTTGGCGTTGAGGTCAACATCGTTCCTCAGAAGATAGCTTACAGAGAGACTATCAAAGGAAATTCTGATGTTCAGGGCAAACATAAGAAACAGTCAGGCGGAGCTGGTCAGTATGGAGATGTACATATCAGATTCTCGCCTTCACAGCAGGATGGACTTGAGTTCTCAGAAGAACTGTTCGGTGGATCGATTCCGAAGAACTACGTACCTGCAGTTGAAAAAGGACTTCAGGAATGTATGGAAAAGGGACCTCTCGCAGGCTGCAAGGTTGTAAACGTCAAGGCGGTCCTCTATGATGGTTCATACCATGATGTAGATTCCAACGAAGTTTCATTCAAACTGGCTGCAGCATTGGCATTCAAGAAGGGCATCGTTGAAGCAAAGCCTTGTCTGCTTGAGCCGATAATGCATATGGAAATCTATGTTCCAGATGATAACATGGGCGACGTTATGGGAGACATGAATAAGCGCCGTGGTAAGATACTGGGCATGGAGCCGCAGGATAACGGAGATCAGAAGCTGCTTGCTGAAGCACCTCAGGCGGAGTTATTCGACTATTCACTGGGACTGCGTTCAATGACACAGGGTAGAGGAACCTTCGAGATGACATTTGACAGATACGAAGAAGTTCCAAAGCAGATGGCAGATAAGATCATCGCAGAGCATCAAACTTCACAGGAAGGCTAATCCAAGAAATTAAATCGGGGCTGTTGCATATCATGATATGCAGCAGCCCCATTATTTTGAATCTGATGACAACTTTGATCAGTTCATTGGCATAAAAAAGCTCGCAAAAACCAAACAAGCCATTAATGGTGGCTGTTGGTCATGACGCAGTCACCGACCAGGCGTCCTATGTTGTTATTGGAGCCCATGACCCAAATGAGGTCGTTCCTTTTTATTACCATGTTAGGGTCAGGCATGACCACCGTCATTCCGCGTTTTTGTATGCCGAGGACTACGCAGTGCCAGTGACTTCGGATGTTGCTGCCCTTTAACGGCTGGTTTACGAATGGTTCATTGCCGTGCACCTTCAATACACAGCATGCCAAAGCATTGTTGGCATCGGGGTATCCGCTTTCCATGAATTCCTTCAGCGTCCGCAGGGCCCGTTCGGGTTTCATGCCGATGACGTAATAAAAGGATTCTATTGAACGTCTGTCACCGATGACGTAGACTTTGTCGTCTGGATGTATAGAAACGCGGCCATCGGGGAGAATCAGATGCTTACCCTTATGGCGGATTTTTACTACGTAAATGTTGTATCGTTTGCCCCATTGAAGCTGATGCAGTGACTTGCCAATAAAGTCGGCATTTTCAGGTGCTATGAATGAGATGATGTCAATGTCTTCATCCAGCCAATCCATTTTGTGGCCAGCTCTCTGTTCATTATTGATTGTTTTTTCGTTTAGATTGTTCAGAAATCGGGTTTCAAGCCGCAGATATGATGCGGCCATGAAATCTGTCTTGCCGAGGAAAAATAGTATAAACAATGCTATTACCAAAAGGAACAGTCTGTGAACACCGTAGAAATTGTGTATAGGCATCATGGCAATAGCTATAATAATTGCCACCTTAAAGATGATCAGCATTATAAGCGGGAGGTGATTGGACTTCTGCTTTAGCCAAAGGGCGGTAAAAGTAGTACTGTGAAAGTTAAGCATAGGCCGAAGGAACAGAGCCATCACTACATATATTACAATGCATGTGATTACTTTGGCGGTATTGTTGCCCATGGAGCCTTGGAGTATGCCTGCAATTGTCGGGTAGAGCAATCGTTCACCAGCAATGACGGTCACTAACATGATCACTCCATAAATGATCAACCTGTGGAAGTAATTCCTTACGTGTTCGGACCACTCGTTGTCGCTGTCCTCATCTATCTGCTGATTGGATGTGTACTGCTTAAGCTTGCGTATCCATGCTTTTGGAAGATGCCTCTCAAGATAATGTGAAAATCTTTCCGAGTTATCGATCAGATAAGGCGTGATCAAGATGGTGATGACAGATGCCGTAACGATTACGGGATAAAGGTAAGCGTCCATGACACCTATGCTGATTCCCATAGTTGCGATTATGAAAGAAAATTCACCTATCGGCGCCAGGCTGAATCCACTCTTTATGGATGTGTTCAGACTTTGTCCTGAAAGCAGCATACCTACCGTAGCAAAGACCAGCTTGGCAAGAACCGCTACTATGGTGATTGGAATTATCGTGGTCCAATGTTCCACTATGACGTGCGGATCTACCATCATGCCTACTGACAGGAAGAAGATAGCTCCAAACATGTCTTTGATGTTTGTGGTGACGCGTTCTATACGGTCGACATGCAGTGTGCCTGCCAGTAGAGAGCCTGCTACAAAAGCACCAAGCTCTGATGAAAACCCAAGATAATTTGCCAGGATAGCCATGCCAAAGCAGAAACCTAAGGAAAGCACCACCAGCATTTCATCAGTCAACAGGTCGATGACTTTGTTAAGGAAGGTAGGTAGCAGATAAATGCCCAGCAATAGCCAGATAATAAGGTAACAAACCATAAGTGCCAGATTAATAAATAGTTTTTCTCCGGCTATGCTCTTGCTGACAGATATCGCAGGCAGTATAATTAACATAAAGATGCTTATTACGTCTTCTACTATAAGCGTACCCATGACCAGCTTGGTGTATTTCTGACTGGTTCGGTTGAGCTCTACGAAACATTTCTGTATGATGGCGGTGGAACTGATGGAAATCATGACACCGATGAAAATACTGTTTATTCTGGTCATTCCCAGTGCCAGTCCAAGGATGAAACCTATTGCTGTAACGCCGGTCATTATGACCGCTGCAGTAATGACAGCACTGCCACCGATTTTGGCCAGCTTGTGCAGGTCAAATTCAAGACCGATATAGAAGAGCAGAACGATAACGCCGATTTCGCTCCATACCTCGATGGAATGCGTTGATTTGACGTCGAAAAACAGCGGAAAATATGGGCTTATCAAAAAGCCTGCAAAGATGTATCCTAAAATCAAAGGCAATCGTATTTTTTTAAATATGATATTGATCAGTCCGGCCGTTAGAAGCATGATTGCAAGGTCGACTATCATAGATGGGACATTCATGAATTCCATCCTTTCGCAAATTAACGGGGTGGTGTAATATATTTTATTCTAACATACAGTACTTTATATTGTCAAAGATACTTAGGAGGTATTAATATGTCGATAGTAACGACTCTAAATGTTGAAACGACAGAGCATACACAAATGATAGATATTACTACCATGGTGGCCGGAGCGGTTCTGGACAGCGGTATCAAGGACGGTACCTGCACGGTGTTCATTCCACACACGACGGCCGCAGTTACGATCAATGAAAATGCAGATCCAGATGTGCAGCGTGACTTCATGATGGAAATCAATAAAATCGTTCCATGGGAGGACGGATATCACCATGCCGAAGGCAATGCTGCTGCGCATCTTAAGGCAAGCATGATGGGTTTTTCGGAGCAGATATTCATACAAGGAGGCAGGCTTGTACTGGGTACATGGCAGGGAATATATTTTATGGAATACGACGGGCCTCGTGACAGAATGGTACTGGTACAAATCAAGGAATAAAAGGAGAATCATAATATGGCAAAAAAGGCAAAGACAGTTTTCGTGTGTCAGGAATGCGGCTACGAAAGTCCTAAGTGGATGGGTCAGTGCATCTGCGGAGCATGGAACACGATGGTCGAGGAGAAGATCATAGATGCCCCGGAAAATGACAGCAGGCGCCGTTCATCGGCATCGGCCGGCAGCGCTGCTAAGCCATCACCATTGACAAAGGTGGGTTCGGCTGACTATGCGCGAATAGATACTGGCATAGGCGAACTGAACCGCGTTCTTGGAAGCGGACTGGTCAAAGGTTCATTGACGCTGATATCAGGCGAGCCGGGAATCGGCAAATCAACACTCATCATACAGGCTGCTGCCAATATAGCAAAGACCACGGGGACGGTACTTTACGTTTCCGGCGAGGAGTCGGAGGAGCAGATAAAGATGAGAGCAGACAGAGTATGCCCTGATATGGGAGACAATCTTTATGTGCTGGCCGAAACTAATATGGAAAACATAATCGTGGCTTGTGAGAACGTCAAACCGAGTTTTCTTGTCATAGATTCGATACAGACGATGTACACTCAGGATTTCGATACTGCACCGGGAAGTGTATCTCAGGTGCGTGCCTGCGGCAATATGTTGATGAAGATAGGAAAGACAGATAACGTACCGATTTTCATAGTAGCTCACGTGACTAAGAGTGGTGAACTTGCCGGGCCGAAAATCGTCGAGCATCTGGTAGATTGTGTACTCAATCTGACAGGAGAGCGCGACCATGACATCAGAATATTGAGAGCGTACAAAAACAGATTTGGAACTACCAGTGAGATTGGTGCCTTTGAAATGGATGAAGAGGGACTTAAAGAGATAGAGAACATCTCGGCAAGCTTTCTGGAAAGCGCTGAAGAAAAGACCGAAGGCTCCATAATCACAGCGGTTTATGAGGGAAGCAGACCTGTATTGCTGGAGATACAGGCTTTGACTATACCAGCAAATGTCGGCTTTGCACGTAGAACTGCGGTCGGAGTAGATTATCAAAGACTGGCGATGATCATTGCCGTTCTTGAAAAGAAGATGGGTATGACTCTTATCAATCACGATGTCTATGCCAACGTAGTCGGCGGTCTAAGACCGGACAGCACTTCCATAGACCTTGGTGTTGCCCTAGCAGTATATTCGTCTATGCGCAGTGTGATTTGCCCAAGACGTTGTATCGCCATAGGTGAAGTTGGGCTTACCGGCGATCTGCGTTCCGTACAAAACGCAGACAAGATAGCGCTTGAGGCATCGCGCCTCGGCTATGAGCAGGTCATAATGCCAAAGAAAAATGCCGATCGTATAGGCAAATCGTCAATTGGCGGCTGCAAAATAATCGGCGCAAAGAACTTATACGACGCAATTGCCGCATTTAAGGAATAAGGGAAATTAGTGAAGGGTCGTCCGACTATTAATAATCGGCGACCTTTTTATGTGTGCTATGCGAATGCACTGCGCACATAAAAAAGGCCGCCAACCTTATCGGTTGAACGACCCCTTATTTAATTCCCCTATTGCTTTAATATCGGCAATTCGAACCAGAATGTGCTTCCCTTGCCGAGGGTACTATCTACATCGAAGTTTGCTTTGTGCAGGTTCAGGATCTCTTTGACGATAGAGAGCCCCAGGCCACTGCCTTCAGTTGGCCTTACGTGATGGGTACTGGATTTGTAATAACGCTCCCATACGTGGTTTATCTCATCCGGAGAGATGCCTTCGCCGTGGTCTGTTACCGCGAACCGCACATACCTGTTGTTCTTAGTAACATTTATGATTATCTTCTTGTCTTCGCCGCAATACTTGACTGCGTTGTTTACCAGATTGCTCATTACCTGTTTGATCTTGGTCTCATCACCATTGACCATATAGGTTTCATTGCAGTTGAATTCGAAGTTGTATCCGTCGCTTTCTGCCAGGATGTCGTATGAAGACAGGATCGCTTCGGTTGCTTTGCTGAGATCGAATGGCGCTTTCTCGAGAACGATCTTCTTGGACTGCATCCTTGAAAGATTCAGCATATCGTTCACAAGCTGATTCAGCCTGTCTGTTTCATCTATAATGACCTGAAGATGAGCTTCCCTCTTGACAGGATTGTCGCCTGAAAGGTCGCGGACCATCTCCGCATAGGATTTGATCATTGTCAGCGGCGTTCTCAAGTCATGAGAAACGTTTGCAATAAGATCCTTTTGATACATATCGGTCTTTTCAAGTTCGCCTTCAGCTGCAGTCAGGGTATCAGCCAGTTCAGTGATTTCTGAATAGTGACCACCCTTGAATTTAACGCTGTAGTTTCCCTTGCCCATTTCAGCAGCAGAACTGGTGATATCCTTGATCGGCTTGGATATCCTGTTTGCAAGATAGAGCGCCAGTGCCAACGCCAGAAGTATGGATATTATCGTAATGTATATCAACTGTGACCTTAATATGTATATCGTAGACTTGACTGGGAACAACGGCGAGAATATGTAAAGTATGTATGATGTTGAACCGTCGCCATCGGCATCGTTGTCGTCGCTACTGTTTAGATAACAGGCAAATTCCAGAGTCCTCGCGTTGGAACGTTTTTCGATGATTGTTGTTGCACTGCCTAACTTGCTGTTTTGCAGCTTGTTATAAAGGCTTATGATGTCTGTTGCATATCTGCCATTAAGCATCGCTGACGTATCATCGCTTCTGTTGGGGCCAAAGCCGTTATTGGTATCCGAGCTTGTTATAGTTTCACCGCTTTCGCTGATGACATAGATGGTCAGGTCATTGGTGAGAGACGATGATTGAATCGCGGATTTCAAAACAGCAGTACTGTAGCTGCTGGAAGCATATTCGTTTTTTATCTCATTGGCGATCTTGGTGGTTTCAGTTTTCTTCATCTCTTCATAATACGTATTGAGGAAGAATATCTGCAGCAGCCAGATCAGGCCGAGCAAAATAACTGCGAACAAAATAAAGTATGCCCACAGTTTGAACTTTATGCTTTTTATATCTATTTTTCTTAAATCTAATTTATTAAAAAAAGCTTTCATTATTCCTCTTCATATTCGAATTTGTAGCCTACGCCTCTTAGCGTAACGATGTAATCGCGGTAAGGCCCAAGAGCATTTCTGAGATTTTTAATGTGAGTATCGATAGTTCTGTCGTCGCCAAAGAAGTCATAGCCCCAGATGTCTGACAGGAGTTTATCTCTCGACAAAGCAATGTTCCTGTTTTCAATCAAATAGAACAGCAGGTCGTATTCCTTAGGTGTTAGTTCTATCCTCTCACCATCCACAGATACAGTTCTTGCTGCGATATTGATTTCCAGACCGCTGAATTTCAAAACGTCAGATTTGTTCTGTGTTGCGGAATTTTTACGTGCAAGCACTACGTTGACTCTTGCCATCAGCTCCTTAGGGCTGAAAGGTTTAACGATATAATCATCTATTCCCAGCTCAAATCCGAAGAGCTTATCATATTCTTCACCTCTTGCAGAGAGCATGATAATAGGAATATCTTTGATTTTCTTTATTTCCTTACAAGTTGAAAAGCCGTCTAGCTTTGGCATCATAATATCCAGTATGATCAGGTCGTAGTCATTGAGTTTGCAAAGACCTACGGCGCTCATTCCGTCTGATGCTTCAGTAACCTCATAGCCGTTGAATTCGGCATATTCCCTGATTACCTCGCGAATTTTAGGTTCGTCGTCAACTACCAGTAATTTATACATGGCAATCCTCCTTCTTAGCATTCATAACTAATTAATATTTAAGTAAGCTTATCTTATCTGCTTTTTGTGTGGTTTATATGAAAAACTTATAGTAATTTTATCACAATCGGCCTATTATTGGAAGAAAAAACTAATTTCCCATATGCTTGACGAGTTAAACTTGTTAGATTATACTATTTAATATCGATAACTATGCGTAGGAAGCATTCTTTATTTTATCCCCTCGTATCTTTATCGTGCGGCATCGGCATATAGATGCAAATCTTGTGGAAAGGAGGAAAATTGACAAAAAATGTTTAAAAAGTTAATAAGAGGACTGATTACTTTGTTTGGTGCAACTTTTGGCTATGGATTCTGCCTGCTATTACGTTATTGGGTAGAAAAGGGCGGCGTGGATGTGAATAAGTATTTTACAGCAACGCAGCAGACCGGCATTGCCATTACTATCGCAATTATTTTTGGTATTTTATTTTTTAAACTCGCACCGGCATTTGGTAAACAGAGCACTAAGGTGGCTAACAACATCGAGCACGATCTCCGCGGGATTTCGGGCAATACGATTTTCTCTGGCACCATAGGTCTCATTGCAGGACTTCTGATAGCTTTTCTCATCACGCAGATCTTTGCCATTATAACTAACCGCTATATATATGCGTTTATAGTTATAATCACATATTTTGTTTTTGGATATCTGGGCGTCGTAATAGCGACGATGAAAGGCAAAGAAATGTTTGGCAATGCTAATCCCGCCAAGAAGCAGGCCCCGGAGCAGGGCCAGGGCGGAATCTTTGCAAAAGGTGGAAAGAAGAAAAGCGATGCTATTCCAAAGATCTTTGATACCAGTGTTATCATAGATGGAAGAATAGCAGAAATCATGAAGACCGGATTCCTGGAAGGCCCTATCGTGATACCTGAATTCGTTTTAGTAGAACTCAGGCATATCGCAGATTCATCTGATTCGCTTAAGAGGACCAGAGGCAGAAGGGGACTGGACATACTTAACAAGATCCAGAAGGATTACGGAGTCGAGATCTACAACACGGACAACGAGAAGACTCTGAAGGAGATCCCTGAAGTCGATGTAAAGCTTCTTAAACTGGCGCAGCTGATAAACGGCAAGGTCGTTACTAACGATTTCAACCTGAATAAGGTTGCCGCTATCAACGGCGTAAGCGTGCTTAATATCAATGAACTTGCCAATTGTCTGAAGCCGGTAGTACTGCCGGGTGAAGAAATGCAGGTAAGCCTTGTCAAACAGGGCAAAGACGCGAGCCAGGCTATAGGATATCTGGACGATGGTACCATGATAGTTGTCGAAGATGGCAGAAAGCAAATAGGCAAAACCACCAAGATAAACGTAACCAGCGTACTTCAGACTTCGGCCGGAAGGATGATCTTTGGAAGATTGAAGAATTAGTATGTACAAAACTAAAAAAGTAACAGCAATAATAAGCGCTGGCGGTTCCGGAAAGAGAATGGGAGCGCCAGTGCCTAAACAATTTTTGAAAATTGGCGGCAAAACGATACTCGAGACATCTGTGGATAGGTTCTGCGATGTAGAATTTGTTGATGATGTCATAGTTGTAGTACCTGAGTCACATGTAGAATACTGCCGCGGGATTTTTGATGCCGGGCGGTATGAAGCGTCTGGCATTAAAGTTATTCCAGGCGGTTCTGAACGGCAGGATTCTGTAGGCGGAGCAATTGATTCCTTGTCAGACATGGACGGAGATGATATCGTGCTTATTCATGACGGTGTCAGACCCTATGTAACAAAGGAAACGATAGTGAATGTGATAAAGGCTGCTGACGAGGATGGCGCGGCTATTGCGGCGGTTCCCACCAGAGACACCATCCGCCACATTGATGAAGGTACACTGGACAGGTCTAAGCTGTACAATGTGCAGACGCCACAGGGATTCAGGTATGCCATCATCAAAGAAGCCTTTGATAAAGCCGCAAAGGAAAACTTTGTGGGGACTGACGATGGAAGCCTGGTGGAAAGACTCGGCAAACCGGTGACACTGGTTTCCGGCAGCGATGATAATGTTAAAATCACCACGCCGGGAGATTTGAGGAACGACATGAGAGTAGGAACAGGATTTGATGTGCATGTACTTACTGAAGGCAGGAAGCTTATCCTCGGCGGAGTGGAAATACCATATAAAAAAGGACTTCTTGGCCATTCTGATGCAGATGTGCTGATCCATGCACTTATGGATGCTCTGCTGGGAGCTGCGGCTCTTGGGGATATCGGAAAGCTGTTTCCGGATAATGACCCAGCGTATGAGGGAATATCCAGCGTCAAGCTGCTGAAAAAAGTAATATCGCAATTAAACGATAAGGGATATACGGTTGGAAATGCTGACGTTACAGTGATTTGCGAGAGACCGAAACTGGCCGGATATATCGACCATATAAGAGATAATCTTTCGGAAGCTATGGGCATTTCCAAAGAATCAATAAGCGTAAAAGCAACGACAACAGAGAAGCTCGGCTTCACTGGAAGGGGCGAGGGAATCGCCGCGGAAGCCGTTGTAATAATAAATGGGAGTAATTAAATGAGACTATCAAAGATGCACTTAAGAACACTGAGAGAAGTACCAAACGAGGCAGAGATACCAAGTCATATCCTTCTGCTCAGAACAGGAATGATCAGAAAGCTTGTATCCGGAGTTTACGGATTCATGCCGATGGGCTGGCGTTCAGTTCGTAAAATCGAACAGATCGTCAGAGAAGAAATGGATGCCAAGGGCGCCGAAGAAATACATATGTCAGCAGTACAGCCTGCAGAGCTGTGGGAGGAATCTGGCAGATGGAGCGCGTACGGACCTGAACTTTGGAGAATTAAGGACAGGAACGGCAGGGACTTCTGCCTCGGTCCTACACATGAAGAGATATTCACGGACCTGATCAGAGATGACGTATCATCATACAGACAGCTGCCTGTGATGCTGTATCAGATACAGACTAAATACAGAGATGAAGCGAGACCGCGTTTCGGACTTATGAGAAGCAGAGAGTTTATTATGAAAGACTGCTATTCCTTTGATGTCGATGAGGCGGGACTTGATGTCAGCTACAAAGCAATGTACGATGCTTACGACAAGATATTCACTCGCTGCGGTTTGACTTTCAGACCTGTAGAAGCTGATACTGGAGCCATCGGAGGAAGCAATTCCCATGAGTTTACCGCTCTTTCGGAAGTCGGAGAAAGCGAAATAGCATACTGTGAGAAGTGCAGTATGGCGGCAACCGTCGAACGTGCTGAATGCGTCGATGCTCCGTCGCAGGATGACACAGCAATACTTCCTATGGAAGAAGTGAACACACCGGGAACCAAAACTATAGAAGCTGTAGCTGATTTCCTGAAGCTCGATCAGAAGCAGACCATCAAAGCGCTGCTCTTTGTCACTTATGATGATGAAGGCAAAGAAAACGGCTATGTGGCAGCTTTTGTCAGAGGAGACAGAGAGCTCAACATGACCAAGCTGGTCAACGCACTTGGAATCCCAGAGCATGCCATAGAGTTTGCAGAAGAGGAGAAGATGAGCGCCGTAACCGGTTGCGTAGGCGGATTTACTGGACCTTGCGGCCTTCACGACTGTACAGTAGTTGTGGACAGTGAACTGCCGGGACTGAAAAACCTTTGTGCGGGAGCATGCAAGGAAAATTACCATTTGATAAATGTCAACTATGACAGAGATTACAAAGCAGACATAGTTGCAGACATAAAAGTCCTCAAGGAGGGTGATCCTTGTCCGGTATGCGGAGCACCTATAAAGCATGCAAGAGGCATAGAAGTAGGACAGGTATTTAAGCTTGGGACCAAGTATTCTGAATCGATGCACGCTATGTACAGCGATGAGGGACAGAAAGAGCATCCGATTTTGATGGGATGCTATGGAATTGGAGTTACAAGAACTTTGGCAGCTATTGTAGAACAGCATCACGATGATGACGGCATTATCTGGCCGATATCGGTTGCGCCTTACCATGTAATGATTACTTTGGTAAAGCCGGATGATGAGGTTCAGGCAAAGGTTGCTGAAGATATTTACAATAAGCTCGATGAAGCTGGCATAGAGGTAGTGCTTGACGATAGAAAAGAAAGACCTGGAGTTAAGTTCAAGGATGCTGACCTGTTAGGAATTCCAATCAGGATAACCGTAGGCAAGCTTGCCGGAGAAGGCAAGGTAGAATACAAGATGCGCCGCGATCCTGAAAAGGAAGAAGTCACAGTTGAAGAAGCTTTATCCCGTGCCATCGACATCGTAAGGAAAGAGATAAAGGGTTAATGGAACAAAAAGGCAGATTAAAAGACAATATGTATCTGCAACTCTTCTGGACGTTCTTCAAGCTTGGGTTGTTTACCATCGGCGGCGGCATGGCCATGATCCCGCTGATGCAGGGAATAATCGTAGTAAAGAAGAGATGGCTCACATCGGAGGAAATGGTAGACTGCATAGCGGTGAGCCAGGGACTTCCGGGTGTCATAGCCATAAATATGGCCACGTACATCGGACACCGTAAAAAGGGTGTGCTTGGTGCGCTGGTCGCAACGTTCGGCGTGGTTCTGCCCAGTCTGGTGATAATAATAGCAGTCATAGAGATACTGAACGGCATCGGAGATAACCGATATGTCAATGGTGCGCTGATGGGAATCAAAGCGGCAGCAACTGGATTGATAGCTTATTCAGCGTTCTCTGTAGGTAAACAGATACTTAAGGGAGTATTCCCCTGGGTACTGGCGGTTGCAGCATTTGCGGTCATAGTATTTTTGGGTGTGAATGCAGTCTGGGTCATCATTGCAGGCATAATCTGCGGGCTGATCTATGAAAAAGCCATAGACAAAAAAGCTGCGAAAGCAGGTGATAGCAAATGATTTATCTGAAGCTGTTTCTGGTTTTCGCAAAGATAGGGCTGTTTGGATTCGGCGGCGGCATGGCTATGCTGCCTATGATCTATCAGGGAGCAAAGCAATTCCAGTTGATGTCTCCTGACGAGTTCTCGAATCTGGTCGCTATTTCTCAGGTCACGCCGGGACCTTTGGCAGTAAACGCGGCAACATATGTAGGTTATAATTGCGCAGGGCTCCCTGGAGCTCTGGTAGCGACCTTTGGCGAGGCGTTGCCGTCATTCATACTGGTAATAGTGACGTGCTATTTTATAAACAAATTTAAAGAGAGCAAAGCCATTGAGGGGGCATTTGTCGGCATAAGACCAGTAACGGTCGGGCTGATTGCTGCTGCTGTCGTATTCATGGGACAGAGCGCATTTACAAGTCTGGCACCGGTACCGATTATTATTTGTGTAGCAAGTGTGGTTTTGATCGGAAGATTCAAGGTGAACCCGATACTGATAGTTATCGGTTCGGGATTGATAGGAGCTTTTTTATGTGGGTAGGAGGAGTCAGAGTAATACTGACAAACGAAAAAGACGAGATATTGATGGTCAAACAGCATCATGAGGATAAAGACATCTGGATGGTGCCGGGCGGCGGGATCGAAGACGGTGAGAATTCCGTTGAGGCTGCAGTCCGTGAGGCCAAAGAGGAAACTGGTCTTGACGTCAGGATCAAAGGAGTAGCGTGGCACGTTGAAGAGGTATCTCCGGAACGTGGGCAGCGCTTTGTAAATTATATGATCGGTGAGGTCGTAGGAGGCGAGCTTGGTCTGGGTTCGGATCCGGAGCTTCCAAAAGATGGACAGGTCCTGCGAGAGATCAAATTCTTATCTCGTGAAGAAATCGGTAAGCTGGAGCATGTATATCCAAAGTTCTTCAACGAAGAAATTTGGGATGTTCTGCAGCAGGAATTCAATGGCATGGCTTACTACAAGCTGAGAGAGCCATGGTGTTCCAGCGTAAAAACAGGTAAATAATATTTTCAAATAGAAAGGAATCATAGAAATGAAAAAAATTACTATCGAAATGGAAAACGGCGGAATAATGACAGGCGAACTGTATGAAGATATAGCGCCAATAACCGTTGAAAACTTTGAGAAATTGGCCAAAGACGGCTTTTATGACGGACTGACGTTCCACAGAGTTATTCCTGGATTCATGATCCAGGGCGGATGTCCCAAGGGGAACGGTACTGGTGGTCCAGGATACACGATCAAGGGAGAATTCAAATCCAATGGTGTTGAGAATAACCTCAAACACACAGAGGGAGTTCTTTCTATGGCCAGGACAATGGTACCCGACTCCGCAGGTTCACAGTTCTTTATCATGGTAGCCGACGCACCTCATCTTGACGGTGAGTATGCAGCATTTGGCAAGATCACAGAAGGTCTTGATGTGGCTCAGAAAATCGTAAACGTTCGTACGGACGCTATGGATAAACCTGTTGAGCCGGTAGTTATCAAAACTATTGTTGTGGAATAGGCGAATATTGAGTAAAGAACGAGATTTTGGGTATAAAGATATAGTTAATCTATGATGAAAGGTGATACGCGAAATGAAGTTCTTAGAAGAAATACAAGAAGACATAGAAACAGTGGTAAAAAAAGACCCGGCAGCAAATAATGGACTGGAAGTTCTGTTGTGTTACCCCGGAGTCTGGGCTTTGATATGGCATAAGCCGGCGCACTGGTTTTATAAGCATAACATGAAGCTTGTGGCAAGAATAATATCACAGGAAGCAAGAAAACAGACCGGCATAGAAATACATCCCGGTGCCAAGATAGGCAGGAGATGCTTCATCGACCATGGCATGGGAGTCGTAATAGGTGAAACCACCGAAATCGGTGATGACTGCACTTTGTACCAGGGCATTACCCTTGGGGGTACTGGCAAAGAAAAGGGAAAACGTCATCCGACCCTGGGAAACAGAGTAGTAGTAAGTTCAGGAGCCAGAGTACTTGGACCATTCAAGGTTGGTGACGATGTTAAGATCGGATCAGGTTCAGTAGTGCTTCAGGAGATACCGAGCGGATGCACAGTAGTCGGAGTCCCTGGCAAGATCGTCAAGAGATACGGTGAAAGCAACGATGAGCTCGATCAGGTAGATCTGCCGGATCCTGTAGATGTTGAGCTGGAATGTCTGCGCAGACGTATAGTTATGCTGGAAAACAGAATAAACCAGATGACGCAGAACACACAGCCGGTACACGAAGTACCATCGACTAATAATAAGCAATCGAAGAAAGACGAAGACCAAAGAGGTAGTAAAGAAGATGAAGATTTACAATACGCTGAGTAGAAAAAAAGAAGAATTCGTACCAATCAAAGAAGGTCAGGTTTCTATGTACGTATGCGGACCTACAGTGTACAACTTTTTCCATATCGGAAATGCAAGACCGCTGGTTGTGTTCGACACTATGCGTAAATACATGGAATACAGAGGATATAAAGTAAAGTACGTTCAGAACTTTACCGATGTTGATGACAAGATCATCAACAGGGCAAAGGAAGAAGGCATCACGGCGCCGGAGGTTTCCGAGAAGTACATCAAAGAATTCTTTGAGGATGCTGGAGCATTGAATGTCCGCAAGGCAGACGTACATCCTAAGGTTTCGGAGCATATCCCTGACATTATCAAATTCGTACAGACTTTGATCGACAAAGGCTATGCCTATGAAGCTGACGGAGATGTATATTTCTCGACGCGTAAATTCCCGGAATATGGTAAGCTTTCAGGTCAGAACATAGACGATCTTGAGTCAGGCGCAAGAATAGCTATTGGCGAGATCAAGCAGGATCCTCTTGACTTTGCACTATGGAAAGCAAGAAAAGAAGAAAGTGAAATAGCATGGGAATCACCATGGGGCATGGGGAGACCAGGCTGGCACATCGAGTGTTCGACTATGGCCAAGAAGCACCTTGGCGATACCATAGACATCCATGCAGGCGGACAGGATCTGCAGTTCCCTCATCATGAGAACGAGATCGCTCAGTCAGAATGCTGCAACGGAGTACCTTTTGCTAATTACTGGATGCATAACGCATATATCACCATGGACAAGGAAAAGATGTCCAAGTCAAAGGGCAACTTCTTCACGGTTCGTGATATACGCAGCAGATATGACGGTGAGGTCATCAGATTCTTCCTGCTGTCTGGGCAGTACAGAAATCCTATAGATTTCAGTGACACTTTGATGGAGCAGTCAAAGGCAAGTCTTGAGAGAATGAAGAACTGCAAAGAGAACCTCGTGTATCTCACCAAGAATGGCGCAGATGGCGCCATGAGCGATGCAGAAAAGCAGGCTTTCGAGGGATATGATAAATACAGACAGGCATTTATCGATGCCATGGACGATGACATCAATACTGCTGACGGAATCAGTGCAGTGTTTGAACTGATAACGGCAATAAATACAGCAGTTGCTGATGGAGCAACTAAGGAATTCGCACAGAAATCGCTGGATACTCTCATGGAGTTCTGCGATGTATTAGGTCTGCTTCAGACCAGCGACGATAACACCATAGATCCTGAGATCCAGAAGCTCGTCGATGAGAGACAGGAAGCACGTAAGGCAAAGGACTTTGCCCGTGCTGATGAGATCCGTGACCAGCTGGCAGCTCAGGGAATCACTTTGAAGGACACTCCACAGGGCGTCCAGATCATAAAAGAGTAAATATGGACAAATTAAATTCAAGGGTAAGTAATACGACGGCACTCGCTTATATAGGGGATGCCGTCTATGAAGTATTTATAAGAAAATATGTGATGGAGAATGGCACGGCCAACGTCAATGCGCTGAACAAGAAGGCTATTAGCTACGTTTGCGCTGATGGACAGGCAAAGGCAGTCCGCGGTTTGATGGAAAATTTCCTGACCGAGGAGGAAACTGCGCTGGTCAAAAGAGGACGCAACCATTCCATTACTTCCAGGCCCAGAGGTTCCACACCGACTAACTATAAGCTGGCGACTGGCTTCGAGGCTTTGATCGGCTTTCTATATTTGAATGGCGATAACGACAGACTTGAAGAGGTCGTCAAGGAAACAATCAGACTTATCGAAGAGAGGTAGTAAAATGAGCAAAGCAGACGTACTGTTTGTGAATATGTGCCGGGGCATACTGGATTATGGCTATTCTACTGAAGGTCAGGATGTCAGGGCTAAATGGGATGATGGTTCCTATGCATATACCATCAAGAACTTCGGAGTAGTCAACAGGTATGACCTGTCCGAGGAATTCCCTGCATTGACTGTGAGGCCGACTGCCATCAAGTCTGCAGTTGATGAAATGCTTTGGATATGGCAGAGGAAGTCAAACAATGTAAACGACTTGAAAAGTCACATCTGGGACGAGTGGGCCGATGAAAACGGTTCCATAGGAAAAGCCTACGGTTATCAGATGGGCATCAGATACAGATTTCACCAGGGAGAAATGGACCAGGTAGATAACGTCATCTGGCAGCTGAAGAATGCGCCCGCTTCAAGGCGAATACTTACCAACATCTATAACTTCGGCGACCTGATGGAAATGGGACTGGAGCCATGCGCTTACAGCATGACCTTCAACGTGACGGGAAATAAACTGAACGCCATACTGAACCAGCGCTCGCAGGATATACTGGCAGCCAACAACTGGAACGTCGTGCAGTACTCTGTACTCGTATACATGCTGGCACAGGTCTGCGGTTACGAACCAGGTGAGCTGGTCCACGTCATTGCGGATGCGCACATATATGATAAACACGTTCCGGTCATTAAAGAACTCATTGAAAGACCGCAGTATCCGGCGCCTAAGTTCAGGCTCAACCCGGATATCAAAGATTTCTATGATTTCACAACAGATGATTTGATCATCGAAGATTACGAGACAAATCCACAGATAAAGAACATTCCAATAGCTGTTTAGGAGGCACAGATGAATCTAATACTTGCAGCAGATGAAAACTGGGCGATAGGCTACGGCGGAGATCTGCTTTGCCATATACCCGGTGACCTGAAGTTTTTCAAAGAGAAAACTCTGGATAAAACGGTAGTTATGGGCAGAGCCACCCTTGAAAGCCTTCCGGGGCACAAAGGCCTACCAAAGAGAAACAATATAGTGATCACAGGCAAGGCCGACTTCGAGGCGCCTGGAATCGTGGCTGTCCATTCTGAAGAGGAGCTTATGAAAGAACTGGCAAAGTACGATGACAAAGACGTATTCATCATGGGCGGCGAACAGGTTTACAAAGAATTTCTGCACCTTTGTGATACATGCTATATAACTAAGATATATGATAAATTCAAGGCTGACAGATACTTTGTCGACTTGGATAAGGACGATGATTTCCAGGTGACTTGGCAGAGTGAAGTAATGGAGGAAAACGGCATCAAGTACCGTTTTATGAAATATGAAAGAAGATAGCAACCAGAAGAGCGACAAGATAATCGGCAGAAATCCGGTCATTGAAGCACTTAAAAGCGACAGACCTATAGAGAAGATCATAGTCCAGAAGGGAGCCGGCGGTTCCATGGGCAAGATCATTTCCCTGGCAAAGACAAAAGGCGTGATCATTAACAACGCTGATAAGGCTTTGCTGGATAAGATGGCCGGCCATGGCGGACATCAGGGGGTAATAGCCTTTGCTTCAGCTCACGAATATGCCAAGGTCAATGATATTTTTGCCAAGGCGGAGGAAAAAGGCGAACCGCCTTTCATCATAATACTTGACGAACTTGAGGATCCACATAACATAGGCGCCATAATGCGTACAGCCGAATGCGCCGGTGCGCACGGCATAATCGTTTCCAAGAGAAATGCCTGTGGCATAACATCGACTGTTGCTAAAACATCGGCAGGTGCAGTGGAATATCTGCCTTGCGCCAGAGTGGCAAACATTGGGCAGACCATAGAGTCGCTGAAAAAACGTGGAGTATGGATATACGCCTGCGACATGGGCGGAGAAACCTATTATGATCAGGATATGAGCGGCGGTGTGGCGCTGGTAATTGGAAATGAAGGATCGGGAATCAGCAGGCTGGTCAAGGAAAAGTGTGATTATACTATTTCTATACCTATGGTAGGTAATATATCATCACTGAATGCATCAAATGCTGCGGCTATTTTGATGTACGAGGTTAGGAAACAGCGAGATGGAAGAAAGTAAACTGAACATCCTCTCCGATGAGGAGCTGGTACAAATGGCTCATGAAGGCAGTGCGACTGCCGAGGAGTTTCTCATACGCAAATATAAGAGGCTGGCCAAGAACAAGGCACAGAACTATTTTATTGTGGGCGGAGACAACGACGATGTCATCCAGGAGGGAATGATAGGTTTATTTGAAGCCATTCGGGATTTCAATGTTGACGGTGAGGCATCTTTCCATACTTTTGCGGAGCTTTGCGTTAACAGGCAGATAATCTCTGCAATACAAAGAGCCAACAGGCTCAAACACCAGATACTTAACGATTCTCTGTCGCTGAACGAGGAAGACGACAAAGAAGATTCGGGTGCCGAGTCACTTATAGACAGAGTACCCGCCGGCGAAAACATGGACCCTGAATCACTGACATTGATGAGTGAAGTCGTAAGTTACCTTCAGGCCGATGGCGTCGAGATATTCAGCAACCTGGAAAACCAGGTCTGGAGCGAGATGCGCAAGGGTTTGAATTATAAAGAAATCGCTGATTTTCTTGGGCGTGATCCTAAATCCATAGACAATGCGATCCAAAGAATAAAAAAGAAAATCTATGAGTTCTTAGAGTATTGAAAATGCTCAAATCTAATTGACATGAAAGCAAAAATATAGTACGATTACAATGTTGTACTGAAGTTTTGGTACAACGTTTATAAGCTGTTGTAGCTCAGTAGGTAGAGCACTTCCTTGGTAAGGAAGAGGTTCGGCAGTTCGAATCTGCTCAACAGCTCCAAAAATTTAATTTTGTTATTATAAAAGGAGAAGTTTAAAATGGCAAAGCAGAAGTATGAAAGAACCAAGCCGCATATCAACATCGGAACAATCGGCCACGTAGACCACGGCAAGACAACACTTACGGCAGCTATCACAAAGGTACTGCATAACAGATACCAGCTGGGAACAGACGTAGAGTTCGACCAGATCGATAAGGCACCGGAAGAGAAGGAAAGAGGAATCACGATTTCCACAGCACACGTAGAGTATGAGACACCAAACAGACATTATGCTCACGTAGACTGCCCGGGACATGCCGACTATGTAAAGAACATGATCACAGGAGCAGCACAGATGGACGGAGCGATCCTGGTAGTAGCAGCAACAGACGGACCAATGCCGCAGACAAGAGAGCACATCCTGCTTTCAAGACAGGTAGGAGTACCATACATCATCGTATTCCTGAACAAGTGTGACATGGTAGACGACGACGAGCTTCTTGATCTGGTAGAGATGGAAGTAAGAGAGCTTCTGACAGAGTATGAATTCCCAGGAGATGACACACCGATCATCAGAGGATCAGCGCTGAAGGCACTGGAAGATCCATCAAGCGAGTGGGGAGACAGAGTCATCGAGCTTATGGAAGCAGTAGACAGCTACATCCCAGAGCCGGAGCGTGACAACGACAAGCCGTTCCTGATGCCGGTAGAGGACGTATTCTCAATCACAGGAAGAGGAACAGTAGCAACAGGAAGAGTAGAGAGAGGAATGCTGAAGGTCGGCGACGAAGTAGAGATCGTAGGACTGACAGACGAGAGAAGAAAGGTAGTAGTAACCGGACTTGAGATGTTCAGAAAGATCCTGGACGACGCAGAGACAGGCGACAACATCGGAGCACTGCTGAGAGGCGTACAGAGAGACGAGATCGAAAGAGGACAGGTACTCGCAGCACCGGGAACTATACATCCGCATACGAAGTTCAAGGGCCAGGTATACGTACTGAAGAAGGAAGAGGGCGGACGCCACACACCATTCTTCAACGGATACAGACCACAGTTCTATTTCAGAACGACAGACGTAACAGGAGACCTGCAGCTGCCGGAAGGCACAGAGATGTGCATGCCTGGAGATAACGTAGTAATGACGATCAGCCTGATCACCCCGATAGCAATCGAGGAAGGACTGAGATTCGCAATACGTGAAGGCGGAAGGACAGTAGGATCCGGAGTCGTAACAGAGGTAATTGAGTAATCAATAAGCTAAATAACGGATTAACAAACAGCCAGACTTTTGTCTGGCTGTTTTAGTATGCGAAGCAAAATCTATGGCAGATCCCCTGAATTAAATACTACTTAACAGTCATAACATTCCTTAAGAAATATCGACAATTGTAATTTGCGTGTTAGAATGTAAATATAGTTAATCGGTATTGAGAAAGGATAATACGATGAAGACAGGAATCAAGAGAAACAGTAAAAAAATAGTGGTGATAATGCTATCAGTTGCGATGTTGGTTGTATTTGCAGGATTCAATATGGATGATAACGCATATGCTGCCGATACTACAGGAACCGTAAAAGTCGATAACTACAATATGGCAGTACAATTGAATACTGAAAAGAATGTGCTGAATGAATCGATAACGGTCAGGCTGGTGAACAACACAGGCAATGATCTTGACAGAGTGTGCTTTAGAAATTTTGCAGCATCTATCATAAAACAAAAGGGAACCAGCGAAGAGTCAAGTACTGTGAACAGCATTATAGATGCCGGCACAGGAAGCAAGCTGGAAGTCAAGGCTGGTGATGATACATCCGTTGTATATGCTTTGCTTGGAAGCAATACCTTCAAAAACGGTGATACAATGACTTTGAAACTGGATTGTACAACAAGTGTTCCTAAGGTAAATGACAGATTTGGCTATCATCAGAATAAGTACGGAAAGCTCTACAACCTTTCTTTTTGCTTCCCGACATTGTCTATGTACAAGAATGGCAAATGGAATGAAAATCCATACTTTGATGATGGAGAAAGCAGGTCAGCCAGTTGTACTGATTACCATGTGACATTTAAAGCGCCGTCGGACTATACGGTAGCGGCCACCGGTGTGGAAAGCAGCGATGGAAATGGAACTACTGAAATCAATGCCAGCAGCATTAGGGACTTTGCAATAGTCGCAGGTAATTATTTGAAGAAAGAGACTGCAACGTCGGACGGAGTCACGATCAACAGCTACTATTTCAGCTATAACAAGAACAAAAATTACGAAAAGCTTGCAATAGGATCTGCGATTGATTCGGTGAAAATGTTCGACAGGTATTTCGGGAAATATCCATATTCGGAGCTCGACGTAACTCAGGCGAGCTTTGGCTACAACACAGGCGGCATGGAATATCCGGGCCTTGTGATGATAGGAGGAGATGACTTTGTTTCGGCGAAGGGGAACCCATATTATGAGGAAACTGCATTGACGGTAGCCCACGAAGTGGGACATGAATGGTTCTTTGCTACGGTAGGAAATGATGAATATAAGGAAGCATGGCTGGATGAAGGCTTTGCCAGCTATTGTGAAAGCCTGATCTATGGTACGTCAGGGTGCAAGAGTCAAATGAAGGCATTAAAATTAGATAAAGTAAATACGACAGTCAAAAATGTCAGGAAAGGCAAGGCCGCTTATGGATATATGAAGGAACTGAACAAAGCACACGCGGGGAAATACTATATCAACAAGCCGGTAAGTAAATATTCGGATTCATATTCGTACAGTGAACATGTTTATGCAGGCGGAGAGCTGTTCATCTATGATCTTAAAACGGCTATGGGCGCAGGAGATTTCCACAAAGCCGTCAAAGAATACTATCAGGATTACTATTTGAAAGAGGCGACGACAAAGGATTTCTTAAACGTTATAACCAAATACGATAACAGTAAAAAAGTGAAAAATGTCATAAACAGATTCATAGATAAAAAATATCTGTAAAGTCCGCGGAAAATCAACGAAACAGCGCATGTGAAATTTGCATATGCGCTGTTTTTATAGTATAATATATGTCTATGCAGTCAAATGGAAAATACCGCAATTTACGGTATCGGAGGATAGATGAACGATATCATTAAGATCGAAAATTTGATATTTGAATATGTACGTGAAGAAAACGAGGACGAGGAGAAAACCATCGTACGCGCGATCAATAATGTTTCCCTTGATATTGAAGAGGGGAGCTTTACCGCTATCATAGGGCAGAACGGTTCCGGCAAATCGACTCTTGCAAAGAATTTGAATGGTCTGCTGTTGCCGACTGACGGCGTTATTTACGTTAACGGGTGGGACACAAAGGACGACGAACATATTTGGGATGTGCGCCAGACTGCGGGCATGGTTTTCCAGAACCCGGATAATCAGCTGGTATCTTCTATAGTGGAGGACGATGTAGCCTTTGGACCGGAAAACCTTGGAGTCGATCCGGCGGTGATAAGAGAACGTGTTGATAAATCGCTGGAATCTGTAAACATGGGAAAATACAAGCGCAAGGCGCCTCACCTTTTGTCTGGCGGACAAAAGCAGAGGGTTGCTATTGCAGGAGTAGTAGCCATGAGACCCAAGTGCATAATTTTTGATGAACCTACCGCCATGCTCGACCCCAAAGGCCGCATGGAAATCATGGACATTATCGATCAGCTTCATGCAGAAGGAATTACAGTTGTTCTCATAACTCACTTCATGGATGAGGCTGTCAGAGCAGAGAGAATAATCATCATGAACAATGGTGAGATACTACTGGACGGAACTCCAATGGAGGTGTTCAGCAATCACGAAATGATAAGATCGGTGAATCTGGATGTGCCAATCGCCGTTGAACTTGCAGAGCGACTGAGGCGCCGAGGCATTGATATTCCACAGGACGTTATAACAATTGAGGATATGGTTGAATTCGTATGTCAATACAAGTAAGAAATCTTTCACATATATACAGCGAGGGACTGCCGGATGAACAGCTGGCTCTGGATAATATCAACTTTGATATATACGACGGAGAAATAGCTGGGATCATCGGACATACAGGCTCGGGAAAATCTACGCTTCTGCAGCATCTTAATGGTCTGCTCAAGCCAAACGATGGTACTATAATCGTCGGTGGAACGGATATTACTCAGCCTGGTGTTGCCATGCGCGACATTAGACGTCGCGTCGGGTTGGTATTTCAGTACCCTGAATACCAGCTTTTCGAGGAAACTGTGGCAAAGGACGTGGCCTTTGGGCCGAAGAACCTCGGCCTGAGCGATGAAGAAATCGAGAGCCGTGTAGAAGAAGCAATCGAGCTGGTAGGCCTTGATTATGATTCGATCAAAGACAGATCTCCTTTTGACCTTTCAGGAGGACAAAAGAGAAGAGTAGCTATCGCCGGTGTGGTTGCCATGAAACCACAGGTCTTGATATTGGATGAGCCGACAGCCGGTCTTGATCCAGGCGCTCACAAAGAAATACTGGAAATGATAAGACAGGTACATCAGATTCAGAACAATATAATAATCTTTGTATCACATAACATGGCGGACGTGGCCGACCTGGCCGACAAAGTTCTGGTCATGGAAAACGGCAAACTGATCACAGTCGGACCGCCGAGCGAGATATTCACGCAGAAGACCAGACTGTCATCAATAGGACTCAACGTTCCGCCTATCACTGAGCTGATGTACAAAATAAAGGAACGTGGAGAAGAAGTTAACACACGTATACTAAACGTCAAAGACGCTGAGGAAGAGTTGTATCAATACTTGCAGAGGAAAAGGGCTAAATGATAAGAGACATTACACTGGGACAATATTACCCGGGGGATTCGATCATTCATAGACTGGATCCCAGGATAAAAATAATAGCTACGGTTTTATATATAATCGAGCTGTTCATAGTGAATAACTTCACCGGATTTGGCATATGTACCATTGCACTTGGTATTGTTGTAATACTGTCAAAGGTGCCGCTGAGCTATATCATGCGGGGATTAAAACCGATCCTCATAATATTGCTGTTCACGTTTTTTCTGAATATCTTCATGATAGACGGCAAGATATTATTCCAAATAGGATTTTTGAAGATAACGGATGCCGGCCTTTATACGGCAGTATTCATGAGCATAAGACTGATCCTTTTGATCATAGGCTCATCATTGCTGACCTTGGCGACTACACCGATAAGCCTTACGGACGGCATAGAGAGGCTCCTTACACCTTTGTCAAAGATAGGAGTACCTACTCATGAGATTGCAATGATGATGTCTATCGCATTGAGATTCATACCAACTCTCCTTGACGAAACTGACAAGATCATGAAGGCACAGCAGGCCCGAGGTGCAGACTTTGAGAGTGGAAATATAATGAGACGCGCCAAGTCGCTGATACCTATACTGGTACCTCTGTTTGTGAGCGCGTTTAGAATAGCACAGGATCTGGCCATGGCCATGGAGGCCCGCTGCTACAGAGGCGGCAAGGGAAGGACAAGATTACATGAAATGAAAATGCACGGGAAAGATGTGATAAGCCTTATAGGCTTGAACCTTTTCCTGGCGGGCATAATAGCAGAAAGGATATTATTTTGAAGAACCAATCGACCGATAAGCATGACATGACTAAGAAAATAGCGCAGGCAGCAATAATCGCTGCGGCATATGCGGCACTGACGATTGCCATAATGCCGTTGAGCTATGGCGTAATGCAGTTTAGAGTTTCAGAAGCTCTGACGATATTGCCTATGTTTTCCGCAGCAGCTATACCGGGACTTTTCGTAGGGTGCCTCGTGGCAAACCTGTTGAGTCCTGTAGGGCTGATAGACGTTGTGATCGGAAGTCTGGCAACGCTGATCGCAGCTGTTTGCACATATAAACTTCGCGACCACAAACTCCTGACACCTCTGCCACCTGTAATTGCAAATGCATTTATGGTAGGTGGAGAACTGTATTACGTTTATGGAGTTAAGTTTTCTCTGATTGCCTGCATACTATGGGTCGGACTCGGAGAGGCACTGGCCTGCTACGGATTAGGATATCCGCTGAGCAGAGTGCTGAATAAGCATAGAGGAATTTTTAAATAGGAGATTAGATTTGAGGCAGAGAAAGATCAGACACCTTGATGAAAAAATAGGAGCACACGATTCCTTTGTGGTAGAAAACCCTAAGGAGCACCGTGGAAAATGGGCGGAAATGTTTAAAGAGCCAGGACCTTTGTACCTGGAAATAGGATGTGGCAAAGGTCAGTTCGTGACTGATTTGGCAGTGAAACATCCGGAATGGAACCTGCTGGCATTTGAGGGACATCAAAGCGTAGCGCTCCATGCGTTGGAAAAAGCCGATGAAAAAGACTGCAGTAATGTACGCTTTGTGCTGGAATACATAAATGGCCTTTGTGAGATATTTGATGACGGCGAAGTGGATGGGATTTTCCTGAACTTCAGCGATCCATGGCCAAAGGCGAGACATGAAAAGCGCAGGCTAACTTGCGAAACCAGGCTCTCAGAATATGCACGAGTCGTAAAAAATGGCGGTTTCGTCGAGTTTAAGACGGATAATGATGAACTGTTCGAATATTCAATTACGCAGGTAGAAAACCTGAACATGGAAATAGCGGAAATGTACAGGGATCTGCATGATGCAAAAGCCCCTGAAGAGATCGTCACCACCGAGTATGAGGACAAGTTTGCCGCAGAGGGGAAGAAAATAAATTTCATGAAAATAAATATCTTGTAATAGTGAATCGCAGAGTCTATAATTAGATTCAAAGTTTATTTTGCAAGTAACGCGAGGAGGCGGAAAGTATGTCTGAATTCATAATGGCACAGCAAAACGGCAGAGATATCCCTAAAGAGGATGTTATTTTTGGCATAAGCCGCAGAGCAAATGAGATGATCCAGCAAGTAGGAGACGATAAGGTAATTAACGCAACAATAGGCGCTTTACTGGATGATGACGGCGAGTTGGTAGTGCTTTCGTCTGTTGATGAAACATTTATGGGACTTGAGCCGGTTGAATACGCTGCATATGCACCGATAGGTGGAACTCCTGGATTTAGGAAGGCGGCTATCAAAGCTGCAATGAAGAACTATGTTCCTAAGGGGCATGTTCGTGCAGTAGCCACACCAGGTGGAACAGGATCGATCAGAAATACTATCGCAAACTACTCTAATCCTGGTGACAAGGTCTTGACAACAGACTGGTTTTGGTCACCGTATAAGACTATATCACAGGAAATCGGCAGGCAGCTCGAAACATTCCAGCTCTTTGATGAGGATAGAAAATTCAATATTGCTGACTTCAGCAAGCGCGTCAAAGAGGTACTGGCAGGACAGGACAATCTGGTAATAATAATAAACACTCCTGCTCAAAACCCTACAGGATATGCCTTAACAGTTGAAGACTGGCAGGGAGTATCAGATTTTCTGGCAGATTTGCCGCCTGAGAAGCGTATCGCTTTGTTAGTTGACGCAGCATATATAGATTTTGCCGGCGATGAGGATGAATACAGAGAATTTCTCCCTATTTTGGAAACGCTTCCTGCAAATGTCCTTCCAATTATCGCTTTTAGCATGTCCAAAACATTTACCCTTTATGGGATGCGTTGCGGCGCGATGATTTGTCTGGCACCAACTGCAGAAATCGCTGACGAGTTTGTTCGCGTCTGCGAGTTCTCCGCAAGAGGTACATGGTCGAACAGCCCTAAGGCTGGGCAGAGCATCATTGCAAACATCTTCGAAGATGCAGATCTTCTGCAGAAGGTAACTGATGAGCGTAAAGAAATACGCAACATGCTCCTCGAGCGTGGTCGTGCTTTTGAGGAAGAAGCAGCAAAGGTTGGATTAGATATCCTGCCATATGATAGCGGTTTCTTTGCTACAATACCTTGCGATGATCCTAAAGGAGTGAGCGCAAAGCTTGAAAAGGAAGGAATCTTCCTGGTACCTCTTGCGAAGGGTGTCCGCGTATCAGTTGCATCGATTTCAGCTGACAAATGCCGCAAGATACCAGCAAAGGTCCTCGAGGCAATGAATAAATAAATGCAATTTAATACGGACTGCTGTTTGAACAGCAGTCCGCTTTTTTTGTACTTACACCAGATAAGCACAGGCTTCTACTCGATGTATCGGTCATCATGTTTGATGCAGTAACGAGCTTTGCCAGTCTTTTTTGCTTCATACATGGCTTTATCACACTTGCCGATGATTTCATCTATATCATTGTTCAGCCTGAACTGGTAAAGAATTCCCATTGAAAGTGAGATACTGAAATTAAGGCCGGTAGAACAATCTTGAAAGGCAGATATGTTTTCTAAAAGGCTATCGGCAATTGTAATTATGTCACTTTCACTATGCTCCCCCGTGACGATAATAAAGAATTCATCACCGCCTATGCGTGCAACAAAGGAATCTGGGATGTCGCGGCAGAACATGGCGGATACGTCTTTTAAAAGCTTGTCGCCGGTATTATGCCCATAGGTATCGTTAACAAGTTTGAAGTTGTCCATATCTATGAACATGAACGTTGCTTTATCATTCTTATTCAGAGTATCCAGGAATTCATAAATGCCTGCGCGGTTTGCAACACCAGTAAGCGAATCTCGCACTGCCATATTTTTGATTCTTCGGGTCTGTTCCCGTTCACGAGTTACATTTTGCATTATATAAGTATAGCCCGTGTGGTTGCCCCAATAATCCTGAAGTTTGAAACTTGTTAAATTCCAAATAGTACGTTCGCCGGTCGTTGAATTGTTCAGGATGTAGTCATGTTGTTCAAATGAAGAGTCTTTTACAAAAACTTTTTCGATTATTTCATCAAAGTACTGGCCAACTGGATCTAGATTCAGCTTCCCTATCAACTTTAGGAACCCGCTATTTGACTGTATGATCTGATTATCATTGTCTACAATAACTACACCTAAGTGTACAGAGTCAAGAAATGTTTCGAACTTGGTCTGCTCATTGAGAAGTTCAGTTACATCCTTGGCAAGTCCAACAGTACCGATTATACGGCCCTGACCATCAAGCCAAGCGGATTTTGTTACGCGGAGATGATGACTTTCGCCGTCAGCACCAGGCATAGACTCCTCAAATAGCTCTGTCTTGCCTGTAGTCCTTACATAATTATCGCTTGCACCGCATCCCTCATCGTTAGGGTCCAGGCCATATATTTCGATTTCATGTTTCCCCTCGATTTGTTCGCGAGGCTTGCCGACCAACTTTAACAAAATGTGGTTGATATCCATATGCAGATCGTTCATATCCTTTGTCCAAAGCATATCGTCGCTTATTTCAAAGTATGTTTTCAACATATTTTCCCGCATATCAAAACGCTTTTTCAATAGTCCACGAGTGATCATATTTGAAAAAGCCGCCGCAAATCTGCCTTCATCAAGAGGCAAAGGCAGTACATCAATATAACCTTGTCTGATCATGGTAACATCCATGTCGTAGTTCAAGACTATTACAGCAGTATCATCGAGCCAACCCGCCACTTCCTGCAGGTGATCCGCACCGTATAGAATAATGCAGTTTCCTCGCATGTCTTTATTGATAGAATCACTTTCGTTCCAATTCAGTTCTTCTTTATCATAGGCCTTATCCGCAACAGATTTCATAAATTCTATGATATTAGCAGGACAGCCAATCGCATTGATGATGCAATTAATGGGCATCAACATATACACACCTCCAGACATGTTCAATCTTATATTAAATGAATTAATTCAATTATAACCCTGAAATAACTTGAATTCAATGCTTAAATCAAGATGTGTTTATGTTGTTTTAGTGTTTTTTGAATCTTGCTAATCAGGACTTAAGATAGTATAATAGTATTTGCAGCTCATACGCGGGCGTAGTTTAGTGGTAAAATGTGGCCTTCCCAAGGCTAAGTTGAGGGTTCGATTCCCTTCGCCCGCTTAATAAAAGAGATCACTACAAAGTAGTGGTCTCTTTTATTAAGCAGATAGTCGTGGGAAACGAACCCGAAAGGGCAAACCAAGTTTATGGAATCGCACTTTTTTGTTCGAAATCCTGAGATATGGGCAGTTTATTCGCAAAACCATAAAATAACGGAGCAAAATGACGATTATCTTGCGGAATTTCAATTATTTGGCTGATATCCTGGGATATGGAACATTTTAACGCGATTCCATAAACGGATGCCTCAAGACAGCATATCTCCAGGCAAATTAAACTGTACAATCCAAATTCCGTAGTATATAATTTTTGTAGGTTATTGAGAACTGTGAGAGGAGTGAATAATGGAGAGAAAGAATAGTAAAATGAGGGTTGCGGTGATAATATTATCAATATTGACAGTCATCGCATTTACTCCTTTGATGAATCCGGGAGCAGATGCTCATGCGACGAGCATCAAGCTGTCAGGGCTAAAGTCTCTGGGACATTTGGAGAGCAACAACGGCAATGTGTCTTTTAAATATAACGACACCTCGATTTTGAATTATAAATCAAAGAACGCCGGAAGAATGGCATCGGTGCTACCGAACTCATATGATTTGAGCAGCCTGGGTCAGGTAACATCTGTAAAGGATCAAAGATCCTTTGGCACCTGCTGGGCTTTTGCATCAATAGGAGCAATGGAATCCAGCCTTATCAAACAGGGATATGCCAGCGATTCGATCGATCTGTCAGAGCGTCATCTGGCGTACTTTACGTATCATGGCGCAGACAAAGGTGACCGCAGCAAATACGCAGGCGCCGACACTTTTGCAGGCACAAGCACAGACAGCAATATAGATGGTAATGCCAGCGATATGTATAATGAAGGCGGCTATGCCGATCAGGCCATTGCAACTTTGGCTCGTGGGTACGGTGCGGTGAAAGAATCCGTGGCACCATATATCTCGGTCAATACACCATTCAGCTCGACTGATATGGAGGCGGTCAGCACTTCCTTAAAAAACAAGCAGAGCTATGGAGTTTCAGAAACACGTCTATTCGATGATCCTGCAAACGAAGATGGGACCTTGAATACTGTGGCAATGAAATCTATCAAACGCGCTTTGATGAATTACGGGGCATGCAGCATTTCATATTTTGAGGATCACGAGTATATCGATGAAGAAGAAGGAACGGAAATGACTCATCCTTATTATAATGTGGCTCATCGTGCATATTACTGCAGTACAGGTGAAGCAGATCATGCTGTGACACTTGTCGGATGGCAGGACAGTTTCCCTAAAGAATACTTTGGCGGGACTAAAGGCGAACAGCCACCAGGAAACGGTGCATGGCTGGTAAAGGGCAGCTATGGCAGCAGACTCAGCTCGACAGGATATTACTGGATATCATATTACACGCCATCAATTACAGAGATAACTTCCTATTCAGCAAATAAGGTTACATATAAACATTTATACCAGTACGATGGAGTAGGAACAGGCTATGACAAATATGTTGTGCCAAATAAGATAAGCGGTGCAAACGTATACAAGGCAAGAACATCCGAGAAGGTGAAAGCCGTAGGAACATGGACTCCTGCAGCGGCATGCACCATTAACGTGAAAATATATAAGAATGTTAAATCCGGTAAGCCAACTTCTGGTACAAAGCTTATTGATAAGACCTTTACCAGAGCTTATACAGGCTATCATATATTGAAGCTTGGCAAGTCACTCAAAGTCGCAAAGGGGCAAAAGTTCTCTGTCGTAATCAGGACTTATTATAAGGATGGTGGAAACACAGAGTATTTTATGCCATTTGAGACTTATAACACTGCTGACAACTATGTGACCGTCAAAGGCCAGAAGAAGGGTGAAAGTTATATATATATTGACAATAAGTGGGAAGATACCCGCGGCGATAACGGTTTACTAGATAATGACGGCAACGGCATTGGAAATGCCCTTGCGAAAGTCTATGCGGACTAAAATACAATCTGGCCAATAAGGACAGCAATAGTGAAGATCATCAGATCCAACGGAAGCTGTCTGATAAACTCGGCATTACGGAACCTTTTACGTGAATACAGCCATGTTCCATAGAATACACAGGCTGCCAGAATGAGAAGTCCAAGACGTAATCCGGTCTGGCCGTGATCTAGTACGAAATATAAAATGATACTGGCCACAAGCAGGGCCGTGCCGACTATATTAAGCAAAATACATTTTAGTTTATTATGATTCCAATTATTCATATCTGCATCTCCGTTGCTAATTTATTTTCTTCAAATAGTATAGCATATTGCAAAGGAATTTGCAGACCTAATTCACAAATAGAGCAAAGAGAAAGCCGACCCCGCTGATGCGAGGCCGGCTTCCTTTGGTATTATATGTTTGGCTGCTTAGCCTTTTAGTGCTTCTCCTATGCCCTCACTGAAAGTAGGATGAGGGTAGATAGTCTTTGACATCTCTTCGATAGTAAGTCCGCTGACTATTGCCTGCGAGAACTGACTTATCATATCGGTAGCTCTTGCACACATCATCTGTGCGCCGATTACCTTATGAGACTTGGCGTCAGCTACTACTTTGATAAATCCGCGCTCCTGCATGGAGAGAATGGATTTGCCATTGGCTCCCATGATATACTTGCTGGTGATAACGTCCATCTCGAGCTTCTTGGCATCGTCAGGGCTTATTCCAACACTGGCGATTTCCGGGCTGGTGTAAACACAGGATGGCACTACAGTCATATCGATGGAAGGCTTTTCACCATTCATATATGCTACTGCGCTTCTCCCTTCAGCCGTTGCCACGTGAGCCAGTTGAATGCCGCCTATGACATCACCGATGGCATAGATACCGGGAACGCTGGTGGTGTATTTTTCATCTACGATGATCTTGCCTCGTTCGACAGTCATGTTACTGACTTCATCAACGGTATCGTCATCAAAGAGTCCTTCCATATAGGCTCTTCTTCCTACTGACATCAGTACCAGGTCTGCGCTAACTTGACATTCCTTTTCCTTCTCAGTATAAGAAACAGTCATGCCGTCAGTACCTGCACCAGGAGTGCCTGAAATCTCCGTAACCGTTGCGCCTGTATGTATATCGACGCAGTGGACCTTTTTCAGTATCATCTTCAGATTCTGGCATATTTCCTTGTCTATGCTGCCGAGAATCTTGTCCAGTGCCTCGATGACTGTAACTGTACAGCCAAGAGCACCGAATACTGAAGCAAATTCCATCCCGATTACGCCGCCGCCGATTACGATCAGGCTGTTGATCGGTTTATCCAGATTCAACATTGCATCGCTGGTCACTACACCTTTAAGGTCTGATCCTTTTATAGGAGGGACCGCTGGAATAGATCCGGTTGCAATCATGATATTCTTTGCTGCGATTTTCTCTACCGTTCCATCATTGCCGTTGACCTTGACGGTGTTACGGTCGATTATGGTGCCGGTGCCATTGTAAACGGTGATTTTATTAGCTTTCATAAGCATTGCGACACCTGAGCGCAGCTGATCAAGTACCTGGTTCTTTCTCGCCTGGATCTGTTCCATGCTGTAGCCGATGTCCTCGGTCCTGGTCAGACCCATATCACCGCCGTGAGCCTTCATCTCATGGTAGTATGATGCCGAGTGCAGTATGGTTTTGGTAGGAATACATCCGCGATTTAGACAGGTTCCACCAAGCTCGCGGTTTTCCACGAGAGCGACATTCATCTTATACTGCTTGGCTGCCTCCGCCGCAGCTTCATAGCCACCAGGTCCAGCCCCAATTATTATTAAATCAAATTGTTCCATATTAAAAATTCTCCATTAACAGTTTTTTGACGTCTTCCTGCATTATTTCTATTAGATCATCATAAGTCAACCTGGAAGACAGCATCGCATTGTCAATAGCCGATGCCATTGCCACCGCATTGCATTGACAGCCCAAGAGAGCATCTTTGAATCCGCTTATGACTTCCTGCTCCATGGCGTCTGAAAAGAGGTTGATATCTTTGATGATTCCGCTGTCGACATGAAGCTGAAACTGTATATCGCCCCAGTCAAAGCGTTGGCCGATTTCATAGTCAAAAGGTATTTTGCGGCCGTACTTCCAGTCCCATGATTCGAATTTTTTGGTAAGATCGTTTATCTTATCCGCCGGCAAAGAAGTCTCTTTGAGTTCTTCGGTGTTCAGTCCGTATACTTTAGCGAATGCTTCTATCAAAGCCTTTCGCATCATGTCTATAGTAAGGTCTGAACGGAACTCCTTCAGGTTTGCCACCCTGGATCTTACGGATGAAACTCCCTTTGATTCCAGTTTTTTCTTATCCACATTGAGATACTTTGACAGATCCTCTGGGTTTACATCAATCATTATGGTACCGTGATGGTAGCACTGATCACCTTCCCTGAGAAAGGCATTGCCGGAGAACTTCCTGCCATCAACGGTGATGTCGTTCCTTCCGGTTTTTTCAGCCTTTATGCCAAGCATCTTTGCTGCTTGCAAAATAACATCGAGCTGCTTATCCACGTTATAGTCGTCGTGCTTCACACAGAAGGTGAAGTTCAGATTTCCAAGATCGTGGAAAACGGCTCCGCCGCCTGAAAGCCGGCGGACGAGATACCCGCCGTCGGCTTCCAAACAGTTTACCTTACATTCTTTCCAACAATTCTGGTTCTTTCCGATGACCACCGTGTGTCTGTTCTGCCACAGAAACAAGATGCATTCACCAGGTCCAACCGTTTTTGTCAGATATTCTTCAATAGCAAGATTCTTATATGGATAAGTGTTGTCCGTATTTATCCACAAAAGTTTATCGATCATAGCTTAATCTTCCCATACGTAGCGAACTACTGGTTCTCTGGCTGCCTTCAGTTCATCAGGTCTGCCGATGACCGTGTCATGAGGAGCATGATGCAATGTTTCAGCATCACTTTGTGCCTGCTGATATATCTTGTGGAATACATCGATAGCTTCATCAAGAACTTCCTTAGGCTCTGTCTCAGTAGGCTCTACCATCAGAGCTTCTTCGACGATCATCGGGAAGTACATTGTAGGTGGATGGATGCCGTAGTCCAGAAGACCTTTGGCAACATCCATTGCACTTATGCCAGTCTTGTTCTTCAGACCTTCCAGTGACATTACGAATTCATGCATGCATGTGGTGTCGTAAGCCATATCATAGACGTCTGATAGTTTAACTCTCATATAGTTAGCGTTGAGCACAGCATTAGCTGAAGCCTGAGGAATTCCCTCTTTGCCCAGCATCAGCATATACGTCAAAGCTCTTACTATTACCAGGAAGTTTCCGTGGAATACTTTGACTGCGCCGATCGACTTTGGCTCTATTACATACTCAAAGCCGCTCTTTGAATCGCCTTCAACGTGGTATCCAGGCAGGAACTGAACGAGGAAGTCTTTGCATCCTACAGGACCTGCGCCTGGACCGCCGCCGCCGTGAGGCGTCGAGAAAGTTTTGTGCAGATTGATATGTACTGCGTCAAATCCCATGTCGCCTGGTCTTGCCTGGCCCATGACTGCGTTTAAGTTAGCGCCGTCATAGTAGCAAAGTCCGCCAGCATCATGAACGATCTTGGTGATCTCTCTGATGTTTTTGTCGAACAGGCCGACAGTGTTAGGATTGGTAAGCATTAGACCTGCCGTGTCATCGCCTACTGCAGCTTTCAAAGCCGCAAGGTCTACACAGCCGTCATCCTGTGAAGGGATGCTGACCACCTCATAGCCGCACATAGCTGCGCTGGCTGGGTTAGTACCATGAGCGGAATCAGGAACTATGATTTTAGTTCTCTTGGTATCTCCGCGGTCAACATGGTATGCTTTGATCAAAAGCAGACCGGTGAATTCGCCGTGAGCGCCTGCTGCAGGCTGAAGGGTAAACGCCTTCATGCCGGTGACCTCGCAAAGAGTATTCTCCACCAGGTGGATCACCTCCATGGAGCCCTGTACTGTATTTTCCGGCTGCAGAGGATGTACTCTGGTGAAACCCGGAAGGGCAGCGGCAACTTCGTTTACCTTAGGGTTGTACTTCATAGTACAGGAACCTAAAGGATAGAAACCATTGTTGACGCCGTGTGCACGGCCAGCCAACTTGGTATAATGTCTGCTGATTTCGTTTTCTGAAACCTGAGGTAGATGGAACTTGGAATTACGCTTCAGCGAATCCGGAACCTTGACCTCAGGAACATCACACTCAGGAAGCAGGGATAATCTTCTGCCTTCGTTGCCTTCTTCAAAAATAAGATTCATACCCTACGCCTCCTTTCCTGTAACGCTTGCAACTATTGCTGCAACGTCATCGATATCTGCTTTGGAATTCATTTCCGTAGCACACCACAGGATCTGGTCATCTGCGATAGGCAGGCCACCGAGGATCCCGTGCTTTGCAAGTGCCGACAAAATAGCATCAGCGCTGCAAGGGCAAACGGTTACGAACTCATCAAAGAATTCAGCCTTATATGCTGCCTTAAGGCCGGCATTTTCCAGCTGATCCTTCAGATAATGAGCTTTGGAAGTGCTTTGGGTTGCAGCATTTGCCATGCCGTCAGCACCCATTGCTGCCATATAGACCGAAGCGGTCAATGCACAAAGTGCCTGGTTTGAGCAGATGTTTGAACTTGCCTTTTCGCGGCGTATATGCTGTTCACGAGCCTGCAGCGTAAGAACAAAGGCTCTGTTGCCGTCATCATCGGTAGTTTCGCCGACGATTCTGCCTGGGAGCTTTCTCATCATTGCTTTAGGCACAGCCATGAATCCGAGATATGGACCGCCGTACGAGATAGGCATGCCCAGAGGCTGGCCGTCTCCAACTGCCACATCGGCTCCGCATTCAGCAGGAGTCTTCATGATAGCAAGCGCAATAGGGTTAACACCCATGACGAATTTGGCACCAGCATCGTGAACTATCTGTCCGATCTTTTCAGCATCTTCGTAATTTCCGAAGAAGTTCGGCTGCTGCAGATAGAAGCAGGCTGCTTCTGGATCAGCCTCCAGCATTTTCTTCAGCTGGTCGGCATCTGTTAAACCATCCTTCACGGGTACGGTGACGAGTTTGGTGTTGCTGCCAAAGCAGTAAGTCCTCATAACCTGAATCACTGCAGGGTTAGTTGCTTCTGAAACATATGCAACAGAGTGCTTTCTGTCCTTGCACATAGGAATGGATTCAGCAGCAGCTGTGCCGCCGTCATAGTGGGAAGCGTTTGCAACGTCCATCCCCGTAAGCTCGCACATCATAGTCTGATATTCGAATATCGACTGCAGTACGCCCTGACTGATTTCAGCCTGATACGGTGTGTATGAAGTTACAAATTCTTCCTTGGAAGTAACACTCTTCACGATGGCAGGGATGTAATGATTGTACGCGCCTGCTCCACGGAAGATATGCTTGTAAACTACATTTTTATCGGATAGCTCTTCCACCTTGCGTGATGCTTCCATCTCGCTAAGGCCAGAAGGGAGATCTAACTCTCTTCCCAGCTTATCCTCGTCAGGAATACAGGAGAACATGTCTTCGAAGCTTTTGTATCCGGCTTCTTTCAGCATCTCCTGCTGTTCCTTGTCGGTGTTAGGTACATAGGATCCCATAAGATCACCTCACTTTGTTATTACTCAAGACCCTTAATAAATTCATCGTATGCATCTGCGTCAAGAAGCTCTTCCTTTGCGGAAATGTCGGAAACCTTGACGAACCATGCATCATAAGGGGCCTCGTTGATCTTCTCAGGAGCATCTAGCAGCTCTTCGTTGATCTCTGCAACAACGCCTGTAACAGGTGAATATACATCGGAAACTGCTTTTACTGATTCTACGTCTGCAAAAGTTTCGCCGGCAGTGATTTCATCGCCTACCTCAGGAAGGTTTACGAATACCAGTCCGCCAAGCTCGCTCTGTGCATAGTCAGTCAGTCCTACTAAAGCAGTAGTATCATCTAACATTTTGACCCACTCATGTGATTCTGAATACAATAAATCTTTAGGATTACTCATTTTATTTACCTCCGTTATTTTCAATAGTTGATTATATTATCTTTATTATTCGCCGCGCTTATAGAACGGCATCTTTACTATCTCTGCTTCGACGCGTCTTCCGCGAACGTCTACCTCGACCTTTGCGCCAGGATCTCTGTCATCAGATTCGATCAAAGCGACCGCATATGGGTGTCCAAGGAATGGACAATGTGTTCCTGAAGTGGTTACGCCGATCTTCTTTCCATCCTGATATACATCCTGGTGTTCCCTGACGATGCCTCGGCCAGTGACTTTCAGTCCTGCCTTACGTCTCTTAGGTGGTTTGCCCATAGCCTCGATTGCGGCTTTGCCGATGAAGTCGTCCTTGTCCATTTTAACAAAGATCCCCAGACCTGCCTCTCTAGGTGTTACGGTGTCATCCATCTCATGACCGTACAAAGGCATACCTGCTTCAAGTCTCAAAGTATCTCTGGCACCAAGTCCGCATGGGATTAGCCCCTCGTCCTTGCCGGCTGCCATCAGAGCCTCGTAAACCTTTGGAGCATCCTCCATAGGTGTATAGATTTCTACGCCATCCTCGCCGGTGTAACCAGTGGTCGATATCATACATTTAACTCCGGCAACATCCTGATCGAACTTGCATGCATAATATGCTTCCGGTATAGCGTCTGCCTTGACTAACTTCAACAGGATCTTCTTTGCAAGAGGTCCCTGCAGTGCGATCTGGCCGATCGTGTCGGATATGTCTTCGAATTCAACATCACCGGACTGGTGAGCCTTTACCCAGGCGAAATCCTTATCCTTGTTAGCAGCATTTACTACCATCAAATAATTCTGATCATCCTTCTTATAAACGATAAGGTCGTCTACAACTCCGCCCTTTTCGTTGCACATTGGACTGTATCTTGCCTGTCCGTCGTGCATTCCGTTATAATCGTTTGTCAGTAGCATGTTCAGGTTTTTCAGAGCGTCTGGGCCCTTGCACAGTATCTCTCCCATGTGCGAAACGTCGAACATGCCGGCTTTGGTCCTTACTGCCATGTGTTCTGCAATAACTCCAGAGCCACTGTACTCGACAGGAAGTTCCCATCCTGCAAAAGGTACTATTTTTCCACCGTATTTTACATGCGTATCATACAGGGAAGTCCTTTTTAGTGTTTCTTCAGCCATAAATATTATCCTCCTTATACGTCATTGATATGCCCGCCTTATGTCGGAATTAAAAAAGCGCACAAACAAATTAGTTTGTGTGCTCTGTCTGGTTACCTGAAAGATTAAGCTTCTTCGGTGCTATTCGCTCTCCAGAGTATCGTCTGGTATCCGGTCCTTTTGCCTGAGAGTTTTTCACTACGCCCCTTCGGCTCCGCACACATGCTACGGCCTCTCCCAAATCCATCATCCGATATTAAACTTATATTAATAATAGCACAGTGAAAATTGTCAGTCAACGATTTAGCACGTTAAATTCCATAACTTTTGACCCTGACCGCTTTACAAAATTGTACTCTCTGTCTATGGCTTTCATAGTGATATTACAAAAATGTAAGCCAGGTGTAAGACACATCTATGGCACAACGTTTCAAAACGTATAGAATAGAATATGAAAAGGGGGGCGGATTGAGATGAAGAGGGTTATTAAGATAGTAGCAGGGGTCATCATTGGGGGAATGATCCTGGGGATGGTTTTGTCGATACCTGTTGTTATCAGTGGGTATAACATGTACCATCGGGCAGTTTCCAAGACCAGCATAACGGATAAAGTCTCAGAGATAAGGAGTGACCGGGATTATGTACAGCTTAAGGATATCTCTGATGCGTTCAGAAAGGAAATCATCCACTCGGAAGACAGAAGGTTTTACAGCCACCCGGGCTTCGATGTGATTGCAATCACACGTGCGGTGCTCTGCGATATCAAGGCAGGGCACTTTGTGCAGGGCGGCAGTACAATAACTCAGCAGCTGGCAAAGAATATGTATTTTGCCAACAGCAGAACTTTGAAGCGTAAGGTGGCAGAGATAATAGTTGCAGTTCAGCTGGAACACAGATACACCAAGTCTCAGATACTCGAGCTGTATTGCAATGAGATATACTACGGCCAGGGATGTAACGGAATCAAAGAAGCGACGCGGCACTATTACAGAGTGAATCCGAAGGACCTTTCAAGCGAACAGGCTGCCCGCCTTGTTTACACCATCAAATGTCCTGAGTGCTTTAATCCTGCAGAAAACTCCAATTATGTGGGCGCTGCAGCAAGGTAGATGAGGCTCTTGTAAAATCGGCAGGATATGGTAAACTGAATTTGCCGATATGGCTTTGGAGGACCGGATGAATTTTCTTTATGTTGTATTGCCACTGGGGCTGCTGGCCCCATTAACTATATATGTATATATTTTAGTAAAGCGGATCGTTACTTTTGCTGCGCCCGGGCGGAGTAAAAAGTGGATCCGCTCTATTTCGCTATTGCTGGCAGTGTTGGTGATGCTTCCAAATATTCGTGCCTGGAAGATGTACACCATCCTGACGATACTTTTGCTGACCTTTGCCCTACTCACCGATATTGTTTACTTTGCTATAAAAAAGATCAGGGAGCACCGCGGATGCCAGCCGTCTTTGACCTGGAAAAAGATATTCACATTTCTTTTGATCCCGGTGATCTGCACAGCAGTGACCGTAACGGCAGGGTATTTCAACATCAAGAATATCGTCGAGACCGACTACACAGTTTATTCGTCGAAGATCACCAGTGAAGCAGGCTACAAAATCGTCATGGTGAGCGACCTTCACATGGGCATCGCCATGAACGACGCGGAGCTTAAGGCGGCATGCAAGAGGATCGAAGCAACAAAGCCTGACATGGTAGTGCTATGCGGAGACCTTGTTGACGAGAACACTTCAAAGTCAGAGATGGAGCAGGCGGTAAAAGATCTGGGGGCGATAAAGAGTACTTACGGGACGTTTTACATCTATGGCAATCATGATGATCAGCACTATGGGTTCCACAAGACATTTACCACAGCCCAGTTTGAAAGAACGATGAGGGACTGTAACATACAGATACTGAAGGATCGTGTCTGCAAGTTAAATGGGGAGTTCACCATAGTCGGCAGATTGGATAAAACATACAGGGACACCCATAGCAGTGACAGGAAAAGCGCAGCGCAGATGATGAGCGGCGTGGATAAAAAGAGCTTTGTACTGCTGCTGGATCATCAACCGATACATTTATCCCAGGATAACGCGGCAGGCTACGATCTGCTGCTGGCGGGGCACACTCATGCGGGACAGATCTGGCCAGCGGGTAAGCTGACGGGACTGGTACAGAAGGACGCGTTGAATTTCGGCTATAAAAAAGCCGGCCATCTGCAGGTGATCGTTTCCGCGGGCATTTCTGGATGGGGTTTCCCTGTGAGAACAGAGAAACATTCTGAATACGTCATAATCAACATCAAACCTATTTCCAAGTAATTATATTAATGAACTTGTGATATAATATTTTCAAGATAATTTATTTTGGAGGGCAGAAAAATGAAAATGATTAAAGTAGTATATTTCAGTCCGACAGGAGGCGTGGAAAAAGTCACCAAACGTCTTGCAGAAGGACTTGAAGGCAAGAAAGAATACCATAACCTGATGGAAAAGCGCATAGAAAAAAAGCTCGTCATACACGATGAAGAGACTTTGGTGCTGGCAATGCCGGTATTTTCAGGACGCATACCAGAGTACTGCGAAGGGTCGATCAGGCATATCCATGCCAACGGCAGGCCGGCCATTATCGTAGCGGTCTACGGCAACAGAGCCTTTGACGATGCTCTGGTGGAAATGGAGGACATGCTGACGGAGCAGGGCTTTGATGTAGTAGCGGCAGGGGCGTTCATCGCTCAGCATTCTTTGTTCCCGGAGATCGCTGTCGGACGTCCCGACGAACAGGACATAAAGACCATAGATGGCTTTGCCAAAGCCTGTGAAAAGAAACTGGCAAAATACAAACACGAAAAATTTGCGGCACCGGAGATCCCGGGAACCAGACCATATAGAGAACGCAGCAAAAAGGTCAATGTTCCTACGACGACCATGAAGTGCAATAAATGCAGGACATGCGTTCAGATATGCCCGGTTCACGCTATCGGTAACGATCACCCTAAAAAGATCGATGAAAAAAAGTGCATCGGTTGTGCGGCATGCGTCGCTGCCTGTCCGACGGGAGCAAGATGCTATTCGGGCGCCGGCTATAAGCTGACGAAGAGTTCAATCACCAGCGCGGCTAAGGGACGCAGAAATCCGGAGATTTTTATATAAAGGAGAATGCTAATGAGGTTTATTTCGTGGAATGTTAACGGTCTGCGCGCAGCACTGGGCAAGGGCTTTGAGGATACAGTCAAAGGATTGGATGCGGATTTTTTCAGCATCCAGGAGACAAAAATGCAGGAAGGTCAGGCTGTGGTGGACCTGCCGGAATATGAGGAGTTCTACTGCTACGCTGAGAAAAAGGGCTATTCGGGAACTGCAATATTTGCCAAGTCCAAACCACAGAGCGTACAGTACAATTTCGGCGGGCACACTGATGAAGGCAGAGGCATAATCCTCGAATATGAGAAGTTCTATCTCATAAACGTCTATGTGCCTAATTCCCAGGATGGCCTGAAGAGGATCGACTACAGGATGAAATGGGAAGACGACTTCCGCGCATTCGTTTCCGAGCTGGATGCGAAAAAACCTGTCATCATATGCGGTGATATGAACGTGGCACATGAGGAGATCGACCTAAAGAACCCGGGCCCGAATCGTGGTAACGCAGGATTTTCAGATGAGGAGCGCGACAAAATGACGGAGCTTTTGGGTGCGGGTTTTGTGGATTCATATCGTTATCTTTATCCGGACACGACAGGCGTTTACAGCTGGTGGTCATACAGGTTCAACGCCCGCAAGAACAATGCAGGATGGCGCATCGACTATTTCATAGTCAGCGACCGCATCAAAGACAAGATCGTTGACGCCAGGATCCACGCAGATATCATGGGCAGTGACCATTGCCCGGTGGAACTGGAAATCGAGCTATAGATTGAAATTCCATAGAATAATCGCCATTATTCGCTAATTCTCTGTGGTTTTTCGAATTAATTGTCTATATCTCAAGATTTCGAATAAAAAAATGCGATTCCATAAGCCTGTCCTAAGTTTAGCGATTCGATGAAACGGAGGCATTGCATCATGAGCAGGATCAAAATCATAGGAATAATAATTTTGGGCGGGGCTGCGGCGCTGACGGTTTTCCACATCTTCCATTACATGTTTTTCTGCAGAAATAAAGGTGTGCCGGAGAAAAGTCATTGCAGCGTATGCGGACACCGCCGAGTTTGTCGGAAATTAAATAAGATCAAATAAACACAAAGGAGCTGATGCATGGCATCAGCTCGTTTTTTTGTGATTGAGTTATTGAGTTATTAAATTGAGAAAGAATGTTGGGCCCCTGGCACAGCTATTTATAGCTGATGCAGGTGCCATGCGAGAAACACAGTGCTTTAGCACGTGGTGTTTCACCGCTGAAAAGAATGTTTTTTATTAAGTTGTTGTGTGTGTCAATTTCCTTTTGACAGTTATTAGTATAGGGGTTTTATGTGATGAACATATGCATATTTCTGCGAAGGTTTGTAGAAACTCTGTGTTGAAATCGTCACATCTCATTTACTGATTCTCCCTCAAAGACTCTTTGTAGCCATTGCCCCAGACTGCCATGGCATCCAGTATGGGATTAAGACTGGTGCCCAGATCGGTAAGCGAGTATTCCACCCGTGGCGGCACCTCGGCAAAGACGTGGCGGGTAACAAGCCCCTGGCTCTCCATATCGCGAAGGTTGGCCGTGAGGACCTTTTGTGATATGTGGCCAATGGATTTCTTCAGTTCGCCGAAGCGTCTGGTGTTTCCCATCAGGTCACGCAATATCAAAACCTTCCATTTGTTCCCAATGATCGTTAGCGTAGTTTCAACGGGACAGGGTGGCAATGCTTCTAATATTTTTGCATTATCGTTTTTCATGAAAACCTCCATTTTATCCAAAAGTATCTTTTGGTAACTATAGTTACTAAAAGGTGCCTACTTTACAATTAACACCGTAAAAGTTATTATGGGCCTACGATAAGAAATTGTCAATATTATTTAAGAACAGTCTTAAGAAATTGTAAGTTTATATTATCTTGGAAAACTGATATAATTACATTAAATGATGGAGGAATCGTCATGAAGAATTTAACAGAGTGCCTTCAGGCACTAAGAGAGATCAAGGATATAGCGTTTGCCACGGTCGATGCAGAAGGAAATCCACAGGTCAGGATCGTCGATGTAATGATGGTCGATGATAATGCTGTTTATTTCTGCACGTCTCGGGGCAAATATTTTTATGAGGAATTAATGGCGACTAAGAAAGTTGCAACAGTGGGGCTTACCAGGGATTGGATGATGCTCAGGCTTAACGGAGAGGTCACTCATCTCGATGATCAGAAAGAATGGATAGATAAGATCTTTGAAGAAAATCCAGCCATGAATGATGTCTACCCCGGGGATGCCAGGTACATCCTGGATGCCTTTTGTATATCAAAGGGAAACATTGAGGCGTTTGATCTGGCTCAGCATCCTATAGACAGACAGACCTTTGCCTTCGGCGGCGCCGGGATCAAAGAAAAAGGCTTTGAAGTCAAGGAAAAGTACTGCACAGGCTGTGGCGTTTGCAAGAAGCAATGTCCGCAGGGGTGCATATCCATCAAAGGTACTGCCCACATCGCCTCGGAGCATTGCCTCCACTGTGGACTTTGCCGTGAAGTTTGCCCGAGCGGAGCAATAAAGAGAAAGTAAAATGTTAGGACAGATAGAGTTGTATTTCCAGACAAGTGCAGATGAGTTCTGGCTATGCTTGCAGCAGCACGTGGAGATTTCCATATTATCGCTGATAGTAGCAGTGGCCATAGGGATACCTGCCGGATACGCCTGCACCAGGAGCAAGAGTCACGAAAGAGTGATCCAGGGCTTCTTCCAGGCGCTCAGGGTAGTACCCAGTCTTGCTGTACTCATTTTACTGATACCTATTATGGGAACTGGCGTTAAACCGGCCATGGTAGCCCTGACTTTGCTGGCCATACCGCCTATACTCATGAATACCGTCACCGGCTTCAAGGAAGTACCGGTCAGTATGATTGAAGCGGGACGCGGCATGGGAATGACAGAAAAGCAGATACTTTGGAAAGTTAGATTCCCTCTGGCCATGCCATTGATAATGACTGGCGTCAAAACAGCCATGATAGAGATAATAGCCAGCGCTACCATAGCTACCAAAATCGGAGCGGGCGGCCTCGGCGACATAATAGTCACGGGCCTCGGCCTGAATCGCACAGACCTGCTGCTGATAGGCGGTATATCCGTTGCACTGCTATCGATCACAGCCAGCCTTCTGTTCAATCTTTTGGATAGAGTGCTGATGAGATATAAATTTGTTAGAACTTGAGTTGATTAGGAGTATGAGTTATGAAGATGAAGAAAGTATTGATAGCCGCGTTGATAGGCGCTGTAGCAGTTACCTTCAGCGCATGCGGTTCAAAGGGGACGATAAAGGTCGGCTCCAAGGATTTTACGGAAAATGAAGTAGTGGCGGAGGTTTATTCGCTGGCACTTGAAGATGCCGGCTACAAAGTAGACCGTGAATTCAACATTGCGGGTTCGGTTATCCACAAGTCAATTACCAGTGATGAAATCGATATGTATCCGGAGTACACCGGTACAGGCCTGTTGTCCATATTGGGCGAGGACATGATGACTGATCCGGACAAAGTCTATAATGAAGTCAAGAAGCAGTATAACAAAAAGTATAAGATCACCTGGCTGGATTATTCAAAAGCCAATGATGGACAGGGCCTGGTGATCAAGACATCTGTAGCAAAAAAATATGGCATCAAGACCATATCAGATTTGCAGAAGTACGCGACCAAGCTGCGTTTCGCTTCACAGGGTGAATTCGACAAGAGGTCTGACGGATTGCCGGCACTGGAAAAGACTTATGGCGCATTTAACTGGAAATCGTCGAAAATCTACGATAATGGTCTAAAGTATCAGGTCCTGAAGGAGAACAAGGCTGACGTAGCCCCGGCTTACACTACAGAGGGGCAGTTGGTTAATACCAAGCAGTACACTTTGCTAGAGGATGACAAGCAGGTATGGCCACCGTACAATCTGGCACCGATCGTCAGGAATTCAGTGCTGGAGAAATATCCGGACATCAAGACGATTTTAAACAAAGTCAGCGCGACCCTGACTACGGAGAACGTGACGAAGATGAACGCCCGTGTTGATGTGGATAAGGAAGAATACGAAACAGTAGCAAAGGATTACTACGATTCAATTAAGGATAAGCTATAAACAGGAGGGCATTATGGCCACAGAAGCCATCGTCTTTAAAGACGTTTGCAAGAAATTTAATAAGGCCGGATATTATGCGGTAGATCATGTCAGCTTCACGGTCAATGAGGGGGAATTTATAACGATCCTCGGTTCATCTGGATGTGGCAAGACCACTTTGCTGAAGATGGTCAACAGGCTTTACGAGCCGGATAGCGGGAAAATAATTCTTTTTGGAGAAGACATTAGCACCGTAGATCCGGTAACAGTAAGGCGCCGCATAGGATACGTGATACAGGACATAGGACTGTTTCCGCATATGACTATTGCGGACAACGTGGCTTCTGTGCCAAAGCTCTTGAAGTGGGATAAAAATGAAACGGATGCCCGTGTAGACGAGCTCCTTGAAATGGTGGGACTTGAGCCTGCAGAATTCCGCAGGCGTTTCCCGTCACAGCTTTCGGGTGGCCAGCAGCAACGCGTGGGATTGGCCCGTGCTCTCGCCACATCGCCTAAGATAATGCTCATGGATGAGCCTTTTGGCGCAGTCGATGCTATAACCAGAACTTCTTTGCAGGATGAGCTTCTGCGTCTTCACGGAGACTTGAAAAAGACATTTCTGTTTGTGACCCACGATATTAACGAAGCCTTCAAAATGGGAGGCAGAACCATAATAATGAATCACGGCAGCATCTGCCAGTTTGATACGCCAAAAGAGATAATAAAGAATCCGGCAGACGAATTCGTTCGCTCGCTGGTACAGTCGGCCATCGATCAGGAGAAATTCTGGAATGGTGTGGAAATAGGAGAGTAGTCGATGCAATTTCTCAGCGTTTACGGTGAAAAGTTAATAATAGCATTGCTTCAGCACATGGAAATACTGGTCATAACATTGGTAATTTCCCTGGCTTTGGCTGCGGTGCTGACGATTCTTGCTACATACAGTCCGCGAACCGGAAGCGCTATGGTACATATTTTCAGCGCCATCTATTCCATACCGAGTCTGGCTTTGTTTGCCATACTTATACCTTTGACGGGCCTGGGAATGCCTACGGCCATACTGGTACTTGTAATTTACAATCAGTACCTGCTGCTTCGAAACTTCCTGGCAGGAATAAACGAGGTGAATCCGTCAATAGTCGATGCAGCAACAGGAATGGGAATGACCAAAATGCAGGTCCTGAAAGATGTGCAGATACCACTGTCACGCCGGGCCATATTCACAGGCATACAGCTGGCAGTCATATCGACCATAGGCATTGGAACCATTGCAGCGCTTATCAACGCAGGCGGACTTGGGGATGTGCTCTTTGATGGACTTCGCACTATGAATACCACAAAGATAATCTGGGGCAGCGCTTTGTCCGCTGGCCTTGCCATAGGAGTCAATGCAATACTCAACAAGGTTCAGGGGAGGTTAACAGCATGAACATAGCAAATTATATTTTGGACGAGCAAAAATGTGTAGGTTGCGGTCTTTGCACAAAGGTATGCCCAGCGGGATTGATCCATGTAGGTAAAAGTGGCAAAGCTGAAATGGATGATATCAAGGGATTCGGCTGGTACGGCTGCTGGAAATGTCAGCACTGCCTGGCCATCTGTCCAAAGGGTGCCATATCGATATTAGGCAAGGACCCTATAAACAGCCTGCTGCCGCCGAAACAGGAATCAGCGGAAATGATACTGGATGCTTTGATGACCAACAGGAGGTCCTGCAGACACTTCCTCGATCAGGATGTGGACCGGGACATCATCGATGATATGCTGGCAATCCTGACGGCGGCGCCTAACGGCGGCAACAAGATGCAGGTAAGGTATGCGGTCATTGACGATAAGAAAATAATGCTTGAGATTAAAAAACGCGTCTATGAGATCATGTTCAGCAACGCAGAGGAAGGTATATATCCGGACGGATTCGATAAATCGTCATTTGACGATTATATGAAAGACGCCGGTCTTGAGGACGGCAAGACAGATATCTTATTCAAGGGAGCGCCCCATATATTCATAGCCCACGCGCCTCAGGGTAGCGGCACATGGGTACAGGATGTCAACATAGTTTCGACGTATTTCGACCTGCTCTGCGCCTCGAGAGGACTGGGATCCATAATGATGACCTTCCCGTTGAATGCGTTGAGAGCAGTTCCTGGACTTCTGGAAGAACTGGGGATACCTGAAGATCATTATATTGCCATGGTAGTAGGCTTTGGAAAGCCTATGTATATTTACGCCAGAGGCGTACAGAAGGATATAGAAAATGAATGACCATGAAAAAAGAGCCTTTCTCATAAGAAGGCTTCAGGGCGAGATGCCCATGTACAAAAAACTTCCCGTTCCTGACGGAGGTGATGAGCAGTGGCAGATGCTGCGCTCACTGATGAATGTCCGCCCGCCCATGCCGGCCAAGGCGGATTTTCTTGAAGTACAGGATGAGTATTTGCAGGAAGAAACTGCTAAGAAGGGCATCGTTGATGTTGCTGATATAGAATCGGCATTAGGCGATGAAAAGCTTGCTATCTGGCGCGGAGACATTACGAGGCTCAAAGCCGATGCAATCGTAAATGCAGGCAATGGTGCTTTACTTGGATGTTTTAGGCCGTGCCATTTCTGCATAGACAATATCATTCATACTTTTGCCGGTGTACAGTTGCGCCTGGCTTGCAACGAAATAATGGAAGCACAGGGCCATGAAGAGGTACCAGGAGGAGCCAAGATAACTGAAGCATTCGATCTGCCGTGCCGTTATGTGATCCATACAGTCGGACCGATAATCCAGGGTGCTTTAAGAGACCAGGACTGCGATACCCTGGCATCATGCTATCGCTCGTGCCTGGAACTTGCGTCTGCGAAAGGATTGCATTCCATTGTCTTTTGCTGTATATCCACAGGAGTATTTGCCTTCCCGCAGAGAAAAGCTGCGGAGATAGCCGTGTCCACTGTCAAAGAGTGGCTGGATGTCCACAAAGGTGCATCCATAGAGAAAGTGATTTTTGATGTATTCAAAGAGGAAGATGATGAAATATATAGAGAACTTACGAGATGAATTAAATAATGCTGATGCAATAGTGGTCGGTGCGGGGGCGGGACTTTCCACTTCGGCAGGGTTTACCTACGATGGGCCTCGTTTTTATGACAATTTCAGCGATTTTACAGATAAATACGGCTTTCATGATATGTATTCGGGTGGATTTTATCCATATAAAACTTTGGAGGAGTTCTGGGCATTCTGGAGCAGATACATAATGATAAACCGCTATGAAAATGCGCCTAAACCGGTATACGACAAACTTCTCCAGGTTTTAAAAGACAAGGATTACTTTGTGCTGACAACTAACGTGGACCACTGCTTCCAAAAGTCGGGATTCGACAAATACAGACTTTTTTATACGCAGGGCGACTATGGCCTTTGGCAGTGCTCAGAGCCCTGCCACCAGAAGACATATGACAATGAAGAAACTGTTAGGCGTATGTATGACGAACAGAAGGATATGTGCATACCATCGGAGCTGGTGCCAAGATGCCCGGTATGCGGGAAGTCGATGACCATGAATCTGCGTAGCGACATGACCTTTGTGGAAGACGAAGGATGGCATGCGGCCGCGGCACGTTACCAGAGGTTCCTGCAGGATCATGATGACAGACACATACTGTTCCTGGAGCTGGGAGTCGGCGGCAATACACCGTCAATCATCAAGTATCCATTCTGGCGTATGACTATGGAAAATCCACATGCAGTTTATGCCTGCATAAACTATGGCGATGCTTTTGCACCAAAAGAAATCACAGACAGATCTATCACCATTGACGGAGATATCGGTGAAGTGATAGAATCTATATAACACCAAAGGAGATGATAAAATGAGCAAAAAGATTCTTGTTTTGACTGCCAGCCCGCGTAATAACGGCAATACATTTAAGTTGGCTGACGCCTTTATCAAAGGTGCAGAGGCTGCTGGCAATGAAGTTACACGATTCGATACTGCTTTTATGAATATCGGTGGCTGCAATGCCTGTGACACCTGCTGGAGCAAGGGACCAGCTTGCAGCGTGGCAGACGACTTTGCGAAGCTGGAGCCGGCACTGGAGAGCTGCGATGTACTTTTGATTTCCACGCCTCTCTATTGGTTCAACTTCCCACAGCAGATAAAGGGTGCTATTGACCGTCTCTACGCTTACGGCGGAGCAGGCGGCCCAAGACCGTTGACGATAAAAGAAAGTTATCTCTTTGTTTGTGGCGGTGATACAGATGAAGAAGAATACCAGCCGATATTGACCGTATACCGCAATATCGCAAGCTATTTAGGATGGACGGATAAAGGCATCATCCAGACGGGCGGCTTAAATGCCGATGGTGATGTTGAGAGGTCTGGACTTCTGGAAAAAGCTGAAGAAATGGGTAAAAACGTCTGAAGGGAGCGACTGTAATGGATCAGCCGACATTTTTCGAAAATAAAGTACCGCAGCCGGTTGCAGCAAGGATGCGTCCGCGGGATCTAGATGAGTTTGTAGGCCAGACTCATCTTCTTGGCGAGGGAAAAGTACTGCGCAGGCTCATAGACAACGATCAGGTTTCTTCCATGATATTCTGGGGTCCACCGGGAGTCGGCAAGACTACGCTGGCTCGTATCATAGCCAATAAGACCAAGGCGTCATTTATTGATTTTTCGGCAGTAAACAGCGGTATCAAAGAGATCCGGGAAGTGATGAAGGAAGCGGACAACAACAGGCGCTTTGGCACAAAGACCATACTCTTCGTAGATGAGATCCATCGATTCAACAAAGCTCAGCAGGATGCCTTTCTGCCCTTTGTAGAAAAGGGCAGCATCATATTGATCGGCGCAACGACGGAAAACCCCAGTTTCGAGATCAATAACGCGTTGCTGTCACGTTGCAAGGTGTTTGTACTTCAGGCACTGTCAGTGGAAGAACTGACAGATCTGCTGTCACGGGCGCTGAAAGATCCTCGTGGATTTGGCGAACAGAAGATAAATATCGAAAAAGAAATGTTGGAAATGATTGCAAACTTTGCCAATGGTGATGCGCGTATGTCGCTTTCCACTTTGGAGATGGTCATCCTGAACGGGGATATGGCAAAGGATGGCACCGTGACGGTGACAAAGGAGACGTTGGAGCAGTGCACGTCCAAGAAATCCTTGCTATATGACAGGAACGGCGAGGAACACTATAACCTCATATCCGCCCTGCATAAATCCATGAGAAATTCCGATCCAGACGCTGCAGTTTACTGGCTTGCCCGTATGCTTGAGGCTGGCGAGGATCCTCTGTATGTGGCTCGGAGGATCGTTAGATTTGCCAGCGAAGATGTTGGCATCGCGGATTCCCGTGCTTTGGAAATCGCCGTGGCAGCATACCAGGCCTGCCACTTTATCGGCATGCCGGAATGCTCTGTAAATCTGACTCACGCAGTGGTTTACATGTCACTTTCACCGAAGTCAAATGCCATGGAAAACGCTTACAATATGGCTAAGGTAGATGCTCTGGAAACACTGGCAGAGCCGGTACCGCTGGTTATTCGCAACGCGCCGACAAAGCTCATGAAGGACCTGAAGTACGGCGAGGGCTATCAATATGCTCATGACACAAAGGATAAGCTTACGAATATGCAGTGCCTTCCAGATTCCCTTGAGGGCAGGGAGTATTATCAGCCTACCGAGCAGGGCCTGGAAGCTAAGTACAAAGAGCGCCTGGAACAGATCAAGGACTGGAAAGCCAAACATAGGAAATAGTCATAGCATCTATGCTTTACGGGCATGAAAAACGATATAGAATAAGTATTAGACATTAATAAGTGTAGATACTAGAATGTAGGTGTTGAAAAGCACCTGCATTTTTTGCGGGCTGAAAGGAGAAACAATGGCTAAAACATTAATAGCATTTTATTCACGCGCCGGACAGAATTACGGCGCGTCAGGAATCGAGAATTTAGCAAAGGGTAACACTGAGGTTGCAGCAGATATGATACAGGAAATCACCGGCGCTGACATGTTCAAGATAGAAACAGTGCAGGAATATCCTGAGGATTACACAAAGTGTACGGAGGTAGCGAAGAAGGAGCTGCAGGCGAATGCACGTCCGGAAATGAAAGGACTTCCCGGGAACTTTGAGGACTATGACACGATCATCCTGGGATATCCAAACTGGTGGAGCCACATGCCGATGGTAGTGTACAATTTCTTAGAAAGTCTGAATTTTGACGGCAAGACCATTCTACCGTTCTGCACTCATGGCGGAGGCGGTTTAAGCGGGACTGAAAAGGAAATCAAAAGAATCTGTCCGGGAGCCGAAGTTAAGGGCGGACTTGCAATCAATGGCGCTGGAGTACATGGTGCCAAGAAGTCAATCGAAAACTGGCTGAAATAGGAGGCAAAAGATGGCAATTAGCGAATCTGCGAAGAAATATCGCGAGAAAATGTTTCAGGGTGTCGAATCTGCGTTGGAAAAAACAGATCCGGAATTCGTAGAGAGGTTTTATAACTTTGCCTTCGATGAAGTTGTAAATCAGGATGATATGGACGAAAAAGATCGATTCATGTGCATACTGGCAACACTTTTAGGTTGCCAGGGTGTCGACATGTTTAGAGAAATGGTGCCGGCAGCTTTGAATTTCGGGGTGACGCCTGTAGAGATAAAGGAAATCGTTTATCAGGCAGCTGCATATTTAGGAATCGGCAGAGTTTTTCCATTCTTAAAAGCAACTAACGACGCGCTGTCAGAGAAGGGAATAGCTCTTCCTTTACAGCCTCAGGCGACTACAAATGCAGAGACCAGGCTGGAAGCCGGCAATCAGGCACAGGTGGATATCTTTGGTAACGGTATGAAAGGGTTCCAGAATTCCGGACCAGAGGAAACACGTCACATCAACCGCTGGCTTGCCGATAACTGCTTTGGCGATTACTATACCAGAGGTGGACTTGACTTGAGGCAGCGCGAGATGGTCACGTTTTGTTATATTGCGGCTCAGGGCGGATGCGAGCCACAGCTGACTGCTCATGCAACCGGTAATCTGAATGTAGGCAACGACAGAGAGTTCCTTATAAAAGTCGTATCCCAATGCCTGCCATATATAGGATATCCGAGAAGTTTAAACGCAATTTCATGTATCAATAAGGCTGCGGAAAGAGTATAATATCCCTATACAGAAGATGGGAGGATACTAAAATGAAATTTCTATGGACATCATTATTTGTTAATGATCTTGACGAATCGGTCAGCTTTTATGAGTATGTAGCAGGACTGGTAATAGAGCGTAGATTTCAAGGCGGACCAGATACGGAAATTGCTTTTATGAAATCAGAAAACACTGATACTAAGGTCGAACTGATATGCCGTAAGGGTGCAGTAAACCGTCAGGGTGATCCGGGGATAACCATAGGATTTGAATGCCATCACGTGGAGACTCGCCGCGAAGAACTGATGAAGGCAGGCTATAAGGTATCTGAAATCATAAGCCCGCATCCTGGCACAAAGTTCTTCTTTGTTGAAGATCCGGATGGTATATCGGTTCAGCTCGTAGAGGAATAAGGTGAACACTATGGATGACAGCAAACGCAAAACAGCTATCAAAATCGCTGCTGCAACGACAGGGGCCTATGCCCTCGGCCGATTTTTGCGGTGGAACAATAAGTCGATAGTGACCACGGAGTACATGTATAAAAACGAGAAACTGCCGGACGATTTCGGACGCTTCAGAATAGCACAGGTTTCAGATATACAGAGCGAATATTTCGGTCAGGAGCAAAGTGATTTGATCGATGCGGTTCAAAAAACTGAGCCGGACGTGATCGTGGTTACAGGTGATCTTCTCGATAGAAACCACACGCTATATAATGCAGCACTTGATGCTATGGTAGGCCTCATTGCAATCGCGCCGGTTTATTATATCAATGGCAATCACGAACTGGCTTTGCCTGAAGATGATTCATGGTCATTTTATCGTGTGCTCGAGGACATTGGAATTCACGTGATTTTTGATAAGACCGAAACTTTTGAGTTCCAAGGCACAAAGATCAATATGATAGGCCTTTCCGAGTATACTTTGTACTTTGCCAAAGAGGAAGGCTGGAAAAATGGTGAATACCTGGAGCCGGATGTTATCAGAAGACAGCTGGATGATTTATGTGCAGAGAAAGACGATGATGCAGTTCTGAACATTTTGTTAGCTCATGAACCTCAGTACATCAGGCATTATGCTCGACGCGGCATAGACATTATTTTCTCTGGACATGCTCACGGTGGGCAGTTCCGCATGCCTAACGGACAGGGCCTGTACGCACCAGGGCAGGGAGTTCTGCCATGGCTGACCAGCGGTGCACACCAAATGGGGCAATCGACGATGTATATAAGCCGAGGCCTCGGGAACAGCATTTTTCCATTCAGGCTTAACAACCGGCCAGAGATAGTAGTTGTAAATGTAGAAAAATAAAATATAATTTATCCCGGCACAAAGGGGAAAGATTTTCTTTCCCCGTGCTGGGATTTTTTTACTGTAAAATATTGACATCAGATTTATCCGATGCTATTATGACCCTACAAAAGGAGCCAAAACACAAATCGAAAGGAGATTAATATGGCTAAAGAAAATGACAGGGGCGTAATATTTGACATCGTCCAGCACATCGATACTATTACCAAGAGAACCAATGGCTGGAATCTGGAGTTGAATTTGATAAGTTGGAATGAGCAGCTACCCAAATTTGACATACGCGCATGGAGCGCCGATCACAAGCATATGGCAAGAGGCGTAACACTGCATGCGGATGAAATGGATCAGCTGTTAAATTCGTACAGAGCATACAGAAACCAGAAAGTAGTGGATGATGCTAAGGCAGAGCAGGAGGAAATGAAGGAGAAATACTCCAACTGGAGACCGTATAAGAGCGCATCAGATCTGCCTCATGAAACGGCAGCAATGAGTGATGAGGTCACCGAGGCAGCCATAGATGCTGAAAGTGATAATATGGTTCAGGAGGATATGGACCTGACAGCCAGCCAGGTAGCTGATGCAGAACCCGCATGTTATGCCGAGACAGCGGAGACTGCTCCGTTTTAACCGCGCTTTTGCTAAGGCTTGATATCTATGCTATAATACTGTTCTAAGACTAAGTATCATTAGGAGGTATCAGGCTATGAAGATACAACTTAAAACCGAACCGCGAGGGGAATTTAGCGAGGTTCAGGTTGCAAGCGGAACGACAATAGAAGAAATCTATAAGGTTAGAGAACATGAATTGCCATATACGATCATTCTGGCAAAGGTAGATAATAAGTATGAGGACCTGACGTATGAATTGACGAGGGACTGCAAACTTGAACTGCTTGATATACGTACACAGGCGGCTAATCTGGTATATCAGTACAGCTTGTCTCTGATTTATTTGAAAGCGGTAAGAGACGTTTTGGGGGATGTCCATGTAATAATAGCAAATTCATTGAATCAGGGTCTGTTTACCGAGATAAGAGGCAGGAGTTTCTTAACAGAGGAAGAAGTGGCAAACGTTGGCGTCAGAATGCAGGAAATGGTGGAAGAAGATATTCCATTCATCAAGGCAATCGTTTCTCGTGACGAGGGAATGAAAATCCTTGCAGATGAGGGACGAAGAGAAAAGCAGAGAATATTGAGTGAATCTCTTGACCTGCAGAAGGTAAAGTTCTATTCACTTGACGGATATAGAGATTTCTACTATGGTTCTATGGTGCCATCAACAGGCTACATCAAATATTTTCAGGTGAAGAAATATAAACGTGGAGTTTTGCTGCGATTTCCAAAGCCAGCGGATCCGAATAAGATTCCTGAGTATATAGATCAGGAAATGCTTTATCGTACTTTCGGTGAGCAGACGATGTGGGATAAGCTGCTGGGTATCAATTACGTTGCCGATCTTAACGAGAAAATAGTAAATGGTGACTATAAGGAACTGATTCAGATTTCAGAAGCTTTGCATGAGAAGAAAGTCGCTGAAATAGCTGATGAAATAAAGAATAGACATAAGAGAATCATTTTAATCGCTGGGCCGTCATCGTCAGGTAAGACAACGTTCGCCAGAAGACTTTGCATACAGCTGAAGGTCAATGGAATGGACGCTTTATATCTTGGGACTGATGATTACTTTGTTGAACGCGAGCAGACCCCGCTAGACGAGCATGGGGAGCCGAATTATGAAGGTTTGGATGCGATCGACATTCACCTGTTCAATCAGAACATGAACGATCTGCTGGCTGGTAAGGAAGTGGATCTGCCGACATTTGACTTCCTGACGGGACATAAGATATATGGCAAGCGGAAGACCTCGATAAATTCCAATCAGCCCATAGTAATAGAGGGAATCCACGGATTGAATGAAAAAATGACAGAGGAAATTTCCAAAGACGAGAAATTCAAAATATACATCAGTCCTCTGACACAGCTCAATATCGATGAACATAACAGGATCCCTACCACAGATGAGAGGATGCTTAGACGAATGGTTCGCGACAATCTGTTCCGTGGGCACGATGCACAGAGCACGATAAGTGAATGGCCTAAGGTCCGCGAGGGAGAGGACAATAACATCTTCCCGTATAGCGGTGAAGCCGATGTGCTGTTTAACTCCTATCACGTGTACGAAATATCGGTACTGAAGAAGTATGCTGAGCCATTGCTTCTAAAGATAGGTTCGGAAGAGCCGGAGTACGCTGAAGCAATAAGAATGCTTAAATTCTTGAAATTCTTCAAGACTATAGAAGATGATTCAATAATAGTAAACAACTCAATAATGAGAGAATTCATCGGTGGAAGCGTATTTGTAAGTTAGCATTAAAAAAGCGATTCAATTTCTGAATCGCTTTTTTCGTGTTCAAATCACTTTTAGATTTCAGCCTTCCAAAGACCGTGAAGCGTGCAATATTCGTAAGCTGCTACAGGTTTCTCACCTGGAGCGAGTACGAACTCTGCTTCTGGTTTGTCAGTAGGTTTCATATATTTCACCTGCAGGCTCCTTGAAGTTTCCAGTAAGATACTTCCGATAAAGTGTTCCGGGGTCATCGGGTGCTCAACGCTGCCGACTTTAACAGAAACCTTGTCGCCGTTAACTGTAACAACAGGTACGTGCTTTTCCTGAGCTGCATCAACTGTGTTTGGCTTAAGAAGTTCCATCTCTTTGCCACAGCATGTTAACGTGCCGCCACCCTTGTAAGCCATAATTACGATATTTCCGCAAAGTGAGCATCTGTACATTTCTAACATTTCCATTACCTCCAATTAAAAAATAGTGTTTCTTTTTATAGTACAAATTATATACCCTTAGTGTCATAATGTAAACAACAATAACAATAAAAATTTTTTTTAAAAACCGCTTGACAACTTATATAAAAGATTATATGATAATGATAATCATTATCAGAAGGAGGCAATATGAAGTACTCAAAACAGAGAAATCTGATTCTGAATATCGTAAAAGAAACAACGTCGCATCCTTCTGCAGAATGGGTGTACGAACAGGCGAAAAAGGAAATGCCAACTATTGGTATCGCTACGGTATATCGGAATCTAAACGCACTTGTCAGTCTGGGCGAAATCGAAAGGATCTCCGTTGCAGGCAGTGTCGACAGATTTGACGGACAAGTAGCAGAACACTGTCATATGCAGTGTGTCAGATGCGGTAAAATCATAGATCTTGAGCCGGACAGCGAAGAGAGCATGAGAAAGCTGCGTGAGATGATCTGCAAAACATTCGGTGTTGAGGACAAGAATGTCCGAATCAGTAGAACTTTACTGCGTGGGGTGTGCAATGATTGCCTGGACGCAGAAAATTAGTAAGCATCAATACATGGAGGTAAAAAATGAAAGATTTAAAGGGAACTAAAACGTTAGAGAATTTGATGACAGCTTTTGCTGGTGAATCACAGGCTAGAAATAAGTATACTTTCTATGCATCACAGGCAAAGAAGGACGGATATGTCCAGATCCAGAAAATATTTGAAGAAACAGCTGGTAATGAGAAAGAGCATGCAGAACTCTGGTTCAAACATGCTGTAGGAATCGGCGATACAATGCAGAATCTGTTAGATGCTGCTGCAGGGGAGAACTACGAGTGGACTGAAATGTACAAAGAATTTGCTGAGACAGCAAGAGAAGAGGGATTCCCTGAAATAGCTGCACAGATGGAAGGCGTAGCAAAGATCGAAGCAGAGCATGAGAAGAGATATCGCAAGCTCGCTGAGAACATCAAAGAGTCAAAAGTATTTGAGAAGGAGCAGGAAGTTCTGTGGCAGTGCAGCAACTGCGGCCATCAGGTTATAGCTAAGAAGGCTCCTGAGGTTTGCCCTGTTTGCAAACATCCTCAGGCATATTTCCAGGTAAAACCGGAGAATTTTTAAGCTCTAGACCTTGATAAATGTGTGTGATATTAAATTGATAGAAGATCGGTATTGGGTTGGAATTGTAGGAGAACCGGCGTCATTGCGACGCCGGTTCTCCTTAATTTATATACAGATAACGCGCCCCTGACGATCAAACACAGCACTTATATATATAATATAATGTAGGAACTTTATCCAACCATCATTATGTGTACGCGTGGTACAGTGTTAGAGTTTACCACGATAAAGTGCCCAGAAATGCAAGGTTTGTCACCGGAAAAAGTGGTAAAATCCCCTGAAAAAATATTAAAAAAACTCTTGCATTATTTTGCTGCTTAAGATATACTTATAAGGCTTGCTTAAGGCGATGAAGTAGGAAGTTGCTGAGCTATCAGGTAATTTCTACCGAGAATTGTCCTCGCTGGACGAGGGCGAAGGAGTTCGCCAGCTTTTGCTTTGTGCAGTATCTTAGGAAACGCACGGAGCCGTGTGCAAAGTAAGCGATGACCCGGCACACGTTGAAAAGTCGGCATTATAGCTCCCAGTACGAGCATAGCGAAAACAGTACTAAAAACATTTAGGAGGAAAAAATGAGCGAATTACAGAAAATCAGAATTAAGCTTAAGGCTTATGACCACGCTTTGCTGGATCAGTCAGCAGCAAAGATCGTAGAGACAGCAAAGAAGACTGGCGCGGATGTTTCCGGCCCGATTCCACTACCGACTGAAAAAGAAGTTGTAACAATCTTACGTGCAGTTCATAAGTACAAGGACAGCAGAGAGCAGTTCGAACAGAGAACTCACAAGAGACTGATCGACATAACGAATGCAACATTGCAGACAACCGATGCTTTAACAAAGTTGGATTTACCTGCAGGCGTTGACATCGAGATAAAGCTGTAAGGGACTCTCCCTTAGTATGAACACGGAAACGCGTTCCGCTGTAAGAATTTAGGAGGAAAATATATGAAAACAATTTTAGGAAAGAAAATCGGTATGACGCAGATTTTCTCAGAGGCTGGAGAGGTTATTCCGGTAACAGTCATCGAAGCAGGTCCTGAAGTGGTAACACAGATCAAGACTGTTGAGACAGACGGTTACAATGGGGTGCAGGTTGGTTTCGAAGATCAGAAACCACAGAGAGTAAACAAGCCATTAACTGGACATTATGCAAAGAGTGGTGTTACGCCTAAGAAACACCTTGCTGAGTTCAGAAATGATGAAGGTGAAACTTACGAACTCGGACAGGTAATAACCGTAGCAGACTTTGAAGCTGGCAAGAAACTTGATATCACTGGCATATCAAAAGGTAAAGGTACACAGGGCAATATCAAGAGACACGGACACCACAGAGGACCGATGACTCATGGTTCAAAGCACAAGAGACTTGCTGGTGGTCTGGCCGCAGCTACTTACCCATCAAGGGTATTTCCTGGTAACGAAGGACCGGGACGTATGGGATATGAAACCATCACAGTACAGAACGTTGAATTAGTAAAAGTTGATACTGACAGAAATCTTATGCTTGTCAAGGGCGCTGTTCCTGGCGGCAGAGGCAATCTGGTAAAAATCAGATATGCCGTTAAAGGTCAGGACGACAAATAAGATAGGCTTTGGAAAGGAGGAAGCGCAAAATGGCAAAAGTTAAGATGCTCAGTATGGACGGAAAAGAAGCCGGTACTATAGAGCTTAAAGATGAAATATTTGGCATTACACCCAATCAGAACGCTGTTCACGATGTAGTCAAGAATTACCTTGCTAACCAAAGACAAGGCACACAGTCTGCAAAGACTAGAGCTGAAGTCAGAGGAGGCGGCAAGAAGCCATTCAGACAGAAAGGAACAGGTCGTCATAGACAGGGAAGCACAACCGACCCATCACAGGTTGGAGGCGGTATCGCATTTGCACCAAAGCCAAGAGACTACAGCTATGTAGTTCCTAAGAAGGTTAAGAGACTGGCTATGAAGTCGGCATTATCCGCAAAGGTGCAGGACAACGAGATGATCGTATTAGACAATTTAAAGTTTGATGCTCCTAAAACAAAGGACATGGTAGAAACTCTGGCAAACATCAATGCAGCAAAGAAAGCTTTGATCGTTACAGCAGAGAAGGATGAGAACGTAGTTAAATCCGCTGCCAACATCCCTGGAGTAAGAACTGCTCTGGTTAATACGATGAACGTATATGAAATAGTTAATTACACAAGCTTCATTGTTACACAGGAAGCTATTAAGAAAATTGAGGAGGTGTACTTATAATGAAATCAGCTTACGACGTTATTATTAAGCCGGTTATCAGCGAAAGAAGTATGGACCAGGCTGCAAATAAAAAGTACACATTCAAGGTTGCAGTAGATGCTAACAAGACTCAGGTCAAGCATGCAATCGAAGAGATATTCGATGTTGAAGTAAAGAAAGTAAACATCATGAATGTCAACGGTAAGTTAAAGAGAATGGGCAAAAACGTTGGAAGAACTGCTGCTTATAAGAAGGCAATCGTCACTCTTACAGAAGCAAGCAAGGAAATCGAATTCTTCCAGGGTCTGTAAAATAGGAGGTTGGCATAAATGGGAATCAAAAAATATAATCCGACAACTCCTGGTCTTAGAGGAATGACGGGTTCAACCTTTGAGGAAATCACAAAGAGCACTCCGGAGAAATCATTAACAGTTTCTCTTAACAAGCACTCTGGAAGAAACCAAAGAGGTAAGATCACCGTTAGACACAGAGGCGGCGGAGCAAGACCTAAATACAGGGTTATCGACTTTAAGAGAAACAAGGATGGCATTCCTGGAACAGTAAATGCTATCGAATACGATCCAAACAGAAGTGCGAACATTGCTTTGATCTTCTATAAAGATGGAGATAAGAAATACATAATCGCACCTGAAGGATTAAAGGTTGGAGACGTTCTTTACTCAGGTCCGGATGCGGATATCAAAGTAGGAAACGCACTTCCAATCGCAAATATTCCGGTTGGTACACTTATCCATAACATCGAGCTTAAGCCTGGTAAGGGCGGTCAGCTTGCCAGATCAGCAGGTAACGGAGCTCAGTTAATGGCTAAGGAAGACAAATACGCGCAGGTAAGACTGCCGTCCGGAGAAGTTAGAAAGGTGCTTCTGGTTTGCAGAGCAACAATCGGCGAAGTTGGAAACATCGAACATTCTAACATTCAGATAGGTAAAGCTGGAAGAAAACGTCACATGGGTTGGAGACCTACAGTAAGAGGTTCCGTCATGAACCCTAACGACCATCCACATGGTGGTGGTGAAGGTAGAGCACCTGTTGGACGTAAGAGCCCAGTTACACCTTGGGGTAAACCAGCACTTGGATATAAGACAAGGAAGAAGAACAAAGCTTCCGATAAATATATCGTAAAGAGAAGAAACGTTAAGTAGGAAGGAGCAAACAAATGAGCAGATCAATTAAAAAAGGCCCTTTCGTAGAACCAAAGCTGCTGAAAAGAATTGAAGATATGAATGCAGCTAACGAAAAGAAGGTAATCAAGACCTGGTCAAGGTCTTCAACAATCTTTCCTCAGATGGTAGGACACACTATCGCCGTTCACGACGGAAGGAAACATGTGCCTGTATATATCACAGAGGATATGGTTGGACATAAGCTTGGAGAGTTTGCACCAACCAGAACATTTAGAGGACATGCTGCAGATAAGTCTTCGAAGGTTAAGTCATCAGGATCAAAGGCCGCACCGGTAGCATCAGCACCGGCAGCAGCTGACACACCAGCAGCAGAGTAGAAAGGGAGATAGAAAATGGAAGCAAAAGCAGTTGCAAAATATGTCAGGATGTCTCCTATTAAACTGAAGCCTGTTACTGATCTTGTAAGAGGCAAAGACTTAAATGAGGCATTGAACATTTTGAAGTTCACACCTGGCAAAGGTTCAGAAATAGTCGAGAAGGTTGTTAAATCAGCAGCAGCAAACGCTGAGAACAATTTCGATATGAACCCGGACAATTTATACGTTGCAGAGATATATGCGAACCAGGGACCTACCATGAAAAGATGGAGAGCAGGCGCCCAGGGTAGAGCATCAATGATCCTTAAGAGGTCAAGCCACGTTGGCGTGACACTTAAGGAAAGAGACTAAGTTAGGAGGTTCATTGAATGGGTCAGAAAGTAAGCCCGCATGGGTTAAGAGTAGGCGTAATCAAGGACTGGAACTCAAAGTGGTATGCAGGTAAAGACAACTTTGCAGATTTCCTCGCTGAAGACAACAAAGTCAGAGAGTACGTAAAGAAAACATTATATGGGGCTGGAGTATCAAAGGTTTTGATAGAGAGAGCCGCAGAAAATAAAATGAAGATCACCGTATTAACGGCTAGACCAGGAATGGTAATCGGAAGATCCGGTTCCGGAATCGACGATCTTAAGAAACAGCTTGAAAAAATGACTAACAAAGAAATCACTATTTCAATCGAAGAGGTTAGAAGAAGTGAGATGGATGCACAGCTTACAGCTGAAAGCATCGCTGAAGCTCTGGAGCACAGAGTATCATTTAGAAGAGCTATGAAACAGGCTATCGGCAGAACGATGAAGTCAGGAGCAAAGGGAATCAAGGTTCTCTGCTCAGGAAGACTTGGCGGTGCCGAGATCGCCAGAAACGAAAAGTATAGTGAAGGAAACGTTCCTCTACATACTTTGAGAGCTGATATCGACTATGGTTTCGCGGAAGCAGACACGACTTACGGAAAGATCGGCGTAAAGGTTTGGATAAACCACGGCGAGATCCTCGACAAAGGCCTGCAGAGTCCTATTCGTGAAGAAAAGCACGATAATAAGAGAGACAGAAGACCTAGGAGAGACGGAGACAGAAGAAGAAACAGCGGCGACAGAAGAAGAAATGACAGAAACGGTAGAAACGACAGACAGGAAGTTGCTAAGGCTGTTAACCCAAGATTTAGGAAGACTCCTAAGGCTGAACCAAAAGCTGTAGAGCCACAGGTTGAAGCAGTAGAGACTCAGGCACCAGCAGAGACAGCTGCTGCTGAAACTAACGAATAAGCATAGTGAAAGGAGGAACTAAGCCATGTTAATGCCAAAGCGCGTGAAACATAGAAGAGTTCATAGAGGTAGAATGAAAGGCGTAGCTACCAAAGGTAACACAGTTACTTATGGTCAGTACGGACTTGTCGCAAATGAATGCGGATGGATAACTTCAAATCAGATTGAGGCAGCCAGAATCGCTATGACAAGATATACCAAAAGAGGCGGCAAGGTATACATTAAGATATTCCCGCATAAGTCGGTAACTAAGAAACCGGCTGAAGTACGTATGGGTTCCGGAAAAGGTGCTCCAGAGTACTGGGTAGCAGTTGTTAAACCAGGCAGAGTAATGTTTGAGATTGGCGGCGTTACCGAAGAACAGGCTAGAGAGGCAATGAGACTTGCAGGACATAAGCTTCCTATCAGGTCACAGTTTGTCATCAAAGGCGAGGAACAGGCAAAGGGTGGTGAAGCGTAATGGATTTGAATAAAATTAGAGAAATGACAGATGTTGAACTCAACGCTGAACTAGATAAGATGAAAAAAGAACTGTTCAATCTTAGATTCCAGCACGTTACAGGACAGCTTGAAAATCCTGTACAGATGAGGGAAGTTAAGAGAGACATTGCAAGAGTTAAAACTATAATCAGAGAAAAAGAACTTGATAAGGTTCAGGCTTAATCGAAAGGAGGATGTATTATGGCAGACGAAAGAAATAGAAGAAAGACTAAAGTCGGCGTCGTTGTCAGTGACAAGATGGATAAGACTGTAGTTGTTGCAATCGAAGACTTTGTTAGACATTCTCTTTATGGAAAAGCTGTAAAGAGAACCAAGAAAGTTAAAGCTCATGATGAGAATAACGAGTGCAATATCGGTGATAAAGTAAGAATAATGGAAACGAGACCTCTTTCAAAGGATAAGAGATGGAGACTCGTCAACATTGTTGAGAAAGCTAAATAAGGAGGCGCCAGATCATGATTCAGACAGAAACAAGATTGAAGGTTGCTGATAATTCAGGTGCAAAAGAGCTTCTGTGCATACGTATTTTAGGCGGTACAAGCCGTCAGTACGCTAACATCGGAGACGTAATCGTTTGTGCCGTTAAAGATGCAACCCCAGGCGGCGTCGTTAAAAAAGGTGACGTTGTCAAGGCTGTAGTGGTTAGAACTAAAAAAGGTGCCAGAAGGGCCGACGGAAGTTACGTTAAGTTCGACCAGAATGCCGCAGTAATAATAAAAGATAAAGAAGATAAGACTCCGGTAGGAACACGTATCTTTGGACCTGTTGCCAGGGAACTGAGAGACAAGGGATTCATGAAGATCGTGTCACTAGCACCGGAAGTATTATAGGGGGTGTAACGAATGCGTATTAGAAAAGATGATATGGTAATCGTTATTACCGGAAAAGATGCTGGCAAGACTGGTAAAGTCCTCAAGGCTATGCCAAAGCAGCACAAAGTAGTAGTTGAAGGTGTTAACATTCAGACTAAGCACCAGAAACAGACAAGGACTGAAAAAGCTGAAATCAAGCACATGGAAGGTCCTATCGATGTTTCCAACGTTATGTACTACGACGATAAAGCAAAAGAAGCGGTTAAGATCGGATATGAATTCAGAGACGGAAGAAAAGTCAGAGTATCCAGGAAAACCGGAAATGTAATCGACTAGGAAAGGAGGAGAAGGTTTTGACAGCAAGATTAAAAGAAACTTACGATAACGAAGTGTTCAAGGCACTTCAGGATAAGTTCCAGTATAAAAATGTAATGGAAGTTCCAAAACTTGAAAAAGTTACAATCAATATGGGACTTGGCGAAGCTAAAGAAAATGCAAAGATTCTTGAGTCAGCAGTTAACGAAATCGGTTTGATCACCGGTCAGAGACCTGTTATTACAAAGGCTAAGAAGTCCATCGCGAACTTCAAGGTTAGACAGGGAATGCCTGTTGGTGCCAAGGTTACCCTTAGAGGCGACAATATGTATGTATTTGTTGACAAGCTTTTCAACATTTCTCTTCCTCGTGTAAGAGACTTCAAGGGCGTTAGCAAGAACTCATTTGATGGCAGAGGCAATTACTCAATGGGCATCAAAGAGCAGCTGATCTTCCCGGAAATCAATTATGATGATGTTGAGACGATCAAAGGAATGAACATAGTATTCACGACAACGGCAAAGACAGACGAAGAAGCTGCAGCTCTTCTGGAGCTTTTGGGAATGCCGTTTGAAAAGTAGGAGGTTGAAATGGCTAAAAAGTCTCTAAAGATTAAACAGCAGAGAACACCAAAGTATGCAACTCGTGCTTACACAAGATGCAGAATTTGTGGAAGGCCACATTCCGTTCTTAAGAAGTATGGAATTTGCCGTATCTGCTTTAGAGAACTTGCTTACAAGGGAGAAATTCCTGGCGTTAGAAAAGCAAGCTGGTAAGAATAAGTTGAAATTGTGTAAGTGAAGTTAAATCTTCATACTGCACGAGAAGGGAGTAAATCGTAATGACAATGACAGATCCTATAGCAGATATGCTAACAAGAATCAGAAATGCCAATACTGTAGGTCACGAATCTGTTGATATCCCTGCTTCCAAAATGAAGAAGGCAATTGCTGAAATCCTTTTGGACGAGGGCTACATCGGAGGATATGACGTTATAGATGATAGCAAACAGGGCACCATCAGAGTACAGATGAAGTACGGTGCAGACAAAGAAAAAGTTATAAGCGGAATCAAAAAGATTTCAAAGCCGGGCCTTAAGGTTTATGCCAAGGCTAACGACGTTCCAAAAGTTTTAGGCGGACTTGGTATCGCAATCATTTCTACATCAAAGGGAATCGTAAGCGACAAGAAAGCAAGAGAACTGGGCGTTGGCGGTGAAGTAATCTGTTATGTATGGTAGGAGGTAAAGCAATATGTCAAGAATAGGCAACAAACCTGTTACGCTTCCTGCCGGAGTTGAAATCAAGGTTGACGACAAGAACGTCGTAACCGTGAAAGGACCAAAAGGACAGCTTGAACAGCAGGTTAATTCAAGAATCAAAGTTGAAGTCGAAGGTACTGAGGTTAAGTTCTCAAGACCTACAGACAATAGAGAAGACAGAGCTCAGCATGGACTTTCCAGAACTCTTATCCAGAACATGGTTACTGGTGTAACTGATGGTTTTGAGAAGAAACTCGAGATCATAGGAGTTGGATACAGAGCAGAGAAGCAGGGCAAGAAACTGGTTATGAACCTTGGTTTCTCACATCCTGTAGAGATGGAAGATCCAGAAGGCATCACGACTGAGACGCCTGATGCAAATACGGTCGTTGTTAAAGGAATAGACAAAGCCTTAGTTGGAAACTACGCTGCAGTCATCAGATCATGGAGAGCACCTGAACCTTATAAGGGCAAAGGAATCAGATATGAGGGTGAGCAGGTACGCAGAAAAGAAGGCAAGGCCGGTGCTAAGGCATAGAAAGGAGTGAAGCAAAATGGCAAAAGAAACAAGAAATGATAAGCGTGTCAAAAGACATGCCAGAGTAAGAAAAAATTTACTTGGAACTCCTGAAAAGCCAAGACTTTGTGTTTACAGATCAAACAAGAATATTTCTTGCCAGATCATCGATGATGTAAATCAGACAACACTGGCAGCTGCTTCCACACTGGACAAAGAGCTTAAGGGCGAAATTGGTTACGGTGGAAACAAGGATGCTGCTAAAAAAGTCGGCGAAGCTATTGCTAAGAGAGCTATTGCTAAGGGAATCGAAGAAGTCGCATTTGACAGAGGCGGATTCCTTTATCACGGAAGAGTCAAGGAATTGGCTGACGGAGCTCGCGAAGGCGGATTGAAATTCTAACAGGAGGAAATAGAATGCGTAATACTATTGATGCTTCCAAGCTGGACTTGACTGAAACCATCGTCAATATCAGACGTGTTGCTAAGACTGTAAAAGGCGGCAGAAACATGAGATTCAGCGTGACCATCGTAGTTGGTGATCATAATGGATATGTCGGCGTAGGTCTTGGTAAGGCTCAGGAAATTCCTGAGGCAGTAAGAAAAGCTACGGAAGATGCAAAGAAAAATTTGATATATGTTCCAACGGTTGGAACAACTATACCACACAGAAATATCGGTGTATTTGGAGCAGGCAGAGTAATCCTCATGCCGGCTGCTGAAGGTACCGGAGTAATCGCAGGTTCATCTGCACGTACAGTGCTCGAGTCTGCAGGAATCAAAGATGTCAGAGCTAAATCAGTTGGTTCTGATAACACAGGTAATATCGCTTATGCGACCCTTGAAGGTCTTAAGACTCTTATGACAGTAGAGAAGGTAGCTAAGCTGAGAGGAAAAACGCCTGACGAAATTTTAGGATAGGAGGAAAACGCAAATGGCTAAAATGATTAAAATCACTTTGACAAAAAGCCCTATCGGCGCTTCCCCTAAACAAAGGAAAGTTGTCGAAGCGTTAGGACTTAGAAAGATGCATCATTCAGTTGAATTAGCTGACACACCACAGACTCGTGGCGCTGTTGCAAAAGTAGCGCATCTTGTAACTGTAGAAGAACTATAAGGATAGGAGGTGCGAGTACAATGAAATTGCATGAATTAAAAGCGCCTGCAGGCTCTACTAAAGACCGTAAGAGAAGAGGTCGCGGTACCGGTTCTGGCCAGGGTAAAGATGGCGGAAGAGGTATGAATGGACAGAAGTCCAGAAGCGGCGGCGGTGTAAGGCTTGGATTTGAAGGTGGCCAGATGCCACTTTACAGACGTTTGCCAAAGAGAGGTTTCACTAATATTTTTGGAACCGAGTACACAATCGTAAATGTAAAAGATCTCAATAGATTTGATGACGGCACTGTTGTAACACCAGAACTGCTGAAAGAAGTAGGAATGGTAAAGCAGGTTAAAGACGGAATCAAAATCCTCGGAGACGGCGAGCTGAAAAACAAGATTACCGTTCAGGCACATAAGTTTAGTAAAACCGCAGTTGAAAAGATCGAGGCAGCCGGAGGAAAGGCAGAGGTGATCTAATATGGAGATGTTTAAAACTATTTCCGAGGCTTGGAAAGTCAAGGAAATCAGAGGCAAGATAATCTTCACATTACTGATGCTTGTTGTTTTCAGAATCGGTTCTAACATACCGGTTCCTGGAATCAACAGAACTTATTTAGCTCAGATGTTTACCGGCGACAATATGGGATTGTTTGAACTGTTCAACCTGTTCTCAGGTGGATCATTCAATAACTTCACCATATTTGCACTGAGCATTACGCCGTACATTACGGCAACCATCATTATCCAGTTGCTGACCATAGCTTTCCCTTACTTTGAGCGACTAGCCAAAGAGGGAATGGAAGGCAGGAAAAAGATGGCACAGATTACCCGTTACCTTACAGTAGTTCTGGCACTGGTCCAGGCTCTGGGTCTTACAGTCGGTCTGTTTAGAAAGACAATAATCACTCAGAACTGGTTCACGTTCATTGTAATTACTCTTGTTCTAACCGCAGGAACCACATTCCTGATGTGGCTGGGCGAGCAGATCAATGAGAACGGAATTGGAAACGGAATCTCACTGCTGATTTTCGGCGGAATCGTTGCTAGAATTCCAAGTGGAATTTCAAGCATTTGGACCAAATATCAAGGTGGATCAATGTCAATGATAACAATGATCCTGTTCGTAGTATTTGCTCTGGTAGTAGTTGTTGGTATCATCGAGATACAGCAGGGTACGAGAAGAATACCTGTTCAGTATGCTAAGAGGGTCGTAGGAAGGAAAATGTATGGCGGACAGTCAACACATATTCCACTAAAGGTCAATCAGGCCGGAGTTATTCCTATCATCTTTGCACTGTCTTTGTTACAGTTCCCACTGACAATAATGTATTTCTTCCCTAACACAGGATTCTATGATTTCTGTGAGAAGTATCTGTCACCGGGCGGAAGCCCTGGAGTATGGGTATATGCTGTATTGAATGTAATCCTTATCATATTCTTCAACTATTTCTATACGGCGGTTACTTTCAACCCTGTAGAAGTTGCGCAGAACATGAAGGCTAACGGTGGATTCATCCCTGGCATAAGACCGGGAAAAGCTACTGTAGAGTATTTGAACAAAGTAATGTCAAGAATCTCAATCGTAGGAGCTATATTCCTGGCAGTAATAGCAACACTTCCTACACTGGTTTCTCAGTACACAGGACTGGAGATCAGATTTGGTGGAACATCGTTGCTGATTGCAGTCGGAGTTGCCCTTGACACGATGAGACAGTTGGAAAACCAGATGGTAATGAGAAATTACCAGGGCTTCCTTAAATAGCCGGGAGATGAAATAATGCTTAGAACAATTTTGTTAGGCCCTCCAGGTGCTGGTAAGGGTACGCAAGCAGTTAAAATTGTTGAGAAATATCACATTCCTCACATTTCAACTGGTGACATTTTTAGAGACAATATAAAAAACGGAACTGAACTCGGAAAGAAAGCTCAGGAATACATGAACAGAGGAGAACTCGTTCCAGATGATCTCGTAATCGAGATCGCTACTACGAGACTTCTCGAAGATGACTGTAAGAACGGGTTCCTTCTTGATGGATTTCCAAGAACCGTTTATCAGGCTGAAAAGCTGGATGAATTCCTTGCAGCTCACGGATCAAAGATCGATAAGGTCATAGATCTGGAAGTTGAGGAGGATGTGCTCATGGTCAGGCTGACAGGACGTAGAGTCTGCAAGGCCTGCGGAGCAAGCTATCACGTTGTCAATATTCCACCTAAAAAGGAAGGAATCTGCGATGTATGCGGTGGCGAACTCATTCAGAGAGCCGACGACAATGCAGAAACAGCGAAGAACAGAATCGATGTTTACAACGAGCAGACCAGACCACTTGTAGACTACTACGAGAAAGCCGGCAACTTAGCCCGCATTGATGGATCTACACCTTTGGAAGTAACCATCAAAGGCATCATAGACGCTTTGGGTGAATAACATGATCGTTATTAAATCCGAAGAGGAGCTAGAGCTGATGCGTGAGGCTGGAAAGGTCAACAGCTTGATTTTGAAAGAGCTTAAAGACATTATTCAGCCTGGCATATCTACCAAAGCAATTGACGATTTTGTAGCCAGAACTGTTAAAGAGCACGGTATGATAGCGTCAGAAAAAGGATATTACGATTATCCAGCAAGCGTTTGTACTTCTGTAAACGAGGAAGTCGTTCACGGCATTCCAAGTAAGAAGCGCATCCTGCGAGAGGGAGACATCGTAAGCTGCGATCTGGTAGTTGAGTACAAAGGATATATGGCCGATGCATGCAGAACGTATGGTGTCGGAAAAATTAGTCCTGAAGCTCAAAAGCTGATAGATACTGCAGAAAGGTCCTTTTTCGAAGGCATCAAGTATGCCAGAGAAGGAAACAGACTTTACGATATCTCACACGCAATACAAACTTGCGTTGAGAGTGAGGGATTTGGAGTAATCAGGGATTTTGTAGGTCATGGTATTGGCAGCGAAATGCATGAGGATCCGCAGATACCTAACTATGGAAAAGCAGGCAAAGGTCCTAGACTTACTAAAGGAATGACCCTTGCAATCGAGCCGATGATTTGTGAAGGCTCATACGAGGTAGAAACTTTGTTAGACAATTGGACTGCCGTAACCGTAGATGGAGGCCTTGCGGCCCACTATGAAAACACTGTCGTTATTACTGATGACGAGCCGGAATTGCTCACATTGTAGAGAGAGGTGTAAACAATGGCGAAAAAAGACGTCATAGAAGCAATGGGAACCGTCGTAGATGCTCAGCCGAATGCAATGTTCAAGGTTAAGCTGGAGAATGGTTTTGAAGTGCTTGCGCACATTTCAGGTAAGATAAGAATGAACTATATCAGGATTCTGCCGGGAGATAAAGTAAAGGTTGAACTTTCACCTTACGATCTGACGCGTGGAAGAATAATATGGCGAGATAAAGGAAATTAGAGGGAGGAAAAACATGAAAGTAAGAGCCTCAGTTAAACCGATCTGTGAAAAGTGCAAGGTTATCAAAAGACATGGCAAGGTCATGGTAATTTGCGAGAACCCAAAGCATAAGCAGAGACAAGGTTAAGAAACGCGCAATTGCGCTAAAAATTAAGGGTTGCAGCACCAGGGCTGCAAAATCCCACACTTATTAATTATGAACGCCTGTCTATATCACTCCTGGATACGTGACGGAAGATAGGAGAAGGAGGATACGTATGGCTCGTATAGCCGGTGTCGACTTACCAAGAGACAAGAGAGTAGAGATAGGATTGACCTACATCTACGGAATTGGAAAATCGTCAGCTAATGAAATCCTTAAGAAAGCAGGAGTTAACCCTGACACAAGAGTCAAGGACCTAACAGAGGATGAAGCTGGTAAAATCAGAAAGATCATTGAACAAGAATATGATGTTGAAGGTGATCTTAGAAGAGAAGTCTCAATGAATATCAAGAGACTTATGGAAATCGGAAGCTACAGAGGAATCAGACATAGAAGGAACCTTCCTGTAAGAGGGCAGAAAACTAAGACTAATGCCAGAACTCGTAAGGGACCTAAGAAAACAGTAGGTAGAAAGAAGAAGGAAGGAGGACAGGCATAATGGCTGGTAAGACACAGAAAAAGACTGTAAGAAAAAAGAGAATACAGCGTAAGAACATTGAAAAAGGCCAGGCACATATTCAGTCCACCTTTAACAATACATTGGTAACATTAACAGACATGGATGGAAATGCTCTTTCATGGTCAAGTGCAGGTTCACTTGGCTTCAAGGGTTCAAAGAAATCCACTCCGTTTGCTGCACAGATGGCTGCTGAAGAAGCAACAAAGGCTGCAATGGAGCATGGTCTGAAGACAGTTGAAGTTTACGTAAAGGGACCAGGATCCGGAAGAGAAGCTGCTATCAGAGCACTTCAGGCTGCAGGACTTGAAATCACTATGATCAAGGACATCACGCCTATTCCACATAATGGATGCAGGCCACCTAAGAGAAGAAGAGTCTAATAGAAGGGAGGAGTAATAAGAAATGGCAAGATATACTAAGGCAAACTGCAGACTTTGCAGAAGAGAAGGTCAGAAACTTTTCTTAAAGGGTGACAGATGCTACGGCGCTAAATGTGCTCTTGAGAGAAAGAATTACGCTCCCGGACAGCACGGACAGATGAGAAAGAAATCATCAGAGTACGGACTTCAGTTAAGGGAGAAACAGAAGGCTAAGAGATTCTACGGAATGCAGGAAACTCAGTTTAGAAATCTGTTTGACAAAGCTGAATCAACAAAGGGAGTTACAGGTGATAACCTGCTGATCCTTTTGGAGAGCAGACTTGATAATGTAGTATACAGACTTGGCTTTGCTTCATCAAGAAAAGAAGCAAGACAGCTCATCGTTCACAGCCACTTTACAGTTAATGGTCACAAAGTTAATTCTCCAAGCATGGAGGTTAAGTCCGGAGACGTAATCAAGGTTAAGGACAAGAGTGCAAACTCACCTAAGTTTAAGGAAATCAAGGATATGCAGATTACGGTACCGTCATGGCTTGACGTTAACGTTGAAAAACTTGAAGGTAAAGTAGTTTCTCTACCAACAAGAGCAGATATCGATACTCCAATCGCAGAGCACTTGATCGTCGAGTTGTATTCCAAATAAAATAGCATAGCATAGCTAATGTTATAGTATTTGGAAGAAAAAGGAGGGTTTTTAGTGATAGAAATCGAAAAGCCAACGATAAGCAAAGAGATTAGCGAAGACGGTAGATACGGCAAATTCGTTGTAGAACCTCTTGAGAGAGGCTATGGTACTACATTGGGCAACTGCATGAGAAGAATACTTCTCAGCTCACTGCCTGGTGCTGCAGTTACGTCGGTCAAGATTGATGGTATCCTTCATGAATTCTCAACGATCCCAGGCGTCAAAGAAGACGTTACGGAAATCATTTTGAATCTGAAAAGGCTGGCTATCAGACTTAATGGTGAAGATACAAAGAGAGTAATAATCAATGCGGTAGGTCCTAAGGACGTTACTGCTGCCGATATTATCGGTGATTCGGACCTTGAGATTTTCAATCCGGATCTTCACATTGCGACTTTGGAAGATAACGCTACACTGGTTATGGAGATCAACCTTGCCAGAGGCCGCGGATATGTTCCTGCTGAAATGAACAAAACGGAGAGCACTCCGATTTCAGTAATTCCGGTAGATTCAATCTACACTCCTGTCAGCAAAGTGAACTTTACCGTTGAGAACACCAGAGTTGGTCAGGTTACTGACTACGACAAACTGATTCTCGAAATCTGGACAGATGGTTCTATCGCTCCTGAAGAAGGAGTTTCCATCGGCGCCAAGATCATGCAGGAGCATTTGAACCTGTTCATTCAGTTAGACGATTCGACTGACGGAATGGAAATCATGATCGAGAAGGAAGAAGATCAGAAAGAAAAGGCTCTGGAGATGACAATTGAGGAACTCGAACTTTCTGTTCGTTCATTCAACTGCCTGAAGAGAGCTTCCATCAACACTGTTGAGGAGCTGACTGAGCGCACTGAAGACGACATGATGAAGGTTAGAAACCTCGGTAAAAAATCTCTTGATGAGGTAAAGAACAAACTAGAAGAATTAGGCTTAGGCTTAAAGCCAAGCGATGAATAGCAGAAAGGAGCACAGAAATGCCGGGATATAGAAAGCTGGGCAGAAATTCAGCTCATAGAAAGGCAATGCTGAGAAATCTTGTTACTGACCTTTTAAGGGAAGAAAGAATCTCAACTACCGACACTAGAGCGAAAGAAGCCAGAAGAGAAGCTGAAAAACTTATTACACTGGCAAAGCGCGGTGATCTTCACGCTAGAAGACAGGTACTTGGCTACATCTATGATGAGTCAGTAGTTACAAAGCTGTTTGAAGAAATTGCGCCTAGGTATTCCGAGAGAAACGGCGGATACACCAGAATTCTCAAGCTGGGACCTCGTAGAGGCGACAGTGCAGAAGTAGTATTTCTGGAGTTGGTATAGGTTTATAATGAAGCTGTCAGTTCGAAAGAACTGGCAGTTTTTTTATTACAGCCAGGGGAGACGGGAAAAACATACGCTTTGGCATTTGCGTTACGTGACGAAAAACCAAGGAAGGCTTTGTAAAGAAAAATTGTATAGTGTCGACTGGCTGCCATCCGACAAAGATTTGATGGTATTTATTTGATAAGTTAAAAGTGTTAATTGACTCTGAGGGTCAGTCACGCGTTCTTTTTGTGCCGGAATGTCTACACAGAGCATCGAAGGTTTCTTCGCTTATATCGTGCTCTATTTTACAGGCATCTGTTCTGGCAGTCTCGGGATCGACACCGATATGAACAAAGAATTCAGTCAGCAGTCTGTGCCGCTCATAGATCTTGGATGCGATTTCCATCCCGGAATCAGTTAAGGTTATGAGCCCGTCACTTTCCATAGTAATATAGCCGTTCTCACGCAGCCTTTTTGTTGCATATGAAACGCTCGGCTTGGTAACACCAAGCTGACCTGCTATGTCTATGGATCTGATATAGCCGTGGGCCTCTTTTAATATCAGCATGGCTTCCAGATAGTCCTCTGTTGATTTATGAATTTCCATAATGTACATCTCCTGCTGGTAAATCTACTCATAGGTTAACACACTCTAACCATATTTACAAGATTTTCTAAATAAGGGTTGACAAGAATGGTTAGAGGTATTAAACTATTTACGGTTAGAGAAATCTAACCAAAATTAATGACGATTAGTTAGAGAAGACTAACTTATGAAAGGAGAATCTGATGATGCCGATAACGATGGCAAAATCCGGAGACAATGTAGTCATCCAAAAGATAACAGGCAGCGATAAGATCCGGCAGCATCTGGCTGAGATGGGATTCGTGGTGGACGGCAGAGTGACTGTCGTGAATGAGATCGCAGGCAATCTGATACTGCAGGTAAAAGACAGCAGAATAGCTCTTGATAAGAGCATGGCAAACAGGATAATGATATAAGGAGGCAGGAATGAATACGTTAAAGGATGCAAAAGTAGGAGAAACTGTGATGATAAAAAAAATCACGGGAAGCGGACCTACTAAAAGAAGGATAATGGATATGGGCATGACAAAGGGCGCTGAGGTACTTATAAGGAAAGTGGCACCGCTGGGCGATCCAATAGAACTGCATGTAAGAGGATACGAGCTGTCCGTAAGAAAAGCGGATGCTGAGCTGATAGAAATTGAATAGAGATATTCAAATTTTTTTTGCCATAAGTTAGTCAAGACTAACTAAACGTAGAAAGGAGCATTTAGTTGATGGAAATCAAAATAGCACTTGCAGGAAATCCGAACTGCGGCAAGACGACCCTGTTCAATGACTTGACGGGAAGCGCGCAGTATGTAGGAAACTGGCCGGGCGTAACAGTTGAAAAAAAAGATGGCAGGATGAAGAACCATAAGGATGTTGTGATACAGGATCTGCCTGGGATATATTCGCTTTCGCCATATACACTGGAAGAAGTTGTAACAAGAAATTATCTGGTCAATGAAAAACCTGATGCGATAATCAACATCATAGACGGAACTAATATCGAGAGAAACCTATATCTGACGACACAAATACTGGAACTTAATATCCCTGTGGTGATCGCACTGAACATGATGGATCTTGTAAGGAAAAATGGGGACAGCATAGATATAAAAAAACTAAGCAATCAGTTAGGGTGCAAGATAGTACCGATAAGTGCATTAAAAAGTGAAGGAGGACAGGAGCTGGTAGCTGAGGCCATAGATGCCGCAAAAAACAATAGGCTTGCTGAACCGCCCCATGTATTCAAAGGCAGTGTAGAACATGCGATCGCCCATATAGAGGAATCCATAGAACATGAAGTAAGCAGAGATAATCTGCGATGGTATGCAGTAAAACTCTTTGAGCGTGATGAGAAGGTCGTCGAAGATCTGGCATTTGACGATTCCCTGATGAGGCATATCGAAATGCATATCAAAGACTGCGAGAAGGAAATGGATGACGACTCTGAAAGCATTATAACAAACCAGAGGTATGCATATATCCAGAATGTGGTCGACCTGTCAGTAGTAAGGAAAAAGGCAAGAGGAGCCCTTTCCATTTCTGATAAGATAGATAAAATAGTCACTAACAGGATCCTGGCGTTACCCATCTTTGCAGTGATCATGTTCCTTGTTTACTATATATCAGTGACGACTCTGGGTACAGTAGTTACAGACTGGACGAATGACACTCTCTTTGGAGCCTGGATACAGCCGGCAGTTCAGCATGGACTTGAAGCCATCGGTGCTTCGGGATGGCTGATATCACTGATAGTAAATGGGATAATTGGAGGACTTGCGGCACCTATCGGATTCGCTCCGCAGATGGCGCTTGTATTCTTCTTCCTGTCGATATTAGAAGACTGCGGATATATGGCAAGGGTCGCATTCATAATGGACCGTATCTTTCGCAGGTTCGGACTTTCGGGGAAGAGCTTCATCCCATTCCTGATATCTTCAGGATGCGGAGTGCCTGCAATCATGGCCAGTCGTACCATCGAAAATGAAAAGGACCGCAGAATGACAATGATAACCACGACATTCATACCATGCGGAGCTAAACTGCCTGTAATAGCCGTCATAGCTGGATTCATCATGGGCGGCGCATGGTGGGCGGCACCGATGATGTACTTCGCAGGAATAATACTGGTTATTATTTCTTGCATAATACTAAAGAAGACAAGAATGTTTGCCGGAAAACCTGCACCATTCGTCATGGAACTTCCTCAGTATCATATACCTTCAGGTAGAGGCGTTCTGATACATGTGTGGGAAAGAGTTTGGGCGTTCCTGAAAAAGGCAGGAACTATCCTGTTTCTCTGCTGCGTAGTCATGTGGTTCCTGGGAAGTTTTGGGATCCACAATGGAGCATTCGGGCTTGTCGATTCGGAGAACTGTTTCCTGTCTGACATTGGAAATGCTATAGCTTGGATATTCGTTCCGCTTGGATTTGGAACATGGCAGGCAGTAGCTTCATCGCTTAGCGGATTTGTTGCAAAGGAAGGCATCGTATCGACTATGGGAGTACTTGCAGGGCTTGGTGATGTAGGCGGTTATACAAGTTCAATGCATAATGCATTTGCTGCATTTTTCCCGACCAGTATCGCGGCTGTATCGTTCCTGTTCTTCAATCTGTTTGATTCGCCGTGCCTGGCTGCTATTTCGACCATGGCAAAGGAAATGGGATCCAGGAAGTTCTTCTGGTTCGCGATACTGTTCCAGAATGTGATGTCGTACTGCATAGCCCTAATGGTTTATCAGATAGGAGGGCTGGCAATAGGAACTGTAGCCTTTGGACCTGCCACGATCGTAGCATTCATATTGTTGGCAGGATTAATATATCTTCTCTTCAAACCGGATAGAAGTAAGACTGCGCAGCTTAAGGTCCATGAAGGAGCAGCTGCATAATGAAGACAGATATCGTACTTAATACAGCAGATATACTTATTCTCGCCACGCTTGCCATTCTAATGATTATTGCGGTTAGGATAGCGATAGGTTTTTTCAGGGAAAAGAAAAAATAGAGTTTTGTTCAAAAGGAGGTAAAAATGGCTACGATAATGATAAGCATATTGATCGTAGTACTGGCTACGGCGGTGATAATACATATGGTCAAACAAAGAAAATCAGGGAAATCATCCTGCGGGTGCGACTGTGGCTCCTGTCCTCTCGGAGGGAAGTGCCATGAAAGAAAGTAACGAAGAAGACACATTAAATCTGACAGAAGCTCATTTAAACTACATATTATCCATCTATGAAATATCAAAAAACACAGCAGATGTTTCGTCATGTAGTATCGCCAGGGAACTTAGAGTATCAAAGCCGTCGGTATCAGCGATGCTTTCGGCTTTGATGGCAAGGCGTCTGTTGGTAAAAGAACGTTACGGTAAGGTATACCTTACTGATGGTGGGTACTCAATAGCTATGAGGCTTGAAAGGAACATTAAAATATTAGAAGAAAGGATACCCCGTATGGAAATATCGTTTACAGATGAAGAAATCAGAAAGCTGGCAAGAATGATAGCAGTGACCCTTTTCAGAGAAGAACTTTCCGGGGATGACAGAGATGTATAATAAAGCAATGATGTCTCTGGCATATGGCATGGGCACATTGATTCTTGTGATTGGAGCCGGTGCTTTGCTGGATATCCTGATCAACATAATAAGAAAGAGGAAAAAGAGCAGATAACATTGTCATGCTGATAGAATAATAAAACCTTGCAGGAGCTGAGCGGCAGCGCTTACTGCCACAGGCTACCTGTAAAATTTTTCAACATATGTTAGAGATATATAACAGGGAAGGAGGCTATATGAGCGTAGTAATAGTGGGCGGCAATGAACGTATGGTTCGTGAATACAAGGACCTTTGCAAAGAATACAACTATAAAGCCAAGGTATTTATCCAATACAATGAGGCCCTACGAAAATCCATTGGTACACCTGATCTGATGGTGTTGTTTACAAATACGGTATCTCATAAAATGATCAATATAGCTTTAAGTAGAGTAAAAAACAGCGATACTTCAGTCGCAAGATCACATTCCAGCTCAATAACTGCATTGAGAGCCATAATGGAGGAGTATGCATAATGAAAAAAATCACCCTCATAATTGACGGAATGCAATGTGGAATGTGCGAAGCACATATTAATGATGTGATCAGAAAAAATTTTACAGTAAAAAAAGTAAAATCGTCTCGTAGACGAAGAGAAACTGTAATAACCACTGAAAATGGACTTGATGTTGATGCCGTTAAGGCGGCTATCGAAAATATAGGATACACAGTCATTTCTATTAAAAGTGAATAGTTACCATATTGTGAAATAACAGTTTCTGCTCACCGTCTCCCCCGCCTATAATAAAAACAGTCGACACGCTGGAAATGTGGATGGCACTCACCTGCGGAATCGTATCATACCTAAAAAACGGCCCATCTCCGAGCCCTGACAGGTATCATAAATAAACCTAGATCGACGTAATATGTACTAACACGCGTGGGAGACAAAAGGGCATGGCAGTTACGCCTTACGAAGAGCGTGGCAGTTTCACGTTGAAACGAGTAATGAATTTGGGTTAGCAAGAGCCCCTGCTTGTCAGGGGTCGCTATCCAAATCCAACGAGTGAAACGATGATATGCAGCGATGAGTATAAGCGCAGCTGCCATGCCCTTTTGCCTTCCAGCGTGCGTGCAGTACATATTCTTATCTTTGGGTTAATTATCCCTATATACCTTGACTATATTGTTTTACTCTGGTAAAATTATTAAGAAATCTTAAGAAAAACGGATTTCATCATGGGGAATTATAAACGGGGATTAGCGATACTAAATTGTAAAAAAGGAAGTAGAGCTAATGGTTATTCTAAAGAAGATGGTAGTCTTGTTACTATCATTGGCAGTAATAATTACAATGAGCATGGGTTTCGGTTTGATTAGCGAAGTACATGCCGCAGACACTATGACTAGCAATAATAATACGACAACTGTAAGCAATGTAAGCGCTACATCAAGTGTAGCTGCAAGCAGAGCTAAATTTAAGACAATAAAAGTAAAATGGGATGCTGTTGATGATGCCGATGGGTATGTTGTAACAGCAACCCAAAAAGGTAAAAGCACTAAAATATCTCAAGTGGTTACAGATACTGACGCAGACTACAGTAATCTGTCTAATAACAGTCAGTATAAGTTTTCAGTAAAGGCATATGTCAGTGCCGATGGAACTGAGAAATACAGTTCTGCTAAATCCACGGATTATATCGTATCCGGATATCTGAAGACTACAGCCAAGACTTCCAAATCAGTAAGCCTTAAGTGGTCAGCTATTGCTGATACCACCAATTATAGTGTCGTCGTTATGAATAAGAACGGTAAGACTTTGAAGACAAAGGCTGCTAAGACTAATAAGACTAAGGTCACAGGTTTGAAAGCTGATACTAAATACAAATTCAAGGTAGTGGCAACTAAATCAACAAGTGAAACTACTACTTCAACGACAGTAACTACGACAACGAATTCGGATTATATATGGCCATCGGCATCTAGACAGATTTTGTCAGGATACGGATATCGTTCAGGATATGGATCATCATATCACGAGGGAATCGACATTGGCACGGGCTATGGCGCTAAGGCTAAGGCTATCAAGTCAGGTACAGTAATACTGGCCAAGTACTATTTCGGATATGGAAAATGCGTTGAGGTTTCACACGGCAACGGAGTTGTTTCGCTTTATGCACATTTGAGTTCCATAAAGGTACACAAAGGTCAGAGAGTTTCGCAGGGTCAGATGGTCGGAAGGACCGGTGCCACAGGATCAGCTACATGTGCACACCTTCATTTCAGTATGATGGTTCACGGCAACATGGTCAACCCGCTTAATTATTTACCATAAATCATGTTATACATATTACTTTCTAGTCACGCATTGGACCTGAATCCCGATGCGTGATTTTATTTAGCCGAAAGATTGACAAGAGACGCTTCATTGTGGTAGCATAAACTGTTAATCGAATAGCATGCTCGTGTTCTTTTGATCATAGAAGCTAAGAGGGAAGCAGGTTGAAATCCTGCGCGGTCCCGCCACTGTGAATGGTGAGCGAAATCCGTTGCGAAAGCGACCCACTGGGAATATAGTCCCGGGAAGGGGGATGGAGTGTTGATCCATGAGCCAGTAGACCTGCATGATGCATTTTATCATTTGGCGAGGTAAACCATATATGATAAAGATTTATAATACCAGTGAATACGGACTGTGGCGCGTGCCACGGTTTATTTTTTTAGGAGCAGTTGATGTTTAAAGATGGGATAGGTGAGGAGTCTGAGTTCTCGGGCTACCATCCATGGGTCAACTTAACATATTACATACTGGCGATCGGGATCACTATGTTTTCTCTTTCACCGTGGTTTCTTGCGGTCACGTTTGTTTTATCGTGGCTGTATTCTTTGTTGCTGAGAGGTAAAAGCGTGATCAAGATGAACCTGCTGTTCACCTTTTGGACGCTGGTCATCATGGCATTGATAAATACTTTGTTTACCCACGATGGCGCCACGGTATTCTTCTACTTAAGGGGAAACAGAGTCACTGCTGAGGCACTCATATATGGCGTTAGCGCGGCGGTAATGCTGGTATCGGTAATCATATGGTTCGTTAGCTTTAACACGATCATGAGCGCAGATAAGCTGATATTCATCTTTGGCAAAGCTGCGCCGGTCCTGGGGCTGACCCTGTCCATGATCTTCAGGTATATCCCGCTTTTAAAGAACAGGTTCCAGGAGATAAAGATGGGCCAGGCGTGTCTTGGGCGCGGTGAACAAAAAGGCTTTGTAGCAAAGATGAGGCAGTTCGGCAAAGAGGTATCGATACTCATCTCCTGGTCTTTAGAATCGTCCATTGAGAGCGCTGATTCCATGGAGGCCAGAGGATACGGCCTCAAAGGACGTACCAGCTTTCATCTGTATAAATTCACCCGACGTGACACAACTCTTCTGGTACTTATGCTTGTACTTGGAGCAATAGTTATAGCTGGCTGCATACTGGGGAAAACATCTGTATATTTCTATCCGGTTTATGTGGTGGGCAGTTTTGATTTGATGACGGCGGTTACTCTGGCGGCTTATGTTTTGCTGCTGGCGCTGCCGATGATATTAGATATTCAAGGGGAGGTAAGATGGAAACAATCGAGTTTAGAAATGTAACATTTTCATATCCCCTTAGCGATAGAAAGGCATTAGACGATGTGAGCTTCACGGCTGGAAAGTCGGAGTTTATCGTCATCTGCGGAAAGTCGGGTTGCGGCAAGACGACACTTTTGAAGCACATGAAGAAGAACCTGACACCTTATGGCAACTTCGACGGAGATGTATTATATTGCGGTGAAGAGGTAGTCGACCTGGACGACAGGAAGAATGCATCAGAGATAGGCTTTGTGCAGCAGAACCCGGACAACCAGATCGTCACCGACAAAGTGTGGCATGAGCTTGCCTTTGGGCTGGAGAGTCTTGGCCTGGACAACCGTTCCATCAAGAGAAGAGTTGCCGAAATGGCCAGCTACTTTGATATTCAGGAATGGTTCAGAAAGGATGTGAGCCAGCTTTCCGGAGGTCAGAAACAGCTTTTGAATCTGGCGTCCATCATGGCCATGCAACCTAAGCTGCTGGTTCTCGATGAACCGACATCACAGCTGGACCCTATAGCTGCCTCTGAGTTTTTGAGGACCATAAGGAAGATCAACCGCGATCTGGGCACGACGATAATCCTCTCTGAGCACCGTCTTGAAGAGGCGTTTACCATGGCCGACAAAGTCATGGTCATGGATCGTGGCAGAGTCGTGGCTTTTGATACACCGAGAAAGATAGGAAGCTTTATGGCAGGGGAGGAAAGCACAGACAGGCATCCTATGTTCTATGGCCTTCCATCAGTAATGAAGATATTCCAGGCTGCCGGCGGCGAAGGCGAGAGCCCATTGACCATCCGCGAGGGCAGACTCTGGGTGGATGATGTAATGGAAAAGGCGGGGATAGATCCTGTCGGGGAGAAGCCTTTGACAAAGGAAACTGTCGAAAAACCGCAGAAAACCGCAGATGATCCTGCAATCAAGATATATAACCTATGGTTTAAATATGATAAGAAATCACAGGACGTGCTTCGCGGCCTGACCCTTGACGTAGAGAAGGGTCAGATGTTCTGCGTGCTCGGTGGCAATGGAGTCGGCAAGAGCACGACTTTGAAAGCCATAAGCAATATGATCAAGCCACAGCGCGGAAAGATTGACGTCGATGGCAAGCTTGCCATGCTGCCGCAGAATCCGCAGGCTTTGTTCACTGAGATAAGCGTCGAAGACGAACTCATGGAGGCTTTGCACTATGCCGCTGGAAGCGATGAAGAAAAAGTACAGGATGTGCTCAACATGATGGACCTTATGGAAATCGAGCACCTGAGAAAGTCGCATCCTTATGACCTGTCAGGCGGTGAGCAGCAGAGGCTTGCTCTTGGGAAGGTGCTCCTGCTCAAGCCGGATGTGATCCTGCTCGACGAAGCGACCAAGGGCCTTGACCCATTCTTCAAGATAACCCTGGCCGGAATTTTGAAAAAGCTTACAGATGCAGGCACCACGATTTTCATGGTGTCTCATGACATAGAATTCTGCGCGGAATATGCTGATAAGTGCGCGATGTTCTTTGACGGAACCATCGTATCAGTGGGAGATCCTAAGGAGTTCTTCTCGGGCAATAACTTCTATACGACGGCGGCAAACAAGATGGCCAGAGAGTATTACCCTGAGGCGATTACCTGGGAGGAGGTGGCATCGTGCATAGAGAAGTCGATGTGACCCAGTACGAAGCCGCACGCAAAAATAGAACGATAGTCTCCTCAATCATTATTTTTCTGGTGATCCCCGTGACGGTGATCGGTGGCAGCCTGCTGGTCGGAAGCAATTTCTACATGGTGGGCAGCGCTTTGATACTCATATATACGATGATACCGTTTTTCCTGGTGTTCGAACGGCGCAAACCTAAAGCCCGTGAGATCGTGCTCATCGCCATGATGGCAGCGTTGACCGTAGTAATCCAGCTGTTTTTCCACGTCACGATCCCTATTCAGGCGGGAACTGCACTGGTAATAATTTCTGGAATATCCCTCGGACCTGAGGCCGGATTCCTCATTGGAGCGCTGGCAAGGTTCGTGTGCAATTTTTATATGGGGCAGGGCCCGTGGACGCCTTGGCAGATGTTCTGCTGGGGCTTACTGGGATTTATCGCCGGCCTCGTCTTTAACAAAGTAAATACGGACCAGCTCAAGTCGCGGAGCTTCAAGGTGATCCTGGGACCGATAGTCGGCATTGTTTTTGCGGCTTTGGCGGCCTATGTGTGCTACTTGATATGGCCAGGCGCCGACAAAACATTCTTCGGGTGGAGATTATATGTCTTTGGCTTTGTGGGTCTTGTCATCGGAATGCTCATACAAAGGAAACGCCTGCCTGTTGACGGACTGTCAATGGCGCTTTTCACATTCTTTGTTACGTTCATAATCTATGGTGGCATAATGAACATATGCGCCATGGTAAATGCTGCGGCACTGCCAGGCGGCCGTGCCATCAGCTTCAATACTTTAAGGATCTTATACATATCCGGGGCGCCATACGATGCCAGCCACGCAGCTACTGCAGCGCTGTTTGTCTTCCTGTTCGGCGACGCTTTTATCAAAAAGCTGGAAAGGATAAAAATCAAATATGGAATTTATAAATAGGCAGATATATCTAGCGACATTTTCAACTAATGCCTTGAAAGTTATAAAAAAGTACGGATGTGGAATCGAATACAACCAGTTCTGCATATCTTCGACCCTCGACGATGACAAAGTCGACAGGTCCATCTCAGCCATGCGCAATGAGGCAAAGGGGTGCAATCTGACAACTGAAGACGGCGCCATAGATCCTGCCAAAGCAGTTGTACATGGACCTTTTACTGAAATAATCCCAGAGGCCATCGACAAGATGGCCATCGACATGGCTATGACGCGCGTCAATCAGGCGTATGCGGCAGTGCGGAGGCTGGGATTAAACCGCCTGGTCCTTCACTCCGGATATATACCATTCATGTATTTCAAGGAGTGGCATGCCAGTCAGTCCATAAAATTCTGGAACAAATATATGGAGGACAAAGCGGAGGACTTCACTTTGTACATTGAGAACGTACTTGACGATGAACCGCAGAACCTTATCGACATTGTCCGCGGCATCGATGACCCGAGAGTTAAGCTGTGCCTGGATATCGGTCACGCCAACGCCGTGACTTTGCCGGAATTCACAGTGTACGACTGGATAGAGAAGATGGGGCCATATATCGGTCATTTTCATTTCCATAACAACGACGGCACCGGCGACCAGCACGGTCCGATCATGGAAGGCACCATGGATATCGAGCAGATACTTTCGACAATAGACGACTATTGCTCAGCCGATGCGACTATTACCGTCGAAAGCCGCGACTGCGATGAAAGCGTATGGTGGCTCATGGAAAATGTGGGCAAATAACGGCACTCTTTGATAACAAGACAATTTGATTTTGCGATTTATGTTGAAATTGTGATTGCCTTGTGATATTATAATTCATAGTTATAAATTAAATTATCCGAGCACTGCTAACGGAAAGGGGTGAGAATCCCCACTGTTTCTCAGCAACCGTGAAGGCCTGTAAGGGCATAAGTCGGGAGACGAGCAGCGACTCAGATGTAAGTTCTCTGAGGCAGAAACACGCATCAAAGAAAAGTTATACCGGTCACATGGGTATTCCGTATTAGAGCGGTACGAATATCAGCTCCGGAGACACTTTTGCTTATGCGAAAGATTGCGACTGCTTCAGGCAGTCGTTTTTTTATATAGCTAATAGTGAAAATCAATATGTAAAGCCGGGGCTGACCAGAAAACTGGAGGTTTCTTGACTGTTGCATCATATATGATGCAGCGGTTAGGGAGCCTTGTTTTTATATATAGATGAAATTATTGTGAGTAAATTGTAGGAGAAAAAGATGAGAAACACATTAAGCAGAAAACTGCTGGTATTGTTGACAATCATTACAGTAGTCATTGCCATGTCATTTCAGGCTAATATGATCTTTGTCAATGCAGACACTGGCAGCGCACCCACATGGAAAACAGGTGCAGTGAAAACAGAAGAAGTTACAGTCACAAAAGGAAATCCTTTTACACCGACGCAGTATCTCAGCAGTAAATGGTCAGATACAGGCAGCAGTGATCTAACATATTATTATTCAGTCAATAATGGTGAGAAGCAGTCATGTGCCGATTATATGGGGGCTGAAGATCAGGCTAGATATTTTGCATATACGCCGGAGTCCACTGGTGACTATACAATAAAGATATGGGCTAATAACGGGAAACTGGATTCAGAGAAATTCACCGCTACAGTACATGTAGTCGATCCGGATACATATGAATATCCGATGACGATCAAGGTAGGGCCAAGTACCGACAATGTGAAGTTCTATAAATGCGCGGGCTTTGATGATAATGGATTTGACAAGCTGGGAGATGAAGTGACAGCTACAGATACAGGAGTCGCTTCGGATGGAACGCATACTTATACTATGAAGCTGAAAAAAGGCAGCTACAGCTTCAGAGGAACTGACAAGGATGGGAACAGTCTTGGAGGAATGACATTCTCAGTACCTAATGTGGCAAAGACAGCAGGAAGCAGTGAAACCAATGTGTTCCTGAACGAGGTCAATGTCTTCTGCAGGACTCAATATAAAGGGAGCTATTGCACGGC